>Ga0210383_10003869_pt1 | contig 13327 bp, 10 predicted proteins | sample IncBWC14OmetaG_FD_160072 | JGI IMG/M metagenome (GOLD analysis project Ga0210383, IMG submission 160072) | Forest soil microbial communities from Barre Woods Harvard Forest LTER site, Petersham, Massachusetts, United States - Inc-BW-C-14-O ...
GGGCGATAGCCGTTGATGAAGTCGCCGGCAGTCATACGCTTCTTGCCTTCGACTTGCAGTTCGGTGATCTCGAGCGCAGTGCCATGGGCGAATCCTAGCAGTAGACGGCCGTTCTCGACCGTGAAATATCCCGCTTGGACGAGCGCAACTTCGGGGGCCGGCACAGCGGCATACAGGTTGAGTGTCTTGCCGCGAAACGCGGTGAATGCGCCCGGCCAAGGTTGAAATCCGCGGAGACGGTTCCAGGTCTCCGTCGCGGTGCGCGAGAAATTGATGAGGCCGTCTTCGCGCTTGAGGATTGGCGCTAGAGTCGCTCGTGAATTGTCTTGCGGCTGAGCTTGGAGCGTGCCTTCCGCCAGCCCTGCGAGGGTGCGAATCATCAACTCCGCGCCAGTGTGCGCCAAGCGCGGACCGAGTGTGATTGCAGTGTCTTCCGGCCGAATCGGTTCCTCGGCTTGCAGCAGAATGTCGCCTGTATCGAGTCCGGCGTCAATACGCATAGTCGTAACGCCAGTGGTCGACTCGCCATTCGCAATCGCCCACTGGATTGGCGCGGCGCCGCGATACTTCGGTAGCAGCGATGCATGCAGATTGAGATTGCCCAGCCTCGGAAGATCGATCATCCACTGCGGAATGATGCGGCCATAGCCGACGACGATGATGGCTTCCGGCGCGATGCTTTCGAGGCCAGCGCGAAATTCGTTGTTGTTCTTGATTTTGTCAGGTTGAACGATAGGGAGCCCAAGCTCCAGTGCCGCGTGTTTGACGGGAGAGGCCGCGAGTTCCATGTGGCGTCCGCTGGGGCGGTCGGGTTGGGTCACCACCTCTCGCACGCGGAAGCCGGCGGCTACGAGCCTTTCGAGCGTGGGCACCGCGAACTGCGGCGTGCCGCAAAACACCAGGTCCATCATAAGAACCAGCGATTAGCAACTAGCAATTAGCAAAACCGTGGAACGACATAACGTCAGTTTCCGAACGGCCTGTACATTTTTCCGATCTCGTACTTCTCCGTGTCCTCTGTGTCTCCGTGGTGAAGGGCTTACCATTCGCCCGCTTTCATCAGCTTGCGGATCTTGCGCTTCATCAAATCACGCTTCAGCGCGCTGATGTGGCTGATATACAGCTTGCCGTTCAGGTGGTCGGTTTCGTGTAGCAGGGCACGCGCCAGCAGGTCCTCGCCGGTTACTTCGAAGGTATCTCCCTTCAGGTTTTGCGCGCGGGCCGTGACTTTTCGCGCGCGGGTCACCTTCTCACGAAACTCAGGCAGGCTCAGACAACCTTCATTGGAGGTGATGCGGCCCTCGACGTGAATGATCTCCGGATTGACCAGCACGATCTTGGCCTCGGGGTCTTCCTTGAAGGTGACATCGATGACGGCGATGCGCTTGCTGATACCGATTTGCGTCGCCGCAAGGCCGACTCCGTGCGCGGCGTACATACTCTCGAACATGTCGTCGGCGAGTTGGCGGAGTTCGGCATCGAACTTGGTAATGGGGGCCGCAAGCTTCTCCAGGACCGGGTCACCGAACTTGACGATGGGGTAGATCATTTAGAAATTTCGCAACTGTTGGCAATAGCCTTCGAAATTACGACGCAGCTCTAGCAGCGAATCGCCGCCGAATTTTTCCAGAGCGAAGCGGGCCAGGGTGAGCGCGACCATGGCTTCCGCCGCGACTCCCGCCGCCGGTACGACGCACACATCCGAGCGTTCATAGGCGGCCTTGACCGGCTCGCGCGTGGCAAAATCCACCGAACCCAGAGGCCGCCGCAGCGTCGAAATCGGTTTCAAATAACCGCGAACGCGAATGTCCTCGCCGTTCGACACGCCGCCTTCCAAGCCGCCCGCGTGATTCGACGCCCGGGTGAATCCGGTAAACGAGCTGCCCGAAGAATAACCAATCTCATCGTGCACAGTGGAGCCGAGCGAAGTAGACGCGGCGACCGCGTCACCAATCTCGACGCCCTTCACCGCTTGCAGCGACATCACGGCGGCGGCGAGATGCGTATCGAGTCGCTCGTCCCAGTTAACATAGGTGCCCAGCCCAGGCGGAACGTTGTGCGCCACGACTTCGAAAATGCCGCCTACCGAGTCGCCCGTGCGCAGGGCGAGATCCACCTGCTCTTTCATGCGGGCCTCGGAAGCAGCGTCGATGCAACTCAGCAGAATCTCTTCTTTTGTTGCGACCGCCTGAATCGCCTCCCAAGTCACGGGGACATCGAGACGGGCGCTGCCGACCGCGATGACGTGGCTCAGAATTTCGATGCCCAGTTCCCGCAATAGCAATTTGGCTAGCGCTCCCCCGGCGACGCGAGCGGCGGATTCGCGGGCGGAAGCACGCTCGAGCACGTACCGCGCTTCAGTGAAGTTGTACTTGACCGCTCCGGCAAGATCGGCGTGACCGGGCCGCGGCGAAGCAACACGCTTGTGCTTGGCCGGATCGCCCTCCTCGACTGGCAGAGCCTCGGTCCAATTCTGCCAGTCGTTGTTGGCCAGCAGCATGGCGATGGGCGAGCCGATAGTGTGCCCGTGACGGACGCCGCTCAGGATGTGCGCAACGTCGCGCTCGATGCGCATGCGTCCGCCGCGTCCGTAGCCTTGCTGCCGCCGCCACAGCTCGCGGTTGACGAACTCGATATCGACGGCCAGGCCCGCAGGCATGCCGGAAAGCAGCGCCACCAGCGCTTCTCCGTGGGATTCACCGGCAGTGGAGAACCGTAGCATAGGGAATTTTCGATTGTAGCTGATGACGCTGTAAACAAGGTCGTCCACGCCGCAATCGAGGGCTATTCGACCACGATCTCTTCGTCCACCAGCGCCTTGTCTTCTTCCGTCGCGCCGGTCAGCGCGAACGAATTCGTGACCGCCGCCTTTCCCTGCTCGACGCTGGTGATGACGTAGGAGCAGCCAATCCAGTGGGCTTCCTGGAAGTCGGTAGGCGACCAGCGGGCCGGATGGTCAGGGTGCGAGTGATAGAAGCCGACGATATCCAGGTCGCGCTCGCGGGCCTCACGCTGCACGCGAACCAATTCGCGCGGGTCGATGTTGTAACGGTTCTGCGGCGAGTCGATGCGGGTATTGCCGCAGCGGACGGTCGCACGCACCTCGCGCATGTCGTCGTCGATAGCTCCCAGCAATACGCCACAGCACTCGTGGGGATAGGTTTCCTCGCCGTGGCGGCGGATTTCGTCCAAATCTGCGTGTCGTAACTTCAACATCGGTGTGTGGGTTATATAGAACCCATCTCATAAATCGGGCTTTGAAAGGGCACGGCTTCAGCCGTGCCGCTCGAGGCTAAGCAACGCTGGGCTTTAGCCCCTGAGGGAATTCGATTCATCACTGCGCTCGCATTTCTGAGATACGCTCTACCTCTAGATTTCATACTCCGGCTTCGAGCCTTCGTCCCAGAAGCGCTCGCTCAGGTACTTGTCGGCACCATCGCAGAAGATACATACCACAACCGAATGTTTCAATTCGCTCTCGCGGGCGACGCGCAAAGCCCCGACCAGCGAAGCCGCTGACGACGTCCCTACGAGCAGACCTTCCTCGCGGGCCAGCCGCCGCGCCATGGAATAGCATGCTTCCGTGCTGATTTCGAGGTTGCGATCGGCCAATGCGGGGTCGTAGATCTTGGGCACAACGGACGTCGGCATGTACTTCGCGCCCTCGATGCCGTGGAACGGCGAATCGGGCTGCAGCGAAACGCATTGAATCGCTGGATTCAGCTCTTTGAGGCGGCGGGTGGTTCCCATAAACGTCCCGGTAGTGCCCAACACGGTCACGAAATGGGTGACGCGTCCGTGGGTCTGCTCCCAGATTTCGTTGCCGGTACCGTGGTAGTGCGCCAGCCAGTTCGCGTCGTTGGAGTACTGGTCGGCGTAGAAGTAGCGGCTGGGATGCTGCGCGACCATCTCCTGCGCCCTCAGAATGGCACCATCGGAGCCCTCGCCCGGATCGGTGTAAATGATCTCGGCGCCGTAAGCCTGGAGAATGCGTTTGCGCTCGACCGATACATTGGCGGGCACGCAGAGGCTGACTCCGAAATTGCAAGCCGCGCCCAGCATGGCGTAAGCGATGCCTGTGTTGCCGCTGGTGGAGTCAAGCAGCCGCTTGCCGCCCGACATCTTGCCGCTCCGGAGCGCCTCCTGCACGATGCCTGACGCCGCCCGATCTTTCACCGAGCCGCCGGGATTGGTCCATTCGGCCTTGCCGTAAACCTCGGCACGAGGCAAATCGGCCGAAATTCTTTCCAGGCGCACAAGCGGCGTGTTGCCAATGCGATCCATGATGGAGAGACCGATTTTTGTCAGCGCGCCGGCGGTGTTCATCATGAATTCAAGGGTAGTTCGGTTGCCCGTTAGCCAGACAGTGTGCGACAGTTGTGCTTTCCGGACCCGACGGCGAGACGTCCACGTTTCCACGCAAATCGTGGAAAGCTACCAACTCCCGCCCAAGGGCATGCAGTCATACTAAAAGCAATTCGATGCCAAGGCGGAAGTTTCGATTCCGCCCCGACGGAAGAGAGGCGGCCGCGAGCGGCCGAAAAGCTGAGTCAATGGCGAAGAAAATCAAGTCCAAGAGTTTTGAAGATGCAGGCAGCTGGTTCCGCGAAAATGGCTTCGACCTAACCGAGGCCCCCGGCACCAACGGCCGCGTGTTCCTGAAGAAATACAACGTCTCGGCGGCGATCGAGCGCGCGCCGGACGGCGGAGTCAAGATATTCGCGTATCCGGGATACCTGTTGGGCGGCGAGATCTCGAAGCTGGTCGACGAGGGATATCAGAAGAAGCTGAAGACGACCAAGACGGAAATCGCTGCCACCGCCGACCACCTGAAGGCGCTGCATCAGTTCGCAGAAGAGATGAAAGAGGGCACCGGCGGCATCAGCTTGTATAACGAGTCGCTGGGCACGGTGAGCTCGGAATACAAATACGACCGGGTGCGCAACCGTGATTTGCCTGAGGCCGAGCGTCCCAAACGGCCGTGGCAAAAGCCGGCCGCGGCGAAGCGTCCGGCATAGCTGAGAGCCCCAGACGGGCGAAATAGTCTAGGCCACCACGCAGCCGAAGGCGGAGTGGTGGGTAAAGTGGGAAGTTATCCAGAGTCCCGGCAGGGGCGGCAGACGTAGATTTCCAGGAATTCAGATCCACAGGCTGCTGAAAAAGTCGCTCTGGGCCGCGTGTTGAAGGGGCACAGCTTCAGCTGCGCCGTATAAGTCCTTTAAATTTGTCACCCCTCGGCGGCTTTTGTAGGCCGCGGAAAAACTCGGTCTTGAGGTAGAGCTGGCCTTTAGGCCAGCGTCTAGATCGTTTGTTCTTGTCATTCCGAGCGGGCTTTAGCCCGCGAGGAGCCGTTTTCGGTGAAAGCGCCAGGCTTTAGCCTGGCGACAAGTCTCCCAACATCAGACGGGCTTTAAGCCCCGGGGGAATTTTTCAAGAGCGAAAAACCTTTGAAGTGCCGTCGCGCCTTCCATTTTTTCACCATTGGGCGGCTTTTAGTCGGCGTATCTGCTTTTCGACTCTTTCCGCAACGCCTTGAGCCGGCGAGTCGACTCGGTCTTATCACTGCCCGCTGTGTCCTACGTCCTATCGCCGTCCTAATTCTCTCGCGTATTCATTACCGGGTGAGGTCGAGGGATTTGTGTCCCCGCTCACACGGTGCCTAGCGCGCGGGAATACTCGTTCTTTGACAATCTTGGCCTCCCCTGGCATCCCGTATGTAAAGTATGTAAAGTATGCCGTGCGCAAGACATACAAGTATGTAAAGTATGTCGCAATTGGAGCTCAAAACTCTCCATTTCCCTATCTAAGTCCCACGCGCACTGATGGATACGTATAACTCTATTTATAATCAATGGGTTGCGAGCAATTTTCTCCCAAACCATTGATTCTAAACAACCGCGTGTTATTAATATTTCGTTGTGTTGTAGTTGACTAAGCCACATCGGTTCCTATGCGTGGAAAGAGGCGGTATGAGAGAGTCTTCCCGAAACATCGCCATGCTGCTGATCTTGACGGCAGGACTTTACCCGTCGTGTCAGGCTCAATCGTCACCCGCGCAGACCCAGCAGGCCGCGATTCGGGCGGTGCTGACGTCGCAGGTCAAAGCGTGGAACCAGCACAACCTGGAAGGCTTCATGGCGGGTTACTGGAACTCGCCGGATCTGACCTTCTTTTCCGGCGCAACCGAGACCCAGGGCTGGCAAGCCACGCTGGAACGCTACCGCAAGAAATACCAGACTGCCGACGCGGAGATGGGCAAGCTGGAGTTCAAAGACTTGCAGGTTGAGATGCTGGGACCTGATGCTGCATTCGTCCGGGGAAAGTTTCTACTCACCTTGTCTAACGGCCAACAGCCTCATGGCTTGTTCACGCTGATTTTTCGCCAGTTTCCCGAGGGCTGGAGGATCATTCACGATCACAGCAGCGGGGAGTGATGTAATTCCTGGCAAGCGATGGACCCACGGGTGTAAGATGCAATCGGCCCACAGCAGCTATCACACGACCCTGTGATAAGGCCAACAGGCGGTATCCGCAGACGCGGAACTGCACTGGAGGACATCGTGAGCATCACCAGCGGCGACTTCCGTTCTAAAGTCACATCTTCCACTCTCCTGGAGAAGAAGCAGAAACACGAACCCATCACGTGTTTGACGGCGTACGACTACGCCAGCGCGCGACTCGTCGACGAAGCCGGCATCGACATTGTCCTGGTGGGCGACTCGCTCGGCATGGTCATGCTGGGCTACGAAAACACCCTGCCAGTGACCATTGAAGAAATGCTGCACCACACCCGCGCGGTGAGGCGAGGAGTGAAGCACGCATTCTTGATCGTAGACATGCCCTTTGCGTCATACCACGTCAGCGGCAAAGAGACCGTTCGCAATGCGGCGCGCTTCATCAAGGCGGGCGCCGAGGCGGTCAAGATCGAGGGCGGCGAGAAGCGCTCGCGGCTCGTGGAGCGGCTGGTGGATGCCGAAATCCCGGTTGTCGGACACATCGGATTGACTCCCCAGTCGCTGCACTCAATGGGCGGATACAGGGTGCAGGGAAAGACGCTGGCGGCGGTGGAGCAACTGGTTCACGATGCGCTGGCACTGGAACGCTGCGGCGCATGCTGCGTGGTGCTGGAAGGGATTCCGCGGGAAGTGGCGGCGCTCATCACCCAGGAGATCGAAACTCCTACCATCGGAATCGGCGCGGGACCGGATTGTGACGGGCAAGTGCTCGTGTACCACGATTTGCTGGGACTGACGTTCGCGCCTCCAGCCAAGTTCGTACGGCGATATGCCGACTTGGGAGCGGGGGTCACAAACGCGGTGCAGGCCTACAAGGACGATGTGAAGTCGGGTAGCTATCCGTCGGACGCCGAGTCGTATCACCTTCCGAAAGATACGCTTTCGGCGCTGCAAGCCATTGCGGAACGCAAGCGCGCCATGACAGTCTAGGGGCATGCGGGTTTCCTGGCGGATTTGGTGGGTGGTCGGGCTGTGGGTGGCATTCGCCACGATGGCCGTTGCACAAACTGCAAACCGGCCGGCACCCAAACAGCTTCCGGCGAAAAAATACTGTCAGTCGCAGGGCGGCTTCTGCTTCCGCTATCCGGCTGCGTGGGAGATGTTGGGCGAGATCCTGGGCGGCAACGGCATCGTGGTTGCGCCTACGCAAGCCCAGGCGCGCGAGAACTGGGATGAGGTCACGGTCGCGCTGGTGGTGCCGGCCCCGCAAGGTGACGAGGCCCCGGTCAGCATCGATCAGGCCATTGCACGGGCAGTTTCGCGAGTGCGCGAGAGCGGGCAGGACCTCGAAACCGTGCAGCGCCAGCAACGCCGCGTGGACGACAAACCCGCGGAACTGATGAAGGTGCGGTACACCGACAAGAACAGCGGGCAGCAGTGGGTTGAAGAGTTGGTGTTTATCGAAGGGCCGGACTCGGAAATCTACTCAGTCGGTCTGAAGTGCACTCCGTCGTCTGTGGCGCGCATGGAGCCGCAGTTTTCCAAGATCGTCGAGAGCTGGACCTTGCCGGAGGCAAAGCCGGTTCCGCCGGATGAGAAGTCGCAGAACCCAATCCCTCCAAAATCCTAGTCTGAGAGAGACAAGCTTGCGACAAATCGAAACCATTGCGGAAATGAAAGCCGCGTGCCGCAGCGTGACGCATACGGGTAAGAAGCTTGGACTTGTCCCGACCATGGGCGCTCTCCACGAGGGGCATCTGTCGCTGGTGCGCGCGGCCGCAGCCGAGTGTGAGGTAGTGTCGGCGTCGATCTTCGTCAACCCGCTGCAATTCGGGCCGACCGAGGATTTCGAGAAGTACCCACGCAGCCTGGAGCGCGATGCGGAATTGCTGGGGAGAGCTGGAGTGACGCTGCTGTTCGTGCCGTCGGTCGCGGAGATGTATCCGCCGGGCGCAACGACCTACGTGGATGTCAGTGACTTGAGCAGCAAGCTCGACGGCGGCTCGCGGCCGGGACACTTTCGCGGCGTCGCAACCGTGGTCACTAAGCTGTTCGAGATCGTCCGGCCCGACTGCGCCTACTTCGGCCAGAAAGATGCCGCGCAGGTAGCGCTCTTGCACAAGATGGTCCGCGATCTCGATATGGACGTCGAGGTTGTGGTGTGTCCGATCGTGCGGGAGTCAGACGGCTTGGCGATGAGTTCGCGCAACGCGTATCTCAGCCCTGAACAACGGCGGCAAGCGCTGGTGCTGAGCCGGTCGCTACGAGAAGTGAAGTCGGCTGCGGATGCCGGCGAGCACGATGCACAGAAGCTGGCTGAGGTCGGTACGCGAGTTATCGCTGCGGAGCCGGGTGCGAAACTCGACTACTTCGTCGTGGTCGATGCCGATACGCTCGAGCCGGTGAAGAGCGCGTCTCAAGGGACGCTGGTGGCAGTGGCGGCGTGGGTGGGGACGACGCGGCTGATCGACAACCTCGTGCTGTGATTGCTGCTAGAGTTCCGTCCGGCGCCATCGCTTCCATCCGGAGATCCACGCGCCACCCAGCAACAAGACAATTGGGAAACACTCCAGCGTGTACCGAGGCTCGGGGTTCTCCATAGTTCCCAGGAAGGCAGAACGCAACAGCACGAGCAGCACCATCATCCCAAGGTAAAAAGGTCGCGGACCGCGGATGACTCCCATGACCGCTGCCAGCAGAAATACGAGGTTCAGCGCACCCCAAAGGGTTGCGAGCACGCAGTCCTGGGTGTCGTCGGCATATTCCCACCATCGAGAATCGAGAGGCAGCATTTCGGTGCGCGGCCGCAGCCACATGTCGGCACTGCGCAGAAGGGGCAAGCAAACGTAATAGCGGAGTGGGTTTCGACGAATGCGTGTCTCGGCCAGTTTGTCAAAGCGCTCGTTCAATTCCGGTCCCACAAAGTGGGACTTGGCATAGTCGTCGAAGATGGCCTGGGTTTGCTCCCGCTCCTGTTCGCTGTCGAACGCGCGCGAAGGCAAGAGGCTGAATTCAACATCGCTGCCCGGGACCTGCCAGTAAACTTCCTCGGTCGAAACGTAATCCACGATCCAGGTGCGCATCCAGCGATCGAAACCGGAGGGAACGAATTCGTCGGGATCACTGGCGTAACGGGGCGCGAGCGGCTCAAAGCGGTGGAAGTCGCGCCAGTTGCGAACGGTCCAGGGGACCAGCGGCGCGAGCGAAATGACGAGCACCAGCGCTCCTGCCCAGAAAAGCGCGACCCGCTCGGAAGGTTGGCGAAACATGCGCCATAACAGGCACAAGCCTATGGCCGCGAGTAGAATGCCGCCGTCGGGACGCAAGAGAATTCCCGCCGATACGGCTGCGCCGCAATAAGTCCAGGCCTTCCACGACGAAGAGCCATCTTCGAGAGCCATGAACCCAGCGATCGCGGCGTCGAGGGCGACGGCAGTGAAGAAGATGCTCAGTGTCTCAGCCAGCGGCGCGACCGTGTAGTTCGCGGTGAAAGGGCAAAGTGCCGCCAGCGCGAAGGCGAACTGAGCAGCCCGGGGAGAGACGGTGCGCCTCGCCAGGTCGGCAATGACAAAACAACCAGCGATGTCGATGGCGATCTGGACCAGCAAAACAGCGTTGTAGTGCTCGCGTCCAAACAGCTTGAAACACAACACCAGGAAGGCCGGATAGCCGGGAAGTCGGATCCAAGTGGGATGAATGCCGTCGTCGTGGGTTAGTCCAAAGATGCCATGATCGAGCCAGTTCTTGGCGATATCGCCATAGATGAGCGAATCGCCCGTGACGTGCGGAAATTTGAAATAGAAGACCAGCCGCAGCGCAAGTGCAGCTAAGGCAAACAGAAAAAACCACTGGCGATGCTCCAGCAGCAGCCGCCAGAAAGGTAGCGGCTCGAACGTAACTGCCACGTTGCGTTCAGGTTCGGGCACGAGGCGAATATAGCATCCAGCTACGAAATGCCGGTTCAGCGGTTGGCGAGTCTTTATCGTGCAATATGGGTTAGATTTAGAGAGAGATGAGAGTTTAGTTTAGCGCCGCTCCCGCCCGGTTGCCCCTGACCTCTACATACAGCTACGATAAGTTCGCTCCCGCACCATGCCTGGCAATAAACCCATATTCTTCGACCCTGACGGCAAGCGCTGGCGCCGCCTGCGACTGATACTCGATGTCAGCGTGATTTTGGTCACGCTGCTGGTGGTGTTCTTTGTCATCACCGTGGTTCGCGGATCGTCGGTGCCGGGGATGAACCTTCCCGACGTTAAGAAGCCCTACCACGCCCTAAAGGACAATCAGAAGCATAAGACGGTTCATCGTGCGACCAAGCAGTCACCTACGCAAGTCGTGTTGAACTCGCTGGAAGGCATTCGCGGTGCGTTTTATGTGCAGTGGGACGCCGCCAGCTTCGCGTCGCTAAAAGAATATTTCCCGCAGATCGACCTTCTGTTTCCCGAGTGGCTGCACGTGCTGACCGCAGACGGCCGACTTCAGTCGGTCACCGAAACCAACGTTTTGTTTGACCTGCTGGATGACAAGGGCAAGCCGCGTCCGGTGGACGACAAGGTCATGCCGTTCCTGAAGTCCGAAAAGGCTCAGATGGAAGTGCTGCCGCTGGTCAACAACTTCGACCCCATCAGCAATCAGTGGCGGCCAGATTTGACCGCTAAGTTTCTGGCCGATCCGGCAGCGCGTAAGCGTTTTCGCGATGAGCTGATGACTTTTCTCGATACCGACCAGTACCGCGGCATCACCCTCGACATCGAGGCTTTTCCCGACAGCTCGCGCAGCGATTACAAGCAGCTGGTGCAGGAGCTTTACGGGGACCTACAGTCGCGGGGACTCAAGCTCTACATCGCTGTCCCGGTAAACGACAAACAATTTGATTATGCCGGCATCGCGCAATTTTCCGACGGCGTGATCCTGATGAACTACGACGAGCACTATCCCGGCGGAATACCAGGAGCAGTCGCCAGCCAGGATTGGTTCGTCAAGAACCTGGAAGACGCGCTGGCGGTGATGCCGCGCGAGAAGATCATCGCCGCCATCGGCAACTACGGGTACGACTGGGCGAACAAGCCGGGCCAGAAGAAGGGCACGCCGCCCGAGGCGGTGCATAACGTGTCGGTCCAGGATGCTTGGCTCGAGGCCGAGGAAGCCGAGTCCGATGTGGACTTTGACGGCGATGCGATGAATCCGCATATCGCCTATCTCGACGAGAAGAACATCCGCCACGACGTGTGGTTCCTCGATGGCGTGACCGCGCTGAACCAGATGCGCGCTGCGCAATCGCTGGGCATCGACACCTTCGCGCTTTGGCGCCTGGGATCGGAAGACCGTTCGCTGTGGGCGATCTGGGACAAGCCCGGCGAAGCCGGAGCGACCACCAAGTTGAACGTCGTGCCACCGGGTCAGGATGTGGACATCGAAGGCCAGGGAGAAATCCTGCACATTCAATCGAAGCCAACGGCGGGCGAGCGCCAGATCGTCGTCGATCGTGACACGAACCTGGTCACCGACGAGATCTTCAAGAAGCTGCCGGCACCGTACACGGTGGACATGTATGGCAGCTCCCCCAATAAGATTGCCATTACCTTTGACGACGGCCCCGACCCCGTGTGGACGCCGAAGATACTCGATGTATTGAAAGAAAAAAACGCCAAGGCAACATTTTTCCTCATAGGAGTGGAGGCCGAGAAATATTCCAGCATCACCAAGCGAATCTATGCCGAAGGTCACGAAATCGGGAACCACACCTTCACTCATCCAGACATCAGCGATATTTCCAAGCGCCACTTTGAGGTTGAACTGAGCCTCACGGAACGTTTTTTCGAGGGCAAGCTTGGAGTCAAGACGGTACTGTTCCGGCCGCCGTACTCGATTGATCAGGAACCCGATACGGCCGATCAGGTGCGACCCCTGGAGCTGGCCCAGGACCTGGGATACATCACAGTCGGCGACAAGATTGACCCCAATGACTGGCGCGATGATCCCCGGCGACCGGCCGATGAGCTTGTGGCTGATGTCTTGAAGAACCTGCCGCCCTGCGAGCCTGGCAACCTGGCCTGCGGTAACGTGCTTCTGTTGCATTCCGCCGGAGGCGATCGCAGCGAGACCGTGAAGGCCTTGCCCCGGATCATCGATGGTATCCGGCAACGTGGCTACGAAATCGTTCCGGTTTCCGCTCTGCTGGGTAAAACCCGCGCCGATGTCATGCCGCCGATTTCCGCCAACGAGCAGTGGGCGTCTTGGATCGATGGCCTCAATTTTTCGCTCTTCGGGCTGATCTCGTCGTTCATTATTTTTGTGTTCTTCGTGGGCGACGTTCTCATGAGCGCGCGCCTGATCCTGGTTGGCGCGCTGGCTGTGTTTGATCGATTCCGGCGGCGCAATGACGTGGTCGATCCCAGCTACCGGCCCAGCGTCGCAGTGTTGATTCCTGCCTACAACGAAGAGAAAGTGATCGAGCGAACGGTGCAGTCAGTACTCGAGTCCGACTACCCGAATTTGCGGGTGATCGTCATCGACGACGGATCGAAAGATCAGACAGCCGCAGTAACGCGCAACGCGTTTCGACGCGAAATTGCCGACGGCCGCGTGGTTTTGCTGACCAAGCCTAATTCCGGCAAGGCCGCTGCGCTGAATTACGCGCTCGAACACGTGACCGAAGAACTGTTCGTCGGTATCGATGCCGACACCATCATCGCGCCCGACGCAATTTCCAAGCTGGTGCCGCACTTCCGCGACTCGCGTGTGGCCGCCATGGCTGGTAACGCAAAGGTCGGCAACCGGGTAAACCTTTGGACGCGCTGGCAGGCGCTGGAGTACATCACCAGCCAGAACTTCGAGCGTCGCGCGCTCAATACGCTGAACGCGGTGAG
>Ga0210383_10003870_pt1 | contig 13326 bp, 7 predicted proteins | sample IncBWC14OmetaG_FD_160072 | JGI IMG/M metagenome (GOLD analysis project Ga0210383, IMG submission 160072) | Forest soil microbial communities from Barre Woods Harvard Forest LTER site, Petersham, Massachusetts, United States - Inc-BW-C-14-O ...
TCGAAGAGACCTTCCAGCGGCGCATCAGCGCCCTGCCCGCTGATACCCGCCGCCTGCTGCTGCTGGCCGCCGCCGAGCCGCTGGGAGAACCGCTACTGGTGTGGCAAGCCGCGGACAACCTGGCGATTGAGCGAGCAGCAGCGAACCCGGCTGTCGACGCCGGCCTGGTGGTGTTCGGCGCCAGGGTACGCTTCCGCCACCCGCTGGTGCGCTCGGCGGTCTATCACTTGGCGTCAGCACAAGAACAGCAGGAGGCGCACCGGGTACTCGCCGCGGTCACAGATCCGGTGCGCGATCCGGACCGCCGCGCGTGGCACCGCGCCCAAGCCACCCCTGGCCCCGACGAGGACGTCGCCGCCGAGCTGGAGCGGTCGGCCGACCGCGCGCAGGCGCGAGGCGGGTTCGTCGCCGCGGCTGCGTTCCTCGAGCGGGCGGCTGTGCTGACGCTCGATCCGGCAGCACGGTCCGCGCGGGCGCTGGCCGCGGCACAAGCCAAGGTCCAAGCAGGTGCCTTGGACGCAGGGGTCGACCTGCTCGCAATCGCCGAAGCCGGGCCGCTCGGCGAGTTCGAGCGCGCCCGCGCCAACTTGGTGCGAGCCCAAGTTGCATATGTCACGAGGCGCATTCACGACGCGCCGCTACTGCTCCTGGACGCCGCCAAGCGGCTCGAGCCGATCTTTCCCGATCTTGCCCGGGCGACCTACGTGGACGCGTTGCAGGCGTCCGGCCTCGCCGGCCGGTTTGCCGCTCCAGGAGGTTCCGTTCTGGATGTGGCGCACGAGGTCAGGGCCGTCTCCGGGCACGCAGCTACTGCGTTCGACCGCCTACTCGATGGCCTGGCGGCGCAATACCTCCGGGGATACACCGCGAGCTTGCCCATCTTGCGCAGTGCACTGAGCGCTTTCCGCGCCGACATGCCAGCGGGGCAGGAGCTGCATGGGCTTCCACTGGCCCTCATGGCGGCCACATATTTGTGGGATGACGAGGCCTGCCAGGCGATCTCCGAGCGGTGGGCCAGGTTCTGCCGCGAGGCGGGGGCGCTTAGTGACCTTCCTATCGCACTCAACATGCGCGCCTACCTCCTGCTCTTTACCGGCGACCTCTCCAGCGCGGCATCGCTCGTCGAGGAGGTACGAGCAGCAACCGATGCCACGGGGATCGACCTTCATCCCCTCGGCGCGATGGGCCTTGCCGCGTTTCGGGGCAACGAAGCCGAGGCGTCCCTTCTCATCGAAGCGAACGTGAGCGAAGCGCTACACCGCCGAGAAGGAAATCATCTATCGGTGGCCATGTGGGCCAGCGCAGTGCTCAACAACGGCCTCGGCCGCTACCAGGACGCTCTTGCAGCAGCCCAGCGGGCCAGCGAGAGTCCCTTGGAGGTGATATACCCGCGCTGGGTTTTGGCCGAACTGATAGAGGCCGCTGTGCGCAGTGGGCAAAGCCCGGCGGCAACCGACGCCTATCGCCGGCTCGCCAAGATGGCCACCGCCACGGCCAGCGACTGGGCACTAGGCGTCGAGGCACGGTCGCGAGCGCTGCTGGCCGATGACGGGGAGGCTGAGGAGTTCTACGAAGAGTCGATTGAGCACCTTGGCCGTACCCGGATGCGCGCCGAGCTCGCCCGCGCCCACCTCCTCTATGGAGAATGGCTGCGCCGCCAGCGTCGTCCTGGCGATGCCCGGGAGCAGCTGCGCACCGCCCTCGGCATGCTCGAGGCGATGGGGATGGAGGGCTTCGCCGAGCGCGCCCGGCGAGAACTGCGGGCGACCGGTGAAACAAGAACACGAAAGCGCAGCCTCACCCGCCAGAGCGAACTGACGGTCCAGGAGGCCCAGGTCGCCAAGCTCGCCCGTGAGGGGCTGTCAAACCCCGAGATAGGCGCCCGCCTCTACATCAGCGCGCGCACGGCCGAATACCACCTGAGCAAGGTCTTCATCAAGCTCAACATCACCTCGCGTGTCCAGCTCGAGCACGTCCTGATGTAGCGGTACGGCGACCCTCCGGTTCACTCCCAGCCCACGCGGCGCTCTGAGGTCCCGTGTGACAGCCGGGTTCGGTCTGGTGCACTATCTCCGCCCGGACCGGCGGATCCGGACCCGACAGCACCCCGCCTGCTTCCATCGGGCCACCCTCACACGGCCGGGTTCCCTGCACCCAGCTAGGGGGCATGCACCACGGCCGTTCGGCATGAAGATCTTTTATTTCCGAACGAGCCCGCCGCCGCCGAGGACCGCCGCGCGATCCCGGCCGCCCGCCCGCCGATGGCTCACCGTGCGCGGTAATTCGAGCCTGCCCCCGCGCTGGCCGCATCCCAATCCGGCCAGCGTGAGTCTTCACCTGGGAGGTCGCCAGAACCGGGGCCTAGGGGTTAACCGTAATCCCTTGCCGTCCCCAGATCTCGCGGCAGCGCGGACCGCCCCGAACCCGGCTGCGATTCCAGCTAACCCCCAGGCCCCGCTGTGGCGACCCGCAGGCCAAGACTCACCCCCGCCCCATAGGAACGGCGCCAGCCAGGCAGCAGGCTTTTCCTATACGGCCGAGCAAAGGCCCGGAACCGCTGAAAGGCAAAAGACCCACAGCGGTGCCATTTCAGGAGGTGACTGTGCATAGGGAAATGTCGTCTGTCCCGCAGGACTGGGCGGACAGCGGGGCTGTCCGGCGGGCGGCTTCAATAGACGAACTGTTCTGCAGGGAGTAGCCGTTGCGGGTCTCGCCGCAGTCGGCGGAAATCCGCTGGGAAGAGGCGCGCGTCCTGACGGCGTGGCAGTCGAGACGGCTGCGACGGGAAGCGCGTAATCCCTTCTACGGCGAGTATCAGTCGGGCATCATTACCCCGCCGCCGTGCTCGGCCCGGGCAACGTGTCCACGGTCGATACCCAAAGCAACCGCATCTCCGGAAGCTTTAACCTGGGCCCCCGGGAACAGACCCGTTTGACATCGTGGTCACACCCACCGCGATGTACGTCGCCAGCCAGGCAGCCGGCACCGTCACGGTCATCAACCCGAGCTCGTCGAAAATCACCGCCACCGTCACTGTCGGCGACAGCCCTTACGGCATCGCGGTAAGCCCCTGATTCGTCAATGGCCCCAGGGCAAGCGGCAGCACCCGGCCGAGCACGGAGCACTGACAGCACCATGCGACGTGCTCGGCTACCGGGCCGATCGCTCGGCCACCCGCAGGCCACCGCTGGGCTGGCCCAGCCATGAGTCTGTCCCAAACCCCATCGTACGGGGAAACTACTACCCACTAAGGAGAACGTCCATGATAGGCGACCTGTTCGATAGCCCGTGGAAGATCCTGATCATCGCCCGGGCAGACTCGCTGACTCGCGGTCCCCAGGAGATGGGCTAAACGGTCATGGCGAATGTGCCCGGCGCTGTCCAAGGCGCCCGGATCGTCGGGGAGCGTTTCGTGCGAACGCGGCAACGGCAGAACCCCGAGGGGCGGATGCCCCTTATGGAACACCTCCGGGAGTTGCGCAACCGGCTGGTGAAGTCGATCCTCGTGATCATCCTGGGCATGACCATCGCGCTGGTTTTCTCGAACCAGACGTTGAACATCGTCGCGCGCCCATTCTGCAGCGCGGTGATCGACGGCATGAGCGGATGCCATGAGGTCGGTGACAAGCTCGTCATCAACGGGGTGTTCGACGGGTTCTTCCTTCGCATCAAGATCGCCTTCTTCTTCGCCCTGCTCGGCACCTGCCCGGTCTGGCTGTACCAGCTCTGGGCGTTCATCGCGCCCGGGCTGTGCGCGCACGAGAAGAAGTGGGCCTACCTGTTCACGTTCACGGCCGTGCCGCTGTTCGTCGGCGGCGCGGTGCTCGCGTACGTGGTGATGGACCGAGGCCTGCACTACCTGCTCAACCTGGCGCCGCAGAACTCGCTGGTCCTGCCCAGCTGGGATACCTATCTCGGCTACTTCACCGGGATGCTGCTCGGGTTCGGGATCGTCTTTGAGTTGCCGCTTGTGATCGTCATGCTGAACGTGGTCGGCATCCTCACCCACGAGCGCTTCCGCAAGTGGCGGCGGGTGCTGATCTTCGGGGTGTTCCTGATCGCAGGCATCGTCAACCCGAGCCCGGACCCGTGGACGATGCTCATCCTCGGCGGGCTCGCGGTCGTGCTGGTCGAGGCGGCCGAGTTCATCGTGTGGGCCAACGACCGGCGCAAGGCCCGGCTCCACCCGGATCCCTATACGGGCCTAGCCGACGACGAGCTCTCCCCGCTGCCGTTCGGCGGCGGAGGAAGAGGCTGAGCGGTGTTCGACCTGTCCATCCCCAAGCTTCTGGTCCTCGCGGTGATCGCGCTTGTCATCTTCGGGCCGAACGAGCTTCCCAAGATCGCCTCCCAGGTCGGCCGTGTCCTCCGCGACCTGCGCACGATCGCCGACGGCGCAAAGAACGACCTGCGGGAAGGACTGGGCCCGGAGTTCGCTGACTTCGAGACCGAGGACCTGAATCCCACGCGGTTCGTGCACAAGCACCTCTTCGGCGACCCGGACACGGACCAGGGAGCCCAGCCTCAGTCCGCAGCGAACGGCACGCCTGTCACGCCAGCCGAGCCCCCGCCGTCCAACCCGAACACAACGTGAACCGAGAGTTTCTCAACAGTGATCAACCGCTTTGCCGTTGCCGAAAGGAGGTGGCGGCGTCACGCGTGACCGTCGCCGAGCACCCCAGGCCTCAACTGCGCGGGCGGTGGCTGCCGGGGAACCTCATCGACCGGCGTGGGGCTGCGCTGGTCCAGCCGATCCTGCTGGCGGTCGGACTGGACATTGCGGCTGTCACCGGGCTCGCCGACATCGCAGGCTTCCACGCTGTATATGCGTCGCTCACCAGGATTCAATGGCCATGGCTATGTGCAGTGGTTACCTCGCTCGCGACGTCGGCGGTCGGCTATTACCTCGCCTACCGGGGGATTTACGCCGCCGAGGGCGGCTATGAGCCGAGCCGCCGCCAGCTCACCGCTCTGGTGGCGGCGGGGTTCAGCGGCTTTTTCTCCACCGGAGGGATCAGGCCCGATGGGCTGGTTCTGCAGGCCAGCGGCGCCAGCCGGCGCGAGGCGCTGGTCCGCGTCACCACGCTGACCGGCATGGAGCAGGGGATCTTGGCGCTGTACGGGTGTGCGGCATCCATCGCCTGGCTGTGCCTGGGCCTGGCGGGAGTGCCTATGGATGATTTCACGCTGCCGTGGGCGGTCATCCCCGTCCCGGCGTTCGCGGCGGCGTTCTGGCTGGCGTCCCGCTACCGGGCCCGGCTGACCGAGCGGGCCGGCTGGCGGGCCAGGCTCTCGGTGTTCCTCGACGCGGTGCTCCTCATCCGGGCGCTGTTCACCCGTCCGGTGCGGCACCGCGGCGCGGTCGGGGGCATGGCACTGTTCTGGGCCGGCGACGTGGCGGCCGTCTGGTCGGGCCTGGCCGCGTTCGGCTTGGTGATGAACGGCGCCGCGCTCATCGTGGGCTACTGCACCGGGATGGTGTTCACCCGCCGCATAGCCCCGCTGGCCGGGTCGGGAACGCTGACGCTGATCCTGCCGCTGACGATCTGGGCCAGTGGCGCGCCACTGGCCACTGCCATCACCGGCGTCGTCGCCTACCGCCTGCTTTGCTTCTGGCTGCCGATGCCGTCCGCCCTGGCAAGCCTGCCGGTGCTCCGGCGAGACAACCAGGCGGCCCGGGCTAGCAGGAGGTGACGCCGTCATTCGTGGCGGTGAGGGGGAGTTCCGCGCGCAGGCTGGTACCCGCCCCGCGTGAGCTGTGCAGGACGATCCGGCCGCCGAGCGCCTCCACGCGGTCCTTCAGGCCGGCCAGACCGCTGGCCCCGGCCAGGTCGGCGCCGCCGACACCGTCGTCGCGGACCGCGACGCGCAGGAGGTCACCGACGACCTCCGCCTCGACGCTGACGGCCGAGGCGCGGGCGTGCTTGGCCGCGTTGGTCAGCGCCTCGGCGACGACATAGTAGGCGCTGACCTCGACCGGCTCCGGGAGCCGTCCGTCGACACGTACCCGGAGGTCCACCGGGACTGGGGAGCGGCGGGCGAGCGCGTTGAGCGCCAGGCGGAGGCCGCCTTTGGCCAGGACCGCGGGGTGGATACCGTGCGCGATCTCGCGCAGCTCATCCAGCGCGCCAGTCGCTACGGCGGCGGCGCGGTCGAGTTCCGCGCCGAGCTCGCCGAGCTCGGGCGGCACCGCCGCCCGCGCGGCGCGCAGCCGCATTGCCAGCGTGACCAGCGGCTGTTGCGCGCCGTCGTGCACGTCCTGTTCGATCCGGCGGCGCGCCTGGTCGGCGGCCGCGACAATCCGCGCCCGCGAGGCGGTCACCTCGGCCTGCGCCTCGGCATTCGCGACCGCGGTCGCGGCCAGCTCGGTGAACCCGGCCAGCCGTGCCTCGGTATCAGCCGGCAGCGGCTCGGAGCGGCTGGCCACGATCATGACCCCCCACAGCTCGCCCGCGACGCTGATCGGTGCGCCGACCGATGCTCGGACGCCGACCGCACGGCCGAGGTCGCCGACCGGGCCAGTAGCGCCGTCGTAACTGTCGATCCGTGCGGGCTGGCCCGTCTCGAACACCAGCGACGTCACGTTCCGCCCGCCGACGGGCACCCGGTCGCCGACCACGACAGGCGGGATGCCATTGCTGGCCCATACGCTGACGACTGCCTCGGTACCGTCTGGAGCGTATCGGCTCAGGATGGCGATATCCGTAGCCAGCAGGCGCCCGGCCTCCTCGGTTACAGCGGCGAACACCTCACCGGGCGGCGCCGCACGGGCCACAAGCGTGGCAACCCGCCGCAAGGCTGCCTGCTCCCCGGCGATCTGGCGGGACTCGGCGTATAGCTGGGCGTTGTCAAGGGAGACGGCGAGCTGGCCGGCGATGAGCTTGACCGCGTCGAGCCGCCCGGTCGTGAACGCGGCGCGGATCAGGCGGTTTTCCAGCAGCAGCACCGCCCGCAACGCACCGCGGCTGAGGATAGGCACGGTCAGCAGTGAGCAGCAGCCGGCACCGGCGAAGTACGGGTCGCGGGCGAACCGGTCGTCGCGTGCGGCGTCGGCCACGACCAGCGGCTCGCGCGTCCGGCGGACGTAGCGCAGCACCGACATCGGCACCGCGCGTTCATGGCCGATGCCGCTGACCGGGACGGTGGCGCCGTCGCCGTCCGGTGCGGCCAGCAGCCAGCCGTGCCGGTCCTCGTCCCACAGCAGCAGGTGGACGCCGGTGGCGCCGGTCATCGCGCTGAGCACCTCGACCACGCGGGCATGCAGCTGGCCGATGCTGGTCTCCGAGCTTAGCGCCTGCGACGCCGACACGATGCCGAGCAGGTCGATCGTTCCCGCAGTGACCACGGCGCGGCCCTGGGGAAGGCCGCCGTCGCCGGCGGTCACGTCGGCCGGTGTCTGCAGGGCCGGGTAGGCCGAGTCCAGCTGGCTGACCTTAGCCGTAGCGCCCCAGGCCAGGTACTGCTGGCGGGCCTGGGCGAGAAGCTCGTAACCGGTATGTTCCAGACCGTGGGCGAGGTAGAACCGGGCTGCGTGTTCGGCGATCAGGGCCCGGTGCCAGGGCCGCTGGCGCGCGGCGGCCTCACGGCGTGCGGCGTCGAAGGCTAGGCCGGCGGCGCGGAAGTCCCCGGCTGCCCAGGCCCGCTCGGCCTCGACCAGCCGAAGCAGGTGGAGGAAGTTGCCGGGCGCGTCCGCGGCGCGGGCGGCCAGAAACCGGATCATCTCGTCCAGTTCGGCCAGCAGGGCGACCTGCTCGCCGCCATCGCCGGCGCGGGCCTGCCCGGCCAGGGCCAGCCCGCGCAACAGGCGGGCCACGGCGGTCGGGTAGAGGCCAGGGATCACCGGAACTAGCGGCATGGCGGCCGCGGTGTGCCGCTCCAGGCCGACTAGATCGCCGAAGATGGCGGCCGCGGTCGCACGGTTGAGATGGGCGAAAAAATGTGCAAGCGGGTTGCCGGCGTACCGGTCGGCGGAAACCGCCTCGCCGGCCGCGGCTGTGGATTCGCCAAGCAGCACAGCAGCCAGCCACCGGTAGGTGTCGAGCACCTGCTCGGACTGCTCGCTGCCGGTGCGGCGCGCAAAGGCCACCGCCGCGTCCGCCTCGGTGAGGTAGCGGTCCAGTGATGGCGCGCAGGCTAGCAGGCCCGGCAACGACGCGTAGTAGGTGTACCCGGCGTTGGCCAGGTCGCCCCCCGCGATCAGTCCTTCCCGTGCCCGCTGGGCTGCATGGACACTGTTTTCGATCGGCTCGGCCCAGCAACTGAACAAAGCGAAAAACGCGCGCGCCTGGGAGGTGCCGGGCTCGTAGCCGCGGGCTTCGCCCAGCTCCAGGGCCCGCCGCGCCGCCCGGTACCCGGCGGCGTAGTCGCCGCGCAGCGCCACAGCACCGAAGGCGGTGTAGGCCGCCGGGGTGACCAGGGCGGGAGCTGGGCCGCGCTCGAGGCAGATCCGCAGTGCTTCCAGGCCCAGCCACGTGACCGTGGCGAGGTCGCCGGCGAAGTAGGCCGCCGTCGGGGTTGCGTTGATCAGGCCGCACGCGGCAAGCAGCGCGGGGTCGGTGAGGTCCGGCCTGGCCAGATCGTCGGCGGCTTCGGTGTGGTCCAGCCACCGGTACAGGTAGCCGAACTGATGGTCAAGCTCGGCGGCGAGCCGGTCCGCGGCCGGGACGGTAATGCCGAGTTCCCGCAGCGACTCCAGGCCGAGCCCGATCGCCTCCGCAAAACGGGTCCGGTGGGTCAGGCTGCGCACCTGCACCGTCGTCGCGTCCGCGCGGTCCAGCACGGCAGGACACAGCCGTTCGATCGTGCGGTACACCTCGTCCGCCTCCTCCAGCCGTCCCAGGCCGTACAGCGCGGCGTGACGGCCCGTGTGCACCGCGCCGAGCGTGGCAGTCTGGCCCGGGTCGACCGCCGCGAGCGCGGCGGTCAGCAGCGCATTTACCAGCGCGTAGTCCCCGATCAGCGCGGCCTGGCCGACGGCCCGCCGCAACAGCCCCACCACCTGGCGCCGCTCCGCGGCATCGGTGACCGCGCCGACGGCGGGCAGGTACTGCTCCGCCGCGACCGCGAACAACTCCGGGACCGCCGCCAGCCGCCGCGCGGTGGTCAGCTGCAGGGCCTGCTGCCGCTGCGGATCGAGCCGGCCCAGGATCGCCTCGCGGATCCGGTCGTGCCGGAACCGCACCGCCGGATGCGTCCCGGGCTCGGCCACCAGCAGGCCCTCCTCGAGAGCGGGTACCAGCGCCTGGTCTACCGCAGCGGCCGACTCGCCGGTGGCGGCCTGCAGCAGGCTCAGCTCAGCCCGGCCGCCCAGGCACGCCATCGCCTCCAGCATGGCCCGGGACTGCTCCGGCAGGGTGGCGGCAGGCGCCGCCAGCAGCCCGGCGACCTCGGACCGGCCCAGGTGAGCGCGCACCGCCGCGGTGTCCCACCGCCACCCGGCGGCCGTCGCGGTCAGCAGGCCGTCGCGGCGCAGCACGTTGACCAGCTCCACGGTGTCATACGGGTTGCCGTGCGTATGCGGCTCGATCACCTCGGCCAGGCCCGCCGCCGCGGCCCGGTCCGCGCGCAGCATCTCGGCGACCATGATGGCCAGGCCCGGGCCCGGCAGGTTGCCCAGCCGCAGGTGCCGCACCGTGGCCTGATCGAGCCAGCGGGATAGCGGCGCGGCCAGCGGATGCGCCGCGTCCACGTCGCCGTCCCGGTACGCGCCGACCAGCAGCAGGCCGTCGACCGGCTCCTCCCTCAGCACCAAGTCGACGAAGCCCAGCGGGGTGCGCCCCGCCCACTGCAGGTCATCCAGGAACACCACCACCGGCCGTTTCCGCGAGGCGACCGCCCGCAACGCCGCCGCAGCCGCCCGCTGGGCCCGGGCCTGTGCGGTCAGGGGATCCCCCGGAACAGGCGGTACCGCTAGCAGCGTCGCGAACTCCGGCAGGACCGCGGCCAGCAGGCCCGCGTTCGGCCCGACCGCCATCACGATCCGGTCTCGGACCTGGGCCACCTCCTCGTCCGGCTCGGCCAGCAGCAGCCGGCCCAGCGCGCGGAACGCCTGATGGGCCGCGTCGAACTCCAGGTCCCGCCGGTAAGGGTCGAACTTCCCGGCCACGAACCAGCCATCGGCGCCGGTCACCGCCGGCCGCAGCTGGTCGGCCAGCGCGGTCTTGCCCACCCCGGGCGCACCGGACACGAGCACCCCGCGGCACCGGCCCGCCAGCGCGTCGGCGAACGCTGCTTCCAGCGCCGCCACGTCGTCCTCGCGCCCGGCCAGCCGCGACGGCGGCAGCAGCCGCACCGGAACATCATGCTCGCCGACCCGGAACGCAGCCGCTGCCGGATCCGCCTGCGCGTGGCGCAGCCGCTCCAGGTCATAGACCACCCCGTCGGCGGTCTGGTAGCGGTGGTCCGGCTCCTTTTCCAGCAGGTGCATGATGATCGCGGACAACGGCCCCGGCAGGGCCGGGTTCACCTGCGTCGGCGACGCCGGGACCCGGGCCAGGTGATCATGGGTAAGCCGCAGCGGGTCCCCGGCGCCGAAGGGGGGCTCGCCCGTGGCCAGCTCGTACAGCGTCGCGCCCAGCGCGTACAGGTCGGCCCGCTGATCCACTGTCCGGCCGGTCCGCCCGGTAGCCTCCGGCGCCAGGTACGCCAGCGTCCCGGCGATCTGGGCATGGTGGGTGAACTCGGGGCGGATCTCGGCGACTGACGACGCCAGGGCGAAGTCCACCAGGCACGGGGCACCATCGCCGGAGACGACGATGTTCGCCGGGGTGATGTCCCGGTGGATCACCCCCCGCCGGTGCATCCCCGCCACCACCCGGGCCAGCCCCAGCCCCAGACCGGCCAGCTCATCGGCCGGCAGCGGCCTGCTCATGCCCGCCAGGCTCGCCGCACCGGCGTCCTGCAGCACGACCGACCCGGGGTACCGCGCCTCCTGCGCCAGCTGCGCCACCCCCGCCACGCCGTGCAGGCGTTCCAGCATCGCCACCTCATGCCGCACCCGGCCTTCCGCGTCCGGCCCCAGCGGCTCCTTGCGGACGACCGTACCCCCAGGCAGGAACAGCCTCGTGACGCGCGTGCGTTCGCTGCGGTGCACTATCTCCGCCCGAACCGGCGGATCCGGACCCGACAGCACCCCGCCTGCCCCCATCCGGCACCCCTGCATGGTCAGGCCGACCTCATATCGGCCGGAAGCCGGACTGCGACAGTTTGTGCGCCGCCGAAGGCGAACGGTGCCTGGTCGATGAAGGTCATCGCGACCGCGAAGATCATCCCCGTCAGGATCAGGCCCCTCGACCGGCCACTGGCTCTGGCGGTACTACTGCGGTTCATCGTGTTCCTCCTGTACCCGGGACGAAGCCGCCTGTGCTCAGACCCGAGCTTTCGCGGCGCTGGGATCCGGGCGCCAGGAAGCGACTTGCTCCCGCCCGCTCTTCCCCGGTTGGTGGCTACTGACTCTCGATCTTCATGTCGGGAAGGGGGCGTTAGCATCCGTGACTGCCTAGCGGGGCTGCCCAGTCGCCACCGAGCCCGCTGTCACACGGGGATCTCAGAGCGCCGCGTGGGGCTGGAATGAATCTGAGGGTGGCCGTATGGTTACGTCAGGACGTGCTCGAGCTGGATACGTGAGGTGATGTTGAGCTTGGTGAAGACCTTGCTCAGGTGGTATTCGGCCGTGCGCGCGCTGATGTAGAGGCGGGCGCCTATCTCGGGGTTTGACAGCCCCTCACGGGCGAGCTTGGCGACCTGGGCCTCCTGGACCGTCAGTTCGCTCTGGCGGGTGAGGCTGCGCTTTCGTGTTCTTGTTTCACCGGTCGCCCGCAGTTCTCGCCGGGCGCGCTCGGCGAAGCCTTCCATCCCCATCGCCTCGAGCATGCCGAGGGCGGTGCGCAGCTGGTCCCGGGCATCGCCAGGACGACGCTGGCGGCGCAGCCATTCTCCATAGAGGAGGTGGGCGCGGGCGAGCTCGGCGCGCATCCGGGTACGGCCAAGGTGCTCGATGGCCTCCCGGTAGAAGTGCTCGGCGTCGTCATCATCGGCCAGCAGCGCCCGCGACCGTGCCTGCAGGCCCAGTGCCCAGTCGCTGGCGGTGGCGGTGGCCATCTCGGCGAGCCGGCGATAGGCGTCGGTGGCTGCCGGGCTTTGCCCGCTGCGCACGGCGGCCTCTATCAGCTCGGCCAGCGCCCAGTACGGGTGGATCACGTCCAAGGGGTCGGTGGCCTGCTGGGCTGCGGCGAGAGCGTCCTGGTAGCGGCCAAGGCCGTTGTTGAGTACAGCGCTCGTCCACGTGGCCACCGCTAGGCGGTTTCCTTCTTGGCGGTGCAGCGCTTGGCTTACGTTTGCTTCGATGAAGAGGGACGCCTCGGCTTCGTTACCCCGGAACGCGGCAAGGGCCATCGCGCCGATGGGCTCAAAGTTGATGGCCGTGGCATCGGCTGCCGTTCGCATCTCCTCGACGAGCGATGCCGCGCCGGAGAGGTCGCCCGCGAAGAGAAGGACGTGTGTGCGGAAGCTGAGAGCGAGAAGAAGGTCACTGAGCGCTCCCGCGTCCCGGCAAAACCTGGCCCACCGCTCGGAGATCACCATGCAGGCCTCGTCATCCCACAGAATCGAGGACACCATGAGGGCCAATGGAAGCCCGCGCGGCTCCTGCCCCGCTGGTATGTCGTCGAAGAAAGCATTCAGCGCCCTGCGCAAGATCGGCACGCTCGCGGCGTACCCCTGAACGTATTGCGCCGCCATGCCATCGAGGAGGAGGTCGAACGCAGTAGGTGCGTACCCTGTGACGGGACTGACCTGGCGCGCCACATCCAGAATGGAACCTCCCGGAGCGGCAAACCGGCCGGCGGAGCCGGCGGCTATTATCGCGTCTACGTAGGTCGCCCGGGCCAGATCGGGAGCGATCGGCTCGAGCCGCCTGGCCGCGTTCAGGACCAGTAGCGGCGCGTCGCGACTACGCCCCGTGAGCCAAGCGACCTGGGCCCGCACCAAGTCGGCGCGGGCGTGCTCGAGCTCGCCGAGCGGCCCGGCTTCGGCCATGGCCAGCAGGTCAAGCCCGGCGTCCAGAGCACCCGCTCCGACCTTGGCCTGCGCCGCGGCCAGCGCCCGCGTCGTCCGTTTCGCCGGATCGGGCGTCAGCACCGCCGCTCGCTCCAGGAACGCCGCCGCGGCGGCGAACCCGCCTCGCGCCTGCGCCCGGCCGGCCGACCGCTCCAGCTCAGCGGCGACCTCCTCGTCGGGGCCGGGAGTGGCTTGGGCGCGGTGCCACGCGCGGCGGTCCGGATCGCGCACCGGATCTGTCACCGCGGCCAGGGCCCGGTGCGCCTCCTG
>Ga0210383_10003873_pt1 | contig 13325 bp, 16 predicted proteins | sample IncBWC14OmetaG_FD_160072 | JGI IMG/M metagenome (GOLD analysis project Ga0210383, IMG submission 160072) | Forest soil microbial communities from Barre Woods Harvard Forest LTER site, Petersham, Massachusetts, United States - Inc-BW-C-14-O ...
TTTTTGCAGCATCGCACGCAAATTGCGCGGCTCGAGTGCGAGCACTTTGTCGATGGCCGCCATTTCCTCCTCGGCCCGCTTCAGCCCGCGCAGCGCCGCGGCGAGATTGAGCCAAATGGAGGCATGCCCGGGCTCCTCGCTCGCGGCCTGCACAAGCTTCGCGTAGGCGCCGGCGGCATCGCCGGCCAGCAGCAAGCGCCGCGCGCGCTCGTTCAGGACCAACGGATGTCGCGGCGCCTCGGCCTCGGCCTGCCGGACCAGACGATCGGCCTCCTGCACACGGCCGCTGGCTGAGGCCTGTGCCGCGGTCTCGATCAAGTGCCGAATGCGCCGATCGTCGTTCTGACCGATCATTCCACTACCTCGACCACATGCGGTGCAGGTTGGCGACCACGTAGTCGAGCTGCGTGCGTGTGCGCCATTCCATTTTTGCCGCCTCGAACGCGCGCACTTCGCCGAGCGAGAACAGCAAGTCGCGCTGCAGCGGGTCGGGGATCTGGCTTTCGATGAAAGTAATCATGACGAGCCGCGATCCGGACCGTACGGGTTCCACCTGATGCACGTTGGTCGATGCATAGAACACCGCGGAACCCGCGTTCCCCTTGATATGCACGATTTCGGAACCCAGGTAGATCACCAGCTCGCCGCCCTCATAGTCGCCGGGGTTCGAAATGAACATGGTGCAGGAGACATCCGATCTTAGTGGCTGGGGACCGAGCGGCAGGAACGCGGCATCGATGTGCGCTCCATACTTCATCCCGACGTCGTAGCGAGCCAGCGACGGCACGGCCATGCGCTGGGGAAAAGCGAAATTTCGGGACTGCTCATTGCGCTGCAGCGCCGTCAGGGCAATTTGCGACGCCTTCTGGGCAGTCGGATCGGCGGGATCCCCGATGACATTGTCCTTCGTATGGTTGTGGGGGTTGGAGCGGCGGCCTTCGATGAATTTCGCCTGGCGGGCAAGCTCCGCGATGTCCTGCACTTCGGCCGGCGTCAGATAGTTGTCAATTTGAAGAAACATCGGTTTTCCCGCCATTTTCCACAGCAACAGCCTCCAAGTATAAACGCAGGCTCGCGAAAGCAGCGGGGTGGTGCGAAACTGATCGTAATGGATGAGCTTGCGGAGGAATTGGGTCGCTCGCCCGAGCTGTTCCCCTATGCACTGGACCTGCCCAGCGACGGCGTTACATTCATTCGCCTCAAAAAATCCGAATATGAGCGGGCAAGCTTTCTCGATGCCCGGCTCCTCACCCCGCAAATCTCGCAGCGTGCACTTGCCTGGACGCAGTTAGGGCAGGCCATCGATTCCGCGCGGCTCGATGAGCGCTGCGGATTTATCTTCCATATTGGCCATGTGGGATCGACGCTGCTTTCGCGCCTGATCGGCGCCCATGGCGCCGTATTTTCGTTGCGCGAGCCACTGATACTGCGCGCCTTTGCGCAACTCGGCGATGAGGGCGCGCCGCCGCGCGTTTGGCCCGACTTCAGTGCCCGGGTCGGGTTCGGCTTGAAATTGCTATCGCGAACGTTCGAAACCCGGCAGCTCGCGGTGGTCAAGGCCACGAGCTTTGTATCCGAGCTTGCAGCCGAGCTGTTGTCGCGCGCGTCGATGCCCAGGGCCGTGCTGATGTTCGTCTCGCCGGAGAGTTATATCGCCACCATCCTGGGCGGACCCAATTCACGGCAGGAAGCCAAGCTCCTCGCCCCGAGCCGTTTACGGCGCCTGCATCGGCGCATCGGCGCTGAAATATGGCAACTCGCTGACCTGAGTGAAGGCGAAGTGCTGGCGCTCGCCTGGGCCTGCGAAATGTCGGCACTGGCGCAGGCTGCCGATTCCAGCGGCGGGCGCGTTTGTCGGGTGGACTTCGATCGGTTTCTCGCCGACCCGGCGGCCCTGCTCTTGTCCGTCCTACAGCACTTCGGCATTCCGGCGGCCGCGACGGAGGTGCGCGCGATCCTGGAGGGGCCGGACATGCGCCGCTACTCCAAGGCGCCCGAACATGCGTACGACGCTGCGTTGAGGCGCGACGTATTGAACCAGGCGCGTACCCTGCATGCGGTTGAAATCAGACGGGGACTTGCCTGGCTCGACCGCGCAGCGGTGCGATTCGCCCCGTTGCAGCGCGCCGTGGCCTTGGCGCGATAACGGCGCGCAGCCCACATCGACTATAATCTGCTCGCCCGAGCGATTAGAGCGGGAGTGCTGGCGTGAGGCTGACAAATCGTCTGATGGCACCGATCTGTGCGGTAGCAGCCATAGCCGGTGCACCCGCATATGCGGAGGAACCGGCGGCAAAGACACCCGCGGCTGTGCAAAGCACGGCGGCACCGGCGAATCCCGTAACCGCGGCGCCAGTCGACGCCACCACCGCGTCGCCGGCACCCACAACGCCTCCGCCGGTGGACCGCAAAAAGGCGCTGCAGTTCGGCTTTCGTCCGGAACGGGTGAAAGGCGTTCCCGTGTACTGCAAAGAAGTGCCCATAGAGGGCACGCGATTTACAAACAAGCGCTGCGTGCGCGAAGATCAATTTCCGGCATTCCTCTCACAATTGCAGGTCGCGCGGGATGCGGCGACGAAGAACGGCTGCTTCGGCGCCGACTTCTGCGGCAATGTAGAAAGCATGCCCAGCAAGCCCCGCATGAGCATGGGATCGAGCAGGTAAAAAAGGAGCGCGAGTGGTGATTTCGAAAATTCTTCCCCCGATACTGGCGGCAATCGCATGCGCCGGCGGTATGGCGTTTGCGCAGCAATCCCCGGATGCGACAAAGACGCCGGCCCCATCGAGCTCAACGGCGGCCAGCACGGCTGAGCCGGTCGATGCGGAGGCCGCAGCAACTGCCGCTGCGATCGCCAAGGCCAATGCTGCCGCAGCGGCCGCCGCGGCACACGCCCCCGCGAAGATTACCGACGAAGCCATTCTGGACAAAATGGCGAAGAAAGCCGGGTGGCACACCGAAGTGAAAAACGGCGCGACGGTTTATTGCCGGGAGACGACGGATGTCGGCACCCGATTCTCATCGAAGAAGTGTGCGACGCCGACGCAGCTTGCCGTGGTCTTGGAGCAGCAGGAGTACGAAAAAGACCAGTTGAAGCAGCGCGGTTGCGGCGGTAATTGCGGCGGCAAGTGAAGCAAGCCCTTGGCGTCCGTCATTTCCAGCTGACCGGTGCTCAAACAGCGCGCCTGCAGCGGATACTAGAACTCAAGTCTTACAGGGAGAGAAGCCAAAATGCCTTTTATGAGAATCGCCGTTTCGACCATTGCTTGCCTCGTCGCGGTCGGTGCATCGGCAGTCCAGCAACAACGCCCTGTGCCGACGCCGATACCATCCGCCGCCTCGCCGGCCTCCGACCCGGCGCCTGCAATCGGCACACCACAGGCAGCACCCGCGGTCGGTCAGGCAGCGGAAGCGGACGATGCCGCCGCCCTAATCGCCAAGGCCAATGCCGTCGCGGCGGCGAATGCAAAATCGGCAGCGACCGAGATCGCCGCTCCCCCGGCCAAGGAAATGCCGTCGGCCAAGGCTCAAAAGAAAGCCCGGGAGTATGGCTTCCACGCGGAGGTGTACAGCGGCAAAACCTTTTTCTGCAGGGATGACGCGACGGTGGGCACGCGTTTGCCGTCCAAATGGTGCCTGGATGCCATGGAGTTTGAGGACTACGCGGTGCAGCTGGAAGTCGCGCGCGACCTGATGAAGAGCAAGGCCACATGCAACGCGGGTAAGGTCCCGCTCGCCCCATGCGGAGGTCTTCAGTGACAGAGCCGAAATTCCGCCGACACGCTTTGGTCAGTGCCGGCGGGCTGCGGCCGGGAAGTGTACCCCCGGCATGTGAAACCTCCGACCCGCATAGGATGCTATTCGGCCTGATCGCACGATTGGATGCGGTCACATTCAACATTAAGAAACCGTCATTTAAGGGTCTTCGGCCGGCGCGCCCGGCGCTCGCTGTCGCCTCATTGAAACAGCCATCAGCTTAGATAATTGGGTAATAATGACGCCGTTGGCCGGGTCTTTTACATGAGCAGCAATTCCGCTGCGTTCTTAAAACTACTGAAGGAATCCAAAAAATGCAGAGCCAGAAACTGTCGAGCGTCGCCATGGCCGCCGCCGCTGCCATGCTGTTCACTTCCGCCATCAGCACCACTGCGTTTGCAGCGGATGCCGCCACCGTGAAGTGTCAGGGGGTCAATTCCTGTAAGGGGATGTCCGAGTGCAAGTCCGCGAAGAATAGCTGCAAGGGCATGAATAGCTGCAAGGGTCAGGGCTTCGTCTCCATGACCAAAGACGCCTGCGCCGCTGCAAAAGCCAAAGCTGCCCCCGCAAAGTAAGCGCTGAAGTATTGACTTAGAGGGCCGGGCTTGACCGCCCGGCCCGATCTTGATGAAACTCTCCGGCTTCGGTCTTGGGCTAAGAACTCCCCACTATGAGGCCATATTAAACGAGCCTCATGCGATCGATTGGCTCGAAGTCATCACTGAGAATTACCTGGTTCCCGGCGGCAAGCCGCTGCACTACCTTGAGCGCGTCCGCGAGCGATTCCCGCTGGTGATGCACGGCGTCTCGCTCTCGATCGGCAGCACCGATCCCATCGATTTTGACTACTTGCGGATGGTACGCAGCCTGGCTGCGCGCATCGAACCGCATTGGATTTCCGATCATTTGTGCTGGACTGGCGTCGAGGGGCGCAATTTGCACGATTTGTTGCCGCTGCCCTATACCGAGGAGGCATTGGCCTCGGTGGTTGCCCGGGTCGGTCAAGTACAGGATGCGCTGGGGAGGCAGATCCTGTTGGAGAACGTATCTAGCTACCTCAGCTTTCATGCGGACGAGATGAGCGAATGGGAATTCTTCTGCGAGGTTGCCTCGCGCGCCGACTGCCACATATTGCTCGATATCAACAATATCTATGTCAGCAGCGTCAACCACGGCTTCGATCCCGTCGAGTACCTTGAGGCGGTGCCGAAATCCCGCGTGCGCCAGTTTCACCTGGCCGGCCACAGCAATATGGGCGGACATTTGATCGATACGCACGATCATCCGATCGTCGAGCCCGTATGGGATTTATACCGCCAAGCGCTCACGATCTACGGCGAGGTGCCGACCATGATCGAGCGCGACGACAACATTCCGGAATTGGGCGAACTCGTGGCGGAGCTTGATGTAGCCCGCGACCTTGCCGCGCAGCACTCGCGGCAGGCCGCATGAGATCCTCGCAAATTCAGCTGCGACAGCTGCAGCAGGACATGCAGCGCTATCTGCTGGGCGAGGAGAGCGCCGTTACCGCGGCCATCGTGGATGCACCGCCGCTACCCGCGGCGGATCGATTGGCGATTTATCGCAACGCCTACCAAGTGCGGCTGATCGATGCGCTGCACGAAACCTATCCCGTTCTCCATGGGCTGCTTGGGGATGAGGCATGGATTGAATTGGGACAAGCCTATGTCGCGGCGCACCCCTCCGTATTTCGCTCGATTCGCTGGTATGGCCGCGATATGGCGGATTTCATGACCGGCTGCGCTCCTTATAGCGATGCACCCATTCTCTCGGAAGTCGCGCTGCTCGAGTGGACACTCTCCGAGGTGTTCGATGCGGAAGATGCGCCATCCTTGAGTCGTACAGAACTCTCTGCGGTCGAGCCGACCGCGTGGGGCTCCCTCACGTTCCAATTTCACCCCTCGCTGCGCCGTTTGACTTTCAGCTGGAACACGGCGGCGGTTTGGAAGGCGATGAGCATCGATGAAACGCCGCCGAGTCCGGAACTCGCGGAAGCGCCCGTGCGCTGGCTGCTATGGCGCCAAAATCTGCAAAATTATTTTCGATCGATGAATGCCGTGGAATCGGCCGCGCTGGAAACCGCGCTGCGTGGCGGCAATTTCGCGCAGATTTGCGAAGGCTTGAACGCCCTGCTGCCGCGGGAAGAAATTCCCGCCGCCGCCGCAAGCCTCCTCGGCGCTTGGGCGGACAGCGGAATAATCATGGGGCTCGGCAGTCCGAACGCCGCCGCGTCACAGTAGATTGCCGCCCGCCCCTAGCATTTCCTTGCGCAGCAAAGGAATGGGCGGACCCCCGAAGGACAGGAACTTGTCGTGAAAATCATGCCAGCGGCTCCGATCGTCCGGGTTGGGCGGCGCCGATCCTGCGCCGGCGCTCTTGGCGAGCCAGTCGGTGCGTAGCTTGCGAATCATCAGTTTGCCCAGCGTGTAATTCAGGTACGCCGGATCGTAGGTGCCGCGCGCCGCCTGTTGGCGCGCGTTGCCGGCATCCTGAAAGGCCTGCTCTCTGAACATTTTTTCGGATTGTGCAACCGTCATCCCATGCGTATGCAGTCCGATGGCAGACAACATGCGCACATCGCGCAGCAGCGCCTCGCTCAATTGGCCGATATGCCTTTCCGGATCCCCTTTGGCCAAACCCACTTCAACCATCATCTCTTCGCAGTAATGGGCCCAACCTTCGGCGAACGCATATCCCACCCACAGCCCTTCCAGTTTGTCGGGATTGGCGTTCGAGTGCAGGAACTGCAAGAAGTGTCCCGGCCAGACCTCGTGAACCGATGTGAATAGCAGGGCGGCCTCGCCGGGAATATAAGCGGCTTGCTCCGCCTTGCTCCACTTCGGATCCGGCGGCGCGATGTTGTAGACGGAGGGCACGCCCTTGTCGTAGGGACCCGCAGTATTGATGAAGGCGGCGTTGGAGCGATTGTACGGAGGTGCTTCCGCCACCAGGGCTTCGTCGTTGCTCGGGATCGAAACCACTTTATTCTGGACGATGAAGTCCTGGAGCATTTTCAGTTGATTACGCGCTTCCTCGACAGGCCCTCCTTTGGGTTTGTTCGTCGCCATTTTTCCGACGCATTGTGCCAAAGACGACTTCGGTGCGTAGGTATTGCATTCCGCCTTCAATGCCGCCGTGTTGCGGTCAAGATCGGCGCGGCCCGCGGCCTCGATATCGCCGATCGGCAGATCAACTTGCTCGGTCTGCTTGACCATTTGCGCGAACAGCTCCGGCCCAAAGGCGTATTTGTCGGTCGCGTTCTTGCGCTCACCCACCAGATAATCCTTGAGGCCGCTCATCGCCTGCGCCGCCGCCGCATCGGCGTCTTTCAGCTGCTTCTGCAGATCGGCGTCTGACACAGCTGCAAACACCGCCGCGACATTCTTGGAATAAAAATCCGCCAGGCCGCCGAACTCCTCGATCCCCAATTCCACGTAAGTCTTGGGCAAGGGCGTTTTGAGATTTTCCTTGATGGAAGCGGCCATTTTCGGGATGCCCTGCGCGTATTTGATGTAAGCCTTCATGCGCACATTGAGCGGCGCGTAGTTTCGGCTCAAGTAGATGTCCGGATCGATTTGATCCAGATACCAGGCGGGGTTGCTGAAGGGAAACCGAGTCTTTTCTATCCAGAAGAGATCCTTGTCGACCACAGCGAGCAAATATTCACGGTCGAAGCGCTCGCGCGGCTCGAGAGCGGAGGGATCCACGCCCGCGATCTGCTCGCGCTCATCATGGAGCCGCGCGATTTCGCGCTTGATGCCGTGCGCGCTCAAATCCGCCAACTGCCCGTCGAATTCGTGGCGCCCGGAGTGCACCGCAAAGGCAGGTTGCGCTTGCATATAGTCTTCGATAAAGGCATTCGCGACTTTGAGCCAAGCCTGGCTCGCCGGTGAAGGTCCCTTGGGTGCGGGGTGAGGCGGCGGCGACTGTCCGCAGCCGGATACGATGAGCAACAGGACCCCGGACAATGCGGCGCCCTTGGCAAGCGACTTCCACATGGCAACTCCCCCTCTTACTTATTAATCTAGTAGTCGTACTTCCCGCCGCGCTCCAGCGCGCGCCTATAGGCATCGCGCGCGTGAATCCGCTCGAGAAAGGCCATCGATTTCGGACGACTGGCGTTCAATCCGGCCCGCGGCACCGCAATTTCCAGAGGAAAGCTCATTTGCACGTCGGCGGCCGTGAACTGCTCCCCTGCGAACCAGGCATGCGAATTCAGTTCGGTTTCGATGTAATCCAAATGGCGCTGCAGATTGGGTGCGATAAACGCATTGGTCACGCTCGACGTGATGCGGCGGGCGATGGCGCTGATGGGCCACGGCGAGGGATTCGCCGCAATCCGATCGAATACCAATTTAAACAGCAGCGGCGTCATCGCAGACCCCTCCGCATAATGCAGCCAGTAGGTATAGCGCAGACGCTGCGCCGTGCCGGCAGGAGGCATCAAGCGTCCATCGCCGTATTTTCCCACCAGGTATTCGATGATCGCGCCGGACTCCGCCACGGTGACATCGCCGTCGACGACCACCGGAGATTTCCCGAGCGGGTGAACCGCGAGCAACGCAGGCGGAGCGAGCATGCTCTTTGCGTCCCGCTCGTAGCGCTTCACCTCATAGGGTACGCCGAGTTCTTCGAGCAACCACAACACCCGCTGCGACCGGGAGTTATTGAGATGGTGAACGACGACCATGCGGCGATTGTAGTCCTTAGGAGCCTGTCTGAGTATTCCCCGTGGCCGAGAGCGGAATACGCAGACTGGCTCCTAAGGGTTACCGGGCGCGAACCAATCGGCTTTGACCGTCAGAAATTCAGGCAGAGCTTCGCATCGTGCCGCCAACGCGCTCAACGCCGGGTATACCACTGTCTCGCGATTAATTCCCAGCGCATCGCTCAAAAATGTGTAGACGCAGGCGGCGGTAACGTCGGCCTGAGTGATTCGGCTGCCGACCAGCCAGTCGTCGCCGCGAACCTGGCAGAGCCGGTCCAACTCGCCAAGCGCCGCATGCGTTTGTGTATGGCAGCGCTCCACCCAGGGCCGGTAACGCTTCTCGGGCGGTCGAAACGCGGTCTCGTACACCTGGGTCACGCCCTTCTCAGCGCCGCCTAGGGCAATCGCGATGATTCGCAACGCTTCGCGCCTCAACTCGCCGGCGCGGGGCAGCAGCGCGCGCTCAGGCCCTGCGCGTTCATCGAGGAAATCCAATATTGCCGAGGATTCGATCAACGTGTCGCCGTCGGGCTGCACCAAAACAGGAACTCTGCCGAGAGGATTGAACTGGCGAATCAGCTCGAAATCCTTGCCTACCGACCAGCTTCGGTGTTCAAAGGGCACCTGCAGCAAGTTCATGCTGACCGCGACGCGCCGTACGAAAGGAGAATCGAACATGCCGATCAATATCATCAGTGACCGCCTTTAACCTGCAATCCGACGTCGGCGAGCGCCAGGGCCAGTTCGCATTCGATTCGCGCCGCCTCGCTGCGCTTGATGTATTGCAAATGCATGGTCGGCCCCGTCAGCACTTCGATGCCTCGTTTCAACACGCTGCCCGCCGCGCGTATACCCGCCTTGTGCTGATCGAAGCGCTGTGCCGGGCTGTACTTGCTCATGCCCACGTACACGCCATAGGAACCACCGCGATCGACAAGATCCAGCAGCACCAAATAGATGTTCGATCGCCCCTTGGCAGAGGCTCTAAACTTCAGCGAGGTTTCGTAGGCTGTGGGCAACCAGTCGATATAACGCATCGGCAGCCACTCCGGAATGGAGGCCGCCGCGCATGCCCACAGCTGTTCGAGCGCGCGTTCAATGTTAAAGGACATTGCTCCGCGCATCCATAGCTCATGAATGCAGTGAGCGCCGTCTAGGCCGTCGCCCGAGGCGAACGCGCGCTGCAGCCGATCGGCGATGCCGCGCTGCGCGAGGTTGCGAAGCGGACGACTGGCCGGCGGGGTTTTGGCATTGATGCTCAATCTTGAGCACATTATAGCGACGGCCCTCGGAGCCTGCCCGAGGCGCAGCAGTCATGGAAATCGTAGCGCGTCTCCGCCTATCCATCTGATTTCGCCGCGGCACGGCGCGAGCAAGCTTTCTATACCGCTCGTGAAGCCCATGGTTCGCAACAAGGCAAAAGCGCGGACCTGCACGCCCGGGATTGCTTCGCGCACCCGAGCAGCCGCCGCCAACAAGGTTCTACCCCTCGTAATCACATCGTCGATCAGAACAACGTTGTGCAAGTGCCGGGCTGAGGGTTCCAGTCCAAACGAATCGTAGTGCCGTGCGACCGTCGGACGCCGGCCTTTCGCTGACGTAGCTGATTTGCGCACTGCATAGATTCTCCGCAGTCCAAGCCACGCCAGAGAGCCAACGCCTTCCCGCACGAGAGCGTGCGCAAGCTCGGCTGCCGCCCACGTACCGCCCGTCCTAGGGCAACTTCGGGGCACCGGTACCAGCACGTCATCGGCGAGAAAGAACCCGGCCAGCAGTGCCGATGGCTCGCTCTCCTGACGCACGCGCACGGCGTACTTGATCATGAAGCGGGCATCGCCGTCCTTCAGCAACGCGCGCAGCATTCGAGAACGTGCGCAGACCGCGCCTTCGCCTGCCGGCGAATATACGTAGCAAGATGCGAAGGCTACGCGGGCAATCATAGCTCGTAGTCACGATTCCGCGCGCGTTTCGCGGACTCGACAGGTTCTGCCTCCGGCTGCACCTGTAGCTGCGCCTGTCGGTACCGGCGCCAGTTCTCGATAGACTGCTGTTGAATCTCTTCGGGACTTTTTGGCTCCCCCGCCGGCGGCGTAGTCTGTGCCGCACGCTGCAGCCGTGCATCGACCCTCGCTTGGTGCTCGGCGCGAATGCGTTCCGCGACTACGCTATAGTATCCATGGCGTTCCATTTCGAATGCCGCGCGCGGAATTTGCGGGCCAGGTTCGCGATCGATTCCCTGCGCTCGCAGAGTACGATGGTCGATGCGGGTCGTCACGTGCGCCTGCTCCAGCGCCGTGTTGGCGGTGATGGCCCAGCGTTCGCGCACGTGCAGCAGCTCACCGACGGCCGGTCCCATTCCGGCCTCGCGGCGTTTGGCATCGCTCCACTCGAGTGTGGTTTTGGCGCCCAGGCCTCCGAGCGTCACTTCGCGAGTGGTCGCGAGCAGGTGCGCGTGAAAATTGCGCGGATCGCTGCCCGGAAAGTTTCTCGGCGCATGAATAGCTACATCGACTGCGAATCCGTAGCGCTCGACCAGCTCTCGGGAAAATCCGGACACCAGTCCAATGCGTGCATCCGCCGATAATTCGGCCGGCAAGGCCACCAAATATTCGCGCGCGACCCGCGCGTTTTTCCGCTCCTCGGCGGCCTCCGCAGCATTCCATAGGTTGGCGCGCTCTCTCGCCCACGACATGTCGTCCGCCGCAAATTGACTCGGCAACAGGATTTCCTTGTGCATGACATCCTGGCGGTCGGTGTGATCGTAAGTCTTGCCGGTGCGCTCGTCCCGAATGCGCTCTCCGGAGCGATAGGCGGCCGCACTCACCGCACTGCTGTTGTTCGATCGGCCGAATGTTTTCAGGTTCAGAAAGTAAATCGCCATGGCTGCTAGGGCCTGCGCATCGACGCAAAGAATTCCGGTGCGAGTGCGTAGCCGGCGGCGGAGGCACTGAAGCCTTCATCGACGCGAGAGAGGGAAATGGCCTCGGCCTCCTCGACCCGGCTCGGCATGAAGCCTCCCGGCTCGCAGTGCAGCTCATCGTCACTGAATGGTTGTCCACAGTGCTCGCAGTAGTTGACCCACTGCGTGTCGGCAGGGTCCTGGCCGAGTTGCAGAAGGAATGCCGGGGAGTGCTCGAACAGGTGGCGGCTGACGGCGTCTGGAAGCTCAGCGACGTAAAAGATGAGGGCATTGCCGTCGACGGTCCGCCACTCGCCATCGACCTGCATCTCGTGCTTTGGAGGCACGGCCAGCGCAAGAACGCGGGCTTGCCGGCCGCATTTCCCACAGCGCGCTTGCGTCTCCGCGATGTAGTAGCTGGAAGAGCGAATATTGGCGTTGGGTACTTGCATGGTCAGTGTCTCGCGAAATTGACTTTCCACCACGTTGCACAAGATGCGCGCTTGAGATAACCACACAGGTCAGGCAGTTGCTCGAGTTCCGAGGCCATGACCGCTGTCTCGGTGACATGCTGGTCGGTCACGTTGCGCGAGCGGCGCGCGCCGCGGCTCGAGAAGACGGATTCGCGATCTCGGCCACGCGAAATCTGCCTTCTCAGTACTTCCCTCTCACCGATCAAGCGCGAGGCGAATTGCGAGGTTCCCCCATTTTCGCTGCCCGAACAGCGCAGAATCAGGGTATTGCCACAATTCTCGACAATCGTTTGCGCGACGCCTTGCCCGTAAGTGCTCGATACCTGCGAGACTGACTGGAATCCCAGGACACATCGGCACCCGAATTTGCGCAGCCGCGCCAGCGCGTCCTTGAGTCCCTCGATAGCACCCAACGCGTCGAGCTCGTCGACGACAAACCATAGCCTCTGGTCATCGCCTGGAGGCCGGCTCATCGCCTCGAAAATGGCGAGATGCATCCAGGAGGAGATCATGGAACGCAATGCCGCGATTTGGCCGGCGCGATACGGAATGAATAGGATGCTCGGGTAGGTCCGATTTTTCACCCACTCGCGTATCGAAAACAGGGCAGCACGCTGGCTTTGGATATGCTCGAATGCAGCCATGGCAGAGCCGGCTACCGAGCGGATTGATCCGAACATCCGGGCATTGTCGGGATCGAGAAACGGCTGCGCGGGCGTGCCGGCAATGAGAGGCCGAAGCTCGTCCAGCGGTGCGACCATGAGAAGGCGCCACAGCTCGGCGGCACTCCGCTTACCGGAAAAGCGGCATCGCCGAATCACCGCGGTTAGAAACGTGCGGGCGTAGCCGCGCCACTCGCGCGCCGCAGGGTCGTCGCAATTCGGGATCAGTCCGTTCGCAAGCTGGTCAACATCGAAGCTCGTTTCGATTTCCGCAAACAAATCCCACTTTGCCGATTCCCGTTCGAAGGGATTGAGAATAATGTCGCCCCGGTACCGATCATAGAAATGCTCGAGGTAGCCCGCATCAGGGTCGGCGAAGACGGCCCGATCGCCGCGCGCAATCGCCGAGCCCAGCAGCTCCCGAATCGCGGTGGTTTTGCCGGTACCGGTAGTGCCGATGAGCTTGAAATGCTTGGATTCGTCGCTTGGCGTGATGGCGATCCCCGCCAAGGTAAGCAATTCCGGCAGCGATTTCTTGCGCCGCGCGCTGCGCCGCTGCACCCGCGCGCCGTCCGCAATCAGCACGCCGCGTTTGTGCTGTTCGCGCCTATTGGTCCGCGCATTTCGCATTAAGAGTCTCGTGCCCAGCGCGATGCCGAACGTCAGCGCTGCCGTCAGAACCACGGGGTTCATGAGGTCAATACCCTTCGATCACGTAGTAGTCGGCCTTGTCGCCATAAGTCGGCGCGCTGCGGTCCACGCGAACACAGAGACGCCTGTGCTCGCCGCACCGTCGCCAATCGATACG
>Ga0210383_10003876_pt1 | contig 13319 bp, 9 predicted proteins | sample IncBWC14OmetaG_FD_160072 | JGI IMG/M metagenome (GOLD analysis project Ga0210383, IMG submission 160072) | Forest soil microbial communities from Barre Woods Harvard Forest LTER site, Petersham, Massachusetts, United States - Inc-BW-C-14-O ...
GGCCGACATCAACGATTTCCGTAACGGTTTTGGGCTTACCCCGATTCCGACCGGCAGCGGTGGTTGCAGCACTAATTCCACCACCGGGACCGTTGCTGCCCCCTGCACCACCCCGAACTTCGCGTATGTGCTCGTGGGAACTGAGACCGGTTCCATCGGCACCGACATTTTGGAAGCCGACCTGGATGTCGAATGGTCGGGAGCTGTTGCCAGCAACGCCCAAATCATCTTCGTCAATGCCCCACAGACCGCCGGCGGCGTCAACGATTCTCTGAACGCGGCCATCAACCCTACCGTCGGAACGCCCCTGGCTCCCGTGATCAGCATGAGCTACGGTGCCTGCGAGGCGCAGGCGCAGGATGTGGAAACCCTCATGCAGCAGGGCAACGCCGAGGGCGTAACGATTATGATGGCCTCGGGCGACACCGGCGCTGCCGGCTGTGATTACGGCCCCGCTACAGCCAACCCGCCCTTTCCGGCGGCTTCTGGCGGATTAGCCGTGAATTATCCGGCGAGCAGCCCGGAAGCGACGGGCGTGGGCGGCACCGAGATTACGATCGCCGACGATACCGCCCCCAATACCTACTGGAGCGCGCCCACCACCGATCCTCTCAACGGTGGCACGGCGCTGCCAGCTGCGGTGAACATGCCTGAGATTACCTGGAACGACGATGTCGAGTTCTCCCAGTTCTGCGTGTCCGACCCCAGCAATACTTTCTGCACCAGCGGTGGCAGTCCGGCGGTGACGGGGTGGGTCCATATCACATCCCAGGAGACAGCTCAGGAAGACATCTGGATTTCAGCCGGTGGTGGCGGAGCCAGCAACTGCTTCAACGAAAACGCGGAAGGCATCTGCGCCGCGGCGCCGGCCGGCGGGTTTCCTCAGCCCACATGGCAGTCGACGAACCCGAAGCTTGTGGTTTCCGGCGTTCCGCAGGGGGTGCGTTGGGTGCCGGATGTATCGCTTTTCGCCTCGCCGAATTTTCCCGGCTACATCGTTTGCACGCCGCAGAAGCCACCCACGACCGACACCAGCACCTGCAGCGCCGGGATCTTCGACGCCGTCGATACCTATGGGTCCCTGGTGGGCGGGACTTCAGCTTCGACGCCGGTTTTTGCGGGCATCGTCACCCTGCTGAACCAGTTTCTGAACGGGACCAGCTTGGCTGGCCTGGGAAACATCAACCCCAAGCTCTACCAACTGGCCGCAATAACGCCCTCGAACGGGGCGTTCCATCCGGTCACGTCGGGCACCAATATTGCTTATTGTGCGGGCGCGACGCCCTCAGGACAGCCCTCGGGAGTCATCTGCCCCGGAGCTAGCGGCACTACGGGAACCTTTGGCTACGACACGTCCGCCTCTGACGCCACCACCGGCTATAATCTGGTCGCCGGCCTCGGCTCGGTCGACGCCAACGTCCTCTTCACCGCCTGGCAGGACAGCCTGGGCAGCTTCACCCTTACCCCCGCTCCCGCCTCCCTCGCTGTCATAGCCGGGGACACCAGCCCCTCCACAACCATCACCCTGACGGCTTCCGGCGGCTTCAACACCCCGGTCACTTATTATTGTTCAACTGGAACAGTGGTGGGAACCACATGCATCTTTGCGCCGTCTACAGCTACCCTGAGCCCAGTGACGCTGACCATCGCGACCGCCGCTTCCATGAAGACCGGACCGATCACGGTGACGGTGTCCGCCACCGGCGGTGGGGTCACAGAGAGCACCACGGTCACCCTCAATGTTTCGGCCACCAACCAGAGCTTCCAGCTGGCGCAATCAGGCTCCGCGACGCTGCAGGTGAATCCAGGCCAAACGGGGACCGCCACCATCGCAGTCACTCAACCGACGAATGGTTTCAACACTCCGCTTACGTTTACCTGCAGTGAAACATCGGCTCCGAACTTATCGGCGTCGGGATCGGTGTGCACGGTCGCGCCCGCAAACCCGACCGCGGGCCCGGTTACCGTGAACATCACCACCGTTGCCCCCACGGCGCAGATGCATCCGCCTCTGGGAACGGGCCGGGGCATCTTCTTCGCAGCCCTGCTGCCCGGCTTGCTCGGGATCGTCTTCACGGCCGGCTCGCGCAAGCGCGCCGCTCGCGGCTTACGCTTCCTGAGCCTGATTGTGGTGCTGGGCTTCTCCACGCTGTGGCTCGCTTCGTGCAGCAGCAACAGCAGTTCGACCCACAACCCAGGCACGCCTGCGGGGTCGTACCCCGTGACCGTCAACGCCACCACGGGAGGCGCGAACCCGCTTACCGGTTCCGTCACGGTCACGCTCGTGGTCCAGTAAGTCAGTAAGAACCTGGCAAGAAACAGTGGCATCCAGGCGCTTCGTCCCGACGGAGCGCCTTTGCACTGCGCCGCCGGAACTTTGGCACCCAGTCCACCGTATCCAATTCGTAGATGCTCATGTGGGGACAGCCGTCCCTTCGCCTTCGCTCAGGCTGGCTCTCGGCTGTCCGCTCGAGCGAAGCTCGACGGCGTTTCCTCGGTCGTCCGGCAACGGCCGAGCGTCCACATGCACTACAATCAGGCACCTGCACTCAACGTTGGAGACACCTGCACGAAAGAGGCTCGCATGAAAAAATTCCTGGGTGCCACCCTGCTGGCGGCATTCTGTTTCCTGCTGCTTGCCGCGTCCCCCGACGCCAAAACTCCCAAGCCGCAATACGACGAAAAGGGCAACCTCGTCCGCCCCGCCGACTACCGCAACTGGATGTTTCTCTCCTCCGGCTATGGCATGAACTACAGCCCCGCGCCCGGCAGCCACGACATGTTTACCAATGTGTTCGTGCCGCGCTGGGCCTATCAGGAATTTCTCGATTCTGGCAAATGGCCGGAGCAAACCATGTGGGTCGTGGAAGATCGCGGAGCCGAGAGCAAAGGCTCCATCAACCAGCACGGCCAGTTTCAAACCGATTGGATGGGCATGGCCGTCGAAGTAAAAGATTCCTCCCGCTTCCCCGACAAATGGGGATACTTCGGTTTCGGCGACGCCAACAAGACCTCCGAAGCCATGCCCAAAGGAAACTCCTGCTGGCAGTGCCACGAGAACCACGCCGCAGTCGAGCACACCTTCGTGCAGTTCTATCCCACGCTGAAGCCGGTAGCCAAAAAATTCGGCGTCTACAACGAATCCCGCGAACAAGTGCAAGAGGCAAAGTAGCCCGTGTAGGGCGGACACTCCTATCCGCCGCCTTTGACGTTGTTCTTGACCTGGAAAGCGAATCCGCCCGGGTGCCTCATTTCTCCCAGCCTTGCGAGAAGTGGGGATTTCCGCCGAGACCGGCAACGCACCATTCCCGATTCGCCCCCCATCTGAAAGACGCGGCTTCGGGAAGCCACCCCAACCTTTGCTTTTCCCCGCATGTCTGCGAAACTGACGACTGGCCCCTGATCCCTCATCCCTGATCCCTGGCCACCGACTTCCATGGGCCGCATCCACGTTCTCTCCGAAAACGTCGCCAACAAAATCGCCGCCGGCGAGGTGGTCGAACGTCCCGCCTCGGTGGTAAAGGAGCTACTCGAAAACTCTCTCGACGCCGGCGCCACCCGCATCAAAATCACCGTCGAAGCGGGTGGAAAAAAGCTGATCCAGATCACCGACAACGGATGCGGCATGGTCCGCGACGACGCCATGCTGGCCTTTGAGCGCCACGCCACGTCGAAAATCAAAGACGCCGAAGACCTGCTGACCATCGCCACGCTGGGCTTTCGCGGCGAGGCGCTGCCCTCGATCGCGTCGGTCTCGCGCCTGCGCCTGGAAACCCGCGCCTCGGAAGACGAAGCCGGAACCGTCCTCGAAATCAATGGCGGCAAGATCGCGCGCATCGAAGAGGCCGGACTCCCCGCCGGCACGTCGATCACGGTCCGTGACCTGTTCTTCAATACGCCTGCGCGCAAGAAATTCCTGAAGGCGGAGTCCACCGAGCTTTCCCACATCGCCTCGCTGGTTACGCATTACGCGCTGGCGCATCCCGAAAAGCATTTCGAGTTGCACTCCGCCACCAACGCCATACTGGTCGCGCCTCCCGTCGCCGGATCAAGCGAGCGCGTCTACCAAGTGTTCGGTAAAGAAACTCTGGATCAGCTCATTCCCGTGGCTGCGATGCAACCGCTGGAACATGTCGGCCTGCCCCAACCGCCGCCCTGGCGCCGTAAAGAAATCGAGGAAGACGAGAACGAGGAAGGAAAAACGGCACCGTCGAAAAGTCCCGGGGCGATGCGCCTGCACGGCTTCGTTTCCAAGCCCGAGATTCAGAAGCTCAACCGCAACTCGATCTTCGTATTCGTGAATGGACGCCTCATCCGCGACCGCTTGGTGCAACACGCGCTCACCGAGGCCTATCGCAACATCATTCCGCCCACGGTCTATCCCGTGGTGCTGCTGTTTCTCGAAATGCCGTCGGGAGAAGTCGACGTCAACGTTCATCCCTCGAAAACGGAAGTTCGCTTTCGCCAGGGGAGCGTGATGCACGATTTCGTCCGCGACTCGGTGCGCGCCGCGCTGATGAAAGCCCGCCCCGTGCCCCAGTTCGTAACCGAGATTCGCGCGCACGCGACGGCGGGGCCCGGCCTTACCAGCCCAAGCCTTACGCCCGGAGCACAACTCGAGTGGGAGCGATCCTCCGAAAGAGTACCCGAGAGACAGTTCGAACAATCGTCTGAACATGTTCTCGGTCCGGTCCTGGTGCCCGGTGCGTCAGCCTTTCCGCAGACTACCTATGATCCCGCAACGGGACGCGGTTTCGCCCTTCATGCCCCGACCGTTCCGCCGATCTCCGGACGCCTTCAATTCGAAGGTGGAATCGCGGTCGAAGCGAACGCCGCCATTCCAGTCGCTCGCGGATTGGAATCGAAAGCCTGGGGCCCAATTCCCGACAACGGCTGCGCCCCTGAGGTAGATGCGAGAGAGGAAGCCCGCGAAGAAGAAGAATCCACCCTGGCCTCGCTGTCCACGCTCAAGCCCCTGGGACAGATTCGCAACTCATTCATCCTGGCCGTGAACGAATCCGGACTCTGGATCGTCGACCAGCATGTAGCTCACGAGCGCGTCTTGTTCGAACGTGTCCTGAAGCAGCGGGCCGCACAGAAAGTAGAGAGCCAGCGCCTGCTGATGCCGATCGTGCTGGAACTTTCCCCGGCCCAGCAGGCAGTCTTCTCCGAAATCTCCGACGAGCTCCAGCACAACGGCTTCGAAGCCGAACCCTTCGGCGCCCGCAGCGTCGCAGTAAAAGTCGCGCCCGCGGGAGTTGAAGCCTCCGCGGTCGAACATCTGCTTCACGAACTCCTCGACCAGTGCACCCGCGAAGAGCAATCGCTGAATCTGGAAAAGATTCGCGCCCGCATCGCCGCTTCCATCGCCTGCCACGCCGCCATCAAAATAAACATGCCCCTGGAGCCCCACAAAATGGAGTGGCTGCTCGCCGAACTCGCCAAAACCGACCACCCCTACTCCTGTCCCCACGGCCGACCGGTAGTCCTGCGGTATTCTGTAAAGGACATTCAAAAGGCATTCAAGAGAATCTAGGCGAAAGCTGTCAGCTATTCAGCTCTCAGCTCGTGCCAGAGCGACCCGGGTGGATCACTTGTTGCTCAAAGCTCGCCACCGATGTTAGTAGCTTTGGCTTAGCAGAGCTGATGGCTGATAGCTGATAGCGTGTTTATGACCGACCAGGACCTCAAAACCGCGCGCCGCGAAAAATGGCGCCTCGATGGCAAGCCCATCCAAACCATCGAACACGCACGCGCTTTCATCGAGAGCGTGGGCTTCGCGCTGATGTATCCCATGCGTCCGGCCGTCCCGCTGCCCACGTTCATCGGAGCTTTCGTCGGCTCCGACGATCGTCTCCCCGACTGGCAGCACGCCTTCGCCGATCCCCGCGCCGCCGAGGCCACGGAACTCATGGTCCGCCTGCTGCGCGAGCGCGCCGCCTACGAAGCCAATCTGTTCGGCGAGAACAACGCCTTCCTCGTGGCAGCCTCGGCGTTCCCGTATTTCTACGCGCTGGTGGGCGAACGCAATCCCAAGCAGCCGCCGAACTCCGGGGCCCGCTCGCCGTATTCTCCGCTCGCCTGCGATGCCTTCGACCTGATCCAGCGCAGCGGTCCGGTCTCGAAACAAAAAATGCAGGAAGCCCTGGGCGGCAGCGTCTCATTTCCCGCGCTGGACAAAGCTCTCGGCGAGCTCTGGTCGAATCTGCGCATCACCCGCGTTGACTACAACCGCAGCGAAGGCTCTTTCTGGGACGTCCTCTACCGCTGGGCCCCAGACGCCGTGCGCGAAGGCATCAGCCTTTCGGTCGCCGAAGCGCTCTCCGGACTGCTCTCGAAATATCTCGAAGCCGCGATTGCAGTCGAGCAATCCGAACTGGAAACCTTCTTCGGCAACTTCGTGGCCCGCTCCAAAGTCCGCGACGCCGTCAACGCCCTCCTGGCCGCCCGCGAGCTAAGCTTCACCCAGGTCGCCGGCCGCTCCATGCTGCAGATCACGCCGGCGAAGGTCGTGTTCGACCCCGCCACGCACACCGCCGCGAGGGAAGAAAGAAAGGAGAGACAAGGAAAAGAACGACAAGAAAGAAAACAGAGACTCGCAAGCCCCACCGCCGCAACCACTGGCGCCTCACCCCGACCGCAGCCGAAGGGACGCCCGTCCTCGTCCGGCGCCCCGCGCGCCAGACGTCCCTTCCACAAGTTCAGCCCCGGCTCTCGGGGCGATGGTCCCCGGGGCGGCAAGCCAACCGGCCCCAAACGCCGCCAGCCCTGACGTTCGCGGCTGACGTTCCCAGCTGACGTTCGCGCTCACATACGGGGCCCACATACAATTAGCCCCACACCTGTGCCTGCCCATTCCAACCCAAACTACCGCGGCCGCCTCGCTCCCTCGCCGACCGGCCTGTTGCATCTCGGCCACGCCCGCACCTTCTGGACCGCCGCCCAGCGCGCCGCCCAATACCACGGCCGATTAATCCTCCGCAACGAAGACCTCGACCCGCAACGCTGCAAGCCCGAATTCGTCCGCGCCATGCTCGACGACCTGCACTGGCTAGGCATCGCCTGGACCGAGGGCCCCGACCGCGGTGGCCCCTTCGCGCCCTACTCGCAAAGCGAACGCCGCGCGCATTATCTCGCCGCCTGGAAATCTCTGCGCGCCCGCGGACTAATCTACCCCTGCACCTGCTCCCGCAAAGACGTAGCCCAATCCCCCAGCGCCCCCAACGAAAATGACTCCGACGACGAGCCCATCTACCCTGGCCACTGCCGCCCCGATTCGCGCGGACAAAACCTCAACCCATGTGACGACGGACGCCTCGTCCGTCCCGCGGAGGCGAAGCCCAGCGGAACCCATCCCCACAGCCAAGAATCAGAGACTATCTCCCCAAATCTAAACCCAGCCACCGCCCCTGCAAACTGGCGCTTCCGGGTCCCGGACGGCGAAGCCATCGAATTCACCGACCTCCACCTCGGCCCCCAACTCCTAACCGCCGGCCGCGATTTCGGAGACTTCATCGTCTGGCGCCGCGACCACGTCCCCGCCTATCAACTCGCCGTAGCCGTCGATGACGCCGCCATGCAAATCACCGAAGTGGTCCGCGGCGCCGACCTGCTGAAATCCACGGCCCGCCAAATCCTCCTCTTCCGCGCCCTCGGCCTTCCCATCCCCGCCTACTATCACTGCGATTTAATCCGCGACGCAGCCGACGTCCGCCTCGCAAAGCGCCACGACGCCCTAAGCATCCGCCACCTGCGTGAATCAGGATGGACCCGCGAACAAGTGCGCCTCATGCCGTAACCGCAACTCATGTGAAGACCATCCCAACTCAAGTGGAGACTACCCCAACTGCTGTGGCGACGGACGCCTCGTCCGTCGCGCGGAGGCGAAGCCCCGCGGAACCCATCCAACAGCCGATGATGCGAGTCGTGGCCCCAAGCCCCGTGTACAATCGTTAACTCCGCAATGACAGACGCTCCCAACCAACACTCCACGAGCCCCGCCCCACGCAAACTCATCATCGCCATCGACGGCCCCGCAGGCGCTGGCAAGAGCACCATCGCCTCGCGCCTGGCTCGCAAGCTCGGCTACGTGAATCTCGAGAGTGGAGCCATGTACCGCGCCCTCGCTCTCAAAGCGATCGACCGCGATATTTCTTTTGACGATGAAAGCGCGCTGACCAAGCTGGCCGAGTCATCCCACATCCAGCTCGAGCCGACCATCGGCGGCAACCGCACTCTGCTCGACAGCCACGATGTTTCCTCGCGCATCCGCGAGCGCGACGTCAGCGAAGCGGCGTCGCGTGTGTCAGTACATCCGCAAGTCCGCGCGTGGATGGTCGCTCACCAGCGCGCGATGGGTGCCGGCGGCGGCATTGTGATGGAAGGCCGCGATATCGGAACGAAAGTGTTTCCCGATGCGGATTTGAAGATTTTTCTCGACGCCGACCCCGTCGTCCGCGAGCAGCGCCGCATGGAGCAGCAAAAAATCAGAGGTGAAGTAGCCGCTAGCACAGCCGCCGACCTGCGCGAACGCGATCACCGCGATCGCACCCGCTCCGTATCCCCGCTAGTCGCCGCCCGAGACGCCGTAGTAATCGATTCCACAAAATTAACGGAAGACGAAGTCCTCGAAAGAATCGAAACCCTGGCCGAAAAAAAACTGACCCCGTAGCGTGTGCCCCAAGCCATGTGGCGACGGACGCCTCGTGCGTCCCGCGGAGGCGAAGCCCCGCGGAACCCATCCCAACCGCCGACGGCATTAGTTAGGTCTGACCCCTGGCCCCTAACCCCTGCTCTTCAATTCTCCGTAGGTTCAACCTTATCCTTCGGCGCCGGCAGCGTCTTCGCCGGCTTACCCTGCTTTGCTCCCGGCACTCCGCCGGTAACGCCGCCAGACACGCCTTCCTTCGGCCCAACCCGCACCGCAGCCTTGCGAATCTCGATCCCGCCATGTTCGTTGTTAAGCACCACATGCGCCGTGGCGTTTCCTACCGAACCGCTGGCGTTGCCCTTGTCGTCGCCGTTGTCGACCTTTAACTCGGAAAAATCCGATTGAATCTCTCCATCGCGCGTGCGGGCCTCCAGACGGAAGCCGGATTTCTCCGGTAGGCCCACATGAATATCACCCTCGCGGTTGTCGATCTGCACATTCCCCAGCGAACGCATTTCCACGTCCACGCCGCCGTTGTCGTCCTGCAGCCGCACGTCGCCCGAAACATCTTCCAGACGAATATTCTTCGAGCGCGTCAGCAAGTGCAGCGGTCCGGTAATCTCGTCGGCGTGCAGATCGTCGGAATCCAGGCTCAGGTCGCCTTCAATCTTCGCGAACTCCATATCCGTGCGCGAAGATTTGAACGTCACACTCTTGCCGAGGTGCGCCAGCTTCACGCTCTCATCGAACTCGCCCTCCAGTTGCACCGTCCCTTTCACATCCGACACCGAAGTTTCGTTCAACCGCCCGTCCACACGCACGTCGCCCGTGATCTGCTCAATCTTCGCCGAGCCTTTTTCCAGACTCACTTTCACATTGCCCGTAACATCTTCCACTTCAACGTCGCCATGCTGTACGCCCAGATCCAGATTGCCGTCCCGTCCGATCACGTTCACGTCTCCGCGCCGCGACACAATGGATACCGGCGCCTTGCGCGGCAAAGAAATATCAAGATCGCTCTTGATGGCGTGGGCGCCGGCTCCCTGCACCTTCGCGTCCAGCGTAACCAGCCCGCCGGTCACGGTAATCGTCGGCTTGGTCTCGGAATTGTATTTGTCGGCATCACTCTGACTGTCAGCACCCACGCGCTTGCGCACCACCACCGTGATCTTGTTGTCATCGGAAGCGTGCACGCTTACCGCGCCGTCGGGGTCGATCACCTTCAGGCTGGCTCCCGCGGGAAAGTCCTGTTCCAGATGGTCGTCGAAGTTATAGTTGTCGCCGAAAATGTTGTTGAAGTCTTCGTCGTCAATGTTGAATTGGTCCCGGATATTCGGCCAGTGCTCGCGGAAGCGCACCGCCTGCGTCGCCGAGAGCCCGCTGATCACGATCAGCACCACTAGCAGGACTCCGCCGGCGCCGATTCCCGGAGCGCGCTGCCCCGTTCGTTGCGCCTGCATATGTTCGGCCAGCTTGATCACTCCCCAAAGAATCAGCAGCAACGGCCAGTAGTGCGCGAACCAGATTCCCAGACTCGACCACGACAGCAAGTGCATGTTACCCAGAAGAAACACCACCCCGACGAGAATCAGCACGACCGGACCGGCAAACGACCGGCGGCGGCGCGGCGGAAGCTCCGCGTTCGGCATCATCGGGCCAGGCGTTGCTGGGTTGGGCGTTCCAAAGTTAGACATGATTCACCTCGCCAGAAGAAGGCGGTTGTTCCGAATCCGGCGCAGCTCCGGACGGAGTCGTGTCCGGTGGCGCTCCCGGTGGAGGCGTCGGTGGAAAGCCCGTCGGCGGCGTCGGTGGAAAGCCCGCCACAGGGGGCAGCGGACCCGTGTGCCCTTCCGACGAAGCGTTGCTCTGCATCAGCTTCACGATGCCGATCACGAGCAGAATCGCCGGCCAGGTGCGATGGAATTCGATGCGACCGATGCTGTCGAACAGGAAAAGCATTCCCAGGGTCACCAGCATTGCCGGCCCCATCAGTTTGCGCGTGCGGCAACGCTCGCAGTAACACATGCGATGGTCGGAATCGATCAATCCCCAATTCTTGGCAAAACTCCACCCACCCACCCCGATCAGGATCAGCGGCCAGAAGCGGCCAATGCCAAGTTCAAACAGTCCCACCGTATGCAGCAGGAACAGCACACCAAGACCAATCAGAACCACCGCGCCAATCGGAACCTTAGTGGCGTCGACCCTCTCACCCGCGCCGAAAGTTTGCGCCAGCCCAAAAGGATCCGGGACCGGTTGGCCCAGCTGAATCGCTCTTGCCGTTCGCACCGCGTCGATGATCTGGTAAAAGTAGAAAAACCCCATCGAGAGGCCCAGCACCACATCGACAAACCAGGGCACGTTCGAGCTCAAGCCCACGATCATCAGCACGAAAATCACCAGATGCGCGAGTCCCTTGGCGTATTGCGAGCAGTAAACCGCTCCCACGCCGAAGGGGAAAAATCCCGCCAGAATCCCGGCTACCGTCGGATTCGGCCCTGAAGTCGGCCCCGGCGGAACTTTCAATCCCAGGCCCTGGTCCATGAATTGTTGGTAGCCAGTCTGTGCCGGCGGCGGCGTTACGACGGGTGTGAATCCCGCTGCCGGAGTTGTGCTGTCAAGGCGTGCTGCGAGACAAGGCTCGCAGTAGATCACTCCGCGAACATCGCGGGTACATGTGCCGCAAAGTGGCTTGCCGCAGGTGCGGCAAAACGCCACTGCGGCAGCGTCGTTGTGTGTGGCGCAGTTCATACGAACCTCCTGTACGTGGTCACCGGCACTACAGGCAGATCGTTGCCTTCGAGAAGTTGGACAGAGGGAGAGAGCGGAGCGCTGGCGAGAATCAGATGGTTTTCCGTCTCGCTGTAATTGCGCTCCTGTTTCTGTTCGGGCTCCTTGCTAGTGTCGTTCTTATGTTCTTTCGTCTTTGTCGACGGACCCGGCTCGGCTGGAGTCACGCTGCGCCTGAATTCGCGCACCCGCGACTCGATTTCATAGACGAACCGGATGTTCTCGTAATACCGCACTACGCGAGCCTGCGTCATGTTGTACGAGTGACGCAGAGCGGTCGGCCGCAAGCTGATCTGCCGCAGGTCAGCCGGTTTGACCCCGAGAACGGTCAACCCCACTGACAGTGCGAAGAACGCCATGCCAAACGACATGGCGAATCTGGGTTGCCGGATGGTTCCCCACACCGGCTCGGCCAGGCCCGAAGCCCACGCCTGCACCCGCTCCGGCCACGTAACTCGCGGCTGGGTTGTGAGCACAGCAGTTCGCAGGCGATCGCTTGCGATCCCCGTAGTTGACGCCAGAACATTTTCGACCAATCCGGCTGGAGGCTCCACCTCCGTGAGCGACTTCAGCCAGTTGCGGCCTGCCTCGGCTTCCACGAACAGCGCTCCGCAGTTAGAACAAACCTTTGCGTGCGCCCGGAAGCCATCGAGCTTGGCGCCGCTCAGGACACCATCCATCATGTCCGCGAGCAGAGCGTCGAACTCGTTGCAAATCATTCCGTTACTGGTCTTTTCGTCTTTGTGATCTGGCATCACATCACCTGCTTATAGGTACGTTGTAGGAGGCGCGCAAGTTCCGCTCGGCCACGATTTATTCTTGATTTCACGGTACCCTCCGGAACCTTCAAAACGGTTGCAATTTCGCGATAGTCCATATCCTGTAAGTCCCTTAGAATCACTGCTTCCCGCAGCTCCGGGGAGAGCTTCCCCAACGCCGCATGCACGGTCTCCCCCACCTCGCGGCTGCGTACGCGCGCGTCGGGAGGAGCGGATTGGTCCTGAATTTGCTCACTGAGCGGCACCGCGTCCTCGTGCTCGGACGTGGCGTCGATCGAGTCGGTTAGGCGCTGCTGCTTGCCTTTTCGGAAGTGATCCACTAACAAATTGCGCGTAATCGTCGTGACCCAGGTGGCAAACGCGCCTTTGGTGTGATCGTAAGTGGTGAGTGTGCGGTACATCTTGATGAAGACTTCCTGGGTGAGGTCTTCGGCGTCGTCGCCCGATCCCGCGAAACGATAGCAAATGTTATAGATCCGGCGGTTGTAAGTGCGGACGATTTCCTCCCAGGCCACGGCGTCGCCGGTAATACAGCGGCGAACCAGCATCGCAACGACCTGGACGTCTTCCACCCGTTACTCCCCGGAACTGCTGGATGACAAAAACCCTGAGACTTCACAACGCCCCGGTCAAAATGTGAGCGTCAAGAACGAAAAAACGTCGAAAATGACGTCGAAATTCGTGCCGAACCTTAACTTCGGATGCTACTTCACGACCTTAAGTCCCGAAACCCCTGATCCTGAGAGACTTAAGCCTTGTGGTCCGCAGTCTCAATCGGTCCCCACAAGACAATACGCTGATGTGGACGCCAAAGTTCTCGCCGGCAAGTTTGTGTAAAGCAAAGGAATTGTAGCAGCGGAGGGAATCGCTTACGGGATTCTCGATCGTCGCTTCGTTGGGCGAGACGATCGTTGACCACCAAGGGTTTGGCTGGCGGCGGTTTACTTCGGAGCCAGGTGGTGGAAGGGCAGATCGGCGCTTGTCCTGAGATGCAGGTCGCTGACGGACAGCGAATTGCTGGGATCGAAGTAGTCGTCGCTTGCCTTGCCATTCCGGAGCCTTGTGATTGTCCCATCCGCCGTGAAGACCCAATCGTTTAC
>Ga0210383_10003879_pt1 | contig 13315 bp, 11 predicted proteins | sample IncBWC14OmetaG_FD_160072 | JGI IMG/M metagenome (GOLD analysis project Ga0210383, IMG submission 160072) | Forest soil microbial communities from Barre Woods Harvard Forest LTER site, Petersham, Massachusetts, United States - Inc-BW-C-14-O ...
TCGCCGCGCCTGCCGCCCTCTCGCCTCGACTGCGTCGGGTCAGGACGCTGTTGGCACACTGAGCGCCAGCTGCTCCAAACGATCAGCGACCGCGACCGCGCCGTCTTCGCGCCCAAGCGCCTCGGACATCGCGTGGGCGCCGCGCTTCAGCTCCGCGTTCGCCAGCGCCGAAGCGATCACACGCCGGAGCTTCGCCGGCGAGGCGCTCTTGCCGACCCGCACGCCCGCGCCGCACACTACGACCCGCGCAGCGTTGTCCGGCTGATCGCGCCCATCGGGTACACACACGAGCGGCACGCCATCCGCGAGCGCGGCGTTGATCGTCTGCCACCCGCAGTGCGTGATCACGAGCGCCGCGTGCGGGAACACCGCGCGGTGGGGAATGTAGTCGACCACCTGCGCATTGGCTGGTATCCGCAGGTTCCGCGTGTCGAGCGCCGGACCGGCCGTCAGCAGCGCGCGCACCGGTAGGCCGGCGAGCGCATCGAGCACGCGCTGCGCGAGCGCCTGCTGGTCCATGTAGCTGGTGCTGAAGCTTGCGACCACCAGCGGATCGGTGTTCGTCTCGGGCCACGGCGAGCGCCACTCGCCATTGTGGGGCTCAAACGCCGGCCCCACGTAGCGCACGTTCGCCGGGAGCGCACCGCGAGTGGAGAAGTCGAGCTCCGGGGCGCTCAGCACGGCGATCTCCCGAATGCTGAGCAGTTGTGCCACCCACCGATCCAGCGGCGCGAGCCCCTGCTCGCTGCGCGCCTTGTTCACCAGCGGCAGACCTGGCCGGAGCATGCGGTGGGTGATGCCGTTGAGCACCCGGTCGCGCATGGCGCCAAGAGGACCGTCCAGCGGGCGTAGGCCGGTGAACAGCGGTGGCGCGCCATCCACCGGCAGCGGATACGGACAGTGCACGAGTGCGACCGCCGGGACGTCCGCGCCCTCGGCGGCAATCGCCGCGCCGGTCAGCATCCAGTCGAACACGACGACATCGGCGGGCCAATCCGCCAACATCTCAGCGCACTCGCGCGACACGTCCACCACGAACGCGAACAGGCCGTTCTTGATCAGGCGCATACCCGCACCGGCCCGCGTGCGTGCCTCCCAGTCACGCAACGAGTCCGAGTCTCGACGGGTGATGTCCAACGCTGGAACCGCCTGCTGGAACTCGAAGAGCTCCGCGCCCGTGCGCTCGATCCGCTTCCGTGCGGCGCTGTGCGCGAGCACCCGCACCTCATGTCCGCGCTCGACCAGCTCGCGCGTGACGGCGAGCTGCGGCGGTGCATTGCCGCTGAAGGCAAACAGTGTCTGGAAGACGCGCACGCTAATATTCACCTTACTCTATATCAAGTCAATATGTCGAGCACATCCCGCCAGCCACACTCCACACGCCGCCAGCTGCGCTCGACGCCCCAGCAGAAGCGCGCATACCGCATGGCCGCGCGCGCCGAGGCCGCGGCGGAGACCCGCGCGCGCCTGCTGAGCGCCGCGTGGCAGCACTTCGCCGACCGCCCTTACGAGGACGTGCTGTTGCGCGAGATCGCCGCCGATGCCGAGGTCAGCGCACAGACGTTGCACACGGCCTTCGGGTCCAAGGAGCAGCTGTTCACCGCCGCCTACACGTGGTGGGGAGAGCGGGTGATCGCGGGGCGCGAGGCCGCGCCGGTGGGTCGCGTATCGGAGGCGATCGCCAACCTGTTCGACACCTACGAGGCACACGGCGCCGCAGTGCTGCGGATGCTCTCCCAGGAGGAGCGGATCCCCGCCGTTCGTGAGATGACCAGCGTGGGTCGCGCCTACCACAGCGCCTGGGCAGCAAAGACGTTCGCGCCGTTGCTGCGCGGCCTGCGGGGATCTGCACGCGAACGCCGCCTGAGCGCGATTATCGTCGCAACCGACCTGCAAGTGTGGAAGCTCCTGCGCCACGAGATGGGTCACGAGCGCCCCAAGGCGGAACGGATCGTCATCGAGATGGTGAGCGCCTCGCCCGCCGCCTCACTGCCCACCTGAGCGCAGCCGACCGCACCGCGTGGGGCGCTGCATGACCCGCCCGGTACACAAGTAGGCGTAGCATTGAGGCGTGCCCGACGAAGCCGCAGCCTCGAACTCGCCTGGCAACCCTCGCTCGCTCGCCAGCCCGGGCGGCGAACGCTCGGAAGCTCACCCGCCGCTGCCACGAGACAAGCGCGGCTGGCAGGTGTCGCCCGCCCCCGACGGGCGCGGCATGCCCGAACACGCCAACCCCGGACCCCCACCTCACCGCATGCGCGGCTTCTGGTACTTCGTGCTGGCACTGATCGCGCTCAACTGGCTGTCGGTGCTGTTCTTCCAGCCCAACACCGGCGAAGAACGCGTGACGGTGCCGTTTAGCCCGTATTTCCTCACGCATGTGAAGGCCGGTGAGGTCGCCACGATCGCCTCCAAGGGCGACACGATCCAGGGCAAGTTCAAGACGAAGCTGCGCTACCCCGAAAGCGACAAGAAGGCGAAGCCGACGAAGGAGTTCGCCACGCAGGTGCCGACGTTCTGGAACGGCGCGCAGCTGTCGGCGCTGCTGCAGGAAAAGGGCGTTCGGATAAACGCCGAATCGACGACCACCAGCGAGTCGCTACTGGCAGAGCTGCTGCTCGGCTTCGGCCCGACGCTGTTGATCGTCGGCCTGTTCGTGTTGTTCTACAAACGCGCCGCCAAAGGCGCCGGCGGCATGGGCGCACTCGGCAGCTTCGGCAAATCCCAAGCGCGGCGGGTGGATCCGGAAAAGATCCGCGTGACGTTCGACGACGTCGCCGGGATCGACGAGGCCAAGGCCGAACTCTCGGAGATGGTCGACTTCCTGCGCAATCCCGAGCGCTACGGCAGCCTCGGCGGGCGCATGCCACACGGCGTGCTTCTGTCGGGTGAGCCCGGAACGGGCAAGACGCTGCTCGCCCGTGCGGTCGCCGGCGAGGCGCACGCCGCGTTCTTCTCAATCTCCGCCTCGGAGTTCATCGAGGCGATCGTCGGCGTCGGCGCCGCGCGCGTACGCGACCTGTTCGCGAAGGCCAAGGAGGCGGCGCCGTCGATCATCTTTATCGATGAGCTCGACGCGATCGGACGCTCGCGTCAGGGGTCGGTGTCGGTGTCGGGAGCCAACGACGAGCGCGAGCAGACGCTCGACCAGATCCTCACTGAAATCGATGGCTTCGAATCCTCACAGGCGGTGATCGTGCTCGCGGCGACCAACCGCCCCGACGTGCTCGACCCGGCGCTGCTACGCGCCGGGCGCTTCGACCGGCGTGTCACCGTGCAGGCCCCAGATCAGAAGGGGCGCGTCGAGATCCTCAAGGTGCACACCCGCTCGATTCCGCTCGACGACGACGTCGACCTCGACGCGCTCGCCTCGAGTATGCCCGGCATGGTCGGCGCCGACATCGCCAACCTCGCCAACGAGGCCGCGCTGCTCGGTGCCCGCCGCGGGCACAAGAAGGTGAAGATGGGCGATTTGACCGACTCGCTGGAGAAGATCATGCTCGGCTCACCGCGTGGCCTCGTGCTCGGGCCCGCCGACCGCGAGCGCACCGCCTACCACGAGTCCGGCCACGCGCTCGTGGGGATGCTCACGCCAGGCGCCGACCCCGTGCGCAAGATCTCGATCATCCCGCGCGGCATGGCGCTGGGCGTGACGCTGTCGACGCCCGACGCAGATCGGGTGTCCTACTCGCTTGAAGAGCTGCAGGCGAAGATCCGCGTGTCGCTCGGCGGACGCGTTGCCGAGGAGGTCGTCTACGGGAAGATCACCACGGGCGCCGAGTCCGACATCCAGCAGCTCACGCAGATCGCGCGCCAGATGGTCGGGCGCTGGGGCATGAGCGAGGCAATCGGGCCGATCACGGTCCTGCCCGCTGAAAGCCAGGGCCTGTTCCTGCCGGGCGCCAGCGAGACATCGCAGGAGACCCAGCACCTCGTCGATGCGGAGGTGCGCAAGCTCGTGGACGACGCTCATCACGAGGTCACGCAGCTGCTGGATGAGCATCGCGAACAGCTCGAGAGCCTCGCTCAGGCACTACTCAAGGCGGAGACGCTGGACGCGCCCGCCGCCTACGCGGCGGCCGGTGTGCCGCTGACGGAGCCCGAATCGGCTCCCGCTCCCGCCTGAGCGAGCATCTGCACGCCCGCCGTACAGACGGCGAGGCTAACGAGCGCGGAGGCGACGATCGCGGTCGCGACAACGGGCGAGAGCAAATGCTCGGCCAGCCCCAGCGAGGCGACCGCCGCAGGCACGCCGAGCTGCGCGCAGGCCGTCAACGCAGCAGCCAGCGACTGACGCACGAGCAGCGCCGCGAGCACGTGGATCGCGACGTTCAGCACCGCGAGTGCGCCTGCCAGCGCGAGCAGCGCAGGGTGATCGACGAGTCCGGCGAGGTCGAGCTGGGCGCCGAGCACAACGAAGTAGAGCGGCACGAAGAAGCCGTCGGCGATGCCGCGCACCTGCGTTGAGAGGCGTTTGGGGCCGCCGATCACGGCCACCATCAGCCCCGCCGCGAAGCCGGCGATGAGGATACTCGTGCCACCCTTCTGCGCGATCCACGCGAGCACGAACAGCACGAGCAGTGACAAGCGCAGGTCCAGTGCCCAGCGACGCCGCTTGGAGCGGTGGCGCAGCCGATGTACCCATTCGTGGCCGCTCAGCAGCCTGGCGAGGACGAACAGCGCGACCGCGGCGCCCGCCACGTATGAACCGCCCAACGCCACGTGGCCGACACGACCTGGCTGCAGCACGATCGGCACCGCGAGGATCGTGATGATGTCGGCGATCGTCACCTGTGCCATCACGCTGAGCACCTCCGCGCCGGCAAGGCCGGTCTCCTCGATCGCCGGCAGCAGCACGGCGGCTGAGCCGGAGGCGAGCACGACCGCGTAGATCGCAGCATGGCCGGAGCCGGCGATGTCCGCGCCAAGCAGTCCCGCTGGTATCGCCAGCACACACACGAGCCCCGCCAACAGGCCGCCTTTCCGCGCAGACGCAGCGAGCCGCCGGTCGCGCAGTGGCAGTTGCATCCCGACCGTCAGCATCAGCATCGCGAAGCCAATTTCGCCGAGCGTCGCGACAGTGATATTGGCGGGATCGACGCTGCCCAGCACGGCCGGGCCGACGAGGATCCCGGCGACGATCTCGCCTACGACCACTGGGATGAAGCGACCGGTGACGACAGCCAGCAGCGGACCGCCGAGGCCCGCGAGCACGATCAGAACAAGCGTCCCGAAACTCACCGATGGACAAGCCTACGGCCGCGTCTGCCCGTCGGCCGGGCGCCCCGCCTCAGCGCCCGAGCAAATCGCTCCGCCGGAACACGGCGGGCACGACCGGTTCTCAGCGAGAACGGGGTTTGCGGCGCGGGTCAGGCGGCTGCGGCGGGAACAGCTTGCGCTCTGCCGGGGTCATCTCGCGAATGGTGAGCGAGCCGTCCTTCACCTGTCGCTTGACATCCTCCAATTTCACACGTCGCTTCTCGGCTGCACGATCCGCTTGAGTTGACATACACCCAGGTTAGCGTGGGAGCGGGTCGCGACGCTACAGCTGGGCGGCGGACGTAGCGCGGGCAACACGCGCCTCGGCGAAGGTGACCAACTGCCGGCGCTCCTCGTCCCACAGCTTGAAACGGACGCAGCGCAGGCCGTCGGCGAAGGAGAGGACGGGCACGTCGTGGAAGATCACGTTCTCGTCGTGCGCGCGCTGGAGGTTGTAGTTGGGGATGCGGGCGCTGAGGTGGTGCACGTGGTGCAGGCCGATGTTGCCTGAGAAGAACTGCAGCACGCGCGGCAGCTTGAGGTAGGAGCTACCGCGCAGAGCGGCGTCGGCGTAGCTCCAATCGCCTGCGCTCTCCCAGTAGGCGTCCTCGAACTGGTGCTGGACGTAGAACAGCCAGATGCCGGCGGAACCAGCGAGCAGCACGGTTGGCGCCTGCACGAGCAGGTAGTCGCGCCAGCCCATCAACCAGCAGAGCGCGCCCACGAGCACGGCGAGCGCGATGTTGGTGCCGATGACGCTGCGCTGCATGCGCGGGCGCGCTGTGCGCGAAACAAGGCGGGGTCCGACGAGGAGCGCGACGATGGGGCCGACGCCGAACATCACAAGCGGGTTGCGAAACACGCGGTACGCCAGCTGCGCGCGTGACGGCAGCGCACGATATTCGCTGACGGTGAGCGTACGCACGTCACCGCCGCCGCGGCGATCGAGATCGCCGGACGTGGCGTGGTGGATGGCGTGGTCGTGGCGCCAACGCAGGAAAGGCGAGTACACGAACAGCCCCAATGCCGTGCCGAGCCACAGGTTGGCCCTACGGGAGCGCAGGAACGAGCCGTGCGAGCAGTCATGGAAGAGGATGAACGTCCGCACCAGGAAACCGGAGGCGGGGATGGCAATGGCGAGCGTGAGCAGGTATGAGACGCTGAGCGCCAGATACATGGCAACCGATAGCGCCAGATACGGCACCACGGAGGTGGCGAGGTCGATCAGGCTGCGTCCGAGACGCGGCTGGGTGTAAGGGGCGAGCGTGTCGCGCCAGAAGGCGCCACCGCTGGAGCCCCCATCTGGGCCGGCGCTGCTCGCCGTTAGGCTCTCGCTCATCCCTGCTCCCGTAGTCACACGTGCTTCGCTTCCCGTCGTCGCAGTAGCGACGCCGACGTTGCGCTGCCACTCGTGTAGTCCACGAGGCGCTGCGATGTACCACGTTCTGTGTATCAGAACCAGCGGGCGTGTGCGTAGGTAGCCGCGGACGCCACCGCCAAGGCGTCTCAGACGGGGAGCTGAAGACCCATCCAGACGTGCTCGATGCCGGACTCCTGGAACGGCTCAGATTCGACGCTGAAGCCAGCGCTTCGATAGACGCCAGTGGCGGCGATTTGCGCAGCGAGACGCACATGGGTGCACGCCTGCTCGTGGGCACCCTCGAGCGCTAACGCCAGCATGCGCGCAGCGATCCCGCGACGGCGCCAGTCACGTTCGACGGCAACACGGCCAATTTTGGCGATGTGCGCGTCGATCAGCAGCCTGAGCGTGCCGATGACGCGATCGCTGCCCGGCTCAAGCGCGACGATGTGGCGGGCTTGCTGGTCGCGACCGTCGAGCTCTTCCGCCCGCGGGACGCCCTGCTCGCGAATGAAGACCTGTTCGCGGACGTGCAGAGCTCCGCGCAACTCCTCAGAACTTTGCGCCCAATGAATGGCGATCTCGGCAGCGTCCAGGGGCTCCGCTGTGTCCAACGTCAGCTGCCAGTCGCGCTGGTGGCGAGCTTGGCTGTGAGCGACCCCGGGTGCAGGCGTCGCAGCGCGAGCAAGCCGAGAAGCGCGACGAGCAGGCACGTGACGCCACCCAATCCAAGCCCGGCGCGGGCGCCCGCCGCAGCCATCACCCAGCCGACGATCGGGCCGCCGATGGGCGTGGAGCCCTGGAAGGCGACGAACCACAGCGACATGACGCGACCGCGCATGCTGGGCAGGGCGTTCAGCTGCAGCGTGGAGTTGCCGGTGGACATGAACGAGATGTTGGCGGCGCCGGCGAGCGCCAGCGCAACGAGCTCGATGGGGAGGTTGGGGGCGAGGGCTGCGAACAGCAGCACGACGCCAAAGGCCGTGGCTGAGAGCACCAGCGTGGGCAGCCCGGTTCTGCCCTTGGCGGCGACGAACAGACCGCCGATGACAGCGCCAACGCCCATAGCAGCGGTCATGAAGCCGTAGCCAGTGGCACCCGCGTAGAGTCCCTGGCGTGCCATTACCGGGAGGGTGACCTGGAACTCGTACGCGAGGCAGCCGGCGAGCGCCATCATCACGAGCGGCACGCCCAGCTCGGGGGTGCGTCGGACGTAGTCGAGGCCGGCCCGCAGCTGCCCGGGCTCGCGGCCGCTGGGGGGACTGGGGAAAATGGCGCTGCGATCGAGCGTGGCCAGCGAGGCAACGACGGCGATGAAGCTGGCCGCATTGACAAGAAAACAGACGCCCTCGCCAACGGTGGCGATCAGCACCCCGGCAACAGCAGGGCCGATGACGCGGGCGACGTTGACGAGCACGGAGTTGAGGCTGACAGCGTTGCGAAGGCTCTGCGCGCCGACCATCTCGAGCATGAATGACTGACGCGCCGGGTTCTCAAAGGCGTTGTTGAGGCCGAGCAGGGCAGCAAGCGCGCCGATCTCCCACAAGCGGACGGCGCCAGTGACGGTGAGCACGCCGAGGACGAGCGCCTGGACGCCCATGGCGATCTGCAGCAGGACCATCAGCCGGCGCTTGTCCACGCGGTCGGCGATCACGCCGCCGTACGGTCCGAGCAGCAGCACGGGAAGGGTTTGCAAAGCGACGATCACGCCCAGTGTGGTGGCGGAGCCGGTGATCGTGAGCACAAGCCACGACTGGGCCGCCATCTGCATCCAGGTGCCGGTCAACGAAATCGACTGGCCGGCAATGTAGCGGCGGTAGTTGGGGATAGCCAGCGCGGCGAAGGTCAGGCGCCCGGCACCCAGCAGGCGCGTCATCGGCGTGCACCTGGGAGCTTCTCGGCGAGCTCTTCGAGGACGGGTAGCGCCTCCCACAGCGCCTGGCGCTGGCTCTCGTCGAGCTGCTCAACGTGTGCACTGAGCGCGCGCGTGCGCTCGCGGTGGATGCGCTCGCGGAGGCGGCGCCCGGCGGCAGTCGCGACGACGAACGCCTGCCGTCGATCGCTGGGGTCGGCTTCGCGGCGAATCAGCCCGGAGTCACAGAGCTGTGCGGTTATGCGCGAGAGCATCGTCGGGTTGAGCCCCTCGATCGCGGCCAGCTCAGAGAGTCCAATCGGCCCCAGCCGCACGGTCGTGAACAGCACCGAGATCTGCGACGGAGTGAGACCAGAGCCTGCAACGGTAAGGCGCAGACGCCGTGAGAGCCTGCCGATCACCGCCCGCAGCCGCGCGCTGGGTTCCTCATGCGAGTCTTCGGTTGCCATTGACGTGATCTTGGAGAACGTCATCCTCTTAATCCTTGATTTTACTTGCTTGCCAGCAAGCATTATAGAAGAAGCATCGCCACCGTCAGTAGCATCTGGGCGGTGAGCGAGCTCGCATCATCGGACGCAAATTGCCAAGCAACGCGCGGCCCGCTGATGATCTCGGTAATGCTCATCGTCGATGACGCCGCTGCCGCGGTGGCTTGGTACAAGCGCGCGCTCGGCGCACAAGAGCTGTGGGACCTGGGAGGTGTGGCCGGGCTCGAGCTCGCCGGTGCGCCCTTCTTCCTGCACGAGGTCAACCCCAACAACCCCGCAGAGGACAGTCCCAGCCAAGTCGGCGTCACGAGCACACGGATCGAGGTGTTCGTGGATGACCCGGACCGGCTGATCGCGCGGGCGATCGCCGCCGGCGCCACCCCAGGTGCCGCCATCGAGGAGCGCAACACGCCCTGGGGCAAGCACCGTCAGGGCGGCTTTCGCGACCCCTTCGGGCACAGCTGGTCCATCGGCGACCGCTCGCCGCTACAGCGGGTCGCGCGTTAGCGGTAGGCGACCACTCGCTGCTGCAGAAGGTTCGATGTCGAGCACGAAAGGCGCGCGTCAGGTTTCAATCGTGACGAGGGTGCCGATCGGCGTGTACGGCCAGATCTCTGCGGACGCCGCTAGCGGAAGCTCGACGCAACCGAGGCTCTGTGGCGAGCCGAATGAGGACCTGTCGAAGTTGTGCAGAGCATCGCCGCCGTTGAAGTAGCTGACCCATTTGATCCCAGGGTCTTCGTAGTGCGAGCCATCTGGGTTAGTACCGCTCATGGTGGTTTCGGGGAGGTGCTCGAACACCGGGAACGTCCCTAGTTCTGTTTCGGCGCCGGAGATACCCGTATTGGCCGGCGAGGTGATGATCGTGCGCCCGTCGTGCCACAGGGTCATCGTCTCGGGCACTTCCCGGTGCACGTATACGTAGCTGTAGCCAGTGCTCGAGCGCTTGCCGGCGATCGCGTCGGTCAAGAGCTTGTGCCACACGGTCGGTCCCGCAAGGCCGTCGACGGTCAGTTCGTTGACGTTCTCGAACTTCATTACTGCCCCCTTGACGATCACGCTCGGCTGCCCGACGGTCCACATCGCCTGCAGCTGGTGCGGTGTGTTGGCGTAACGCCAGTCGAAGCTGCCGCTCGGCGGGTCAACCGCTGCCTGCGCCTCCGCGCTGGGCGTACGCGCCACGGCGGCCCCCGATGGCTGCCAATCCACAGGCAGATAGCCCGCTTCCGCCAGCAGCTGCTGCAGGCGCAACGTCGAGCCGGGGGGCACTGTCCATTCAATCTGGCTGGTCGTGCGCAGCACCGAGCCTGCGCCGGCCGTTACGGCCACGGGATGCGGGAGCAGCACCTGCAGGGAGGAACCAAGCGCCGCGCCCAACCCGGCGGGCGTGAACACGAGCATGTGGCTATTGACTTCACGCCAGTGCCCTGGGGTGCTGGGGGAGAGCTGGGGACGACTCGAGCCAAGCACTTCGCTGACCGGCTTGGAGAAGGTCAGGTCGATCGGCGTGGCCGGCCCGATTCGACTGCCTGCAGCCGGGAAGCTGACCATTACGGCGGAGCGAGACGGAGGGAACCAGCTGACCTGGGTCGGCTTGCCGGTCCGCTCCCACGGGCGCGCGGCGGCAGCGATCTCGACGGTGCCGGTGGCCGCCTTTGTGCCGAGAGAAATCGACCGCTGTCCTGTGCCCAGCTTGCGACGGATCGATCCTCCGGTAGCCGTATAGGACACAGTGCTTACGGCCTGATCGAAGCTCACGCGTACTGGCGAGTTGGCGGAGACGGTCATCCAGTGCTCCGTCACCTGCGCAACCGGCGCACGCAGCGTCAGGTGCTCGCTTTGCTGAGCACCCAGTGCCCACCCAAGCCATCCCGGACGACGGACATCTACGTCGATCGACACCTGCTCGCCGGGGCTGAGGCGCTTGAGCGGCGTCAAGCGTCCGGCGCTTATCGCCAGCGGCAGGCTCTTCCCACCCGGCCCGAATGCCTGTACGTGCTCGATCGTCCCGCCCAGCGGTTGCACCGAGACACGCGCTAGCGCGGTGGGATCGCTAGCAAGCGTCACGCCCGACCACAGCAGCGCCGCCACGGCCACCGCGATGACCACGACGACGAGCGCCGCCGTCAAACCGAGCAGCGCACGCCTCCAACTAGACCGAGCCGACATAGCTTCACGGCGAGCGGACACCCAGGCCATCTGTGAATCCTAGGACGCGGCGGCGCAATTCGTGCCGGTGGGCGCCGTCAGCCGGATTGATTCGATGTGGCAGGTTGGATCGATGTCTCGCTCGGCTGTTGTGCGAGCATGTGCCCGTGGTCATCAAGCGCAGCGCCTCGAGCTACGAACAGACGACCAAGCGGCTCATCGAGGCGATCGAGCGACGCGGAGTAACAGTGTTCGCTCAGATCGATCATGCCGCCGGTGCTCGCGGCGTCGGGTTGGAGCTCGCAGACGAGCAGGTCGTGATCTTTGGGAACCCGCAAGGCGGCACTCCGTTGATGCAGAGCGATCCACGGATCGGCATCGAGCTTCCTTTGCGGATGTTGCTCTGGCGCGAAGGAGATGACGTTCTCGTCGGCTATCAGGACCCACGGGAGCTGAGCGACGCATTCGACGTGGGTGAGCACCATGCGACCTTGGAGCAGATGACCGGGCTGCTGGAGCAGCTGAGCGACGAGGCCACAAGCTAGATCCGCTGGGCCCGCGTGCGACTCGATCGTGTCTTCCTCGACACTCAGGATCTGGCCGACGCAAATCCGCTGCTGACAGAGATGGGCTGACCACGCAACCCACAGATCGACGGCTCGCTCTACGGTTCGTGCTATACGACGGAGAGCCTGGAGAGGCTCCCCAAATGCATCGAGATCTCATGATTCCCAACATCGCACTAGGTTGCTGACCCACCCCTTCCAGCAGCCAGCGGCGAGCGTGCTGCAAGCGGTTCGCACACAATCCCTCGGGGCGTCGCACGTCGTCGGATGCTCGGCGTCGTTCTGTCCTCGCAGCCTGGCTGGTGATTGCTGATGCGTCAGGGTCCACTCGCTGGCCGGTATCCCGCGGTCGCGGCAATGGTCATGTTCGCGCTGATCCCCTACCTGGCCCTGTCCGCCGCGCTCCAGCCGCTAACGCCGATCATCGCCAAGCAGCTGCACACAAGCCTGCAGACGATGAGCCTCAGCTCCGGGCTCGCGAATGCCGCCTACGCGGCCGGCACGGTGTTGGCAGTGTCGCTTGCCCAGCACCTGCCGCAACGAAGGATGCTGATCGTCTACGCCACGCTGCTCGTGATCGGCTCCGTGGTGGTGGCGGCGGCGCAGGACCCAGGAATGTACATCGCAGGCCACGTACTCCAGGGCTTTTGTACGAGCCTGCTGCTCATCTCGGCCGTGCCGCCGCTGGCGATCGGCTATCCAGCAAGCAAGCTGCGCACGACAGCGATGATCATGAACCTATGCATCTTCGGGGCGGTCGCACTTGGGCCGGCCATCGGCGGACTGCAGGCGCAGTCACACTCCTGGCGGCCGCTGTTCTGGATCATCGCCGCAATCGCGGCCAGCGCGCTGGTCCTGTCCATCCTGACATTCGACGACGCGCCGCCCGCCAACCCCGACTCGCCGCGCGATCTACCGGCGATCGCGCTGGCAGCCATCGGTTGCGTGGCCGCGTTCTTTGGCGCGTCAGAGCTGCTGACCCACCCCTTCCTCAGCGCTGAGACGATTGCACCACTACTCGGCGGGCTGGCAACGATCGTCGTTCTGATCGTCTACCAATACCGGGCAAAGCGACCGCTCCTGACGATCCGCACGATGCTGACAAGCACCATGCCCGTCGCGGGCATTGTGGTGGCGCTGTTCGCGGCGGCAGCTTCAGTGTCGGCGACCGCACTAACCGCAGGTGTGCTGGCCGAGCGCTACGGACCACTTCATTTGGGGCTGCTCTATCTACCGGAGGTCGCGGGCGCGGTGATCACCGCGATCCTGCTCGGCATGGTCATCACGAGGCGAGCGATCCACTATCTCCCGTTGGCCGGCATGGTGTTCCTCGCGGCCGGCATCGCTGTGTTTCGCATCGACGTGCCCGCGAGTCAGGCAGCAACGCTCATCGGCTCAGGGCTGACCGGCATCGGGCTCGGCGCGACCGTCGCGCCTGCGCTGTTCGTCGCCGGCTTCTCGCTACCCTCAGCCAGCCTCCAGCGCGTGTTCGCAATCGTTGAGCTGATGCGGGCGGTGGCGGCGTTCATGATCGCGCCGATCTTCGCCCACCTCGCCGCTACCGTTGGCGGCAACCTCGATGCCGGGACCGGCATCGCATTGTGGATCGGACTCGGGCTTG
>Ga0210383_10003881_pt1 | contig 13314 bp, 10 predicted proteins | sample IncBWC14OmetaG_FD_160072 | JGI IMG/M metagenome (GOLD analysis project Ga0210383, IMG submission 160072) | Forest soil microbial communities from Barre Woods Harvard Forest LTER site, Petersham, Massachusetts, United States - Inc-BW-C-14-O ...
TCGGGCCATGTTCGACGATCGCGGCAATGCGATTCAAAAAGCGGAGCCGTCGACGCCCGTCGAAGTTCTTGGCTTGCAGGGCGTGCCCGAAGCGGGCGATCAGTTCCAGGTGGCGGACGAAGCGAAGGCGCGGCACATTGTGGAATACCGGCAATCGAAGCAGCGCGAGGCGTCGCTGGCGAAGACGGCATCTTCGGGCCGCCTGACGCTCGATCAATTGCACGAGCAATTGCGGGCGGGCGAAGTGAAAGACCTGCCGGTGGTGATCAAGGCGGACGTGCAAGGCTCGGTGGAAGTGCTGAGCGAGATGCTGCCGAAGCTTTCGAACGACGAAGTGAAGTTGAAGGTGATTCACGCGAGCGTGGGCGCGGTGACGGAGACGGACGTGCTGCTGGCGTCGGCGTCGAACGCGATTATCGTGGCGTTCAACGTGCGGCCCGAGCGCAAAGCCAGCGATCTGGCGCAGCGCGAAGGCGTGGACATCCGGCTGCATACGATCATCTACGAATTGCTGGACGAACTGAAGAAGGCCGTGGCGGGATTGCTGGCGCCGGTGATCAAGGAGACGTACCTGGGCCGCGCGGAAGTGCGGAATACGTTCCGAGTGAAGGGCGTGGGCATGATCGCGGGCTGCTCGGTGCAAGACGGCATCCTGAAGCGCGACGCGGATGTGCGCGTGCTGCGCGACAACGTGGTGATTTACACAGGCAGGCTGATTTCGCTGAAGCGCTTCAAGGACGACGCAAACGAAGTGCGGCAAGGATTCGAGTGCGGCGCCGGAATTTCGAATTTCAACGACGTAAAAGTAGGCGACATACTCGAATGCTTCAAGATGGAAAAGACCGCGGCGCCAGAAGTGAATCTGGCGGATCGCGGGCGGCCGCAGAAGCAAACTGGAACGGACGCAACCGCGTAGAGCGGTTCTCACGTTCAATTCGTGAGCGTCTCCGTTGAATGAAAGCTGGGGGCGGTAATGCCGATCGGCCTCCTCACTCTGGAAATACACATTCCCGATGCTCGCTCCCTGAAGGATAAGCGCCAGGTGCTGCGCAGCCTGAAGGATCGGCTGCGCGCGCATTTCAACGTGGCGGTGGCGGAGCTGGAGCATCAGGAGACGTGGCAGCGATCGCGCGTGGGAGTGGTGAGCATTTCGGGCGACGGAAAGCATCTGGAGGAATCGTTGGGGGAAATTGCGGCGGAATCCGAGCGGATTCTGGGACGCGACCTGGTCTCGCAGGAAATCGAATACTTCGAGGATGACCATGACGTTTGAAGGGCACCATGGGACCGGGCACCGCCCGGAACGAGTGGCGGAAGAGATACGGCACGAAGTGAGCTTGATGCTTGCGGGAGAGTTGAAGGATCCGCGGCTGGCGATACCGCTGACGGTGACGGAGGTACGGATCACGCCGGATATGAGGACGGTGCGCGTCTTCGTGCAACTCGACGCCGAGGACCAGGAGAAAGCGGCGGCGCTGGAAGGGATGAAGGCCGCGTCGGGGTACGTGCGGCACGAGCTGATCGAACGGCTGCGATTGCGGCGGGCGCCGGAAGTGATTTTCGTGCTCGATGAGAGCGAGAAATACGGCGAGCACATTGACGATTTGCTGCGCCGGACGAATTCGCCGGAGAAGGCGTAGACGCAGAGGGTTCAGGGTTCGGAGCGCAACTTGCGACCGTGAGCGTGTGGGGGTTGGCTGAGAGTTCGCAGGCGTGAGGATCGCTATTTGTTTGGTGGCAGCATACTCGGCCGAGAACTAGAGCTTCGAGTTCTTGAATTGAAGCAAGTGAACGCCGCTCGTCGATAGGTCAATCCGCCTAATCCAAGAAAGCACAATGCCGAAGACACTACAACCAGCGCCACTGGACGGCATCCTCGTGGTCGATAAGCCACGAGGCAAGACGTCGCACGACATCGTGGAATCGGTGCGGCGGCTCGCCGGATTTCGCGGCATTGGGCACTTCGGAACGCTTGACCCGCTGGCGACGGGAGTGCTGGTGCTCGCGCTCGGGCGCGCGACGCGGCTCGCACGATTTTATTCCGGGCGGCGCAAGCGATACACGTGCGCGGTGCGATTCGGATTCGCGACCGACACGTACGACGCGGATGGCGAGGCGGCGGGTCCGGATGCGGCGCCGCCACTCGATGCTGAAGCGCTGCAAAAGATGGCGGCGCAGTTCGTGGGGAAAATTCAACAGGTGCCGCCCTCGTTTTCGGCGAAGAAGATTCATGGACGCCCGGCGCACGAACTGGCGCGAAAACACAAGCCGGTGAAACTCGATCCCGTGGAAGTGGAAGTGTTCGAATTCCAACTGACGGGCATTGAGGGGCCGGTGGCGCGATTCAGCGTCGAGTGCGGGGCGGGAACGTACATCCGCTCGCTCGCGCACGATTTGGGGAAATTGCAAGGGTGCGGCGCGCATCTCGCGGAAATCGTGCGAACCGCCGTGGGAGAATTCACGCTGGACCATGCTGTGCCGCTCGCGGAGCTCGAGCAAGACGCGAGAAACGGGCGGCTGGCCGATCGCGTGATCAAGCTCGAGAACTTACTCGGAGAGATGCCGCGCGCAACGGTGCTGCCGATCGTCGAGAAGCGCGTGCGGCATGGAGCGAAGTTCAATTTGCCGCTGGCGCAAATTCAGCCAGGGCAAACGACGGCGGCGCAGGGCGCTCCGGCGCAGCTCGATTCGGGCGAGTGGAAGCCGGCGCGGCTGCGCGTGTTCAATCAGCAAGGGCAATTGATTGCGATTGCGGAGCCGGTAGTGCCGCGGACCTATCAGCCACTCGTAGTGCTCGAAGCGGCGCCGTGAGCGCCGATAATCGGGACGAACACCTCAAAGAGTAAGCAAGACGTCAGCGCCTCTTCCTTTCTCCGGAACGGAAGTTCCGGCTCCCCCTGCTGCAGCAGGGGCTCCCACCCAAGATCTTTTCGGATCGACCAAACAGGCACGGCAGAGCGCCGTGGGATTCTGCTGATCCACGGCAAAGCTCGATAATTACCTTCCGGTTGATGCGCTCACTTACGTTGATGCGTCAGAGCTGCGGCAGATTTTGTTGCTGCTGCTGATTTTCTGGCTGATTTTGGGGCTGGTTCTGCGGCTGATTTTGCGGCTGGTTCTGGGGCTGATTCTGCATGGTGGGAGGCGGAGCGACGGGAGTGCCGAGGGGCTGGGGCTGCGGGCCCATCTGCTGCTCTTGCTGCTGTTGTTGTTGTTGCTGCAGTTGTTGCTGCTGAAGCTGCTGTTGCTGGAGCAATTGCTGCTGTTGCTGCCCTGGGGGCACGGGCAGGCCGACGCCGGGCTGCTGATCGCGGAGGAAGCCGGCGCCTTCGCGCTCTTCGCGGCCGGGACCGACGCCACTTGCTCCTTCGGGAGCGCCTTCGCCTGCGTAGATGACGCGGTCTTTGTGCGGAGCGAGATAAACCATTCTCGGCGTAACGAGGATCAGCAGTTCGGTATCGGAATTTTGCTTCGATTCGTCGCCTTCGAGAGATCCGAGCAACGGGATGTCCGCGACGCCGGGAGTGCCGTCGAGCGCTCTCATGATTTGCGCTTGAAACATGCCAGCGAGGACGCTGGTTTCGTTCTCGCGCAGGCGCACGGTCTGCTCGATGGCATCGTTCGTGATGACCGGAATGCCGTTGAAGGTCTGCGACGTGACGCCGCTGACGTCGAATTCGAGTTGCAGCGTGACCTCGTTATTGGCATGGATGCGCGGAGTGGCTTTCACTTTGAGGCCGACGTCAATATATTCGGCCCCTGGAAATTGCGTACCGGCGAGGCCGTTGGCGGACGTGAAGCTCGCTTCGTTGAGGATCACGGTGGCTGAGTTCGAGCCGTTGTTGGCGACGGCAGCGTCCGTGCGGCCGTCCGCGTTGAAATCGGCGGCGACGATGGAGACAGGATCCGTGCCGACCGGCAATTCGAAGAAGGGGCCGAAAGTGCCCGGGCCCTGGCCGAGAAGAAGTGCGACGGCGCTATCGCCTTGCGCCGAGACCGCGATATCGGGCACGCCATCCACGTTGTAGTCAGCGACGGCGAGGGAGGTGGGCCCTGTGCCGGCGGCGTAGGCAGTCTGCGTGCCGAAGGCACCGGTTCCGACGGCGGTGTTATTCGGATTCGCCTGACCGAGAAGAATTGAGACGGAATTCCCGGCGAGCGTGTCTGTGGGCGCGCCATTGTTTGCAACGGCGAGATCGAGTATGCCGTCCGCGTTGAAATCGGCAGAGGAGATCCAGACGGGCGAATTGCCGACGGGATAATCCACGCGATTCTGGAACGTGCCGTCGCCATTGCCGAGAAAAATCGAGACGGAATTATTGCCCTGATCGGCGATGGCGAGATCGAGATGGCCGTCGCCATTGAAATCGGCGGCGATGAGCGAGGAGGGATCGTAGCCGGTGGGAAGCGTGAGGAGCGTGGGGGTTTGAAACGTGCCGTCGCCATTGCCCTGGAAAATGGAGATGGTGCTGTCTTTGTGATTGGCGACGACGAGATCGAGGAAGCCTTTGCCGTTTGCGTCGTGCATGTTGGCGGTGATGACCGCAGCGGGCTGATTGCCGGTGGTGAGCGTAGTGGGAGTCTGGAACGTGCCGTCGCCATTGCCAAGCAGTACCGACAGTGAATTCGAAGTTTGATTGGCGACGACGAGATCGAGATTGCCGTCTCCGTTGAAATCGCCAGTGGCAATCCAGACGGGTCCGGTGCCGACGTTGGAGGTGACGGGGTCCTGAAACGTGCCGTCGCCATTACCCATGAAGAAAGAAATTGTATTGTCGGTGAAGTTCGCGACGAGCAGATCCGAAACGCCGCTGTTCAGCACGTCGGCTGCGGCGATGAACGTGGGCCCGTTGCCCGTGGCGTAATTGGTGGAAGGGAAATCCGTCGAACTGACGCCGGCGACATTCACACCAGCGCCGCCGAGGCTGGATGAATACTGCGCGAGCGAGACGGGGATGTGCTCGCCGACGAAAAACGAGGCGGGCCGCCCGTCGGAGGCGCGGAGGAGAACGCGGCGGCCATCGCGAACGAGCGAGAGCAATTCGGAGAAGTTGGCGGTGGCGCCAGGAAGCGTCGCAAGAAATGTGCTCTTCCCTCCCCCGATGGGAACGACGGGCGGGATGAGCGAGTTCAATTGATTCGCGTTGAGCAACGAAGAGACCTGCGAGGGATCGAGTCCGGCGAGGGACGATGGAGTGCCGAAGACCTGCTCGATCACGCTGATGAGACCGTTTTCCGATGCGAGCGCTTCCTGCACCTGCTGCGGGCTGAGCGTATAGAGATGGCCGCTCTGCGGCGGCGTGACGCCGAGCTGTTGAGCGTAGGTGCGATTCACTTGCAGGAATTCCATTTCGAGAACGAGCTGGCCCGGCGGTTCTTCGAGATGTTCGACAAGATCGGTGGCAACGGCCATCGGACGCGGGGCGCCGCGGAGCGTGATCGTGCGGCTGCGCGCGTCGAGGTCGGAGTGCGTAACGCCGGCAATTTCGCGGACCATGCGCAGGAGCTCGGTCATTTGCTCGTTGGTATCGGAATCGGGAAGCAGGATTGTGCGAACGAGGGAGACGTCGTAGTCCTTGCGCTTTTGGGAAGTGTTGGCGGCGACAAAGAATAGATGACGAGTGATGGGGCGGTAGAAGGTGCCGGTCATATCCTGCAAGATCTTTATGGCCGTCTTGAAATCGGCATCTTGGACTTGCAGGCGGACGGGGCGCGAGACAAGCTCGTCGTCGAAAGCAACTTCAACGCCGAATTGGCGCGCGACTTCGCGATAGGCGCCCGGCAGATCGCCGCGAAAATCGAAATTGCGCGTGCCTGGCTGCGTATCGAGATGGACTTCGCCGGCGATCTCGATGCGCGGAGCTTCGGCCACGGTGGGAGCGGGCGGCTGGATCGCCAGCTCGCGCTGGCGTTCGGTGATCGTCGTGTTGGTTGGGTCCAGGAGATGAGCTTCGTCGAGTTCGCGAAGAGCGGCGTCGAGATTGCCGGACACGGCGTCTCGCTCGGCGGCATTGGCCTTCGCCTGGGCCAAGCGGGCGCGCGCGGCTTCGCGGTGAAGAGGATAGGTGCGGTTCGACGGGTCGAGCGCGGCTGCTTCGGTAAAAGCGCGGTAGGCGGCGGTCCAGTCCAGCTGCTTTTCGGCGATGAGGCCCTGCTTGAATGAATCTTTCGCCCGCTTTGCATCGGGTTTTGGCTTCGCGGGGGCTCCGGATTGAGCTGCGGGCGCCGGAGCCGGAGTGCCGGACTCTTGAGAGTTAGCGGGAAGTGAAACGAGCGTGGCCAACAGGAGCGATCCGGTGGCGAGCGCCGTCCGGACCGAAGGGCCGGCCGAAAATAGACCACGCGACATAGTATGTTAGACGTCCATTGTACAGGGATTGGTAGGCCGCCGGGGCTGCGGAAGCGGCTGAATTATCTTGCTTTTAGCAAGCCGTGGATGTAAGCTCGGAAAGTTAGTTGAAACCGAGTTACAACTAGAAATCATATGCTTTCTGCACTGCTGGTCGCTCTCCGGGAAGGCGTTGAAGCCGCGCTGGTTGTGGGCATCGTGCTCGTGTACCTCAATCGCACCGGCCGCCGCGCGCTGACGGCTGCCGTGTGGACGGGCGTGGGGCTCGCGGCCGCGGCGAGTATCGCAGTGGCCGTGCTGCTCGACCGGCTGCAGGTGAGCGAGGACGGATTCGAGGGCGTGCTGATGCTGGTGGCGGCGGCGCTCGTGGTCACCATGATCGTGTGGATGAACCGCGTGGCGCGGCGGCTGAAGAAGGAAATCGAGGAGCGCGTGGAGGCGTACGCGCAGAGGACTTCGCGCGGGGCGGCCTGGGGCGTGGGACTGTTTGTTTTCCTGATGGTGCTGCGCGAGGGAGCGGAGCTGGTGTTGATTTTGCGCGCGGTGGAATTTTCGAGCGCGGGCGTGCAGGTGTGGATCGGAACGGCGCTGGGCATCGCGATTGCGATTGCCGTGGGGTTTTTCTTCTTCCAGGGCACGCTGCGGATTCCGCTGCACCGCTTTTTCGCCGCGACGAGCGCGATACTGATGGTGGTGGCGTTTCAATTGACGCTGACGGGCTTGCACGAGATGAGCGAAGCGGAGTGGATCTGGCACAGCAAAGCGGAGATGGCGTACGTCGGGCCGATCGTGCGGAACGAGGTGTTCTTCTTTGTGGTGATTCTGGGCGCGGCGGCGGTGGTGGTGTTGCGGGAGTGGTTTGGTTCGCGCGCGCCGAAGGCAGCCGAAGCGGCGAATTCCGCGGAGCGTCGCAAGAGCGAATGGGAGTTTCGGAGGCAGCGGCGATGGAGCCTGGCGGCGGCCGTGCTGTGCGTCGGAGTGGTGCTCTCGTTCGCAGCCGAATATGTTTACGCGCGGGCGATGAACGCGCCGCCGCAGTCGAAACAACTCGTTGCGAATGGCAGCATCGTGCGCATTCCGCTGGCGGACCTGACGGACGCGAGCCTGCATTTTTATACGGCGGACGTGGATCAGGCGACGATTCGATTCTTCGTGATCCACAAGACTGGCGGAGATTATGCCGCGGCGCTGGACGCGTGCCAGATTTGTGGCAGCGTCGGTTACCGGCAGGAGGGGCAGAATATCATCTGCCGGAATTGCGGCGCGGTGCTGAACGCTCCGTCGATCGGCGTCAGCGGCGGATGCAACCCGATTCCGCTGGAATCGCGCGTGGAAGGAACGGATGTGGTGGTGAACCTTTCGGCGCTCGCGCAGGCAGCGCGGACGATCGAGCACTAGACTCATGTTTGCCCGCCTCGTAGGAGAATCCTTCGCAAGAAATCCGCGGCGAAAAATATTGACGGCGGCGGCGCTCGTGGTGGGCATGGCCGTGGCCACCGCGACGCTGACGATTGCGCTCGAGGTAGGCGACCGGCTCGCCGAAGAATTCCGGAGCCTCGGCGCGAACCTGGTGGTGACGCCGCAGTCGGATACGCTGCCTGTGGAGATTGGCGGCGTGGATTTTCGTCCCGTGGATGAAGGCGCGTACTTGCACGAAAGCGATCTCGGCAAGCTCAAGACGATTTTCTGGCGTCATCATATTCTCGGCTTCACGCCGTTCCTCGACGTGCCAGTTTCGATTGCTGCAGATGGAGAGAAGACGCCCGCGCGCACCACTTTGATCGGGACGTGGTATCAGCACGACGTGCCGGTGCCGGACGACGCGCCGTTTCGCACTGGCGCAGCTTCGACGCATCCGTGGTGGAAACTGAAGGAGGGGCGGTGGTTTGCCGACGGCGCGGAGGAGTGCGTGTTGGGGGCGACGTTTGCAGCGAAACATGCCGGCGAGATTTCCATTGGCTCGTCGCTGCGAATTGACGCGACAACCAGCGAGACAAGTGAGAAGCAGACAGCCGCGACGCTGACGGTCGTGGGAATCGTTTCGACGGGGGGCGCAGAAGATAACGCGATCCTCGCACCACTTTCCGTGGCGCAGGCGCTCTCGGGGCATCCAGGCGAGTTGCGACAACTGTTTGTAAGCGCGCTGACGAAACCGGCAGATGCGCTGGCGGAGCGCGACCCGAAAACGATGACGCCGACCGAATATGACAAGTGGTTCTGCTCGCCCTACATTTCGTCCATCAGCTTCCAGATCACAAGCGTGCTGCCCGGCACCGACGTGCGCGCGATCCGCCGCGTGGCAGACACAGAAGGGCGCGTGCTGACGCGCGTGGGCACGCTCCTCTGGATCGTGACGCTCGCGGCGCTGATCGCGGCGGGGCTCGCCGTAGCGGCGACTTCGGCGACGACGGTGATCGAGCGGCGTTCGGAAGTGGGCATCATGAAGGCAATTGGAGCAACGAACGCGCTGGTGGCCGGAATTTTTCTGGCGGAACAATTAATGCTTGCTGTGATCGGCGGGCTGCTCGGATATGTGCTGGGTACGGGGCTGGCGCGAGTGCTGGGATCGAGCGTGTTTGGGTCCCCAGCTTCGCCACGAATCGTGCTGCTCCCCGTGGTGCTCGGGCTCGCGTCGCTGGTGGCGATTGCGGGGAGTCTTATTCCGTTGCGGCGAGCGGCGCGTTTTGATCCTGCGCCGATATTGCGAGGCGAATGATGTTTGCGCGCGTGCTGTGGAGATTGCTGCGCGGGAACAGCGGGCGGCTGAGCGTGGCGCTGGTTGCGTTGATCAGCGGCTCGGCGGTGATTTCGGCTCTGCTGAATTTGCAGCTCGATGTGGAGCGGCGGCTCGCGCAGGAATTTCGCACGCTGGGCGCGAATTTGTTGATTGCGCCGGCGTCGGGCGGGCAATTCGCGGATTCAGGTGGAGCGGCGGCAACGTTGATGGACGAGCAGGGGGCGATGACGGCGGTTGCCGCTCTGAGTCAGAGCGATGTGGCCGCTGCCGCGCCATTTCTCTATCTGAGGGCGCGGGCGGGAGGGACCCAAACCGTCGTGGCGGGAACGCATCTTCGCGAATTGCAAAAGCTTGAGCCTAGCTGGAAGATCAACGGCGATTGGCGAGAGCCGGAGGACAATTCTGGTCGCTGCATTGTGGGCCAGGCGGCCGCCCGGATCTTACATGCAACGCCCGGCAGCGAGCTCACCTTGAACTATCTTGGTCGCGCGGCGAAGGTGCGCGTGCTGGGCATCGTTGAGAGCGGCGCCGAGCAAGACAGTCAAGTGTTCGTCGAGTTGCCGGTGGCGCAGACGCTCGCAGGGACTCCGCATCAAATCGGTCTCGTGCAGTTGAGCGTGAATAGCGCTCCGCAGGCGATGGCAATCATCGAGGCGCAGCTTCGCGCGGCTTTGCCGGGGGCCGAAGTGATGCCGATCCGACAGGTGACGGATGCCGAGGTTCGATTGCTGGGACGCATTCGGCTGCTGATTGCGTCGATGGTGATACTGATCCTCGTGCTCACCGCGCTGTGCGTGCTGGCGACGATGGCGGCGCTGGCGATGGAGCGTCGCGAGGACGTGGGACTGATGAAGGCGCTCGGCGGACCGATTTCGCGAATCGTCGCGCTGTTTCTCGCCGAAGTAAGCGTGCTGGGAGCCGTGGGAGGATTGATCGGCTGCCTGGCTGGCGTAGCGCTCTCGATCTGGATGGGGAGGCGCGTGTTTGGCGCGGCGATTTCGCCGCGATGGGAAATTCTGCCGCTGACGGTGGCGCTGATGGTCGCGGTGGCGCTGGCGGGCGCATTGCCGCTGCGATTGCTGGGGCGCGTGAAGCCAGCGGCGATTTTGCGGGGAGAGTGATGGCGGCGCTGGTCCAAATCGAGGGGCTGCGAAAAGAATTCGGCAACGTGCGCGCGCTCGACGGCGTGTCGTTCGAAGTGCAGCAGGGCGAGTGGATCGCCATCATGGGCCCTTCGGGCTCGGGCAAGACGACGCTCATCAATATTCTCGGCGGGCTCGACACGCCGACGGCCGGCAAGGCGGTGGTGGACGGCGTGGACGTGGCGCGGCTCGACGAAGCGGGACTGACGCGATTTCGCGCCGAGAAAATCGGGTTCGTGTTTCAGCAATTTCATCTCGTGCCGTATTTGAGCGCGCTCGAAAACGTGATGCTGGCGCAGTATTTCCATAGCAAGACAGATGAGGGCGAGGCGCGCGAGGCGCTCGTGCGGGTTGGGCTGGCCGATCGCGTCACGCATTTGCCGTCGCAACTTTCCGGCGGAGAGCAACAGCGCGTGGCCGTGGCGCGGGCGCTAATCAACCAGCCGAAGCTGATTCTGGCGGACGAGCCGACCGGCAATCTGGACGAAGCAAACGAATCGATCGTGCTGCAATTGCTCCGCGGACTGCACGCTGAAGGGCGCACTATTTTGATGGTGACGCACGCGCCTTCGATCGGGCGACTGGCGGACCGGCGCATCGAACTTGCGCACGGCAGGCTCGCGCAGATCACGGAACTCTCAGCGGATGAAGAAGAGTGGTTCGACCACGTGCTCGTGCAGCTTTGGACGGGCGCGCAGGAAGGCGCCAATGCCCAGGACGCTGTGCACTTCGAGCAGAAGGCTGGACAGGACCGGGCGCTCGTGCTGGCACGCATGAGGGACCTCGGGCTGCTCGAGCCACACGATGGCTCGGCGGGGCTGACTCGGAAAGGCGAGGCGCGAGCGCGCGATGTGGTTCGCAGGCGGCGGCTGGCCGAACGCCTGTTCATGGATACGTTCGCCGTCGCGGACATGCAGATCAATTCGGCCGCATGCAAGTTCGAGCACATCATCAGCCCGGAACTCGACCAGAGAATTTGTACGTTCCTCGGACACCCGAAGTCGTGTCCTCATGGCAACCCGATTCCGCCGGGGCCCTGCTGCCCGAAACGCTAAGCAAGGCGACGCTTGCGATGCGCCGCCCTGCTCCTTCGCTAAAAACCGCATAAATTGAACTGTGGCTATCTCTCGGGATTCATTTCAGGATCCACCGGCGGATTGAGGTCCGGCGCCGGCTGCTTCGGCGACGAGTCACTCGGCGCTGGGTTCGTCGAGACCGGAGATACCGCCGCGGAGTACTTCGGTGCGCTCACGTATCCGTGCACGTGGTCCTTCGAGATTTTGTTTACCACGATCTGCATGGAATCCATGTCGTCGCCGGAGTGAACCCAGATCGGCTCGTAGAGGTTGACGCGCTTTTTCGTCATCTGGTTGTCGTCGACGATCATGGCGAGATCGAAGTTCTTGTGTTTCGCGTCGGCCTTGCGGAGCGATAGCTGAATGGGGCCTTCGTGTGCGAACTTCTTTGGCTTCGTAGATAGGTCGAACTCGAAGTAGTTGCGCTCGCCCTTCTGCTCGAGCGCCACAAGTTCGTCATGCGTGCGAGCGATCGAGCCGTTCAAATCGTCGCGTGTGGAGTTGATGCTTCCTTCGAGGTCCGAACGCGCTTGCGCCACCTGGTCTTTTTCGTCACTCAATTGCTTCTGCTGATCGTCAATCTGCCCCTGCATCTGCTTTATCTGATGGTCTTGAGCCGCGATCCGCCGACGGGTGGCCGAAGAGATGGGCGCACCGCTGGTTGAGGCGGAGGGCGTGTTGGATGCAGGAGTCGACTGCGCCGCCGACATCTGGCTCATCTTGTCGCTCATCGAGCTCATCTGTTGCTGCATCTGCGCGATCTGAGAATTCATGCCGGAATTCTGAGAGTTCAGTTGATTGACTTTCGATTGCTGATTATAACCGTAGCCAAAGCCCACAAGGGCAATCACGAGAACGATCACAACCGCGACCCACACGCCCGCTCCAGAGGCGGATGAGGGCCGCTCGTCGCGTTGCTCCGGCTTCTCGACTTTATATTCGTCGTCCATTACATCCTCCCAGTTCAAGACTTGATTGGCGGACCGAACTCCTAGAAAGCAATGCGTCGCGGTCGCCGCGTGTGAAATGCGCGCGACGAATCACGACACAAACTCCGCCGTTTTCAAAGGCAATGCGCTTGCCGCACCTGCAGGAAATCCTACAGAGGCGGTAAGTTCTTTTGCGTGCGCTGTTTAGGGAGCGTCTCTAAGCTCCCGTGGTGAGGGCGCGCGGTACTAGGCCTAGAAAATATTTCCGGCGCAGCGAGTAAATTCGAATGCAATCGCGCCATCGGGTCTTTGCCTTAACGCCAGAGAAGAGAGTTTGAAGCGCGGCCACAGAATCTTGTGAGTTGGCCTTAGGGAGGCAAGTGAATCTCCGGACGTCTGGTAAAATGAAATGAAGATGCCGATACCGCTCGATGTGCGAAAGAAGCCGATTGGCATAAAGGTGCACGTGTCGACGGGGCGAGGCGCCGAGATCACCTGGTCGGATGGCCACGCGAGCCGCTACGAATTCGCGTATCTGCGCGAGCATTGTCCGTGCGCGGTGTGCAATGACGAGCGAGTGCGCAAGGAAGGCCTCGCGGGCGCTTCGGCGGCGGCCGCGCTGCCGATGTTCAAGCCGAAAGTGACAGCGAAATCGGCGAAGGCCGTGGGAAATTACGCGATCCACATCGAATTTTCCGACGGGCATTCGACTGGGATTTACAGCTTCGACCACTTGAGGGAGATCTGCCCTTGTGAAGAATGCGGGCGCGAATTCCGCTCCACGGCGACGGAAACTGCCGCGCCGTAATGCTTCCCAATAGGCGGCGGTTCAACGTATAGTTCTTTCCCGCGTCCCAGATAGCCGACGATAGCCAACTGATGGTATCCGACTCCTCACGCCCGCCGTTGCAGCAAGGCTCCATGCGCCCGGTGGCCAAAGTTCTGGTGGCCACGACGGCGATGCTGGCATTCATTTCCTACTGGCGCGCCGCGGCGATCGTCTTGAACGACCTCGCATCGTCCGCGTATTACGCGGGCGGTGAAGCGGAAGCGTTCATCGGCAAGTCCGCACCGTGGTTCA
>Ga0210383_10003884_pt1 | contig 13310 bp, 9 predicted proteins | sample IncBWC14OmetaG_FD_160072 | JGI IMG/M metagenome (GOLD analysis project Ga0210383, IMG submission 160072) | Forest soil microbial communities from Barre Woods Harvard Forest LTER site, Petersham, Massachusetts, United States - Inc-BW-C-14-O ...
TCCCGACAACTTTCGACAACGCCTGGCCCGTGCGCGGCGAGACTTGCGCAACTTTATGAACGACAAGTGCGGACTGGTGAACCAGGCGAACCCCTGCCGGTGTGCCAAGAAGACGCGTGGCTTCATACAGGCAGGCTACGTCGATCCCGAGAATTTGTTGTTCGTCCGCGAACGAATAGGCGAGGTGCGGGAAGCCGCACCGAAGGTGCATGAGGCCCTCAGCACCCTGGATGAAAAATGCGCGGAAATCTTCCGTGGACATCCGTTTTACAAGGCGCCAGATCTCGCGCCAATGCTGCGGCGGCTGGTCGCGAGGACGCATATCACAAACTGAACGGCAACAGCCCGCGACTGCTTCGCCAAGGTGCGCCGAGGGTGGCCGCACGAGGCGCGGATCCGCGGGGCTGTCACCGTCAAACGATAGGAGGAAAGCCATGATTGACCATATTTATCTCCCCGTCTCTGACCTGGAACGGTCGAGCGAATTTTACAAGAAGCTGCTTGAGCCGCTTGGCATCGACATGCCCTACAAGTTCGATCAAGTTCCCCAGCGCGGGTTCACCATCAATAACATTCCGGGTTTCTGGCTGAAGAATGGCGAAGTCGCCAAAGATCTTTACGTCGCATTCACCGCCAAGAGCGCGGACGCTGTCAGGGCCAGCTACAAGGCGGCGATAGAAGCAGGAGTTACTTCAAACAAGGAACCGAGCCTTCGACCCGAATGGCGTGCCGACTACTTCGCGGCAAACATCGGCGACCCGGACGGATACAACATCGAGATTGCCTATAAGCCTTGGCTCTACAAATAAAAGGTACGAGCCATCAAGGCGCCAGACCTCGGGCCAATGCTGCGGTGGCTGGTCGAACGCCCGGATTTAAGACTAGGCATGAAAATGAGTTTCTCTTACCGCCGGCAGATCCCTTGCCAGTGCGGCTTCTGAGTTAATCCGAGGAAATTGGTCCAAGCGGCCAACATCTCGCCAATTTTGCCGCATGCTTTCACGCACTTGGCGCTGATCAGCACCGCAACATATCTGGATAGGGCCCCTTCCGGAAAGGAAACCTCCGTTTGGCGGTAGCAGTTGGCTTAGAAGCTGAACTTGCCGCCGAACTGAAGAACGCGAGATGGCAAGGAACCCGTGATCTGCCCAAATGAGGAAGTGCCCGCGTTATTCACGGTAGGATTGTTCCAATTCGTCCGGTTGAAGGCGTTAAATGCGTCTGCCTGGAACTGCAGCTTCATGCCTTCCCTAAAGGGCAAATTGAATGACTTCCGCAACGATAGATCCCACTGGTAAAAGTTGGGCCCGATGATGTTGCCGATTGGGGCGTCGCCGGCACCGAGCGGGCTCTCCAGCGCAAAAGCGTTCGGATTGACCCAGCATATCGCTTTCGAGTTCGCGCAAGCGCCGCTAAATGAAACGGCCTGGCCTGAAACAATTGCTCCCCGCCGAGCGATATTCGAGCCATTAAGTCCAACGGCTTGCGATGCAGTAGCCGTGAGGGGCGCCCCGGACTGATAGTGCATGAGTGCGCTCAGCGCCCAGCCTTTCACCAGTGCGCCTTCCCAGCCGGTCATGCTCTTGCCCCAAGGCGACTCGACGATGAAACTTGATGACACGATGTGTGTGGCGTCGAAACTCACTTTGCCATAGTAAAATTGCTTCCAGGATTCCACCACTCCGCCAGTTTGCGTTCCGCCTGCTGCTGCTTTCGTTGAACCGTTGACTAAGACAGGGTTGGCGGCTGTGCTGACGAGGCAAGTAAATGGGCACTCCGGCTCGCCGTTTTCGTTGTAGGCGTCAGCCACGCCGCCGCCATCGCCCATCGTCTTCGAATACGTATAGGAAACCAGGGCAGTGACAATCCCTACGCGCTTCGTCAGGCTGAGTTGCAACGAATTGTAATTTGAGTTGGCGTCGCTCAAGGCCATATTAATGCTCGAATATCCCAAGTATGGGCGAATTTGGTCCTTCGACAGACCGGCAGGTGCGAAGCCTCCCGTGCATTGAAACCCAAGTTCATTGATTCCAGATGGGCACGCAAGGTTGTTGGGATTCGGAGAGATGGGTATTACCCCCTGCCCGGTCCAAGTGGCATTGTTGAAGCTGGGCCCGCGCAAGATGTGCCGTCCTTGGTTGCCGACGTATGCCACCTGAAGCAGCATGCCATGCGGGAGTTCGCGTTGCACCCCCAAGCTATACTGGTAGCTGCGAGCGACCACCAAGTGTGGATCAACCCCGTTCAGACTCACCGTTGTTGGAGCCGCCACCGTGCCGGCGCCGGGAGCGGAATCGTACTGCGATAATGAGGCGTCGGTGCCCGTGATGGAGGCAGACTGCGCCCAAGGTACATAGCCTTGGGAATTGATGCCGGCCCCGAGGACGTTTCCTTCCGGCTTGTCGTAGAAAATTCCAAACCCTCCTCGAAGCACCGTCTTATTGTCATTGAAAGGCGCATACGAGAATCCAAAACGAGGTGCCCACAGGTTCTCCGGTTCGAAGAAGCCGCGCGGAGCGTTTTTAGGAATGGCCGCTAGTAGCTGTGGGTTCGTAGAAGTGACCGGAACCCTCGCGACTTGGTCGGAAGGCACTCCTCCGGGGCGCTGCAAGCCATTGCATTCGATCGTAAGTATCGGCGTTCCGACGACGTTGAGTTGAGGGCCGCTGCAAAGACCCGGCGAGGCAGGGTTAATATTGCTGGTCGCCAGGCCCCCGGTAAAGGTTGGTTCGAGCCCCACGTTAAATGCATACGGGTCGAAGTTGGTCATGTTGTTTCCCTGAGCGTAGGTAGGCGTTGTGTAAACGTAGCGCACGCCCAAGACCAGGCTAAGCTTACGTGAGATTTTCCAGGTATCCTGAAGGTATGCCTCGACATCGTTGAAGCGGAATTGACCTATCGTGACGGCCGAATTCTGCCCCAGGCTGTTAAAGTTGCCGAGAAGCGCGTCAGCGAAGGGATCGCCCGTGGAGTTTGCCCCGGTAGTGGCGCCAGCGTTGGTGCTGAAATTGATTATGCCGTCATAGTTCGTGCGGGAGTTCTGATTCTTGCGGTTGCGCGCGAACTCCCCTCCAAACTTTATTGAGTGACTGCCCTTCTGCCAGGTGGCGTTATCTGCCGGGTTGATATCCGCCGTGGGCGACTCGAGGAAGTTTGGCGCGGGACCGTTCACGCCAGCAGGTGCAGCCGTCGGAAAGTTGTTGACGGCCGTGAAGCTCAACGTCGGGAGGCCATCGGGAAATGTGGTGGGGTTTCCCAGCGGGGGGATGAACTTGAACCCATACTGTGACTTCATCCAAGCGGTGCCTTCCAACGGCGTCGTCTGACTGTGCCAGTCGGCGTTGAATTTAACTTCGTTAACGAAGACGGGACTAATAACGTATACCCAGCCGAATTGGAAATTGTATCCGGGACGATTGCGCAGGTCCGGATCAACCGGAAGGGCCCCGGCAGTGCCGAATGTCGAATAAGGATTGTAAATTTCTACGTTGTCGTGGATATAACGGAAATAAAAACTGTGCTTGCCGTTGAGAACTTCATCCAAGCGAACGATGTCCTCGCGAAGGTTGAGGGGGTTTGCGAGGTTGAAGGTGGTGTTGTTGGTACTGGTCGCAGTAGGCAAACCTCCAAGCACTGACAATTTTGCCGCCGACGTGTAAAGTGCAGCGATGGCTGCCCCGTCGCCGGTGATGCACGCGGGGTTGATGACGTTGGGCGAGCTATAGAGAACGCCTGCGCAACTCGCGGGGATTACAGCCGGTGTTTTGAGAACGAGCCCAGCCCCGCCATTGTAAACATCGGAAAAGTTGCCTGCTGCCTCCGTAGCCGTGGGAAACGTCTCCTGTACGGACGCCGCCGTTAGTCCCGGGTATACGCCTCGAAACTTTTTCCACTCTTGCCCGGCAAAGAAAAACAGCTTGCCTTTCCGCTGGAGAAACGGGACGGGGCCGCCAACGTCCCACCCGAAATCGTTGAAGTGAAATGGAGGCACGGCCGCATAGCCCTTCGCCGTCGGATTCGTCAGTTTAGTGCCTGCGTTTTCGGCGTTGAAATCATTGTTTTGCACGAATTCAAAACCCCCGCCGTGATACTCAGCTCCTCCACTTTTAGTTACCACGTTGACCGTGGCTGAAGCAGAGCGCCCGAACTCGGCGTCATAGTTCGAAGTTTGCACGTCTACTTCTCGAATGAAATCGATACCAACCTGATTGAAGACGCTGTTGTTCGAGCCGGAGTCCAGGTTGAACCCGCCGTCGACGCTCCAGTTCTGGCCGTCCAGCCGCTGTCCATTGATGTCCGCGACGCTGTTATTGTAGTTTGCTGTCAAAGCGGCGGGGTTAGTCCCCGAACCTTGCAGGGCCGCGCCAGGAACCAAACCGACGAGCGATTCGTAGTGACGCTGATTCAACGCTACGCCCAGCACCTGATCCTGCGTGATGGTCGTCGAGATTTCGCCCGACGTTGTATTCACGGTATCCCCGATTGCGCTTATCGTGACCGTCTCCGCGACCATCCCGACTTCCAGATCCAAATCCACTGTCAGCCGCCCACCAGCGGTCAAGATATTGCCGGCTTTTCTGAGCGTCTTGAAACCGTCTCGCTCGGCGGACACCATGTATGTGCCTGCCTGCAACTCGTCGGCGGCGAAGTAGCCGTTCTTATCCGTTGTCAAGCTCCGTAGTGCATGCGTCTCTTCGTTGGTGATAGTGACCTTCGCGTTCGGAACCACTCCGCCGGATGAATCCGACACGGTCCCCACGATGCGGCCGAAGATGTCCTGGGCCCTAAGGAATGCTGCGGTCCCTATAAAAACTAGTAACAGTGAGAAAAGGATTACCGATAGGCCAAACGCCACGGATCGAAATCGCTTGATTGTTCTAAAGATGCGGGAATCGCGATTTTTCGGCGTGCTTAGGATCATGTTTGGCTCCCCCTGAGAACGGATTAGTCCGGTGGCAATATGGCTCCTCGACCATAGGCCCCGCCGCCGGATATATATGCACCTGGTAAATCAGTTGAATCGGAAGAATCGATGGCTGAGTTATGCAGCGCGCCGGCGTCTGCCGGAAGTTAGCTCACAGTGAATTCACCGTGAATAACTCGGGGAGTAGGTACCCTGGAAGTCATCATTTCCAGTTCTAGGGATGATCGGAAGAGAAGGGTTTTGCACAGCCTCCTATTCGAAAAATTAAGGTATACTCTGCTCACAGAACGTCAATCGGTGTAGGTGCAAGCGCTATTTTCGGGGGAGATGGCCTTTGCAATCATCCATAAGCAAATTTGAGGCGGAACGCGCCGAGCTGGACGCTATTCTGGCGTCTGGGATGCTTGGCCGAACGAACAACCTTGTTCGGCTTCTGACCTTTGTTTGCGAAAAGCACTTTGAAGGGGCAACGGTCGAGATCAAAGAGTACAACCTAGCCGTGCAGGTACTCGGGCGGCCCCATGATTTTGATCCACAGGTAGACACCATCGTCCGCGTCACCGCCTACGCCCTGCGAAAGCGGCTCGACGAATACTATCGAAGCGACGGGGCCAACCACGCGGTTCGGATTTGTTTGCCGCCCGGCGGGTACGTTCCCAAGTTCACTCATAGAAGCGCTGCGGAACTGGAAAACGATCAAACGAGAGTGGATGAGAGGCTGGTCGCCCGCGTTCCTCATGGCGGCCTCTACCATGAGGAGGATTCGCAGCAGGCTCAACGGGACCGAATGGCTCAGCACCTGCAGGAGATGAAAGGTCCGGGGCCGATGAGCGCGCATGACGAGCTTGCCGGTCAGGGACTATCGCTACCGAGTCCGTCAATCTACAGCGAACGTCGCAGCAGAACTCCTACTGCACGGTTGAGCAAGTCTCGTGTCCGGATTTGGAGCCTGGGAGTGGCCTTGGCGGTTCTGGCGGGTGCGCTTTTGCTGTACGCCCCAACTTGGCGAAGCCGTATTTCCAAGGACAAGGAGTCCGGTGCTGTTCAGGCCACCGCCGCGGCTGCGATTATTCCCTCTGGAAACATTCTGCGCGCCATGGCGGGAAATAAGCCTGGTCCTTATATTGACCGGGCAGGCGCGACGTGGGGAAGCGATCGGTACTGCTCTGGGGGAGAGAACTTCTCTGTCCCCGGCCACGTGATCCAGGGGACTGAGGACCCGGAGCTCTTTACCTCGGGACGCCGAGGCGTATTTCAATGCAATTATCCTGTCCCGCCGGGGATTTACGAAGTTCACCTGCTATTTGCGGAAACCTCGGGCTTTCAGGAGAACACCCGCAACGCGCAATTCTCTTTTAATGGCGGACCGGTGATCAGTCTTGACGTCGTTGACGACGCGGCCGGGGATGATATTGCCACCACGAAAGTGTTCACAGACATCTCACCAGCAGCCGACGGAACGATTCACATTGACTTCACGACCCCGGAATCGTTCCTGAACGCAGTGGAGATTTTGCCGAGCGCCGTGCATCACATGCTTCCCGTGAGGATTGTCGTTGGACATTCTTCCTATCATGACTCCAAGGGAAACAATTGGACACGCGATCGTTACTTCTTCGGGGGCCGGCTGAGCAGTTTCGCCGGCGACCTTTCGAATGTGCCGGATGGGCGTCTTTACGAATGGCATCGCTTCGGCCATATCCACTACATCATCCCTGTCGCGGCCGGAGAAAAGTACACTTTGCGACTGTACTTTCTTGAACGTTGGTTTGGGATTCGAAACGGCAGCTCCGGCGGCGTCGGCAGTCGCGTGTTTGATGTGTCGTGCAACGGGTCGATGCTGTTGAAGGACTTTGATATTTTCCGCGAGGCCGGTAACGAACCCTTGGTGAAAACATTTGCCCACATTGAACCCACGGCGCAGGGCAAGGTCGAACTTTATTTTACGCCTAGCGTGAACTACCCATCGATCAGCGCGATTGAAATCATCCCGGAATAGAAACGCACCTCGAATTCTGCGGATTTGGCCTGTGCCCGCGCTGCAGACTGCCGCCATAGTTGCCACAGTGATTTCTTGAGCAGTGTTCCATTTCCTTCGCTCCTTTCCTTGGGCACGGCGTCGGAATGATTCCCGCGCCCAAGGGACAATCTGAAGCGGATGGGCGAATTACAAGAGCCGACCGGCTATAGTCATCTCGCGACGAACGGCCTAGATCGAAGTATGGCGAAGTATCGTATTCTTACCTTTTCTTACCTGATGCTTACCTTACCGAAAGCTGTGGCGCTCAAGACGCAGCAGTAATAAATCGAGGGATCCAATGCTCACACGACGTGAATTCCTTGCCGCCGCAGCCTACACCGTGGCCGCAGCCCGTCTTCGCGCGCAGGGCCAACGGAAGGTTCGGGTTGCGCTCGCCATTCCCAGGGAAGCGACTGGCCCTCTTATGCCCGTTGACTTTGTCGGCCTCTCTTATGAGGTGCAGCAACTCTCGGACCCGACTTTCTTTTCGGCGCAGAACAGCGGCTTGATTCGCGAGTTCAAGGCGCTTTCGTCAACTGGTGTTCTGCGCCTGGGGGGCAACACCAGCGAGTTCGCTTACTGGAAACCTGCGCCTGATTCTCCCGAGCCAGAGCATCCTCAAGTCCGGGAGACTGAGGGCGAGCCGAAGGCCCACTACTACGCGGTGACTGGCGAGGCAGTCAGGAACCTGGCGGCGTTCCTCCAAGCCACGGGTTGGACCTGCCTGTACGGCATCGGGATGGGCACGAATACACCGGCACGCGCCGCGGAGGAAGCGGCCTTCGTAGCCGAGACGCTGGTCAATCGCCTGCAGTATTTTCAGGTCGGAAACGAGGCGGATCTGTTTAGCCGGCACCTGCGCGATCCCAAATCATGGTCGGCCAAGACCTACCTAGAAGAATGGCTGACGCTGGCGCGCGCTATCGCAGCCCGGGTGCCTGCGGCAAAGTTCGGTATGCCTGATGTTTCGAGCAACGTGTCGTGGCTGACCGAGATTGCCGATCGGTGGCCTTCCATCCAGGCTCCGCCACAGGTGACGACCCTGAGTCATCACTATTACTTTGACGGACCGGCGACGAACCCGGACGTCAACATTCCGAACCTGCTGAAACCGGCGACGATGCAAAGGGTGCAGAACACGGCGAATATCGCAACGGCCGCCGCCAGCAAGATGGGTGCGCGCGTACGCATGACCGAGGGCAACACGTGCTATCGCGGAGGCAAGCCGGGTGTCTCCGACGTGTTTGCTGCTGCACTTTGGTCAGCCGACTATTCACTGCTGCTGGCCAGCAACGATTATCTGGGCGTCAATCTGCACGGCGGTACGGGCAAGTCTGTGGCCAATTCCGTTGGTGGTTCTCTGCCCGGCGACGCGCTTCTGCAGGCAAATGGCGAAACTCCCGAACAGATTGCCACACATCCGCATCCTTTCTATACACCGATTACGACGTTTGGCTTGGACTATACGTTGGAGCCAGTCGCGTATGGTCTCAAGTTTGCAGGCTCGTTCAGCGGCGGAACACTGTTGAAGACCGAGTTCTCGATAAGGCTGCAGGCTGTGGGCGTCAATGCAACGGCCTATGCCGCGAAGCTGCCCGGCGGCCAGACCTCGGTGATCATTCTGAACAAGGACGCGGCGGCGGATCTTGAGGTGGAACTCGATTTCGGTCGGGGCATGGGCGGTGTGGTGCAAACCGAAACACTACAGGCGCCAGCATTAGAGAGCCGCGAAGCACACATCACAGCGTCAACAAAGAGAGGTTCGCTCAAGCAGGGGAAGTGTTCCGTCGTTGTTCCCCACGCAACAGGCTTACGCCTGACGGTAATCTAAGCCGTCCCCGTGGAGATTGATCCCTACTTCAAAGCTGTGCGCGTCATCCCTGCACTGGAAGCAGTGAGACCTGGAAGCTCCGTTTTCATTTGTAGACCTGCTTGAAATCGAAATAAGCCAGATTCATGTTGCCGTTAGTCAATATATGTACGGTTAGAACGTTTTTCCCTTTGTTGAGGCGAACCTTGAAAAGTTGCGACGCCAGATTCCAGTGGTGCCACTGACGCCAGGCCACCGGGTCTGCAGGATCATTTGTCGAAGCGATCTCCAGAGGAACTGTCGCATCCTTACCATTCACGTCGACGGATATTGTTCCGCCACGATTTGATGTGTATAGGAAATCGGTCGCGTATGTTCCCTCGTGTTTCACATCTACAGTGATGTTGAACCACTCTCCGGGTTCGGTCCAGCCAACATAGAGCAGCTCTGCAGGAGGAACAACCTTGTTGAAGGGATTGTCGTCAATCGGATCCGGCTTCCGGTTGAACTTCGTGTATGAAGTATCCACTCCCTCGTGGATACGGAATTCGTTGAGGTAGGTCCCGTCGGCCGGGTTCAACTCTCCACTGCCGTGATTCTGTGGATCGCTGTCGTGATACGCGACCCCTTCACCGCCCAGATCATAGTAAGCACACAATACTCGTCCCGGTATTTTCTGCGGGCCACCCTGATAGCGGCTGTCGTGATAAGGCAGGCCTCTATACTGGTTCAAGAACGATTGGGAAAACGCAATTGCCGGTAGCATCGATGCCGCTACGAAGCATAAGAAAAACGCTCCCTTGCTCATCCTGCCCCCTTAGTACCGATAACCCATCTGCAGTTGCGCAACCGCGCCAATCACCGGGAGCGACGGCTCAAGCGTGTTCCGCACTTCAGACTTGGAAAAGTTCTATCCCGCGCGCTTTCCCGAGATTGCGCGAATACTTTTTATCTGTCCCATTGTTCCAATGTTCGTGTACGCCAAGGCTGCGGCATCGGATGCCATCGCGTTCCGGATCATAGAGGGTCTTCGAAGGCGGGTCATTCGCCAGGGCAGATTCGCGCAGGTAGTTATCGGCATTCGCGATATCCGGAAGATCGGGCCATTCCGAAGTGAGAAAATCAAAGCCGACGGAATCGGCCGCTACGCCGTCAAGCGACGTAAAGATGCTATTCGGCCAAGCATCGTTGAATGGCGCCATCTTCCACTTGCGATGGGGTGGACCATCCACGTTGTCGTTTCCATAGAGCCCATCAATAATAAAAAGGATGGTTTTCTCGCCAAGGTCTTTGTGACCCAAATAATCTGTGAACGCGGAGTAACTTGCCGAACCATCCTTGTTGTGACGGAAACCGTCGTGCGCGTTCTTGCGCCAGTCGGTGTTGATACTCGTAGCGCCGAACAGATTCTTCGCGCAAAGTGTCACCCCTGAACTCACATGCGCTCTCAGCACGGCAGCAACAATTAAGTAGGCGGCTTCAACCACCGTGGTATCGAGTCCCGTGGCGTTGTGGCTTTCCACCGAGAAAGGAATCGCGTTGGGTTTGAACTCGGCCTTTACTCGTCCATTCCCTCCGATATGGTCCACAAACGTGACGCCGGGAAATTCATGGTGAATCTTGTCGTAGAGATCGCCCGGGATGAACCGGCTGGAATCGAAGATGGTGATCGATGACTCCGGCACTCGTCCCGGGCCGCTCAACTGTCGGACGAGCGAAAGGATCAAGTGAGGCGAGGAGTTCAGGCGTTCGATCGTGCCATGGTCCGTTGTGTTGTTCAGGTTCGCCTTGATTGCAATCTTCTCCCCGGCACTGTATCCGGCTTTGCCACGTCCGTGAGTGCGATTGAAGTATTGAAAGATGGAGTTCCATGCCTGGGCATCGCTTTTTTGGTTTGTAAGACCGCGAATGGACCGGGAAACCATGCGGTCAATTACAGACTGGTTATTACAGGCATCGGTCCACCACGATCCTGTGCCATCCCAGGTCACGGCCGCCGGATCGTGCGCCCAAGTGACTCGGCCAGGAACGACGCCGCGAGGAACTCCTAGTGGGGAAAGCGGCTCGAACAAGGAGGGCCGTAGGTAGCTGGCAGCTGCAAGAGTCAGAGCGAACTGTCGGCGCGTCATGTCCATTTAGACTTGCTCCTCTCGGACCAAATCTTACTCTTCCGTGGATCATTTTGCCCGAAAGCGCAGAAACTGCTGCAGCCTGTTCACAGACAGCGCGGTCTTGGAGACCGGTAGTTGCAGCGCGGGGACCCTGAACTACCCAGTGAATTGTGCCTAACGAAGCAAGTCCCAGCTTTACAAAACCCACGCAACGGGAACTCCCTCTAACTAGCTAGTGAGAATGATTCCAAGATGATGGGTTAGTGGGGAGCATCGTCCTGTGGAGCAAAGTCCAAAGCCTGTCGGCCTGTGACCCCACCTGCCGCGACGCGCTCATCACGGGCCTCGCCTCGTTGAAGTTCATGAAGCAGTTCGCGCAGCCGCGTGCGCGCCTTGTGTAACTGGGACTTCGAACCACCTTCTGAGCATCCCAATATCTTGGCGATTTCGCTGTGTTTATATCCTTGAACGTCATGCAAAACAAATACTGTCCGGTAGCCCACGGGCAACTGCTTGATGCAGCGCTCAAGATTTATTCGGTCGAGCGTTCCCTCCATCAGCAAGTCGGGAGCGCCAGGATCGATGCGCAGTGAGGCGGATTCCTTGTCTGGGTCGGCATTCCCGTCGATTGAGACCGCACGTAAAGGTTTCTTGCGAATCCGCATGAGCACGAGGTTCACCGCCAGCCTGTACAACCACGTAGAGAAAGCCGATTCGCCGCGAAAGGTGTGAATCTTGCGGAACAGGAGCAAAAAGGCTTCTTGGGTTAGATCTTCTGCATCGGTCGCGTCTCCTACCATACGCAGGCACACCGCATACACGCGTTGGCAATGCGTACGGTACAGATATTCAAACATCGCCTTGTCGCCACTCTGTGCTCGCCGGATGGCCTCCGCTTCGATCAGCTTGTCACTGACGATGGGAGAGGCTGGCGGCGCAGCCCTCTTCGAGATGCGTTCCGTACTGGGAAAGACATCCGACTCGAGATCGCGCCGCTTCTCTACTGTTGGCCGTGCCAGGGGTGCAACTACTATTTCTTGGCACCTGGCACTTGCAGTGGCTTGCATGGCTTCCTTCCTTAGCGACCCGAAGTATGAACTGCGATGGATGTCCTGTTTTCACTGACCTGCGATGCAGTTGCGTTCTGTGGCAGCGACTTTTGCCGGGCTTCCTTGCGCTCCGAGTACTTGTGCGTGGGTGTCCAGTAGACAAAGGTCACTCCTAGCTCCGGCGCGTCAAAAGTCCGTATGGTCTGTTCATTTGCGATGTCCACCAAGTTCAACTGCGCATGGGAAGAAACCCCTCTGTCGTCGACGGTGGCGGCATGGATGATGGCAGTAACTTTCTGCCCCCGTATGTAAAAGGCGTACGGAGCGTTTTTGGATGGCAGCGTGAAAATGTAGTCGCCGGCTGGCAGCGTGACCCCCGCCCAGTGCGTCTCGGTTGTCAGCGTGAATTTCCCTTCATATGCATTCTGCGCGTTCCCGCTAGTCGCCAGAGCGGCTAATGCGAGAGCAGCCACCGCTAACTTCATAAATATTTTTGAATTCAAAGCCCATCTCATTTCAGATCTCCTTGTTTACTCAGTTTTTTGATTTCCAGACATTTTGGTGTCTTCAAGGTGTAAGACCATGAATGCTCGCGAATAATTCCCTGGTTGAGGGACGTTCAGCAGGTGGGAATAAAATTGTCAGGATGCCGGTTACTTAAAATGGGGGAGCTTTATCGATGGCCACGCGTAGAAATCGAGCATTCGCCGTTCAGGGCAAGAACTTGTATCCTGTGCCGTGTATTGTTAGAAAATGCTTCGGACTACTGGGTTCCAATTCCAGCAGCTTCCGGAGCCGCAGTATGTGGTTGTCCACTGTACGGGTGGACGGATAGCAGTTATATCCCCATACTTCTTTGAGAAGTTCTTCGCGTGAGATCACCCGTCGGGCATTCTTTACCAGATAAGACAGAGCCTTGAACTCCTTGCGTGTAAGTTTAACGGGCCGGCCATTGCGATGAGTTTCCATCATAGAAATGCTTACCGTCACCTGCCCAAATACGAACGTATCTTGGGTCTGTAACTCTTCAAACCTTTTCCTCGCTGGGCGTAGTGACAGGGGAATAACCCAGTTGCCGTTGATGTATGCGGCAGCCTGATCCGGCCCTAACATCCTCGGATCATTCTTCTGGTGAGCAGCCGATTTGGCGATCAGAACAAGAACTGGCAGGAAACCCGACAGCACAGTGCATTCATCCGGAATTCTGTTTGCCGACACGGATGCCACGACGTCATCGAGGAAAAGAATTGGGTTTGAATGTGGCTCTCTCCATGTTTGTGCAATAGGCGAGATTGCGGTCTTCACGGCTGCGGTCATGAAACTGCCTCCCTGTTGTCGAGTGCTGAAACCTTATCTAAGCTCATAAAGCCGGTCAGAGTTTGACGAAGGTGACGCC
>Ga0210383_10003885_pt1 | contig 13310 bp, 11 predicted proteins | sample IncBWC14OmetaG_FD_160072 | JGI IMG/M metagenome (GOLD analysis project Ga0210383, IMG submission 160072) | Forest soil microbial communities from Barre Woods Harvard Forest LTER site, Petersham, Massachusetts, United States - Inc-BW-C-14-O ...
TTCGAGAACGGCGTGACACACGCCAGCGGGAACCAGTCTTCGTGCAGCTTGGTGATGCCGGTTTGCTCGCCGACGCATCGTGCCAGGTCCGCCAGGGTGAACCGCTTCGCCAGCAGTTCGTGCTTGGCGATGCGGCCAGTGAACGCGACCGGCTGGAAACTGATGCCTGACACCGTGTCGATGTTCTCGATGGCGACGCGCACGATGTCGCCGATTTCTTGGTCGTTGAGGCCCTTTACGATCGTCGGCACAAACACGATCTTCATGCCCGTGGCGCGGCAGTTCTCGATGACCTTCATCTTGGTCTCGAGCAATGCCTGGCCGCGCGTTCGTCGGTAGACATCGTCGGTCACGCCATCGAACTGCAGGTAGAGCGTGTTGAGTCCCGCGGCTTTCGCCTTCTGCGCGAACTCAAGATTCGCCAACTCAATTCCGTTGGTCGCAGCCTGCACATGGGTGAATCCCATGTCGCGCGCCATGGAGAGAATCTCAAAGAACTGTGGGTGGATCGTCGGCTCGCCGCCAGAGAACTGAACAACACGGCCATCGACCGGCCGCTCGCCGCGTAGCGTCTCCAGCATCACACGCACCTGATCGATGTTCGGCTCGTACAAGTAACCCGCAACGTTGGCGTTGGCGAAACACACTGGGCAGGTCAGGTTGCAGCGATTCGTGAGGTCCACGTTTGCGAGGGCGGTGTGTGAGGTATGCATGCCGCACAGGCCGCAGTCGTCCGGACATGCCTTGGCGCCTTCGACCTGTGGGTTCGACAGGCCGAGGTTATCGCCGAAATTCCACTCCTCCATCTTCAGATACAGCTCGACATCGCTGAACACGATGTCTCGGAACTCGCCGTGCTCAGGACACGACTTCTGCATGATGACTTTGCCGTCATCCTCCGTCACTGTCGCCGGAATCACTTTCGTACATTCCGGGCACAAGGATTCCGTGGCTTTGGGAAGGCCGCGATGCAGGGGTTTGATCGGCGCGCCGGTATAGGTAGCTTCAGGCTGGAGGATGCGCAGACTGGGCCGCTTGCGCGGAACCAGAGTTGAGACACTACTTTCGGGCGAAATCGTTTGGGTGCTCACAGTCCACTTCACCTCGGGCATCTGGCTGCAGGGTTGAAGTGCGTGACCACAAGATCACGCAGACACAATTCGCCCTGCCTCAGTTCATCAATTGTGGAGCGTTCTGTGATCTGACGCAGTGTCGCAGCGCACCACAATTTGTGAAGCGGGTGTGCAGCAAAGCGCTGAATTCCGCATTGAATGCGCAATTGCAGACGCTAAACAGGGCCACCAAATCTGCCCTCGACCCCGCTGACTGTGACTCCGATCCTACGTCGGAATTGCGCTGCGGCGTACAATCAACCCGGTCATTACCCCTTGTCTACATACCGATCAGGAGGCCTTATGGGAAAGGCATCGAAGAAGAAGCATGCACACGATTCTGAGAAGAGCTTGCCGTTGTCTGATGCCAAGGCGGAAAGCGCCAAGGCGAAGATGAGCAACAAAGAATACGAGAAAGAGATGTTCAAACTGCAGACCGAACTGGTGAAGCTGCAGGAATGGGTGAAGGCAACTGGAGCGAGAATCGTCATCCTCTTCGAAGGTCGCGACGCGGCAGGCAAGGGCGGAACCATCAAGCGCATCGTCGAGCGCGTTAGTCCGCGCGTCTTTCGCGTAGTGGCTTTACCTGCGCCGACCGAGCGCCAGAAGTCCCAGATTTACCTGCAACGCTATATCGAGCATCTTCCCGCAGGAGGCGAGATCGTTATCTTCGACCGCAGCTGGTACAACCGCGCGGGCGTCGAACACGTGATGGGCTTCTGCAGCAAGCAGGACTACACCAGGTTCCTCAAGAACTGTCCGAGCTTTGAGATGTCGATTGTCACTGACGGCATCATCCTGCTGAAGTACTGGATGGAAGTGAGCGAGCACGAACAGCATAAGCGGTTCCTGGCACGCATCAGCGACACATCGAAGCGCTGGAAACTGAGCCCGATGGACCTGGAATCGCATCGCCGCTGGTACGACTTTTCGCGGGCGCGTGACGCGATGCTGGCGGCGACCGACATTCCACAAGCGCCGTGGTACATGGTTCCGTCCGATGACAAGAAGCGGGCGCGACTGAATTGCATCTCGGATATTCTCAGCCGCATTCCGTACGAGGAGATTCCGTACAAGGCGCCGAAGCTGCCACCGCGACAGAAGCCGCACGGATATAAAGAGCCGAGATTGCCGCACCAGCAGGTGGCGCAGCGCTATTGAAGAACAGTTTAATAGTTAACAACTTTAGCAACTGTAGTGAGAGGGCCGCATGATACGGCCCTCTACTTGTCGAAAGGCCTTCTAGCGGGGCTGCGGGCTGCCCGGGCCCTGAGTCACGTTAAAGTTGGAGTCCGCGACATTGCCGTTGGGATGCATGGTGCAGTGATAGGAAATCTGCCCCATTCTCCCCTGGTTGTCGCGAATGTTCGCCGTGCCGTCCACCATGACGAACGCCCCTCCCTGATTTCGGCTCGGCTGACCGTTGAAATTCACCTGCGCGTTGTTGATCTTCTGCCGCACCTTGTTGCGAATATTGTTCTGGCAGTTGGGAACAATGTTGTTGCTCCAGCCGTTGCCGGGCGGTGGATAGGGCTGATTGCCGCCGTTCCAGCCGCCGCCGCCGTTCCAGTTGTCATTCCACCAACCACCCCCGCCACCGCCGTTGTTGCTGCCGCCGTTCCACATGATGTCGCCGGTATAGCCCTCGTAGCCGTTCCTGGTGTCTTCGATGCGGATCACTGCGACCCCATTGTTCTGCGCGGGATTTCTTACCATGTACTGCTTGCCGCGGCCATCGACGCCGGCGAAGCGAAAGTTATTGGGGTTGCGGGGCAGGGGCTGATTGCATTTCAGCCGGACCCACTGCGCGGGCATGCCAGCCTTGGTCTGCAGGTAGCCCTGGTTGCCGCGGATCTGCACATCGGCGACGCCGTCCACGCGTACCTCAAAGGTGCACTTGCCGCTGCCGTTTCCGCCAGTGATTTGGGCGGTGATGGTTCCTTGTCCCCAAACAGACGCGGCGAGGAGCAGTATTCCAGCCAATAACGTTCCCTGAGTCAGACGTTTCACTCGCATGGTGTGGCCTCCGCCCTGAGAGATTAATCTTCGCAGCGATAGACGATAGCATGCAGCGCCAGCGGCGGAAATAGGGTGATCCCCGACCAAAGACGGCCCGGCAGTGACAGGCGTGCTGAGGGCTAACCCCCCTCCCCCTGTTTGACGCAAAATCCTGGAAACAAAGGACTTGCGAAAAGGCCGTTTTGCAAATTCGTCTATCCAAAAGAGTTACGGGCAAAATCGTCAATTCATTGGACTTAGGCGGCGGCGGAGCATTATGAAGGCGAGCAGTTGTGCGGTTGGGAAGGGCAGGGGAAGTGCAGAAGAAGCGCTCGTCTTGGGCGCGGGCAAAAGTACCGCGAGCCATGAAAACCTCCAGATAGAGCAGGCCGCCCGCCATGAGCGGGCAGCGAAAACCAGCAATCCTACGTGGGTAGGCTGACAGATACGGCTGGTTCGTGCAAGTTACGAAAGTACAGTAACTAAGTGGTTAGTAGCTGGTGGGTAGTGGTTAGTAAATGTGCATGGCGCGATATTCGCCACCAAGAGTTTATTCCGAGCTGTGGCCGGAGCACTGGAGAACGCCCATATAGTCGCTCCAGGAGCCTACGGCCTCGCGGTACTGGTAAGCGAGCACGCGAGAGAGTTGGTGCAGGTGCGTCATATCGTGAGCGGGCCAAGTCGCCAGCAGTTGCGACATGGTGACTGTTCCAAGAGAAGGATGCACTCCGCGGCGCTCAAGGTCCGCGGGCTGCAGCTTCCACGCGCGAAGCTCAACCAGGTTGTTGGTTCTGAGCTGAGCAAACTCGTCTAACAGCTGGTTGATGGATTTGCCCTCGACCTCGCGGACGTGGCCCTTCATGTCAAATGGTTCGAAGGTCTTGCTTTCGCCGAATTGCATAATCATGCGGGCCCGAGGAACCCAATCGGTACGCTCGCCGCTGATGAGATGGCCGACGATCTCGACAGCGTTCCAAGTGTTGGGGCCTTCGTTGCGTAGCGTCCAGATTTCCGGTTGGTCGCGGAGAAGGGCGTTGAGGGCGGCCGGAGTGCGGGCGAGTAGAGAGATGGTTTCGTCGAGGTTGTGTGACATCAAGGGCTCCGTAGGGTGCTGGGAGCTTGATTGTAGCGGGTTGGAATTGGATGCGTCCCAGTTGCGGTACAGCGCTCGGGCTGAAGCCCTCAGGGAAGAGGTATCGCCCCCTGGGGACTCTGGGGGTTTGTATCTCAGCCTACCCAGCGCTAAAGAGATTGTTACGAAACTCTGCCGTCGCTCCGCGACTCGCATGAGATATCCCACTGAACCCAGCGTTTCGCCTTCGGCTTCGCGCTGGGCTAGATTATTTTGTTCCACCGCAGAGGACGAGTGTCGAGTTTCGTAACAGCCTCTGAAACGGTGGGCTTTCTTCTGCCCGTCCCGCATGGCGGGGCTGGATTGTCGTGGATTCAGGCTTGATTACGGTTCCCGGTCCGCTTAGCCCACCCTATCGCCAACCTCGGGCGATAAGGGTGGGGTATCCAAATGGCCGGTAGTTGATTTCGGAGGCCGCAACGCACTCAGGCAAGAAACTTCTCCAGAGGCTCCCAATAATGGGCCTTCCAGCCGATGGCCAGGTGCTCGCCATTGCCCACGGGAAATCCAGTGTGGTCGAAAACCAGTTTTGTGCCTGCACCCTGCGGGTCTAGTTGGAAGCGCACAACCGAGAAGATGCCGGGATCCCAACTGGTCTCGCGCCACGCCTGTACGATGCGCTGGTTGGGGACCAGCTCCAGTTGCCGTCCGACGATATAGTCGCCGAAGATGCTGAATGCGCCGCCTGGCTCGCGGCTGATCATCGCGGGCTTGGCCTCGAGGTCAGTGCCCTTCATTGCTCCGCTGAGCAACTCGACCTTCTGAAACTGGTTTGCGTCGAGAAGCGCATTGTAGAGACGTTGCGGACTCGCTTTGAAAACCGTTTCCTGGTGGATGGCCTCCGCGTTGTGAGAAAGGCCGCTGTCGGTGGCGGCGAACGAATCGCGCGAGGTGATGGCGAGGCCGCCAATCGCGACCGCAGCAGTTGTAATCCAACGGCGCCGGCTTGAGGAAACGAGGGCCATCAGCGAGTTATCAGGCGTATCCACGACTGCCTCCACGAAGCGAATTGTCGAACGGGTATGCGGATTTGCCGCAGCAAGGAAATGGAAACATCAATGCAAAATATGATCAATATAATATTGTGGCCGATGCCGTTGTCGCCCGCGCGACGTGACTAGATCAGAGAGGAACCCAATGCCTTACACTGCAGCTCATCGCTTACAGACGAAGAAAAACATCATCGACAGTGCGCGCAAGCTCTTCAACCGGCACGGCTTCGAAAACGTTTCCATCGGACAGATCATGGCGGGCGCGGGACTCACACATGGCGGTTTCTATTCGTATTTTGGCAGCAAGAGCGATTTGTACGCCGAAGTCATGAATTGTTTCTTTACCGATCCGGAATGGAAAAACTGCTGGGAGGGAGTGCATATCGATCTTTCAGCGACCGATGTGGGTGCACAGATCGTGAAAGCCTACCTGTCGCGCCAGCATTTTGAGGATGTGGAGAACTCGTGTCCGATGGTAGCGCTACCCACAGATGTGGCAAGGAGCGGCGTCGCGGCGAGAAGCGCGTTCGAGACCGTGTTCCGGGCGATGGTGAGCGTGCTGGAGCGGAGCATGACCAACAAGAACGGTGCAAGCCGCAGCACAGCACAAGCGATCGCGGCGTTAAGCATTGGCGGAATGGTGGTGGCCCGGACTTTGGTCGATCGCGGTCACGCCGACGAGCTACGCGCAGCATGCATCGATGCGGCGATGGAACTGGGTGGGTGGAACCAGGGGACCGACTCACAGCCTAGATCGCGAGCAAAGTCCAATGGAAGGGTGGTTCGCACACTTGCTCGACAACGATAGGAGCGTCTTAAGAAAGGATGGGCACCAACATCGTCGTTAGTTGAAACGAAAAACCCCGCTCAAGCTGCGCTTGAACGGGGCACCTAACTGGTTCGTAATCACTAGCTTTCTTAGTCGCCGAAGGCGGGTTCGGCCACTTCCTTTGCAGGAGCAGGCTTGATACCGCCGATGCTGCCGAGCGGAACGAAGGTGCCTTCGACTTTCGCCGGCTGCTCGCCCAGCACGTGCTCTTTGTAGAGCGCGAGCATGCGGGCGTCTTCGGCATCCTTCTTGATCTTCTCGTCGCGCGCCTTGAACTTTTCCTGACGCGCGTTCTTGGCGATACCGAGATCGTCGAGCGTGTGGTTGGCTTCGGCGTTCACGTGCTCGTCAATCAGCTTCAGCGTGTGGTCGGTGGTCGAGAGGCTCACCTTCTTGTTGCCGGCGAAGATTTCGTGACGGCCGTGCTCCTCGTACCACTTGGTGAGGGTGGCGGTCATGTGCATCTTCTCGACGATGTTGCGCCAGCCCACGCCGGTGTTGTAGGCGCAGAAGCTGATTTCGCCTTCCTGCGTGGCGTAAGGAATGATGCACTGCTCGGTGCGGCGGAAGTCGTAGTTGAACAGGTCCTGGAACCACATTCCGGCGATGAACAGGAAGTTCCAGCGATCGCGGCGGCGGCGCTCGATGTCGGTCTCGGTGCGGTCTCCGCTGACCTTGCCGTAGTCTTTGCCGGTGGCGCCGAAGGTCTTGTCGAACTTCTTCAGCAAGTCGGTGAACTTGAAGTGCGTCGGCGACTTGAACGGGTCGTAGTTCTTCAGAAGCGCAAGGGTCATGCCGGCGATCGACATCCACTTGCCGCGGGCAGCGTCGTTCACCTTGGCGATGTCTTTGGCGATGGTGTCGCCGTTGAGAAACGCGGTGACAGGAACGGCTTCCTTGGTTTCCTTGTCGATCATGACGGCCATGCCAACGCCGCAGTTAGGGTGGCAGCCGCAGCTCAAAGAGCCCCAGTCCTTGTCCGGCCCGTGAACCAGGTCAGCCCAATCAGAGAAGGTGCTCATGAACGAGATGGGGAACCAGTCGCGAGTGGGCTCGCCCAGACCTGTCTGGCCCTTCACGTCGTGCGCGAGATGAGACAGCGTATAACGCTGGGCGTGACGGCGCTCGTCAGTGATGGCCTCATCGCGTCCGGTAAACGAAACCGGTTGGAACGACAGAAACGAAATGCGCTTAGGATTGTCGAGAGCGAATTGGATGATGCGTCCGACCTGTTCGTTGTTGAGGTCGTTGACAATGGTGACGACGGGAACGATTTCGACACCAGCGTTGTGCAGGTTCTCGATGGCCTGTAACTTCACATCGAATAGATTGCCGACGAGGCGGTGCGAGTTGGCTGCGTTGCCGATGCCGTCAAACTGCAGGTATGCGTAGCGCAGACCGGCTTCAAAGGCTTGCTTGGCGAACTCGGGACTCTTGGCGAACTCGATGCCGTTGGTCGCGGCCTGCACGCTGTTGTATCCAACCTTGCGCGCGTAAGCGACGGCATCAAGGAAGTACGGCGACAGCGTGGGCTCGCCGCCGGAGAACTGTACCGACATCTGGCGCCGCGGCTTGACAGTGATGGCGTTGTCCAGCATGGTCTTGATTTCGTCCCACGTGAGTTCGTGAACGAAGCCGACCTGGTTAGCGTCCATGAAGCAGGGGTCGCACATCATGTTGCAACGGTTGGTGAGGTCGATGGTGAGCACCGATCCGCGGCCGTGCAGCACAGTGCTGCTGCCGTGGTGATGCAGCTTCTCGTCGTTGTGGGCGCGGATATCGCGGCCGGGGAAAACGTCTTCGAGGTGCTTGAAGAAGTCGGTGTCCATGGCCATGACGTCTTCGAAGTGGCCGTGGATGGGACAATCCTTCACCATGAGGATCTTGCCGTCGCGCTCGATGATCTGGGCCTTGATCTCGCCGGCCTTCTCATTCATCAGGACTTCGATGGGCAGCTTGCCGTCGATGATCTGCTGGCGAATTTCAGGGACGCACTTGGGGCAGAGTGAGTCGGTGGTGCGGGGCCAGCCGAGCGGCGGCTTGGATTTCTGATACGACTTCAGCAGCGGCTTGTCAGACCACTTGGGCGTAAACGAGGGATTCTGATTGATGCTGTTGACACGGTCGAATACCGCCCATGCGCCCTTGGCGGCAACGGTGACAGCTTTTTCGACGTACTTAATAGGTTTGTGCATTTACGCCTCACGAAGAATTTGGTGGCGGCCTACCCCACGTAGACAGGCCAAGTTCCACACCTTACGACAGTTACAGACTACCGGGCGGAGGCGGGGCGTCCAACGAAGTTAGGCCAAACGGGTGTAAATGGTGCTCTAGTGGAGATATCGCACATCGAATGGTGAGCTGAATCACAGGGCTATGTTATTGAAAAAGAAAGTCAGTTTCGAGATCTGCCGAGGGGGATTCTGCGCCGACACTCTTATCCGAAAGAGGCAAGATTGATGAGGCACGGGAATTTGGCAGTCCACACCCAATTCAAGGTCACGGTCGTCTGCAGCACGCCACATGCACCGAGTGGGTGACGAACACTTATAGCGTCTTACTATATATGCTAAAATGTAAGACATGAAACAACTAGAAGGAACGGTGACGTCGAAGGGACAATTGGTAATTCCGGCCAAACTGCGCCGGGCTTTGCGCATCGAAAAGGGCACGCGGGTGCGCTTTGCGCGCATCAAGGGCGGCATCGCGGTCTATCCCAAACAAGTCGATGACATTGAACGATTCCACGGTATCTTCGCTGGCTTGGGCCTACCGCCTGACATCGAAAAGGAACCTGATCGGGAGATCGAGTGAAAACGCACGTCCTAGATGCTAGCGCGTTATATCGTTTCCTTACAAAAGGCGACGGTTCGCAGGTCGTAGACGACTTGCTCAAGCAAGCTTCCGCACTCGGCGCGCCGATATTGATGTCGGCAGTTAACTGGGGCGAAGTATATTACTCACTCGTCAAGCGCGTTGGTCTGGTCAAGACAGACAACATGATGTCTGCCATGGCGAGCAGAGTGCCTCTCTCGCTTATAACAGTAACCCCGGACGACGCTGTCCGCGCTGCCCGCATCAAGGCCCAGCACAACCTTCCCTATGCCGACGCGTTCGCCGCTGCACTTACCGGAAGTCAGCACGTGCTGGTCACGGCCGATGTCGAACATTTCGAGCGCGTTCCGAGACTGCGCCTGCTCCGATTGCCCCGCGCCAAGAAAAACTAGATCGCCGCCGAAGTCAAAAAAAGCCCCGCCCTAGCCAAAATCGGGCTAGAACTGATTGGATAAGGTCGAAGGCTCGATCGAACCCGAGTAGTCTTTTGCGTTGAGGACGAAAGACGCTGGGGAAGGAAGGAGCCTTCGATGTGGATTATAGGATGTGATTTTCATCCCAGCTGGCAACAGGTGGCCTGGCTGGAGGCGGAGACAGGCGAAACAGGCGAAAGAAAGCTGGTGAATGGTGACGGCGAGGCAGAGCGGTTCTATCGCGCTTTGGCGGAGCCGGCGCTGGTGGGAGTAGAAGCCTGCGGCAACAGTCAGTGGTTCGTGGAGTTGTTGCAGCAGTTAGGGCACGAGGTATGGATCGGGGATGCGGCACAGATCCGGGCCAGCTACGTGAGGAAGCAGAAGACCGACAAGCGGGACGCGGCGCACATTCTGCGGTTGTTGTTGGAGAACCGGTTTCCACGGATATGGGTGGCGAGTGGCGAGCAGCGGGATGTGCGGCAGTTGCTGCTGCATCGGCACAAGCTGGTGGAGATTCGGACGCGAGTGAAAAACGGGCTGCAGCACCTGGCGATGAACCGGGGGATGCAGAAGAAGCGCAAACTGTGGAGTGCGGCGGGACAGAAAGCGCTGCGCGAACTACCGCTGCAAGGCTGGGCCGCACGACGGCGTCAAGATCTGCTGGGGTTGCTGAAGAGTCTGGACGAGCAGATTGGCGAGCTGGACCAGGCGGCGGAAGAAGAAACTCAGCGAGACAAAATGGCGCAGCTGTTGCGGACGCATCCGGGGGTGGGGCCGATCACGGCACTGGGGTTTGTGGTGACCATCGGGGATGCTTCGCGCTTTCGGCGAGGCAAGCAGGTGGCCAGCTATCTGGGGTTGATTCCGCGCGAGCGCAGCTCGGGCGGACGGCAGCGGCTGGGTGCCATCAGCAAACAGGGCAATCGCTTTTTGCGCATGTTGCTGGTGGAAGCGGCGCACAGTGCCAATCGGAAGGACGAAGGATTTCGCAAGAGCTATCAGCAACGCTGCCATCGCATGGCGAAAGGCGTGGCCCAGGTGGCGGCGGCGCGCAAGTTGGCCGTACGACTCTACTGGATGCTGCGCACCAACACCGCGTATCCGGAGATCGTTCAGATCGAGAGCAGCCCGCGGGTGCCCCTGGTCGGTCGCTGAGGCGACTAGACCGATGAATTGATTGGGCGCTCTCGCCTCCCGTAAAGACGGGAGGTTCGCATAGAAGAATCATGGTCGCCGTGGTGGGCCGTATCGATGGTTGGTGGAACGAAGTTGGTTTCACCGCAAAGTGATCAACGCGAGTTCTCCCGTGGCTTTCGTCCTCAATCACGCTGGCGAACGAGCGGTGCTCACGCACCGCCACAGGAGAACCCTCGCTTGACAAATCCTTCGACCTTATCGAGGGGCACCCAATCCGACTGCAGCAGGAGACTCAACTCAACTTGCCGGTGGACGCGAGCTGCGCGTACCACTTGCCGGATTCCTTGACGGTGCGTTTCAGCGTGCGGAAGTCGACGAAGATGAATCCGAAGCGCTGGGAATAGCCCTCGGCCCATTCGTAGTTGTCCATCAGGCTCCACGCGTTGTAACCCCGGATGGGAACGCCCTCTTTGTGGGCTTTCGCCAGCGCGCCGAGATAGCCGCGGAAGAAAGCGATGCGGCGATCGTCGGGCACCACGCCTTTTTCATCGGGGACGTCGCCGTAGGAGCAGCCGTTTTCGGTGACCTCGATGGCTTTCGGCTTGTAGCGGGCGTTGACCCGGGTGAGCAGGTTGTAGAAGCCGTCGGGCCAGACCTCCCATCCCATCTCGGTCTTGGGGCCCTCAGTACCTTCCTCAGTGTCAACCTTGGCGGGACCGTTGGCGTCGGCGGCAAAACAGACCGCGCGCTGGTAGTAGTTGACGCCGATGTAGTCGAGCGGAACTTTGACGAGGTCCATGTCGCCGGAGCGGACGCCCATGGATTGCAAGAGTTCGTCCGATGCGAGCGGCTTGGGGTATTCGCCTTTGAGCGCGGGATCGAAGAACCAGTAATTGCGATAGGCCTCGTAGCGTGCGGTGGCAGCCTTGTCGGCATCGGAGTTGGAGCGCGGAATGCAGTCGGCCATGGTGACAGAGGAACCGGCTTCGGCTTTCGGCGTTGCGGCCTTGATGGCGCGGAAGGCATGGCCCTGGGCGAGGTTGACGACGTGAGTAGCCTTCATGAAGGCATCCCAGTCGGTGCGGCCGGGAGCGTGAACGCCGGTGCCGTAGCCCAGCCAGGTAAAAATGTTGGGCTCGTTGAAAATGCACCAGGTGTTGACGCGATCGCCGAGGTTCTTAACCAAGAGGGCGGCGTAGTCGGCGAAGTATCCGGCGGTGTCGCGGTTGGGCCAGCCACCCTGGTCTTCGAGCGTCTGGGGGAGGTCCCAGTGGTAGATGGTTACCAGCGGGCGGATGTTGGCCTGATGGAGCTCATCGAGGACGCGCTTGTAGTAGTCGAGACCCTTGGGGTTGGCGGGACCGCTGCCATTGGCCTGAATGCGCGGCCAACTGACGGAGAAACGGTAACTGTTTAGGTTTAGCTGTTTCGCAAGTGCTATATCTTCCTTGTAGCGGTAATAGGAGTCACAGGCTACGTCTCCGGTCGCAGCACCTTTGACCTTGCCGACGGTGTGGGCATAACGGTCCCAGATGGACTCGCCCTTGCCGTCCGCTTTCCATGCGCCTTCCACCTGATACGCTGCAGTCGCGGAGCCCCACAGGAAGTTTTTGGGGAACTGATAGGGCGCGGGTGGAACTCCCGGGGCAAAGGGGAGATAGTCGGGCTGAAATTTGTCCGCCGGATCGAAGGGAAGAGGAAATCCACCGAGGGTGGTTTTGGAGAGCACCGAAGCGGCAAAAACTCCCGCCGAAACGCCGAGAAATTTTCTGCGATCCATGATGGCTCCTGAGCTGGCCACATTCGCCGAGAGTTAAATAACTGTTTATAGGACAACAAAACCGATTCTATGGCAAGCCTAAAAGACAGTTAAGTCCTTTAAGAAATCGATTTTTCTCATATTGGAACGGGAAGTCGGGGTGTCGGTCGGCGACGGTCGAAACCGCCGCCGAGGCCGCGGCAAGAGCTAGTTGTGGGGCGGGCCGCCTGCGCCGGGAGGCATCATGCCACCCATGTCGACCCTATGATAGTCGGACGGGACTTGAAAGAGGCTGGCATCCGGCTGACCTTCCTTGATGTTGGTGAGCAGCATGGTGGAATCCTTGGTGACCACTTTCACGGGGAAGTGCAGCCTCTGGTCGATCCAAAGGTCGGTCACCCGGGCCTGCTTGTCGGTGATCTGCCAGTGGTCGCAGGTGCGGCCGCTTACGTCTTCGACTCCGATCTTCTTGCATGTGAGGTCGGGCTGATTGGCGCAGGGATTCTGAGGATCGTAGCCCTTTAAGTCCTGAGTCACGTTGCCGGTATTACGCCCCGGCATTTTGCCAGCCTTCGATTCGATATACATCTTTTGCTCGAACAGAAGGATGTCGGTGGTTTGGGAAGCGAGATCGGTAATCATGGCAGTGGCATGGCCGGCACTTTCCATGTTCATGCGAATGTGACCGCTGCCAACGTAAACCTGGCCGGTGACGTCGTGGGGAGCCCGGTCACTCGTGGAAGTGACTTGCACATCAGCCGAAAAAGGCGAGATTTGCGGGACTTGTGCTACTGCGATTTGCAGCAAAAACAGGGAGACGAGTGCGGCAAGGACAAGGCGTGGAGCGGGTTTCATGGCATCTCCTGAGGATCGATATCTGTGGCTGCGCAAAGTCGGCGCGCAAACTGCATATATTCGACAGCCAGTTTACGCCAAGTGGAATAGGAGTCCGCCGAGTCGGCGAGGTTAGCGGCGAAAAGTGCGGCGGGAAGCTTGATTTCCCCGGGAGCAAGGAATCTATACTGGCTGACTGAATCGCGATTGGAATATATTCCTTGCAGCGAATCCCGCAAAGTTTTGTCGGTGATGTTCAGGAGGAAACC
>Ga0210383_10003886_pt1 | contig 13309 bp, 16 predicted proteins | sample IncBWC14OmetaG_FD_160072 | JGI IMG/M metagenome (GOLD analysis project Ga0210383, IMG submission 160072) | Forest soil microbial communities from Barre Woods Harvard Forest LTER site, Petersham, Massachusetts, United States - Inc-BW-C-14-O ...
CTAAGTCGAACCCTGCCAGTGTTGATGGATCTGACTGATTCATTGACTATTGATGATATTGAAGAGATCATAGATCAAGTAAGTACAGTGCCAGTCATCCTGGAGGAGGATGCTGCCACTACGCTGGAAGACCTGCATGAGATTGATGAACTCGTGCAGGAGTTCACGCATGTACGATACCCAAGGAGATCGTACAATGAAAGTATGGCACAGCGGAGTAATCCCATGCCATCAGAGCCAATCCCTGCAAAGAAATTGGACATTAATGAAGCATTGCGTGCAGTGATGGAAGCACATGCGAAAGAAGTGAAGCAGATGGGAACACTTACTGAAGATGACATCCCAGAGCTTCAAGCAAAATGGCTCCGGTCATGTCAAGATATCATGAACGGAGTACCGAAGGAACTGCCTCCGATGTGTGGTGTCAATCATCACATACCGCTCATTGACAAGAATAAGCAGTACCACTACCATTTACCACAGTGCCCTGACTCCATGAAGGTACAACTCATGGAGAAGATCACATGCTATACACAGGCAGGATGGTGGGAGTTGGTGCAAACCGACCAAGCAGCACCTATGCTGTGCATTCCAAAGAAGTCCGGTTTGTTGCGCACCACGATTGATGTGCATAAACAGAATGACAATACCATAAAGGATGTCACGCCATTCCTGGACCAGGATCAGATACGTTTAGACGTAGTGAGAGCGAAAATACAGTCGAAGATTGACTTCTCCAACATCATCAGGGAAAATCCCCCTTGCTATGTAGCCCTATGTAGCCCTCTGTAGCCTAGGTAGTTGTGGTAGCTGGGTAGCAAGGTCAATTTCTCAATCGCCTACATAGCTCCCACCAACTGCTACATAGTGCTACTGGAGCTACCTAGCACCACAGGTCATCTACAGTAGGGACTGATAGCTGGGATAGTCAACATAGCTCAGGTAGCCAGGATAGCAACCATAGTACAGGTAGCTGGGGTAGTGACCATAGTGCAGATAGCTGATGTAGCCAACCACATCTATGCATGCTGCACATATCACATAGACAACATGTTGTTTACATTATATTGTCAGTTATCAAATGCCGGGTAGTAAATTTCAGGCAATAGAAATGGGTGAAAAATGACACATAGATTCATCACTATTACTGAGATGACAGGCAATGTAACAGTTCAATGAAACGACATAGAAACGGCAAAATTAAAGATCACAGCCCAGACACATGACCAAAACAACAGTGGACTATTCAAACTTCAGAAGCCGTAGCTCTCATTCATCCCCAGCCTCAGCCTCATCCCCAGCCTCAGCCTCGTCCCCAGCCTCAGCCTCAGGCTCATCATCGTCCTCGAAATCTGACTCACTGAGGTAGCTAGCAGGTCCACCAGTTGGCATGCCAAGGCCACTAAGTTCCCTGAAATGGATTGCAAGAATTCAGATGCCATATCGAATTCATAAATGAATACATGCCATGCATCAGCCCACAATGAACGTTGAAGTTCGACAAATTTTCGAGGAGCCTTCTTCTGGAACAACTCAAGATTGTGGATGTGAGTTTTATAAACGAAGTCATAGTTGTCAAGAGAAATCGGGTTGGATTTTTTATCAAATACACCATTTTGCCAGTCTCTGAGGGCACACTCGACCTAAGTGTTGATAATTAGCAACGATAAACCAATAAAGACATGTAAACAAACAACGGTGACCACTAATGCGATCAGAGGGAGAGGGATCGGATTGAACTGGGCAGCATATTGGGCAGCACCATCAGCTTGCGAGTTACAGAAGAACTGCTGGCATAAAAGGCAGGCGATGATCTTGTTGCCAAATGGCCCCTTGCGCTAAGATGATGTCAGTCACCGACTAGATTCGAAAAGATTATAGAGCACTTGAATCATACCCGCTCTGTGTTCTTGAAGTGGAATGTTGCACGGTGCAGGAGGCCGGTGACATGCTCCTTAACCTTACTCGTCGAGGCAGGGAAGAAGTAGCTGCCAGGAACTGTTGACTGAGCTTTTGTCTTCATTGCTCCTCGTAATTGCGAAAGAGACTGCAGAATCTGTGGAATGAACAATGGCTGAGATCGGAGACAGTCAAATATTTTCAAGGAACGCACAATTGCTATAGTCAGAGTCATGTACTCTTTCTCTTGCTTAAAACGTAGGCCACGACGCGGAGCATTCGCATTAGTGACTGCACCGAAGAAACTGGTCTTAGCCAAATCAACAGCGGCAGAACAGTCTGGAAAGGCTTCTTCGATTGCCACTCGCACACGGAATTGTACCTTTGCAGCCTTGAGAAGGCCTCGCGTCACCGGAGATTGGCCACTCATCTTCACAAGGGTAGAACGTCCTGGAGCCAATGGGGTGTACGGCACAACTTGCCCGTTGCGGGTTGGAGTGGATGGGGCAGACGGGGGAGCCTCGGGAGTCTCAGGAGCTTCAGGTTGCTGTGCCACCTTACGACGACGCGGGGGAAGGGGGTTGGTGACAGCCTGAGGAGTACCAAAGGTAATCTAAGAATATTGTCAGCTAGAACATGAGAGAACGTAAATTAACCCACCGCGGGTATGGCATTCGCCTTCCGGTGAATAACTTTCTTTGGAGGTGGCGTGGCTGGTCGAGTGACATTCTTACGAGCGGAGGACGATCCACGCTATGGAGAAGGGGTGCTCCGTTTACATGAATATTGTTAACTGAACGACAGACAAAAAAAAAAAACGAACTTTGGACACCCTTCGTGGGCCTTGGATAAGACGGTCAATGTCGGAAAGGCCTTCGTCGGAGTCTTCGTTACGATGTACAGTGGCCACCTTGACCTTCTTTGCAGCAGCTGGGCGTGGATGGTGTTCCTCATCATCATCGCTCGCCACCCTCAGACGTTTTGTGGAATGAGCAGCAACAGTGGCCTGTTTGGTCTGTTTAAAGCGCATTCCAGAGGGTGCTTCGGTGTCCCCATCAGCCTCAACATCTGAGTCTACATCATTCCAGACATCTCCGCGTGTATCAGTTTGAAATCAAAAGACGTCAAAATGTGTACTCACGGGAGGGTTTGTCATGCCCGCTTTCGTACAGATCGTCTTCCTCATCTGCCATTGGATCGTCAATTTCTTCCTGAGCAGCTTTTTCCTGGTACTTTTTTTCGTCTTCAAGGGCTGCCTTAACTTCGGCAGCCCTTTCTCGGCGACGAGCTGTGATGGTCTGGTAAGGTGATTTATTACATGATATCAGATTGAGATTTCACACCCAATTTCTGATCAGCATCAGACTGTTGCTTGGCCCGCATGGCAAGCTTCGCCAACTCGTCTTGGCTGAGTGAAGAAATGTCGATGGCAGAAGATCTAGTGATCCTGGCCATGATATGGAGACTGAAGAAGGAAAAATCAACCGGAAACACGATAAAAAAATTGGCGACATACATTAGGTGATAATAAGATTACCGCAGTTGAAATTAGATGTGAAAAGAGGGTAAGTTGGGAGCGGCACGTAAAGAGTGTGATGTTTGAAAGCTTTCGCAGAGAACGAGGGCAGGTGTGAAATAAGTAAGCAAACGAGCGACAAAAAGATAGCTGCAATTGGCGTTGAAAAGATGCAGAAACGGACAAGAAGAGAAGACAAGAGCTGCAGGCCGCGCGGCGTTCGATTAAAAACCTGAGTTTGAAACTCAGAGTCAAAGGTCCCGTGATCAAGAAATCAAGAAATTCACACAAGTCCGTCTGAGGCTCGAGGCCTTCAATCTTCTTCAATCCAATCTCCTCCTCTTCGTTCTGCAGAATTTTGTCGTCACACCTCTGCTGCATTCACACCCGTAAACAGTAGCGAATCCAACTCGGGATCATGTCTGTCAAGCGCGCTGTATGGATCAATTTCAGATGAATGCACTGTACGTGATCCTTCTACTCGCCAGCACTCACCGTGATCTCTACTAATGCTGACCACAGGTATGGCGGCATCAGTACTACATTCCTGCCTCTGATCTCTCCTCCCTACAAGAGTAATATCAACATTCGTGCGTGACGTGTTTCCTGTACATCAACTGATGTGAAGCCAACATTCTTCACATTCCTCCTATGCATCTGGCGTCACCCAACCTTTTCCGCCGCCGAATCCTGCGTCCCCAAGATGTCCTACAACATCCTCTTCAGGGAAGTTTCGAACCTAATGAACTTGGGGTGTTATTGCTCTTAAGTGGCAATTCCTTCTTTTCGAATCCGTATACTAATTGTCCTGCTTGCTACACGGATGTCCCTCTGCTGCCTCTTCTTCTGCTCGGACCTTGCCGCAAACCCTTACCATCCTCGAACACTTCCCGTTACCGTTGAAGTCGTTGGACAACAAGCGCAAACATGCTTAAATTCTCTCTTCCTATCGAAGTTGGTGTCCATCTTCTGCACTCCTCGCCACAGCCGCCAAACATATCTGCTGCTCCGCCAGGAGGCCACTCGCGTCTCTCTCCGCCAGTTGGAAAGGACAGGTGAGTATATCAGTATGTTCCATTTCCAACATATTAGCACCTACGCTAACACTTGACTAACACGCAAGAAACTCGGCGATCAAGCGCTCGACATCGCGACCCTTATCGTTCGACGAAACGCGATGCAAATGACTCCCAATCTTCACCCAAGGTAACCCATCCAAGCACGTTATGGGACGAAACACGATATAAACGACGCAACGCTTCGACATCATCGTTTGCGCTGGCCCACATATCTCGAACTCCCGTGATGGCCACATGGAGAAAGGGGAGGATAGGACAGAACGGGTGAGTACACACGCTTCTGCTACATCAGTGGTTCACAACACCTCACCAGCCGCCGCCACCCCTCTGATCACCTCACGAAAACGCACAACCGCGTTAATTGACCCGTGTGCTGATCACGCGTAGATACATCGCCACAGTCGCGGACACGTTTCATGCGTCGTGACGTCCGTTTCGGGATCAAAACACAGACTTTACCGGCTCATCGTGCTGACCGCGCATTCCTCCGAGAGTTTTTGATTGCTATCACCCGGAAGAAGTGAGTATTCCTGCTCCGCTTTTCTACTAAATAACCTTATTCAGCATATCAGGCGTGTCAACGACACAACAACGACACGACGATACATGACTGAACGGGAACGGAAGACATCACGATGCGACGAAGGCGGAGGGCAACATCGTTGAGCAATCGCCTACGATGATGCGGACATATACCCAAGGTAGGTCTAGTTCCCGCTGCACCTAATGCGACTAGCTGCCACCTCCCATCATCCTCGCGAACACAGGATACATGTCAATTGACATGTACACCATGTTCGCGAGGTTATCGAGGCAGCGGGTACACTGTTTGTTGCGTAACCGCAGAAACCACGGGTGGGACGGGTTGGTGTACACCCGTACCCGAGACGGGTGCGGTGCGGCGTTGAATTTCCGACCCGCCGTGATCGCTATGTTCCTTTCACTAGGATTTTTCACTTCATCTCAGAATTTTTATATAAGCCGGACGGTGGAAAATAATTTACATTGTACATAGTATCTACCAAACTGTTTGGTAAGTATGATGATCCAACCAGTTGCTTAGAAAAAAATGAGTACATCGATCAAGAACATTCTGGGAAGTCCAAGCCCTATCAGCTCTAGCTCCGAATCTAGGAAACAATTGACATGGCCGACACAGCACATCTATCTGAACGATTGCAGCTTCACGCACGAGCCCCTTCTTGCTACGAGTTATTGGAAACATCCGGTTAGCCTTGTCCTTTTGACCAGGGCATGAGAACCACTCGATGTAAGCCAGATGCCCTGGCGATTTGATCCCGTCTCGAACGAGCTGGCATTCAAAGTGTCTAGGTAGTCTGAATATAACCCGGACCTGACCAACACGGAGGCCTAGGGTCAAAGATAAATGTACTCTCCCAATGGCAACAATGATTGCAAACCCACCGTCCATTCCAGTCACATCTGCGTCATCGTCATTAATCAAAACAGTGTCAAAACGAGCCGGTAATAGCTTCCCATTTGCAGACAAATGGGCAGGGGCAACATGTGCGCTGTGTAAGGTATCTGGCTCATCGTCAACTTGTAAATTAGGCACAAGAAATTTGACACGATGCCACACATCGACACCAGAGAATGGAATCTCAACATTGATGTCAGTGTGTCGAAGTGTGTAGCGATGCTGAGCAGGGTCCCGATGTTGTGCAATAAAGGTTTGAAGAGCTGGTACAAAGCTCACTGCCCCATGGTCACTCGACAGAGTGGCAAAGGAAACATTACGGGAAGTCGGCTCAATGGCTGTGCTGACGGGAGGGCGTGGCCGTCGTGGCTTAACAATGGTCTCAAGTCCTCCCATCCGCCATTGAATGTGAGTTTCGAAGGAAAATACCCTTTCACGTCGTTCAAGCCAATGAATCATCTGCTGAATGTACTCCTTTCCATTTGTCGCATCATAAGCATCCTTTGCCAGATCGATATGAAGCCGTTCCGTAGATTCTGTGTTGTAATTGTCTGTAGTCCCAAAACGTCGGATACTTCGAAGGAAGTGTTCTGCAGCATGAAGCTTTGGCAGATTGAAATGTGCTTCTAAACGAGTTGACAGCAGGGTTAGTATAACATGCAAATATAACCAATGAAAAAAGGTTGAACTTGCGTGAGCGTGCATCCATCCTTATAAAGATGTCCTTGTATTTGTGGAACTCATCAAGTGCTTCCGAAAGATAAGTGAGAGTGCTCTCCGAGTGACTCTGGTACTGAGCAATGTACAAGAAATCCAGCAATGCTCGTGTTGCTTTGATAGCATCAATGGGAACACCAGGAGCGCCTACCAGGCATCCAAGCAATTGCCGGCAGATATGCTTGTGTTCCGTTCCAGAAACACGGATAAGACCAGTGATTCCTTTGATAAACAGACGTACGCCATGTGCCTGTGGCAACCGCTTGAAGCGTGCATCAAGTTCCACGCGGCCGACCAGCTTGATGAGCCAGCTGATTAGATGCTTAATCAGCCCCTGGTAGAGTTGATGGAGGATGTCGGGCGTAATGCATGAGTGGATGTTACAATGTGGAAGTCCTTCCCAGAAAGGCTGAATAACATGAGTGAGGCCTTCATTCTTTAAGTACTCCTCCATAGCTGTCGCAGTCTGTATGGTTGATGCATGGCGGAGATGATGAAGTGTAGTAAGATGGTCGCGAATGTCCCATTCCTGGTCAGAATCATCTTTAATATGATCGCCAAGAGAATTGTGTGATGCATGGCAGACAGGACATTGGCGGGTACAGGTAACAAGACACTGTTCAGGGTAATCTGCTACATAACACGCCAGGATGGGGTGACAAGACCGAACAGCACCATCACCGCTTGTCATCTTACATCCAACAAGGCCAGCAGTGTTAAGTGGTTCGATCATTCTTCTCATGCAGCTGTGGAACAGACGAGCACGAACTGTACGTGCAGTGATATCAGGGAGTCCGGAGAGGTCCGGGTTTGGAAGATACCCTAACAAGACTTGAGCATGCTGTGAAGGCTTCCGACGAAGGCTCTTGGAAATGTTTCCAATGGTCAGATAGATCGGATATGCTGATGCATCGCCACTGAACACGCAGAGTTGGGTCTTGTCCGAGCTCAAAATAACTGGGACGATGGTTGCCCCGACTGGCAGCTTCAGCTAAAAAAAAATTCTAGCATTAGAACAGAGTTTCATGATCAAGTTCAAACGCGAAGTTGCACACTTGAGTTTCCCACCACCAGTCTCCAGTGTTCATCTCATTATATAACCTGTCGGTGCATGAGTCATCAGAATACTGCTTCTCTGGGGCATGAGAGAGGTGTTTCGCAAATGCAGGATTGGCGTATAGTGATTTTATGCATTCTAGAGGGTCCCGATACCAAAATTGGAGTTGTTGTTGATCTATAGTGATCGGGATGGACATCCAGGATGCACAGTGAGGAAGCTCCGCAATAACTTGATTGAGGGAGCGTGAATTATTGTATGAAAGGCCCAGTTTCTCCTTGATCTATCCACAGTTCCGTTATACAATGGTAAGAATTAACTAGGGAGTGAAAATACATACCCCTTTGGTTTTGAGAAAGTCTGTAAAAGCGGACTGGGTTGGACCCTGTTGTTTCGCCCATTTAGCAACATCCCAGTCTATCCGACTAACGAAGGGATAATAAGGATTGGCACTATGAATTGTCCGAGCTGCATAGGCTGTGCGACCATCTGGAGCATAACTCAGGATGTCCCCAGCCCCCCGAAAAACTTTGACAATGAGCGGCTCATCATCCAGGTTGTCCTCAACAGTTGCTCGATGTGCTGCATCATGGAGGGATGGATCAATATTTGGAGGTTGGGCCAGGGGGGGGGGGTTGGGCTCAGCATGCCATGGCTCATTGTCACCCATCTGGATATTGTCGTATGGATCAAGGGCTGGGTTGTCTTCGAACATATCTTCTCCCGAAAGATCTGGATCTTCCTCGTCATCACTACCATTAAAGAGCATCTGCATGGGTCCATCATCTAACACTTCACCCACTGTGATGACCCATTTGCAGGAGATAGCCTGTCGTTGATGGCTATGCAGATCGCCAAGCCGTCGAAATGTCCGCTGACATGAGATACAGAGAGGCATGGCGATGCCTAGGATGAAGACGAATTAAGCTAGAGACTGACCCCATACCATTTAGGCAGACAAGACAATAATCGAAGCAGACAAGTCATTGCATTTATGTAGCTATATCTATAAGTCATTTCTAATCGATGAGATCGATTGAGTGTTATGTCGCACACATGCACAGACTGTGACGTCATGACTGGCAACCAACTCGAGGCTGAGACAAAAATTTTGAAAACTTCGCCTGACTATGTCATCAGATGCACCAGACTCGGATCCTGATCACTGGTATCACTCGTTTACAACATCCGTTCTCTCGGGACACCCAACCCTCTCCGATGGGTACATTCAGATGCTGCATGAAAACCGTGATGTCGATTATCGGCGTGTTGCACAGGATGTATGTGATTATCAGCGTGTTGCACACGATGTATGTGTTACTCTGGGCCACACACCCTTCGATCCCCCAATCACCCAATCACAATCGCTAAAAGAGGCATATGTAGAAAAACTTGTGGCAATGACGAGTGGTGGGTTATTAATTTATTTTCCATGTGATTCTGAATTCAGTATGTATATACAGGTCACGACGACATTGATGTAGAGGTGCTACGTACACATTGCTCAGAGTTGGAGAGCAAGCTGTTGATAGCTCATCAGGAGCGGGACACTGCCATTGAGGAGCGGGACACTGCCGTTGAGATGCTTGCCATGTTGCGCCAAAGACTTTATGCTGTATTGGACCACCCACTCAAAAACTGATGGGCAGTAACCAAATGACAATGGTTTTTTGACATTGTCCACTTGTCTCATGCATGCAGCTACCAACACGTCTGATTTCAACTCAATCCAATCCACCAAATCTGGCTCCAAGTTGTTCATCTCCTTCGTAAGCGTCTGATCCGCGCTCGCCTATCCTTAACCTCTAGAAATCTTCCTCTTGACTGGCCTTCTCTTTACTCATGCATTGCTTTGTGTCTCGTTTCCTCACAAAATATACTAATTATCAATCTGGACAGATTGTACCTGCGGTGGGGGAAGTACAGACTTGGAAAGAAGATTAGGTGGGTGCTAGACTATTCTTCATTGTCAGCCACTCTCCTTCTGGTGACATCTACCTCGGCATCAACTTTATTTCTGGGGAAGAGGTTGCCATCAAGCTCACCTCTGTTCAAGCCAACCACCCACAGCTCGAGTATGAATCAAACATCCGACGGTTTGGCACTAAATGCGATTCCAATGTGATGATTCTTGCCCTTCTCTGACCTTCTCAAGGATTTTTCGATATTTTTATTGTCGCAAGTTCAGCCTGAAATCCATTTATTGGCCGATCAGCTGGTGAGTCATGCCTCTTGTTTCCCGGTTTTAGGAAGTTGACAAGATTAGATCACTACTAGATCTCACATCGAATATATTCATTCACGCAACACAATTAGAACATCATAAAGCCCAATAGCCTGAGGTTATTGATGGATCGGCAAGCATTGGTAACTTAATCAACGTCATCGATTCCGGTCTCGAGAAGTTCACGGAGTCCCATCTTCATATACCATACAGGGAGAACAACTTGACTAGTACGACACATTACACCTCTGTCACACATTTGGGAGTGGAGCAGGCTTGCTGGGATGGTCTCGAGTCCCTTGCTTTTACCTCGATGTGTTTACTGCTGGGTCCAGGTGTACTCACGGCCTCTCTTCTCTCGTTTGACACTGGTTATCACATCCCATATTTTCCCTTCTTGCTCTACATCAAGGCCCGCCCCCCCTCTGTTATAGAAGCGGCTTTCATCGGAGATTCACATTACACGGCGTCAATGTGAACCTCCATTTAGTTTCAACGCGTACGCTTATTTCTTTTCACGCTATGCCCTATGTCTTGTCCTTCCGAGTCATCTCTCGTTGTGTGTCATTAATACAAATTGTAGTATACGCGTGAAAATCCTCTTGAAACACCTTCGTTGCGGATATATCTCAGGCTGGTCTCTCTCATTTTCAAGTTGTGTCATTAATACAAATTATTACAATAAGTTAGTAAAAATTCTCGAGCGCCAAGCAAACACCAACCAAATAAAGATCAAGTTGAACCTGTCATCGAACATAACCTTAGCTCATACTATAACAACAATGGCTCAACACATGCTTGTCCATTGCGCCGTGGAAGTGGTGGTGGAGGCCCCAGGTATGCTTTTTCAGTTGATCAGATCCCTTGCGTTAAATTGATTATCTCGCTGCTGCAAGTGTCCAAAAACAAATAACTTGGTGGAGGGTATTCACCACAAAAGTGATATTGTAAACTTTGAAGCTGCGGGAATGAAAAATGATCAGGTCAGTTTTAATTACCTTTTGATTCGTATCTGTCTCAAGGTGACATGCAACAGAGCGCATTGCGGCAAGCGGTGTACTTGGCGTTCGAAGGGCTCGCGACTACGTCGAGGTGTGTGATCGTGGTTTCGGGTGTTGCTGTGGAGCTCACGCAACCCAACGCGGAAGATTTACAGCCATAATGCTATCTGAGTACTCTTCTTGTGAGCGGAACGACGAGGGTGTGGGAGTGCATCGTCTACGCGTGGCATGTGCCACTTGCCACCAGGTATGTTGTGCGTGGCAAATGACGGGCGCTGATGCTGCTGGGTGGACCTTTGATGGGGAGGAAGAGGGAGGCCTGCCAGCGGTGCCTCCGTCTCGCGGCGGACTTGATTCACCTTCCGCGGCATCATGATCTTGTCGCCGGCAGCCTTCTCGCACCACAAAGGACTCTGGAGGCGAGGCTGGGCCACACTTTGAGCAGCGCGCGCCGAGTTTACTGCCCGCGTGACCCTCCACATCCGGGAGGGCGATTCGGGCAAGGCCCGACTCCGCCAGGGAGTATGGTCGCAGTGGCTCATATAAGCCGACCTGGAGAAGATCATCGGGCGAAGAGCGACCTGTCATCTCCAGGACGTCCGGTCTCTGGGACTTCGACCGGGCTGAAAGTTGTCGGCGCCCATTTCATGTTGCCACCGGAATGGTCGTACAAGCTCAGGGACCGTGACCGCTGCACGGAGGAAACCTCGTACCACCGCCTGGAGGGATTTTCCTGGGGTGGACTACGAGTCGGGCATTCATTCCGGGCGATCGAGTCGCACGACAGGAGCCCCCCCTGCTTTCGGTATCCACGGTCATCGACTCCGCGGGTGGGCGAGTGTGGTGACAGATCGACTGCCCAGTTTGCTCGCCCACCTTCGGTGCGGATGGGGACAGAGGCCGAAAGTCGAAACTCGGAGTCGTCCCCCGCATTGGCGCGGTGGCAGTACCGTCTTCTTCGTGGAGCCGTCTGGGTTGTTGGGCACGGATGAAAGAAGACCTCCGCCTGCTTTGCCGCCGCCGGGGGGGGGGGGGGGCGCGTGGGGGGGGGGGGTCGCGGTATGGATGGACCTGCCAGGCCAGGCTGGTGGCGGGCCCAGGACTTGATAGGACTCGACGTGCGACACAACACGGACGCGCCATTCTCCCGGGCGTCATCTCGCCCCCCAACGTGGAGAATCCACACGACTGATTGGGGGGGAAAACGAGAAGGGGGACGGGTCAGTCCAATCCGGGTGACATTGTTATTCTTCCACCGTCATTCGACCGGCCGAAGTTCGACAGGCACGTCTTCCGCGCGCTGAGATACGGATTCCTGTACCCAAGCGAGATTATGGCCAGACTTCCTGAGTCCCAGGCTCCAGGGAGGCATCCGTATTTGGCCATCACAGCGAGCCAAATACACCGAGTTCAAAGAAATGGGCAGACGCAGAGATGTGGTGAATCAGGAGGTGATCGATGCCGGTCGAACCGACTGACTCGCTATGTCCGAGTCTCATTCGGAGTTCTGGGCGCTTTAGGACTCTGACTAGTCTCCGTTTCCAGTGTCCCGATTCCTCCGCCGGTCGCCCCTTTACCTCAATCCCATCACCCAAGTCTTCCTCCTTTCTGGATCGTTCCACACTGAAACTATGACCATCGCCACTGATGCCTACATTACCTCTAACTGAATTTTTATCCTCTCCCCTGCTCCAGTAATCACCTCTCATCCTCTACAAATATTTATCGGCTCGTCGTTCTCGATCACCACCACTCAGTTTCCATATCTCTATGCACGCTTTAACTCACTCACTTGCCCGATGGGCCCCACCCGCCACTCGCACTAGGGTTCGCTGGCAACCTTATCACTCTGTTCCGTCTTCTACCTCATCCGTCGCCTCTCGATCTCCTCCGCCCACCTATCTGAATACCCCCGCTTCATCTGTAACATCATCTCCACCTCACGGTACACCACCTCTCTGCGAAATCGAACATCTCAGGCAAGCTCTGCCTTCATCCATTCTTCAAACACCCAGGGATACACAAATCCGTGATACCCACAAGAATAAATATGCCATGGCTTTAGTCGGTCAGCCTCCAACTTGTCGTGTTTGTTGTTCACCTTTGAGTCCTGTCGGCTGACGAATGAGTATCTTATAGATCAGGCTGTCAAGTCTTTATGTGAAATATGGCACCCCCAAGACATTCCTTCAATATTTTTGTCCTCGTCTCGAGCTATGGTCACTGTCACCCCTCCCAGCAATCCAATCCCCTCCATGAAGCTCCAAATCCCACAGAAATCACGCAACAGAAACACTCAACTGCTATCACCTGTCTCCCCTTCTACACAGCCTTCTCCTTGTTCTCCCTCGTCGTCAATTTCATCCCCCGCTGCCACC
>Ga0210383_10003887_pt1 | contig 13308 bp, 13 predicted proteins | sample IncBWC14OmetaG_FD_160072 | JGI IMG/M metagenome (GOLD analysis project Ga0210383, IMG submission 160072) | Forest soil microbial communities from Barre Woods Harvard Forest LTER site, Petersham, Massachusetts, United States - Inc-BW-C-14-O ...
GAGATCCGGCGCGAGGACAATGTGATAGCCGAGGAGCTCTACGCACTGCTCTCCGCTGGCGTGGGGATCAGGCGAAAGCTGGTGATCGCTGCAAGCGACATCTTTCCCCGACCCGACTACATGCGGTGGTGGTCACCGCTGGCCCGGCGCGGCAAGCTCGGGCTGGCTTTCGGCTACCTCTGGCGCACAATCTGGATTATCGGCCAGGCTCCGGCGGCGATTCACACTTTGTGGCGCATACAGCGTGCGAAGGGCCGGGCGTAGAAGCACGGCGAAATGGGTGCGGTGATGCCGACTACGTCGCTAGTCGGAAACATCCCGTATGGGCAGATCCCGGTCGGGTGGTGTTTGCGATGTCGCATATACGAGCGCGCGTGATGAGCTGACGTGCTCTGTCAGCTGGCTGCTTGCTGGGAGAGCAGTGCGCTGGTGGCTTCGTCGGCGTCTCCGCGGTCTCCCTCGAGAATCACGGCGTTGGTTGCGGCGCGTCGTACGGCTGTGAGTACTTGCTCTGGGCGTGAGCGTGCGGCGATGGAGTGCTCTAGGAGTTTGACGGCGCCCTCTCCGGCGGTGCGGGAACTCGGTGCCCAGGCAACGCCGGGACGGTATGTCGTGAACGCGATCACAGTGACGGGTAGAGGCCTGTCGCCGGCTCGGCCGCCGAGGCTCTCGACGGGCTGCTCGTTGGTCTCGCGGGTGTCGTTGATGCGCATCGACAAAGGCTTTGGGTAGGGGTGAACGAGGCCGTCGGCGTCGAGTACTGCGTACTCGTCGGACCAGTATTCCGCGCCCGTCTCTACGAGTGCGGCAACGAGTGTTGTCTTCCCCGCGAAGCTTTTCCCTGGAAGCACGATTGCGCGGTCCTCTACGCCAACGACTCCAGCGTGCACGAAAACGTGGTTGGGGGCGTGCAGTGCGATGTACATGCGCAGCTCAGCGTCGAGGATGCCGAGTGCGAGTCGCAGGTCAAATGGGCCCGCGATGGGCTGTTCGTCGCACACGACGCTCAGTAGCCCGTCATCGGTGTCCTTGACGAGTGCGAAACGGCCACGCTCGGGTGGGCGCTTTACCGTGTGAGCGTGTGGGGGTAGAAAATCGGAAACAGCTGCGAAGTGCTCAGGGTCGGCGCTGACGGCCACGGTCACGCCGAACGCCTCGACTGCCACCGACTCTGCGCTTTCACCAGCCACACACGGGACCGTAGCGGGTGTACATTCAGACGATGAACGACGCACTGGTGATCGCTCGGCTGTCTCTCGCCGCTGTGTTCGTCATCGCGGGGGTCGCGAAGCTCGCCGACCGGCCGGGCACACGGCAAGCACTGGCCAATTTCGATGTGCCGGCCCGCCTTATCGATCCGTTCGTACTGCTCCTGCCCGCTGCCGAGCTCGCGGCGGCAACCGCTCTGGTGTTTCCGACAACGGCCCGCTGGGGAGCCGCTGGCAGCCTGCTACTCCTCGCGCTGTTCGTGGTGGGCCTCGCACGAGTACTGCGCCGCGGCGAAGCCCCCGACTGCCACTGCTTCGGCCAACTGCACTCCCAACCAGCGAGCTGGACGACGATAGCCCGCAATCTCGTGCTGGCACTACCAGCCGCATACGTGACGCTCAAGGGCCCCGGCCCCTCGCTTACCTCCTGGGTCGCCGGCGCCGACGCGACTGGCCTCTGGCTGATCGCGAGCGGCGTACTGGCAGTTCTCGCGACAACGACATCCGTGCTTCTTTGGCGTGAGAATCGCAGGCTACGCTCGAGCGGTGGCCGCGCGGCCACTGTGCCCCGTCAGATCGGAGCGCTGGCGCCGCAGTTCGCTTTGCCCTCCGCTACGGGACGGGTAGTGAGTCTTCACGACCTCTTGGCCGATGACCGGGCCTGTGTACTCACGTTCGTAAGCCCCGGGTGCGGCCCCTGCGCTGCGCTCCTGCCCGAACTCGCACGCTGGCACGACACCGTCACCGAACGCCTGGCCCTCACCTTGGTCGCCCCGGTGGAGGCCATGCAAGCCGAGGCGCTCGCGCGTGCGCACGCCCTGACAGATGTGCTCATCGACGAGCAAGCAACCGTCATGCACGCATACGGAGTCATGGGGACTCCCTCCGCCATCCTTGTCGCGCCGGACGGCACGGTGCGCAGCGCGCCCGTCGCCGGCCACGTCGCAATCGAATCCCTCATACGCCTAGCCCTTCACGGCGAGACACGGTCAGATCCTGCCCGAGGCTGACCACAACACGCCCCTTCGAGCGCCCAGCGACCCGGTTCGGAACGGGGTGGGATCCCGAGGGAACGACTCGGCCCCGCCGGTACTTCTGGCGTAGCGTTGTGCTCGCCCGAAGTTGTAACAGTCCGCATAATCTTGAGGCGGGGTATGACACGGCGACGTTGCCGCGGTCGGCATGGGGCTGATAAGTCTCCAAGCGCTCGAGGTAAGGCTAGTGCTCGACACTCGCAGCGAAGGAATCTCGCGCGTGGCGATACAAGCCGAGAGCCACGCCGGCCTACGTGACTCCATAGCCCAGCGTTGCCGACAGCTGCTGAGACGCGGATAAGAAACAACGATGCCATCTCGGCAGTCGCCACGAGTTAGCTGATCTCGCATTGCGACGGCGAGCGCAACGTGAGTGAGCTCGTCGGGGTAAGCGAGAAGTTGGTCGCCGACGCACTCCACGAACTGCGCGAGAAGGATCTGCTCGACGTCGAGCCCCAGCCCATGCAGAGCACCGTCCCCGGTATCTCTCGCCGGGAAGCGATTGGCCGGGGCGTGCGTTACGCCGCCGCCGCCGTGCCGATGATCGTCTCCGCGACTGCCGCGACGCCAGCAATGGCCAGCTCGGGGGAAATCACAAATTGCAAGACGGAAAATAGGTGCGTTAACGCAGACGCAGTCTGCTGTTGCTGCGAAAATGGTGAAGCGGTCACCCAAAGCACGGGCTTTACTTGTGGAACTCCATGCAGCGGTCGTGGTGGTGTGTTTAAAGAAACGACAGGGAAAATGGCTGTGTAGCGACCGCCGTTGCCGGTCGCTACGTAGGGGATCGTGTGGTAGGCGTGCGGGTGTCCCTCATCCGTTTGATGGACGGAAACGGGGCGGGTGGGTGATCGCGAGCGATTGGCGGTGTGCCGGATCCTAGTGCTCTCAACTCGCCAGGCGGTAGTCCTGGCGCCCCGTTGTGGATGCGCGCGAGTCGGCCCCCGGAGCTTTTTCCGTCCAGCAGCGGTAGGCCGGGTGCGGAGCGCCACCGTTAGACTTGACGACGATGTCGGAAATCTCGGCCTCTGCGTATAGAGCTGGCGCTGGTGAGCCGGTGGTGCTGCTGCACGGCTTTACTGCAGCGTGGAGGATCTGGCATCCAATCCTGGCCGATCTGGTTGCTCGCTACGAGGTGATCGCACCGACGCTCCCGGGCCACCACGGGGGCCCGATCTTTCGCGCCGATCAGCCGATCAGCTTCGAGCGTTCCACAGACGCGGTCGAGGGGCTGCTGGATGAGCTGGGTGTTGGCACGGCGCATTTCGTTGGCAACTCGATGGGCGGCGGGATCGCACTGGAGCTCGCCAAGCGCGGCCGTGCGCGATCGGTGGTCGCACTGGCCCCGGCCGGCGGCTGGAGCCGGGGCGACGGCGAGGGTCCGCGCATCGGGAACTTGTTCGCTAAGCAGCTCATGATGCTCAAGCGAACGGAAGCCTGGAGTGAGCGGCTCATGAGACGTCCCGGGACGCGCCGCCTGGCATTCAGGGAAATCATGCGCCACGGGGAGCTCGTGTCTCCGGCGGATGCAGCCTCGATATCGCAGGCAGCGCTGGGCTGTTCGATCAGCCAGCCGGCGATTCAAGCGTTGCGGGCCGACGATGCCGAGCTCACGATCAGAGATCTGGATCGGATCAGCTGTCCGGTGCTGTTGGCCACGCCTCAGTTCGACCGTGTACTGCCGGGTCCTCGCCACGCTCCGCGTTACCGTCGCGAGATACCGGGCGTCAAGGCCATCACGCTCGCCGGCTGCGGACACGTGCCGATGTGGGACAACACCGAGCTCGTAACGAAATTGATCGTCGATCACGTCGAGCGGAACTTTGGACCCAGCGCTGGCGCCGAGGCAGATGTGCCGTCGCAGTCGACGGCAGTTGGGGCTTGAGCGGTGGCTTTGCACCCCCTGGCCCAAGGGTTCGACACGATCGCTGACACTTACGAGCGTGGGCGTCCGGCGTATCCACAGGAGGTGGTCGCCCGCCTGGCAGCGGAGCTTCGGATCGAGCCGGGCGATCGCGTTCTTGATCTAGCGGCGGGTACGGGCAAGTTGACAAAGGCGCTGCTCGACTTCGGGCTGGACGCGGTGGCGGTTGAGCCCCAGCAGTCGCTGCGCGGCTTGCTCGAGGATGCGATCGGATCTGAGCGTGTGCGTGAGGGCACGGCGGAGGCGATCCCGCTAGAGGATGGATCGGTGGCGGCGGTGACAGTTGCAGATGCGTTTCACTGGTTCGAGCCAGCGGGTGCATTGGCGGAGATCGCTCGGGTCCTGCGGCCAGGTGGTGGGGTCGCACTGCTGGCGTGCGCGGTTGACTGGGGTGGCACTTCGTGGGCGCACGAGGTGGGGACGGTGATCGCGGAGCTGCGTCCGGAGCACCCGCTGTTCGATGGCCCATCGTGGCAGGAGTCCGTGAAGGCGGCCGGCGGATGGACGGAGCCGAGGGAGATTCAGCTGACCTTCCCTGAGCGGACTGACGCGGAGCGGGTGATCGACTACATCGCCTCGATGAGCTGGATGGTCGCGCTGCCGCAGGAGCGCAGGACGGAGACGCTCGCGCACGTGGCGGCGATTATCCGTGCGGGCGGGACGCCGTCTGAGCTGCCGGTGCACGTACGCGTGGGGTTGACTGCCCGCGCGTGAGCGATTACTGGGCGTGCCGGCCAGCCAACTCCTCGACGAGTCGCGCGGCGGTTGCTCCGGCATCGTGGGCACTATTCCAGGCGGCCAGCTCGTATGCACGCGCCCGAATTGCGGGGGCCGCGAGTGCCCGCTCGACTGCCAGCCGCAGTACGCGGGGGGTGATGTAGCGCCGCGGCACGCGTACCCCGGCACCGGCCCAATCGAGGCGGGCGGCGTTCTCGTTCATATCGCCGACGGCGGGGCAGGCGACGACGGCGCAGCCTGAGGCGAGCGCGCGGACGAGCGTGCCATGCCCGGCGTGACAGATGACGACGTCGCAGTGGGGCATGGTGCGTGAATAGGAGACCCAGTCGACCACACGGGCGTTGTGGGGCACGGGCAGCGAGCGCGATGGCAGCCTACGGTTGTAGGTGGCTAGCACCCGCACGGGAGCGTCTGCCAGCCCGCGTAGTGCGGCGCGGAGCATAGTGTGCTTAGCGTCTTGGGCGGTTGAGGGGGCGATCAGGACGAGTGGGTCCTCGAGTCCACCGCTGTCACGCGCTGAGGACGTGCCTTTGGGCAGCTCGACATCGTCGGCGGGTGGCTCCCACATGAGCGGCCCGACGACGTGCACGTGCGCAGGCCAGGTGCGAGGGTACTCGAGCTGGGGGAAGGTGGCGACGAGCGCGAGTTGGCGGCTGATGCCGCCATGGACATAGTCGAGCGCGGGCAGGTCGAGTCGCGCGCGTGTGCGGTTGAGGTCGACGCGTCCGTGCTCGAGACCGCGTTCGACGGCGCGGTGGGCCTGACGCCAGAAGGCACGCCCGGATGCGGTTCGGGGCATACGAGCGCCAAGCGAGTAGATAGGGAACTCGCGCTGCCCGTGGGGGTAGACGTGGGGGATGAGCGTGGCGTAGGGGACGCCTGCGATCTCGGCGGCGAGGGCGGGGGCGAGGGTGAGGATGTCGGCGACGACGACGTCGGGTCCGAGCTCGCGCACGAGCGGGACGGTGTCTTGCGTGGCATGGACGACGGCCTCGTAGAAGTCGAGCGGCTCAGGTCCGTTGGGGAAGACGCTGTACTCGGGCGCGGCGGCGAAGTGCAGTCCCTCGGCCTCGACGTTCCGCTGCCAGCGCCGCCATGTTTGAAGCGTTACGTGATGCCCGCGGGCGGCGAGGGCGCGCCCAAGGGCGATCATGGGGAACGCATGCCCGGGGTCGCCGAAGGCGCCGAGCAGTATGCGTCGCGGCGGTCCAGCGGCGCTACTCACGAAGGCTCGCTCAGGCGGCGAGCTCGGCGAGCAGCCGTAGCTGCTGCAGGCGCTCGGGGGCGGTGAAGGCTGTAGGGGTGACGCCGAGGGTGCCGACTCCTGCTTGACGATAGATGGCGAGACGCTCGCGGATCACCCCGGGAGGCCCGCAGAGCGAGACGCTGTCGATGAGCTCATCGGGGATGGCGGCCATGGCCTCCTCGCGCTTGCCTTCGAGATATAGGTCTTGGCTGGTCTTGGCCTCTGCCTCGTAGCCGTAGCGCTGGACGAGCTGGTTGTAGAAGTTCTGCTTGCGCGAGCCCATGCCTCCCACATACAGGGCGACGAAGGGGCGCATGGTGTTGCGCCCTTGCTCGAGGTTGTCGGTGATGCAGAGGCTGACGGTGGGGGCGATGTCGAAATCGTCGAGCGATTTGCCGGCGCGATCGGCGCCTTCCTGTAGCAATGGACGTAGCTGGGAGACGTGCTCGGGGGAGAACAGCGTGGGGATCCAGCCGTCGGCGATCTCGCCGGCGAGGGCGGTGTTCTTGGGGCCGATGGCTGCGAGGTAGATAGGGATGCGCTCCTGTACGGGGGAGATGGTGAGCTTGAGCGCCTTACCGGGGCCGTCGGGCAGCGGCAGCTCGAGCGTCTCGCCGTGGAACTCGAGGCGTTCGCGGGCGAGGGCGATGCGCAGGACGGCGACGTACTCGCGGGTGCGCTGGAGCTGTTTGGCGAAGCGCTGTCCGTGCCAGCCCTCGGCGACCTGCGGCCCGGAGGAGCCGATGCCGCAGATCATGCGACCGTTGGACAGCTGGTCGATGGTGGCGGCGGTCATGGCGGTCATGGCGGGGGAGCGGCCGGGCATCTGAAAGATGCCGGCGCCGAGGCGGATCTTGGATGTCTGCCCGGCGAGCCAGCCGAGCACGGTGGCGGTGTCGGAGCCGTATGCCTCGGCAGCCCAAACGGAGTCATAGCCGAGCTTCTCTGCCTCTTGAACGATGGTGAGTTGGTCCTCGGAGGTGAGGCCCATGCCCCAATAACCGATGTGCACGCCGAGCTTCATGTGCAAGTTTCCTTTCAGCGGGAGGGAATTCTTTGCGGGCAAAGAAGGCGTGCCATAGGCTTGGCGGCGCACTACCGAGCATTGGCTAGACAGCCAAAGACGGCGGTGCAAAGCCTATGCGAAACGGTCGCCGCCAGAGCACCAGCCCGATTGAGCGTCTGCGCTTGGCGATCGACTGCCTGCCGGTGGCGACGCGGGAAGCGATGCTCCAAGGTATGCGAGCGAACGAGCGGATCATCGTGGGCGCGTATGTGGACGAGCATGGGGGCGTGTGTCCGATGCTGGCGGCACATCGCTGCGGAGGGCGGACGGATTTCCTGTCGTTTGCGAAGTCGTGGGACCGCTTCGCACGGGCGAAGGGTGGTCCGCGACGGGCGAACGAGCGCGAGGTGAGGATCCTGATGGCTCAACTGGAAGGCAGCCTGGCGAGCGCGACTGGTCTTGAGCTGGACACGGCGATCAAGGAGCACCGCAAGCTGATGAGTCGGCGGGTACTCAGCGGTATACGCAGGCGACTACCGGACGCGGCAGACCCGTCGGCAGAGATCCAGGCACGGCGTCTGCGCAGGCCGAGGCTAGGACCGCGTGTCTCTGAGGGAGCCGGTGTCTCTCAGATGCCCTCGCCCGGCCGCACGAACATCATCTCGGGAATGATGCATGCGGGCGAGGTCTTGAGCAGATAACGCACGGCCTCGGCGATGTCCTCGGCACGGATCATGTCCTGGGCGGGCACATGCTCCTTGACGAAGTCGGTCATGGGGGTGTCGACGAAGGCGGGGCAGAGGGCGGTGGACTTGATGCCTTCGGCGCTGAGCTCCTTGTTCATGGCTTCGGTCCAGCCGACGACACCGTGCTTGGCGGCGGAATAGACGGACAGCCAGGCCTCGCCGTGCTTGCCGGAGATGGATGAGGTGTTGACGACGAGCGCGTTTTTGTGCTCGGCGGCTGCGTCCTTGAGCATTGCGATGCATTCGCGGTAGAAGAGGACGATCGAGCGGAGGTTGATGTCGAGCTGCATGTCCAGGCGCTTGGTCTGGATCTCGGCGACGGGTGCGCCGATGCCAACGCCGGCGTTATTGACGAGCACGTCGAGGCGGCTGTACTTGTCGCGGTGGGCGGCAACGACCTTTTGGATGTCGGCCTCGTCAGAGACGTTGCCGGCGACGGCCTGGACGTCGAAGCCCTGATCGGCGAGGCCGGCTACAGCGGCCTCGAGCTTGTCTGGCCGGCGGGCGGACATGGTGACGCCGAACCTCTCCTGGCAGAGCACGTGGGCAATGGCCAGCCCGATGCCGCTGGATGCTCCGGTGACGATGGCTGCGCGTTGTGCAGGCATGTGGTTCCTCTCCGTTGGTGTTCTCGATCGAGCGCCCGCGTCGGCAGCAGGGCGGCGGGCGGGAGCATCCCACATCGATTGAGCGGCTTGCCTGTGCGCCGTTGGACAGGTGGTGAGAACCCGCTCGGAATGCTTACCTTCAGGTCAACCCTGTCGATATAAAAGTCCATATAGTCGAACAAAAAGCACGACACGAGCAAATTGCCCGATCTCGAGCGTTAGCGCGTGCGATGCGCCCCCGGTTCAGAGGCCTGAATCGCCGAAGGCTCCCGTTCCGGTAGAAAATGCTAGCGAAGTAGAGGACAGCTCGGAACCGGCCGAAGCAACTTCGTGCTAAGGCACCCCATCCGGCTCCAGCCTAGATGTAAAGGCCTAAACAACACGGCACGCTGGTAGCGTCTCGCCTGTGCTCTCCGGGGGACCGGGGAGCGCGGCGGGGCCCGTAGCTCAGTTGGTTAGAGCTGCCGACTCATAATCGGTAGGTCGCTGGTTCGAGTCCAGCCGGGCCCATTTGGCTTGTGCCAGCCGATTCTCGGCAGGCCTTCGGGGAGCCTAATCGAACCCTCTGGACTGGGGTCCGTGAATGTCCAGCGCAGCATTGGCGACGACCGCTTGCCGTCCGTAGCGAGATTTAGCTGCAGAAAGCCTTTTCTGTAAAGCTCCGTTCGCTGCTGCCTTTCGCTGCACATGCTGCCTGGCATTTGGCTTCGTCTACCGGCCCGTTGACACACATATTGTTCTTGCAGATGCAGCACGTATGATCTGGTTCCCCATCGGATGTGCAGCCAGCGAGTTCTTCGCCCGAGCTGGCCATTGCTGGCGTCGCGGCGGTTACGGAGACGATCAGCGACCCAGCTGCGGCGGCGGCGGCGTAACCCGCAGCTCGGCCGATCGCTTCCCGGCGAGAGACACCTGGGACGGTGCTCTGCATGAGTGCGGGCTCGGAGTCGAGCAGATCCTTCTCGCGCAGTTCGTGGAGCGCGTCGGCGACCAGGTTCTCGCTTGCCTCGGCGAGCTGGGTAAGTTCAGTCAGGTCGTGCTCGCCATCGCAATGCCGCCAGACGGAAGCTGCGATCGGGCTCAAGCAATGAGCGGTGTGGCTGTCTTGGTCGTAGAGGAGGAGCTCCTCGCCGACTGTCTCTACCAGGAGACCGTCTTGACGTGCTCGCGGTAGCGATCCGTGTGGGTGCATCGATCAACCCTCCGTCCAATCTCTTTACGTGTGCATAGCTAGTGATCGGGTCCGTCGCTCATCTAGTCTCATCCGCTAGCGCTCTGCGTCAAGTCGTCCACTATCGCGTCCTTGACACGGAGGACAAATGGCCTATCCAAGCGAGATCGCTATCCCGCGGCGGCTGCCGAAGTGGCACCTTTGTTTCTTATTTGCGTCTATCCACTATGGGTAGACCGAGCTGCACCGTACTGAGTCAGGTCCGCGTCTCCATCTCGACTGCGCGACGATAACCATCTGTTCGGATCTCGTATTGCCGCTTTCGTCCACTCCAGGTTTGGCGCGTGCCTGCTCCGGATCAAGAGCAAGTTGGGCTCCGGTCGGTACACCGCCCAGCGACCTTCACGCCAGCCCGTACCGGCCACGATCCAGCCGCACAAGTCGGGCCTTATCGCCTTGCACCTGCGTAGCCAGCCAGTTCTTGACTGACGACGCCGGCACCGACTGGCCAAGCAACTCTTCTACCTCGGCATGTATGTCCCGGGCTCGCATTGGGCTGGCGGCCTGGACCAGCACCCGCTCGATGGCCTTCGGCAGCAGCCCGCTTCGCAGTCGCTGATCGTGCCGCGCCGAAGGGCGTGGCACGGCACCACTAGCGGCCAGTCGGTCCAGCTTTGCGGATAACTGTCGCCAGCGACCCTGGATCTCGGGGTTCGAATACGCTCCAAGCAGCCCCATCTCTACGAGGACGAACTGCGCTAATCGAACTGGCGAAGGCACAACGGTGCTCGCAACCCAGCTGCGGCGAGCCGCCCAACGCCGATTGTGCGACGCAAACGACGGCGCAACCGCCGGTTCGTTCAAGAGTTCAATCTGGTCGGGCTATCTCGATGTGGCGAGCACGCAGAAGTACACCGAGGCCCAAGGCTACTACACCGAGCCGAGTAATCACGGGGATGTGTGCGAAAGCGAAAGCCCCGCAGAGGTCACCTGGGCAGGACTTGGCGGTCGCAACAGCGAACAGCTCGCCCAGGATGGGACCGGTCTAGGGCTGGAAGCGCACGGTCTCGCTGCACACCAAGCCTGGTGGGAGATTCTGCCAACGGTAACCTCGATCGTACCGATCAACCTCTACGCCACCCCTGGAAAGGAGTTCCTAGCCCAGGTGATCCACTTGAGTGGCAATGAATTCGAGTTCTTTATGTACAACTACGGCACCGAAAAAGGCATTCCGCCGCTTTACGAGACTGACAAGGGCTACGACGGCTCGACCGCTGAGTACATCGTCGAGCGACCGACGATCGGCACCTCACCCACAAAGCTGTTGAACTTCAGCAGCGTGCCGTTTGAAGGCTACTCCAACCACTCCGATATCGATGACTTCACCTACAACTCGGCGACTATGGTCGACGGTGGTGGTGGGGTGATGGCGGTACCGGGAGCGCTCTCGGAAGCCTCCTTTACCGACACCTTCAAATACTGCAAATGACGGGACGCAGGCACGCTACGCGGAATCCAAGGCGCCAGCGGGGCGCCTTGGTTGCCTGCTGCTGGGCGTTGGCCCTCATCGGCTGTGGATCAACCGCTCCAAGCGCGGTCGCACGATGTGTTCCAGCGCCCACTCCGAAGCACCCGGGTCAGGTGGTCCGCGACGGCTCTCACATAATGGTCCGCGTCGGAGCGCTCTTCTATGTTGAGCTTGTCCGTTCGGGCAGATATCAGCTAACGCGCTATCCGAGCGCTTTCCCCTGGCAAATACCGCGCGCCACGACTCCTACCGTCCTCCAGCCCGAACCCACCTGTCCCGGCACTCAAGCTCCTTCGACTGAGCCCCTGAGATTGACGGCCTTCCGAGCTCGAACCCCGGGCGCGACATACATCGTTGCAAAGCTGACCCCGAGCTGGGCAGGTGTCGCTGGTGGCCCACGAGCCTATCGGGTCTACGTCGTCGTACGTTGATAGCGCTTAGCGCCACACGGACCCTTGATCCACGTCGTGGAATGCCGCTTGTGCGACCACTGAACAGCCAATCATCAAGGAACGCTCCGGTTCGCCCTACGAAAAGTGACTTATTTCGAGAGACCACAATTAGTTTCTGGGCCGTGCGCTTGTTCGCACCTTTCAACCTGCTGGAGAAAACCGTGATTGATGCCGAGTACGAAGACACCAAAGCACGCTACAAGGGCCGCAATGGACAGTACGACTATGACGTTTGCTAGCAATCTCAGCGGCATTAGCACGGCGCGCGATTCACGCCGTGTCGTGCCGGGACCCCGAAGTGCGTCTCCTCCTTTGCTGACGTTCTTCCGAAAAATCTGATCAGCGCGAGCGCCGACGGTATCTGCGAATGTGGAGATAGCCACCACAACCGCCCTATGCTTCTCGGATGCGTAGCCGCACATATGACAGAATGTGGTAGAGGGAGCGACCTCGACCACAGCAACAGCTGGAGCGGCGGTTATTGCAGCGGTCTGTGCAGGCGCTGGCGTGCGTGATTTTCGGAATCGCATTCTCTCGTACTATGGCCGATTCGTACCTCGGTGCGCAAGGGGAGTGACGATCGGCGACACCACGTTGAGTTTGGTAAAAGCGGGAACGCAGGGCCTCGCCGGGCGCCGTCAATCACTCAACGCAGCCGATAGCGTCCTCTCGCAACCTCGACGAATCGCGGCGATGGACCCGCGATGTTGCCGGCGAGAGCAGCCTTGACGGAGGCCCAACGCACCGACTCCCCAGGTAGCGCCTCGACGGCTGCATGAACCTCCGTCGCTTGCATTGGCTCGTGATCCTTAGCACACGCACGATCGCCTCCACGATCCAGCCCGCCCGACGATGCCGAGCCCCAATGGCTCGGGCAGGCTTGCCGGACCTCGCCGGCCCCTTGCGCCCGACTCGCGACGAATCCAATACGTCCCCTCCAGCAGGGTCTTGAGGGGTCCAACGGGGTTGGAGAGCAACCCGGCAAGTGCCATGGCGGGATTTTGATTTTGAGGGAGCCGAATCTTGCTGCGGCAGTCGCGCCGCGTTGGCCTCGAGAATTGTCCTCTGAAAGCGCGTCTGCCAATTTCTGCCGTTTCGAGGCCTGAGCCGGACCAGCTCAGGGGTAGATCCGAGCCTTCATCAACGCCGGCCTAGCTCAGTCAGTCCGATCTGGCGCCCGATCTGGTGTCCTTAGGCCCATATGGGCCTCGTCCGAGGCGGATCATCGAAGCAAGGACGACCCCCGCGAGCACTCCGATCAGAAGTCCGATGCCGATCGGGACCAGCCACGAAGCTAACGCGCTAGAGAACTCGTCTCCAATGCAGTGTCCGACCCAGCTGATGTGTGCGCTGTGCCCACGGCACCCGGCGGTTGAGGGCCGCTGTGCGGATTGATGGTGGTGGAGGTCCCAGAGCAGTCCCAGAAAGACCCCTGTCGCTGAGCACAGGCGAAATACAATGTCGCGCAAGTCGCGTCCAAGCGCTCGCTTCCGTCGGGCAGTCATGCTCATGAATGCGCGCATCGGCACCGCATCGGATTCGGGGTATCGAACGACGCGCTTTAGGGACGACTCGCCGAGTGAACAAATGGCTGGTCGATGTCTTTCCTCATCATGGGCACCGACCCTGTGAAGTAGCGCTGGATTG
>Ga0210383_10003889_pt1 | contig 13302 bp, 11 predicted proteins | sample IncBWC14OmetaG_FD_160072 | JGI IMG/M metagenome (GOLD analysis project Ga0210383, IMG submission 160072) | Forest soil microbial communities from Barre Woods Harvard Forest LTER site, Petersham, Massachusetts, United States - Inc-BW-C-14-O ...
GAAGCTCGGATATCCACTGGTGCGCTTCACGAAAGTATAGATTGCGCGCCGGTAGCGGTTGGGACCGGTGGCGTCCTTCCAGCCATCATCGTTGTACACGCTTTTCCAAACACCAACGGGCTGAGGTGGCATGACCGGGGGCCCGCCCATACTTCTATTCAGCAGGCCACCTGCCAGGAGTGCCTGATCGCGCACCATCTCCGCCGTGAGCCGTTGTTGGGGACCACGTGCCAGCAGGCGATTGCGAGGGTCTCTTTCCGTGAGAGATGGGGTGGATGCCGCGCTCTGCCGGTACGTAGCGCTGGTCACAATCTCGTGGAGCAGGGCCTTCATATCCCAATGCAGGTCATTCTGAAAATGAAGCGCGAGCCAGTCCAGCAGTTCGGGGTGGCTGGGTGCCTCACCTATGCTTCCGAAATTTTCCAAAGTTTCCACGATACCGGTGCCGAATAGCTCTTCCCAATAGCGGTTCACGGCCACGCGGGCGGTCAGCGGCTGCTCGGGAGCAAAAAACCACTTCGCGAGAGTGAGGCGGTTACGTGGCGCGCCCGCGGGAAGTTTCGGGAAAATAGCCGGCACATCCGGGGCAAGGTCCGGTCCCATCTTCGTAAGAAAGTTTCCGCGATCAAATTCCAGCGTGGCCCGCTGCTCATAGGGCTGCTCTTCCGACATGATGGGAACTTTGACGGCTGGGATCTTGGCCAATTTCCGCTCGAGGAAGGTGAGACGCACAATGTCTTTCGCGCGCGAGGGATCTTGGCGCAAAGAGGTCCAACACAGATCACCGCTTAGTGACAGGCGCACACGCTGGATGAGCGCGGGCTTTGAGTCAATGGTTCCCGTCTGTTTCAGGGCGACCACAATGCGGGATCCGGGCGACAGTTGCAGAGGCTTCGAGGGAACCCCGACGATCCAACGCGTCCGGAATAGCTTGGTGTTGGCCGAGAAACCACTGGGAACTTCCCCGGTCGCGCGCGCCTTCTTTGGAGCAGGGGGTCCCGACACGGAATCTTCGAGATTTGCTTCAGAGTCCTGGATGAAGTAGCGAAAAGCAATTTTTTCCTCGAAGCCATTCGGTTGGACGATCGAGGCTTGTACCTTATCCACGAAAAAGCCCGTCTCCGGCGTGTGGCGGGCCTTTATCTCGTCGAGCGGCAGCACCTGGACACGAATCGCGGTTACCACCCTAGTGGTTGAGGCACCTGTCAGCTCATAGAAGGATTGCGGTGGAGTATCTGCGTCAGCGAACGCCTCGCCATCGTTAATGTGAAAAGTTCTCGCCGGATGACCAATAACCTTGGCATGAGCGAGCCGCTTCTTCGTTACAGCTAGCGTATCAAGAAGATCTTTGATGGCCTCGGCCTTCGCCTTCGGCGGCATTTTCTTGTCTTTGAGTTTCGAGAGCTCAAGTTCCAGCTCCGGCAACCTCGGTTCCAACACCGATACTTCATTGGCCGCCGCTGCCTGGATCGGCAGAGGCTCCCACGAAGATTTCTCTTCAACGGCGCGGTCCGACGCTTCTCGCGAACGAAGCAGCTGGGTAATCTCTTGCTGGATTTCAGAGGCCTCTGCATCGTGGGCTTTATCTTTCGGAACACGGAGAAATGGCCAATCGTCATCCAAGTCCGCGTCGTTCGTCGTGTTGAAAAACGCCAGCGCCTTGTAATAGTCCGTGTGGCGGATTGGATCGTACGGATGCGAATGGCACTGCACACAATTCATAGTGACGCCGTTTAGCACAGACCACGTGGTAGCCACCCGGTCCATCACGGCGATCGTTCGAAATTCTTCGTCGTCGGTGCCACCCTCCTGGTTGTTGGGAGTTTGCCGATGAAAGGAAGTGGCGACGCGGTCCGCAAACGTTGGATTGGGATACAGGTCGCCCGCCAACTGCGTTATCACGAACTGGTCATAAGGAAGGTTGCGGTTGAATGCCTCAATCACCCAATCCCGGTAGGCCCACACGCCGGGGCGCCGGCGATCCGCCTCATAACCCATCGTGTCCGCATACCGGGCCAAGTCCAGCCACAGGGATGCCCAACGTTCGCCATAGCCCGGCGATGCCAGCAAACGGTCTACCTGTTTCTCGTATGCTTTGGGAGAAGAGTCACTCAAATAAGCAGCTTGCTCCTCCGGGGTCGGTGGGAGCCCCGTGAGATCGAGAGAGACACGGCGCAGAAGTTCCGATTTACTAGCTTCAGGCGAGGGCTCGAGCGATTCTTGCTCCAAGCGCGCGAAGATAAAGCGGTCCAGCGGTTGACGTACCAAATCCGGGCGCTTCACCAGCGGCAAAGGTTGCGATTTTGGAGGTAAAAACGCCCAATGATCTGTCCAGTTTGCGCCTTCTTTGATCCACCGGCGAAGTAACGCGATCTGCTCTGGCGGGAGCGGCGGTGCGTGATAGGGCATGCGCGTGTCCGGGTCAGTCGACGCAGCGCGTGCCATCAACTCCGAAGCGTCCGGGTCGCCAGGCACAATGGTTGGACGACCGGACTTGCCTATACCCAAGGCCGCCTCTCGAAAAATAAACGATACGCCGTTTTTCTGCCGGACTCCTCCATGGCACGCAACGCAATTCTGGTTAAAGATAGGTCGGATATCGCGGCTGAAATCCACCGGCTTGCGAAAGACCCTGGAAAATAGCGGGACGGCATGGGACCAATTCACCCACAGTAGCCCAGCCGCCCCAAGCGAAATGGCTACCATTCCGAGGCGGCGGGAACGAAATGGAAATTTGGTCGGCATTTACAGGGGCCCTGACACTCCCCTCGTCGTCTCGGGAAGCCCTTCCAACACATGTCCACAGAGCAGGCAGGCAATTACATTGATAAGCGTCTCGAAACCAGCGTCCAGCATGTCGAAAATAGCGAGTCCCGCAGGTGGTGTCAAGATTAGAAGCACATCAGCATTGGGGATCGAAAGAGTCTCCCGGCCATTGTTGCCACCGTAAGGTGCTCTTTGCCCTTCTTACCGTTCTTAGCCGTAAAGCCTCGGCCTTTTTAGGCCGGGGGATATAAGGCTTTCTTTTTGCTTTTTCTTCGCTTCTGTCATGAACTTGCCCGTAATTGTGACCAGTGCCGCAAGCAAACCCAGCCCGGCAACAGAGCGCATCGTTGCACGTCACCCTTTTGCCGTGGAATGTCGGATCTATCCCGAATGATTGATTTTCATTCTGGATAGAACTATCCAAAACATATATAATGGTTGGCCAGGAGGATATTAGTGGCACAATGCAGATAAAATCGTTCAAAGGAAAAGTTGCTCTCGTCACAGGTGGTTCCAGGGGCATCGGAGCAGGCATTGTCCGTCGCCTCGCGGCAGACGGCGCATCAGTTGCGTTCACGTACTCAAGTTCAGAAGAACAGGCCTTCCAACTCGTTCGCGAAATCGAATCCGCAGGAGGCAAAGCGCTATCCCTAAAAGCGGACAGTGCCTCTGCCAAAGAGCTCCAGGCCGCTGTCGCCAGAACGGTAGAAGCCCTTGGGGCTCTTGACATCTTCGTCAGCAACGCGGGCATTCTCACCCTGGGCACCATCGATACCTACCGTCTCGAAGACTTCGACCGCATCGTGGCCATCAACGTCCGTGCCGCCTTCGTCGGTATTCAGGCAGCCGCACAAGAAATGAAAGACGGAGGCCGGATCGTTCTCATCGGTAGCAACACCGCGATCCGCACTGCCTTCCCGGGCGGAAGCATCTACAGCATGACCAAGGCCGCGCTCGCAGGACTTGTTCGAGGCGCTGCCATCGATCTCGCACCGCGCGCCATCACAGTCAACAATGTTCAACCCGGACCAACAGCCACCGACATGACTTCAGCCCATGCTGAGGTGGTTAAAGCGCTTATTCCTTTGAAGCGAATGGGCGATGTATCGGAGGTAGCCAGCTTCGTCTCCTACCTCGCATCGGAAGATGCGGGTTTCATCACCGGAGCCAGCCTCACCATCGACGGCGGATACGTCGCATAATCGGAACGCGAACATAGAGAGCGAGGAGGCGCATGGCTCGACCGAAGGAGTTCGATCAGGAGAAAGCGCTCCGGAAGGCGATACACCTTTTTTCTCAGCAAGGCTTTGCGGCCTCGTCCACCGATGAGTTGATGCGCGTCATGAATGTCGGTCGACAGAGCATGTATGACACCTTCGGTGACAAGCGGGCGTTGTTTTTGAAAGCCCTGAAAATGTACGTCACTGAGAGTATTCATTCCATCACTGTGGAGTTGGAAAGGCCTGGCTCGGCCCTCTCCGCTGTTCAAAACGCGCTTACAACCTTCGCTGAACGAAAAGACTTGTCCAGTGCGGAAGGCTGCATGGGGCTCAACGCAATCAGCGAATTCGGTCAACGAGATGCCGACGTAACGCGTATCTCACGCTACGCGGCGCATGAGCTGCGTCAGACCCTAATGCACGTGCTCGCCAGGGCAAAAGACCAGGGAGAAGTCAGCTCAGATGCGGATCTCGACAGCATGGCGGACTTCTTTGAGAGCACCCTAGCCGGAATTAGGATGGCGGCCAAAGCCGGCAAGAGTCGCCGGGCACTTCGAAAAATCGCAGCCTTTGCGTCAAGAGCGTACATAGCATCAAATTGCCGAACAGCTCCGGAGTGACGCTAGCGCGTTACAGCGGTAATCCTCGGACAATCAACTCGACATCTCCAACCGAGATCTTGCCGCCAATGGAAGCCTGGCGAGCATGGATGTTGCTTTTCGTCGACTACATGGCGACGAAGCGAATCATCGCCCCTGCGCTCAATACGCTTGTAGGGGCCCTCGAAGGTGTTTCGAGTTTCAGGAGCTCAGATCAAAGGAGCGATTCATGCACTGGTGGATCGCGCAATCAAGAGCGGTGACATACGCTTTGACCTTGACCCACTCGATCTGCTCCGGGCTTTTATCGGAGTCTCCAATGTGGCGTGCGGCCCGGACTGCCGCAAAGCGCAAGAGGACTCGTGGACATCCTCATCATCGGTTCGCGGCCGTTCATGTCGCTGGAGGGTTATTCGGAGTCCGCGCTGCTTGCACACACCGGGCCAGGGACCAGCTTGTGGAGTGCCATGATTCGTCCTGGGAAACGCCCTTGTATTGAGCGATCTGGCCACCTTCCGGGTGGTTGCCTGCTCGGGAAGTTATCGTCGACCATCGTTCGCCTGTGATCATTGCGCGGCATAGTCGCAGATCATCCTTAGAAAGTGTCACGCCGTCAAATTCGTCTCAGTTGGAGGGCACTGCCGCGTTCCTTCGTGTGCAAGACTCGAACCTTTCACGGTAAGCGTTGAACTCTTCGCGCAGATCGTCAATATTCAACCAGGACTCAAGCGGTTCTTACCGTGGACATGTTCAGACCACGCGCAGGACTGCTAAGGTTGCATCATCCGTCTGGCAGCCCCCGGAGAAGTCATCCATGGAGTTGAAGATCAACTGGACTAGGCCTTCGGCACGATTGGAGCATTCTGGCTCCCAGGCGGTCGTCGCTTTCAAGAGGCCCTGAACTCCCCACTCCTCGTGCCCAGGATTTGTCACTTCGGTGACTCCATCCGTGTAGGCCATGACCAAGTCGCCAGGATTCAGTCGAAGGACGCTCTCCTGATAGTTCGAATCAGGGAACATTCCTACAGGGGCCCCGCTTGGTTCGAGCCAATGGACCGAGCCGTCATCTCGAAGAACAACCGGTGGATTGTGCCCGGCATTAACGTACCGTAACGTCCGCGTCGTCGTGTCGAAGACACCATAGAACACCGTCGCATAACGGTCCTCGAGCGAGGAAGCGTATGCCTGAAGATTCACTATCTTGAGTAATGCGGCCAAGTCGTGTCCCGTGAACAACGCCGCTGTCCGAAGTGAGGACTGGACACTAGCTATCATGAGCGCCGCGGCGAGACCTTTGCCGGAGGCATCGCCAACGACGAACGCCAGGCGGTCATCCGTAAGGGGCATGAAATCGTAGCAATCGCCGCCGAGGGCTCGCACCTGACGGCACCGCGCGCTGTAGTCCACGGAGCCGGTGTTCCGACCGGGACCATGCATAAACCGCTGCTGGACACGGCAGGCAAGTACCCAATCTTGGCTGACGTCAACCACCGCCTCGTCGGTCGTCATTTTCCAACCTCCACTCGTATGTCGGTTCTGGGTGCGCAAAATCGACGGGCTGGCCCTGATTTGTGGCTTGAAAAAATTCCTCCATGGGATGTAGAGAACGCCACGACGGTTCCGACTACTCTATGAAAACGCAGATTAGGGTCTGGCAAGTAAGTACTCCACAAAAGGAGGACGACCGTGGGCAAAATCAGCGAGGTGCCTCGTCGCCGGTTCCTCGCATCCGCGTTCTCCAGTGCGGCGTTGGCGGCATTGCCTGCCCGTTTGATGGCAGACGCTAAGATGCAGAAAATAGGAGGAAATGAAATGGCAACTTTGACGCCCTACCTGTTGTTCGATGGCAAATGCCAGCAGGCAATGGAGTTCTACAAATCCTGCTTTGGCGGAGAACTGACTGCGACCAAGGTTAAGGATTCTCCGGCGAAGGAGTACATGCCTGCAGTTCAGCGGGAGAAAATCATCAATGCCCGACTCAGAAGCGGCAATCTGGAGATTTCAGCATCGGACTGGCTGCGGCCTCACCGAACTCCAGCTCGCGGCAACACGGTTTGCCTTTATCTGAGCGGAGGAACGCTCCAGGAGTTGAAAGCTCTATTCGCGACACTCTCCGAGGGAGCGGAAGTCACCGACCCACTGAGAGAGCAATTTTTTGGCACCTACGGAGCACTCAACGACAAATTTGGCGTCCGATGGATGTTTCAAACAGATGAGCATGCTTAGGGGAACGGTAGTACGGTAAGCAAAACGGCATAGGAGCGAAAGACATGAAATACATTTTGCTGATGTCCGGCACGAAGGCAGGCGTTGACAGGTATTATGCCTGGTCGCAAAAGGATATGGAGAAGCATATGGCGGTACTCAGGGATATCACGAACGAGCTGACCGAATCCGGTGAGTTTGTGGCCACGCAAGGCTTAGCCGAACCGGGCGAAGCAAAGGTTGTGCGCGGGGAGAAAAACGGCATGCCGGTCACAGACGGCATTTTCCCCGAGTCGAAGGAGTTTCTGTTGGGCTACTGGATCGTTGACGTTGGGACTCCCGAACGCGCTTATGCCATAGCGGGCCGGATTTCGGCGGGGCCGGGGCCGGGAGGAGTACCTACGAACCTGCCGATTGAAGTCCGGCGGTTCGCGGTTTATGAGCAACCTAAGCCCCAATGACGGAATGCCGAGAATGCAGCGGGCACTCCGACAAACCTGCGAAGGCGCAGAACGCAGCACCAAATGAAATCAAAGAAGAACAAGGAAAATGAAATATATTTTGATGATGAACACGATGAGGGCCGGGCACGGAGTCCCCGGCTGGCCTAGGGGAGACTCACAAGCGCGCATCGCATTTTATGAAAAACCTGAATAAGGACCTTCACGAATCGGCGAACTCGTCTCTGCCGAGGGGCTTTCATCTCCCGATTAGACCAAGCTGGTGCGGGCTCGCAAAAATGGCGCTCCCATCACAGACGGCGTATTCCCTGAATCCAAGGAGTTTCTTGCCGGCTTCTGGATTGTCGATGTCGAGACCCCAGACCGGGCGTATGCGATCGCTGCCCAAGTGTCAACGGCACCGGGACCTGGCGGAGCACCGCTAAATATGCCGATTGAAGTGCGCCCAGTGATGAGCGCTCCGCCACCCGAAATGATGCAACGAGGCCTGCGATGACAAAGCCATGGGACATGACGTCCGAGCATCTGTTGCGCGAACTTGCGCCGCAGGTGCTCGGCGCAGTCGCACGCCGTTTTCGCGACTTCGTAGCGGCCGAGGACGCGGTGCAGGAGGCCATGATTGCGGCGTTCAAGCAATGGCCGCAGCAGGGTGTTCCCGAGAATCCACGTGGCTGGTTGATTCTGGTTGCGTCCCGACGGATGACCGACGAGGTGCGCAGCGAAATTGCCCGCCGCGAGAGGGAAACCGCAATGGCAAGGGAAGCGGAGACCATGGGGCCCACAGTCGATATCGAGCCTGAGATGGATCCTAATGACACACTCATACTGCTGTTCATGTGCTGCCACCCCGCCTTGACTTCGTCCTCGGCTATTGCCCTCACATTGCGGGCAGTCGGCGGTTTGACCACGGCTGAAATTGCCAATGCATTCCTGGTTCCCGAGGCGACAATGGCGCAGCGGATCAGCCGCGCAAAGCAAAGCATCAAGGCTTCCGGCGTGCCATTTCGCTTGCCTTCTCCGCAGGAGCGTGCTGAACGGCTGCCTGCAGTACTCCATGCGCTCTATCTGATCTTTAACGAGGGCTATGCCAGCAGCGTCGGAGCACAACTGCAACGGCTCGATTTGGCACGTGAGGCGATCCGGTTGACTCGCTGTGCGAACGGGCTGCTGCCTGATGATGCAGAAGTAGCAGGCCTGTTGGCACTCATGTTGTTAACCGACGCTCGCCGTGCGGCACGAACAGGACCTGATGAGGAATTGATCCCCTTGAACAAACAAGACCGAACTCTGTGGGACCAGGCTGAGATCTCTGAAGGCATAGAACTCATGACCGCCGCGCTATCGAAAGGATCCGTCGGTCTGTATCAGTTACAAGCGGCTGTCGCCGCAGTTCATGACGAAGCAGCACGACCTGAAGAAACGGATTGGCCGCAGATCCTTGCGTTGTACGAATTGCTGAAACACGTGTCTCCCGGCCCCATGGTGACGTTAAATCATGCGATTGCAGCCGCCATGGTGCACGGCCCGTCGAAAGGTCTCGAACTGCTCAAGACGCTCGACGGCGACGATCGGCTTGCCGAGCATCATCGGCTTGACGCGGTTCGTGCCCATTTGCTCGACATGCTTGGCGATCATGAAAGCGCCGTCAAGCACTACCGGGCTGCGGCTGGCAGGACGACAAGCATTCCAGAACGGAATTATCTGATGGCGCAAGCGGCTCGGCTTGAGGAGGGCCCAAGAGGCCTGGATGAGAAGACTACCGCTCCCTGATCATGAGCGCGACTCCATCCAATAGAAGAAAAACCTAGCTAACTGACAGGCGATGGGAAGATTGCTTATCTCTGAACATTTGGAAACCAAAATTGAGATCCGAGGCGTAGAGATTTGACGCCCGGATAAACGGCGACACGGAGATAATCTGCACTTCCTTTCGATCGGTACCGACAGGCTGAGGACGCCATGATGGCCGCCACGGTTCGCGTTCATGTCCTCACCGTGGCCACTCAGAACGAACGTGATTTCTCGCACTTCGATGTGGCCGTCTTGAATCCCTTCAAACAGAGAGTGCCGTAGTGCTTGCGTCGAAAAGCTGGCGGTCGCTCCCTCACCGTTCACCCGTCGTGGGCTTCCCGCGCCCGTCAGCGTGCAGTCGCCAGCGACTCGCACCGGGGAAATAGTACACAAGCGGCGCCGAATCACGGCGGAGACCGCGCTGCGCCTGGCACGATACTTCAACACGAATGCCGAGTTTTGGCTGAACCTCCAGAATTTCTTTGATCTGGAAGTTACAAGGCGTTCTGGCAAGATCTCCGAGATAGAGCATCAGGTACACCCTGCGCCTGCCCTGGTGTCCTGAAACTGTTCACGAGGACCGCCAATTGTTTGGTACAAATAGAAGTACGATCATGATGGGCAGCCCGCCTTTCTGAAAGCAGCGCTGTTTACTTCGACGGCCTGCTGCGCCGTTCTGGCCGATTCTGGCAAGTGAGCAGATCGGCTAGGCGAGGCAAGGCTGGTAAAATGGGTCTACTCCCCATATGCGAGAGTAAACGGAATGGCAATATGGTGAACTGGTTATGACGACAAAGAGAAGAATGATGAAGGCGATTATATTAGGAGCAGCGCTTGCGGCTGCTCTGCTGAGTACCTTTTGGCTGGCGCAGGCACAAGACCTCAAGGCATCGTATCCCAAAATGGCCCCAATCGATCAGTACCTAATGGCGGATCGAAATGCAGAGATCGCAATGGCACGTAGTGCAGCCCCGACGGCAATATCCGGCGATGCCGAAGTCTTGGTCCTCGGACGACGTGGCTACGAAACGGCAATCAAAGGCAAGAACGGTTTCGTGTGCGTCGTAGAGCGATCATGGATGTCTCCATTCGACTTCCCGGAGTTCTGGAACCCCAAGATGCGAGGTCCGATCTGTTTCAATCCGCCGGCGGCGCGAACCATCCTGCCACTAACTATCAAGAGGACGGAGTTGGTATTGGCTGGGCTGTCCAAAGCAGAGACTATCGATGGCATCAAGGCATTCGAGACGAGAGAACTGCCAGCCCTGGAACCGGGCGCAATGTGCTACATGATGTCGAGCCAAGGATACCTAAACGACTCCGCCGGGCATTGGCTTCCGCATTTGATGTTTTACATCCCCCTAACAGATCCCAAGGTTTGGGGTGCGGATCTGCCTGGCTCCCCGGTTATGTTGAATCCACAATTTCAAGGCGCCCCGGAACCAATAACCGAGTTCATGATTCCAGTACACAATTGGTCGGACGGAACGGTCGCACCTACGGATCCGCACTGACGTCCCATCACAATGGGTACTCAAGGTCCTGAGTGCTGTGTGGGGATGTTAGGAGGTCGTGTGGCCTGCCGTCGGGGGGTGGCACGGAGTCACTTCGCTTGCGTTAGAGCCAGAACCGCGTAGGCCGTAGCCGCGTCATTCATGAAAGGGCCGGTATCGGATGACAGGTCACGTTTTTTATTCAAAGAGTATGCAAGCCAGCGGCCTTTCGTCTTGTCTTGGTTATTTGCAAGCCAGGACAATCCCCGATCCATTTGGTGGTTTTTGCGAGTCATGCCCGCTTGCTCCAATGCGTATATGGCAAGCCCTGTAGCGTATCCATCGCTCGACTTTTCGAGAGGAGTGCCGTCGCGTCGTTTCCAGGGGCCAACGAGCGACGTCAGGCTCCAGCCTCCATCTTCTTGTTGCTTGCTGAGAATTTCCTTGACGATTGATTGTTTAACTTTCGGTTTGAGCGTTCCCGGCAATTTCGCGGACGCCCAAATGAGCATTACTCGATTGAATGGCGATTGCTTGGAGGCTTCTCCTTCAAGATATTCGCGGAGAATTGTGAGATTGGTTTGAATGTCAGGGCTTGAGCGATAATTTTGCGGCGCCGTCCCAACCGCTATGGCCGCAAGGGCTGCACCGTAGTACTGCGAGTCCGACGCTTCCCACGGCTGATTGTTAAACTGATACCAATACCATGATCCTTTCTCCTGGCCGGTTTGTTGTTGTAGAGCCCACATGTTGTCAAATGCCAGTCTAGCATTGGCGCTCAGAGCCCCTGTTTCAGCTTCATGGCTAGAGAGAATTAATGCATTCAGAATGGATTCAGTGCCACGTGATTCCCTTGTTTTGTGAATACCGACTTTCTCGTCGGTATACCACGGCTCCACCTCCTTCCAAAGGCGAACCCGCGTCGTCACGCTGTCTATGAGCCTTTGCTCATTGACGGTAGCTGATTGTTCGCGCAGCGCCGACCGAAGGGTAGGTCGCGACATCGCGTAAGGCACTGCCGTATGGCATGAGACACAGAAGGTCTCATGATCGCGAGCGGCCCTGGGCCAGTTCATCCACCAGCCTTCCCGTGTATCGAGATATGCAGCCGCGGCTTTCTGATCCCACGAGTTCAGAGGTTGAGAAGTATTGCGCGCATCAGCGGCTAGAAGGCAGGCCGCAAGGCATGTCGTCATCGCTAGTCCCGCAGCTCTAGTCATCATGGATTGTCAACCCCCAGCCATCTTCCCATTGACCGAACTTACTGTAACTAGAATTTTCTTTCTAGGATTGAAAACGGCGCCTTATTAAAACTCGTACCGCTTGGTCGCCATATTGCAAAGTAATTTTCATCAGGACACGCCAATCTGCGTTGGAACCAAGTGGATTTCGACAACAAGCTCATCCGCTTGGACAACGACGACGCGAAAAAGGAAGGAGCGAAAGCCGTCTGTAACTAATTGAAGAAGAAGGAGAATTTAGCTCCCCGAGCTAAATTCGAGCTAGCAACTCTTCGGTTAACAGCCGAACAACCAACTTCATCAGAACTTGCCGGAGTTGGCCCTAATCGAAGGAAATCAGCAAGTTGCGACTAAACCTGACGAATCACTTTCTCCTTCTTTGTTCACCTTTCGTTCGCATTTTGCCGCCATTCGTCGCGATTAGTATTACGTTATGACAGAAAGGCAGATGCACGCGCCGTTCAGCATTCCCCCAACGGGTAACTTCCGCGTAGCCCACCAGAAAGTTGGCCAGGATACAAGCGCGTTTGCCGGTACTAACCGGACCGGCGAGCTGATAACTTCCTGGTTGCCCGTGACTCGATCAGAATAATCGAAACTCCGCGATGCGCTCCCTAAAGGAATGGGCACTCTGACGGCAGAGCCACCCAGCGAGCGGAGCGAAGTCGGGCGGAGGTGCCCCATGAAGCCCAGGCTAGCGCTCGGCAGCTGCAGCGCCTTGTCAGGCCGCAGAGAGCGCACTGATCGTAACGCAATATCCGTCCGGATCTCGGAGCGAGAACTCCTTGGTTTGAGTGTTCGGATTCACGGGTGGCTCCTCTTCGAGCCGAGCGACGAGACAGCGTGCCCTTTGAAGCGTCAGGTCGAAATCATCGACACGGAAGAACAACCGGAGGCCTTGCCGGGTGTCCCGTGATCAGGGCTCATCAATGAGGGATGCTCGTGGGCGCCCCACTCGTGGAGGCAGACCAAGACAGTTCCATCTGAATCGAGGATTTGCCCAAAGTAATCACGGGCAGGAAGGGTAGCCGGCGACTACCGCAGAACTCTCTCGGTCACGCGCCGCAATATGGGCTGCCAGATAAGCGGCATCGTCTCCGACACCGAACAGGATTCCCGACCGTCGGCTGTGAAGCCAAGGCATTCCGAGAAAGTACAGCCCTTGGTAGTCCGTGACTCCCCGCTTCTGGATGGGATACCCATCCGCATCAACAATTAGCAGCTTCACCAAACTGAAGTCGAAGTTGTAGCCCGTCGCCCAGAGCACTGTCAAGATTCCTGAGCCCTTGAGGTCGAGTTCAGTGATGACATCCTGGTCGTAGCCGTAACGCAGTTGCGGTATGGTCTCGCTCGGTACACGCAAGCCCGTCCGAGCAACGTAGCCATCGACCCTCTTGAGCGCGTCGGCCTCGAACTGGTCAACCTTGGCGAGAGTATCCTTCACGTCCTGCGCGATTATGAGACGCCCCTCGCGAGCGTCTCGGACGTGCCCAAGCAACACGACGCCGTCGCGGGAAAATTGATGC
>Ga0210383_10003890_pt1 | contig 13301 bp, 10 predicted proteins | sample IncBWC14OmetaG_FD_160072 | JGI IMG/M metagenome (GOLD analysis project Ga0210383, IMG submission 160072) | Forest soil microbial communities from Barre Woods Harvard Forest LTER site, Petersham, Massachusetts, United States - Inc-BW-C-14-O ...
TGAACTTCCCGTTGACGTTCCCGCCACCGCCGGTAGAGGGCTCTGTCGTCCCCGGCGGGATGATGCCGTGGCGCCAGCTGCGCCTCGGCTGCCATCCACCGGGCCTGTTCGAGCGGCTGCAGGAGATCCCAGGCTTCAACCCGCGAGAGATGCTCGACATGCAGCTCGAGATCAAGGCGATCGACGGGTGCCCCGATGATGAGTTCGCGGAGTTCGTCGAGCTTCACATTCGCCGCGAGCAGCGCTGGGCGGAGGTTCTCCATCACTTGATGAAGTCCGACCCGGCCGACCTGATGGCTGTGATGTTCGACGGTGTCGACAAGCTGCAGCATCTGTGCTGGAGGTTCATCGATCCGGCCAGCTACCCCGAGCACCCAACCGCGTGGGAGCGCGAGATGATCACCCTCTGTGATCGCTACTTCCGTTCGCTCGACGGGCTGATCGCAGGGCTCGTCGAGGCCGCGGGCCCGGAGGCCACAGTCGTGCTCGCATCCGACCACGGCTTCGGACCGACCCGCGACGTGTTCCACGTCAACTCGTGGCTGGAGCGCAACGGATACCTGACATGGGCAGATGGCCAAGGCGGGGATGCGCGTGGCGACACCGAGGTGGGGTTTGCGGAGATGACCCGCCACGTGCACGCGCTCGACTGGTCCCGGACCGTCGCCTACGCGGCAACGCCATCGAGCCAAGGGATCCACATCGTCGACCGCGTCCCCGGCAGCGAGGCGCCGATGCCGCGGCAAGCCCGCGCACAGCTCACCGAGGAGATCGCCGCCAAGCTGCGCGACGTACGGCGGCCCCACGATGATGCGCTCCTGGTCGATGAGGTCTGGACGCGCGAGCAGGCATTTGCCGGACCGTTCGAAGATCTCGGTCCCGACCTCTCGCTGGTGCTCGCCGACGGCGGCACATTGTCGATCCTTCCTTCGGAGACGATCGTCGCTCGCCGCCCCGAGGCCCGCGGCCATCACCGCTGGGAGGGCATCTTCCTGGCGGCCGGCCCCGGCATCCGCGCCGGCGCATCGGTGGAGGAACTGTCGATCGTCGACGTGGCACCATTGCTGCTGCATCAACTGGGCCTGCCGGCACCCGAGGACATGGCGGGCAGCGTGCCGGAGGCGATATTCGAGCCGGGCGAGCTCGAGCGACGCCCTGCGCGGCGCGTCCCCGCGGCAGCGCCGGCGCTGGTATCGAGTCCAGCCGCCAGCATCGAGCTCGATCCCGAGGAGCAGACCGCTGTGATGGAACGGCTACGCGCGCTGGGGTATGTGGAGTGAGCGGCGGGGTAGTCAACTGATGCCGAAGGCAACGCTCCCCAGTGGCATGCGGATTCACTATCAACAGATCGGCGAGGGCCCCGACCTGGTGATGGTCCACGGCCTGACGGGCAACCTGGCGGTATGGCATCTGCGGATCGTGCCCGAGCTGGCAGAGCACTTCCGGATCCTCACCTACGACCTCCGCGGCCACGGCCACAGTGACACGCCGCCGTCCGGCTACACGCTGGGAGCGATGGCCGACGACCTGCTGGCGCTGCTCGACGAGCTCGAGATCGAGCGGCCGCTGATCGCCGGGCACAGCTACGGAGCTGACATTGCTCTCTATCACGCGCTTCTGCGGCCGGGCCGAGTACACGAGGTGATCGCGATCGAGGCAGCGCTGCCGGCGCTCGAGGCGAGCCGGCGTCACGACGGCTGGGTCGGCTGGTCCTACTGGGCGCGAGCGCTCGAGGAAGCCGGCCATCCTGTACCGGCGGACAAGCGCTCCGACATGCGCTACATGATCAGGGCGACGATCGACCTCCCCAAGCAGTGGGGGCCGCTTAAGGGTCTGCCGCGCAACCCCAAGCCACTGCTGAGACTTCTCGACGAGACGACGCTCGCGGAGGACTACCGGGACGTCGGCGAGCTGACACTCGAGCGCATCGGCTCGATCCAAACTCCGGTTGTGCTGATGTACACAGAGAGCTCGGCGTTCATCGACACCTTCGAGTTCCTCAAAGAGCATCTGCCCAACACGCACGGCGTGCTGCTGCCGAACAGCGAATGGGGCCACTTCGGCCCAATGGAGCAACCGGAGCTGGTCGTACGGCACATCGCCGAACGACTGCCGGGAGCTGAGCCGATCGAGATCGCGAGGGACTGATGCACGGGATCGACAAGGGCCGGCCCGGTCGACCGGGCGATGCCGTGATCGTCACCGGCAGCGGCACGGGCATCGGCTTGGAGACCTCGCTGCATCTGGCAGCGGCCGGCTTTCGCGTGTACGCGACCGTACGTAATCCCGATCAGCGCGCGGGGCTGCTGACCACGGCCTCTGAGCGAGGCGTTGAGGTCGAGATACTGACGCTGGATCTCACCGACCGCGCGAGCATCGCCGCGGCGGTCGCCACCGTCGTGAGTGACACGGGGAGCATCTTCGGGCTGGTCAACAACGGTGGCGTCGGCCTGCGCGGATGCACCGAGGACTGCTCAGATGATGAGATCCGCCTGCTGTTCGAGACCAACGTGCTCGGAACGATCGCGGTCACGCAGGCGGTGATCCCGCACATGCGCGAAGCGGGCTGCGGGCGAATCGTCACCGTGTCCTCGGTGGGCGGGCGCGTGCCCGGCTTTGGCGTGACCATGTATTGCGCGAGCAAGTTCGCCCAAGAGGGATTCGGCGAGGGCCTCGCGCAAGAGCTGGCCCCGCACGGGATTCAGTCGGTGATCATCGAGCCCGGCATCATCAAGACGACGCGCTGGTCGCGTCATCGCGGCACGGCCGCACGGGCGAACGACCCGAGCAGCCCCTATCACGAGCTGTTCTGGGCGAGTGAGGCGATCGCCGACAAGCTCGTCGAGCGCTCGCCGACGCGCCCCGAGCATGTGGCAAGCGCGATCGGGGAGGCTCTGAGCGCCAAGCAGCCGCGGATGCGCTACGTGGTGGGTCGCGGCGCGTCGGTCGTGATCGCATTGCGGCGACACATGCCACAGAGCCTGTTCGAGCGGTTGTACTTCGGCGGGCACATTCGCCGAGTGGAACGTCGGGCCAAAGGCGGCGATGCGGCACCAAGCATGGAATCGAGCGGATGAGCAGCCGCCGCTTCTTGATCACGCTGTGGCCGTTCACCGGCCATTTGCTGCCGCAGTTGAGCATCGCGATGGCGCTGCGCGAGCGCGGTCACGAGGTCGCCTTCTACAGCGGTGAGGCCGTCCGCGGCGCCATCGAGCGCGAGGGCTTCGAGCTGTTCCCATTTCAACGTCTCGACCAGGAGCGCGCCTTTGCGAGCATGCGCGCGGTCGACACCGGCGACCGGCGTGCCCGCCCGGGCAAAGGCCGGCTGCTGCCGTTGCTGCGGGACTGGCTGGTCGAGACGATCCCCGACCAAGTGGCGGATCTGCGCGATGTGCTCGGACACTGGCCGGCGGACGCGATTGCCACAGACCTGTCGCTGTGGGGGCCGATCCTAGTGCTGTGGGAGGCAGAGCGGATCCCACTGGCGCTGTCCTCGACCTTCATGGGACCACTGATCCCGGGCCCGGATGCGCCCGCGTTCGGCTTCGGGCTGCGCCCTCCCCACGCCCCGTGGAGCCGGCTGGGCGCGGCTGCACTGACGCGCTTGACCGAGCTGGGAGCGAGCGGGATGCGCAGGCGCGTGGACGAGCTACGCGTGCAGTATGGGCTGGCACCATTGGGCGAATCGGTAAACAGGTACACAGCGCGCCTGCCGCTGTACCTCGTCGGCAATATCCCTGCGCTCGACTACAACCGCGGCGATCTGCCCGCCAGCGTGCACTACGTCGGCAACTGCATCTCCTATCCCGACCCAGCCGGAACCCCGCAGTGGCTGGAGAAAATCCCCACCGAGCGACCGTGGGTGCACGTGACGGAGAGTACGCTCGCATACGGCGAGCCGTTTCTGCTGCGTACGGCAATCGAGGCACTCGCCGATCAGCCCGTGGAGCTGATCATCACAACCGGCGATCAGCGCGAGACGATGGCGCTCGGCCTGGGTGTGTCCGCCGCGAACGTGCATGTGGCGCCGTGGCTCAGCCACGGCGAGCTGCTGCCGCGTTGCTCTGCCATGGTGACCGTCGGCGGCAAGGCGACTGTCCTCGCCGCAGCCGAGGCCGGCGTGCCGATGGTGGTGGTGCCGACGACCTGGGACAAGCCGGACAACGCCCGCCGAGTCACGGAGACCGGTGCAGGTATCCGACTTTCGCCGCGCCGCCTGAGTGCCGAGGGGTTGCGGGCCGCCGTACGGGAGGTACTCGACCAGCCGTCCTACCGCGAAGCGGCAAAGCGATTGGCTGCACAGCTGGCAGGCGCTCCCGGACCGCCTCGAGCGGCGGAGCTGCTCGAGCAGCTCGCGCCTGTAAGCCATACCGACGACGAGCCGGCGCTCCTCGATCGGGCATCGACATGAGCACGCTCGCGACTGCCGAGCACGTTGGTACCAGCCCCGATCCGTTCGTAACCGCGACGTCGGGCTCGATTCCACGGCGACCGCGCCTGCTCTCATACGTCGGGCGTTGGGGGCGTGCGCGGCGATGGCTGCCGACCGACGCCATGCGGCTGCTCGACGTCGGTTGTTCGTTCGGTTACGGCTCGGCCGCCGTCGTCGCACGTGGGCCCGAAGGGCGTGTGATCGTCGGGGTGGAGCGCGATCCCCAGCTCCTGGCACAGGCGCAACGCCAGTTCCCCTGGCTGCCGATGCTCAGCGGTGACGTCAGCGAGCTACCCGTCGCGGACAGCTGCGCGGACGTGGTGCTGCTGCTGGATGTGATCGAGCACATCGCCGAACCCGGGCGTGCGCTCGCTGAGGCCCACCGCGTGCTGCGCCCGGGCGGGACACTCATCATCAGTGTGCCTCACCGCGGGGTCACCAGCTGGCTTGACTCGGTGAACCTCTACGACGCGATGCGCAGGCGCCGTCCTTCCTGGCCCACCCTGGACGGCATGGTCGCCACCGAGGACGGGCAGCACCACCACTTCACAGTTGCCGAGCTCCGCGCGCTGCTCGAGCCATCGTTCGCGGTCGACCGGATCGCGCGCACCGGGTTCGGCCTGCAGGAGCTCGTCAACCTCGCGATGCTGATGATCCAGGTGCCCCTGCGTGCGCCGCGCGCGGCCAAGCTGCTAATGCCGCTCCACCTGCTCGTCTACATCCTCGACGACAGCATCCCGACAGGTAGTTTCGGCTACCACCTCGCGGTACGTGCGCGCAGCAGCAAGCGAGACGGCCAGCTATGAGCGCTCGCGTCCTGTTCTGCTGCTGGCCGTTCGAGGGGCACGTGTTCCCGCAGTTGAGCATGGCCCTGGCGCTCCGTGAACGAGGTAACGAGGTCGCGTTCTACACGGGTAGGCGACTCCGCGCAACGATCGAGCACGAGGGAGTGCAGGTCTTTCCGTTTGCGCAGATCGAGCCGGCTTGGCTGGCGGTGCAGCAGCGCGAGCGAGAGGTCGGAGGCCGCCGCCAGTCACTGCGGGTCCAGCACCAAGCGTTTCGCGAATGGCTCGTGGAGACGATTCCGAGCCAGGTCGAAGATCTGCGGGCGATCATAAGCGAGTGGCAAGCCGACGTGCTCGTCACCGACGCTTCGATGTGGGGGCCGAGCCTGGTATTGAACGAGGCGCTGCCAATCCCAGTCGCGCTTGCCTCGCCGCTGATCACAGCCGTTATCCCTGGCCCAGATGCGCCTCCTCCAGGATCTGGGCTGGCGCCGGCGCACAATGCCCGCGGGCGAGCGCGCGCGTCGGCGATCGCTCACGCGACGCAGCTGCTCGGGCGTGGTCTGCGGCGACGACTGGATGAGCTGCGCGCCCAGTTTGGACTTCCGACGATGGGCTGCGGCGTCAACGAGCGGTGCGGACAGCTGCCGCTCTACATGGTGCTAAGCGTCGGCGAGCTCGACTTCAACCGCAACGATCTGCCGGCGAGCGTGCACTACGTCGGCGCTTGCACGTGGCATCCGCCGGAGCCGGCAGGGACGAGCGAATGGCTCGATCAGCTGCCGAGAACCCAGCCGTGGGTGCATGTCACCGAGGGAACCTCCCATTACCAGGACCCGTTTGTCCTCCGGGCAGCTGTCAACGGACTGGCTGGTGCACCGCTCGAGGCGATCATCACGCACGGTCGCGATCGCCGGGCTGATGAGCTGGGTCTTGCAAGCACGGCAACGAACGTGCACATGGCGCCGTGGCTCAGCCACGACGCGCTGCTGCCTCGCTGTCAGGCACTGGTGACGACCGGCGGAGCGGGCACGGTGATGGCCGGTTTGCAGGCGGGAGTGCCGCTGGTGATCGTGCCGACCACGTGGGATAAGCCGGATAATGCCCAGCGTGTCGTGGCAGCTGGGGCGGGCCTGATCCTGCGCCCACGGCGTTGCACACCGAGGACCCTGCGCGATGCTGTCGAAACTGTGCTCATGCAGCCGCGCTATCGCGAAGCCGCGCAGCGTTGCGCAGCGCTGCTGGCACAAGCGCCCGGACCCTCCGGAGCGGCCGAGCTGATCGAAGCGCTAGCTCCCGCGCAAGCTGACGGGAACGAGCAAGCTGCAGGTCAGCAAGACATCGAAAGGACCTTCAGGTGAACCGTTCCTATACGGCGAAGCGCTTGCTCCCCGCACTTCTGGCGCTCGGCTTCCTGCTCGTGCCCGTTTGCAGCACAACCGCCGCCGGCACCGACGGTGAACGCGGGATCGTCCCGATCGCCCAGAACGGGTTCGGCGAACACGAAAACGCGTACGCGTGGTCGATGGGCTGGTTCCAAGGGAAGCTGTACGTCGGAACCGGCCGCGACGTGCTCTGCGTCGAAGACCAGACGACCCAGTTCTACGACCCCGGCTTGAACTACTACGTACCCACCCCGCAAGCGAACGTACACTGCCCCGCAAACCCATACGCGATGGATCTGCGGGCCGAGATCTGGCAGTACACACCAGGCTCCCAGGCGTGGAAGATGGTGTACCGGTCCCCGGCCACCGAGCGCAACCCCAATGAACCGGGCAGGCGGGTCGCAAGCGACATCGGCTATCGCGGCATGGTCGACTACACCGACCCCAAGGGCAGGCAGGCCCTCTATGCAGCCGGCCTGACAGCCGATGAGTACCTGCCGCCGCTGCTGAAGACTCACCCACCTCGGATCCTGCGTAGCTATGACGGCGTGCATTGGGAAGCGCTGAAACTGCCAAGCGTGACCGTCCACTTCCCCTACGGAAACCTGCGGCCGATGGGCTTTCGTTCACTGGTCGAGTGGAACGGACGCCTGTTTGTGACGGCAACGCCAGACCTGACGGGCGACGGAGCTTTGTTCGAAATCACGCACCCGTGGTCGCCACATCCCGGCATGGTGCAGGTCAGCCCACCCAACCTGGACATCTTCGATGTAGCCACCTACGACGGTCATCTGTACGTCGGGTGCGGAAACGCCAAGACCGGCTACTCGGTATGGGAGACCAGCGGCAAGGGAGTTGAAGTCGACGACCTGTATGCGCCGTATCCGTTCGTCTTCACCCCGGTGGTCACCGGTGGCGCCGGACGTGGCGGCGCGATGACCTCTGTCGTCTCGATGCATGTGTATCGAGACGCCTTGTACGTAGGTGCGAGCGGCTGGTACAACAAGAACACAAATCCTCGCTCCGAGCTGATCCGGATCTATCGAAACGGCGATTGGAACGTGGTGGTCGGGAACCCTCGTCGGCTCGAAGACGGCCAGATGGCCTACCCGGTCAGCGGCCTGGAAGACGGATTTGGCAGCTTGTTCAATGCTCATTTCTGGCGCATGACCGCGACGGGCGGCGGTCTTTATGTAGGAACCAACAGCTGGAGCTACCTACTGAAATCAAACATGGGCGACGCGTGGCTCGGTGACCTTGTCGCAGGCGCGGCCGGATACCAGCTGTGGGGTACATGTGACGGCGACGACTGGTTTGCCGTAACCCGCAACGCATTCGGTCACAGCGAATACGACTTCGGCGCGCGCACGCTCCAGCCGAGTCCCACTGGGGAAGACCTGTACATCGGCAGTGCCAACCAGGCCCAGGGCACCACGATCATCGACGACAAAGACCCAATTTGCTCGTCGCTGATCAAAAGCGAGGCAACCGTGGCACCGCCGAGCGCGTTGATCGCGGACACCGTGCACAGGGGCACCCTGCTCTCGTGGAAGCCGTCACCGTCGGCGGTCCGCTACGAGGTAATGGCGGCGCCCGAAGTCACGGCGACGGTCTACCTGCAGGCACCACCGACGAACGCCAACGGCTTCCAGTTCGAAGGCGCACTGCCAATCTTGACCGAACCGGAAGCCCCGGGCAGCGTGCCGGTCACGCTCTCGCTGCCGGGTGCCTTCGAACAGGTCGGGACGACAACCAATCCCTACCTCCTGCGCGCACCCGGCCACTACGTCTACCAAGTGGTGGCCGAGAACGCGGCAGGCGTTGCCTCGACACCGTCGAATATCCAGGTCGTACCCGCCCCAGAGCCTCCGGCGACTTTCAGCGCGCTTGCACAGGCGCTTGGAGGACCCCTGGCCAGCGCCGCACGGGCAGGGTCAGGGTCACGGCTGCAGCGGCTACTGGATGCAGCCCACTCAGCATGGAATCGCGGTGATCACTCGGCAGCGCTGCTCAGCTTGGAGCACCTGCAGGCAGCCGCCGGGCAAGGCAGCGAAAAGTCGATGCTCGCCGAACGTCTCGAGCGAGCACTCCAGTACACAAACGTGGCGGGTGGACAGTGACCACAACCTCGCCGAGCCACACCGTCGGGAATCGCCAGACGGCTATCAAGGAGGCAACTGTAATGTCGATCAGAATTGCCCTGGCCGGGCTGCTCGCCGCGGCCGTGGCGGCGATCTTCCCAGCCGTGTCGGCGGCGACGATCGCACCAAGGCTGGCACTCAATCAGAGCGCGGGCACGGCGGCGGGGTCCAGCCCTGCCACCGCATTTGACATCAACTTCACGCCGTTGAGCGGCGTCGGAGGAGACCTCCTGGGCGAAGCGGGCGGTGACTCGGTGAAGAACATGACGATCGCACTCCCGAACGGGTTCATGATCAACCTCGCGATCGATGGCGGCGCATGTGTCGCGGCAACCACACCGAGCCCAAGCTGCCAGATCGGCAGCGGTGTGATCGACGGACCCAGCGGGCCCACGGTGAACATGTACCTCGTCGCAGCGCCCAAGCCGTCCGACATTGCCGGCGTAGAGACAACCGTCGAAGGTGGCGCCCCGCTCATCGGCGAGCTGACGCTGGGGAGCTCGCCAGAAGTCGGCTTCGACCTATCCTACAGCAACCTCACACCGGGCATCACCGAGTTCCAGTTCACTTTGAACAGCCCGCGACTGCCGACGAGCTGCCCCAGCCCGGCTGCGAACATCACCGTGGGAGCAAGCTCCTGGCAGGGATCCGCCGGGGTCGCTACCGCGCCGCTGACGGTGACCGGCTGCACCGCCCTGCCGTACACACCGGCTGTCGCAGCGACCGTCACCAAGCAGCATGAAAACTCAGGCGCATTCCTGACGACCACATTCACGCAGCCGATGGGCCAATCTGCCGCGAGCGCAATCGAGTTTGCGATCCCAACGGGGCTGAAGATCAACCGGGTGTTGCAACCATGTTTCGAGGAAAAGCCCTGCGTCGTCGGCACCGTGTCCGCAGAATCGCCACTGCTGCCATCCCCGGCGCTCAGCAAAGGCACGTTGACGCTCGGCGACACACTCGGCGTGGCGGCCTCGGGTGAACTGAGCCAGCTCAATGCGCCCGTCAACGGAGTGGTGCTGACGATGACCTTCCCGGCGCCGTACGCGTTCTCGCTGGCCGCACCGGTCGACTTCACCGAACGCACCATCACGTTCTCCGGGGTCCCAGACATCCCACTGACGGCATTGAGCTTGACATTCACGGGACCGCCCTCTGGCCCTGCGTTCGCAACGTCGTGCGCGCCCGGCACGATCGCGGCGAAGCTGACGCCTCAGGACGGCAATCCCGTGAGCAAACTGAGCGGGGCGATCACCAACATCAACTGTCCGCCCCCCAAGCCGGTCGGCAAACCCAAAGCATCGGGGTCGCTCATGGGTCTCGCCAGCGGCAGGCCAAACCTGCATCTGCACGCGATTCATGGCAGCAACGCTCCCAACATCAGAACACTGTCGATCGGGTTGCCGACGAACCTCAGCTTCCGGCGCACGGCGCTCGTCAAGCACCGCGTTTGCGATGGCACGAAGTGCTGGACGGGCGTGTCGATCGACGGCCTATCCCTGTCGGGCGCCCGCGTAGGCGGCGCCCACATCCACGACGGCAAGCTTGTGATGACGTTCGCCAATCCCGCAGCAAGCGTGTCACTCACAGCTCACGGTCCACTGCTGGCGGAGAAGACGGTACCTGCGATCAACGCTCACCAAGAGGCCGGAGCGCTCGTGGCTCGCCTGCAGATCACCGATGCCAGCGGCCTCGGCACAGTTGTGAGCGTGATGTGAGCGACCTGCGACCCATGCAAGCTGTGGCGCGAGCTACGCGACGCGCCGTGCCACAGCTCGCACCGCCGGCCAAGCAGCTGTTGTGGCGCTCGGTCTACGAGATCATGAGCCTCGGTAAGCGCGATCTCGGCACAACGCTGATGAACTACGGTTTTGCATCGCTGGACCCATCTGTGGAGCAGTCCACCGATGCGCAGCCGGGAGCGGATGATCGCTTCGGCCTGCAGCTCTACGCCGAGGTGGCGGGAGCTGCTGAGCTATCTGGCAGGGATGTGCTCGAGGTGGGCTGCGGCCGAGGTGGCGGCGCCTCGTTCGTGTTCAAGCGCTTCAGCCCTCGGTCGATGACCGGCCTGGATCTAGCCCGCCAGGCGGTCGAGCGTTGCCGAGCGCGCTATGCACGGCCTGGCCTGGAGTTCGTCGCCGGTAACGCCGAGCAGCTCCCATTCCCCGACGGCGCTTTTGACGCTGTGCTCAGCGTGGAGTCGACGCACTGCTACGCCAACCCCTCCAACTTCCTGCGTGAGACGATCCGCGTCTTGCGTCCCGGTGGCCTGCTCCTGCTGGCGGACCTACGCTCCACCGAGCCGACCGAGGACGGGATCTTCGCCAGGGAAGACGTTGGGCAGCTCCGCATGCAACTGGCCGACGCGGGCTTTCGTACGCTCGCGGAAGAGGACATCACCGCCAACGTCGTGCGCGCGCTGGAGCTCGACACCCCGGTCAGGCGGGCCCGCATCGAACAGCGTGCCCCCAAATTCCTCCGTCGCCACGTGCTCGGCTTCGCCGCCGTTGCAGGCAGCCCCGTTTACAAGGCCTTCGCCGAGCGCCAGTTGACCTACCTGCGCTTCGTGCTCGAAAAGCCATAGCCAGCGCCGAGGCCTCGGCCCCGCATGCTCTCATCCACCTCGAGACCCGCCTGGGCAAGGATCGTCGGAGCAATGTCATAGATGACCAGGTCGTCGCGCTGCTCAGAGATCACCCCGGGGCCGGAGATGATGCACAGCCCGTTGCGGTCATGATTGGCGTCGTCGGGACCGCTGTCGTTGTCGTAGGTCCAGTGCCGGCCGTGGCCTAGGCTGCCGTTGCTGCGCCAACCCAGGTCACCGAAGTAGACAACCAGGTCCGGGGGGATCCCCCGCTGTTCGCGCCACAGCTCCCGCGGGCGAAAGGCACGTGTACCGATCGCTTCGCCGTTGGGGCCGGGCAGCCGCTCGAGGCGGTCCGCCAGCTCGTCGAGAAGCTGCTCGCAATCATCAGGTGCGACCACACCCTGTGGCTCGCGCCCAGCGACGTTCAGGCACAGCCGGCAGTAGTAGCCACCCTCCCCCCACGCGCGGGTCTTGCTCCAGTCGACGCGTACGTCACTGAACGGGGTGAGCTCGCTGGGCGGCTGCTCCTCGAGCACGAGGTAACCCTCTTGGATCAGCCATTCGTTGATGCAGATCGCGCCCTGCATCGGGCGCGCACCGTGGTCTGAGACGACGAGCACCGTGGTCTGCTCATCGAAGCGCTCGAGCAGTTCGCCGATCTCTTCGTCGAGGTAGATGTAGTAGTTGCGGATTGCGTCACGGTAGCGATGGTCGGGCTCGTGGCGCGGATGCTCGGCATCGAGGAAGCGCCAGAACGCGTGGTGCATACGGTCGAGCCCGATCTCGACCATCATGAAGAAGTCCCACGGCCGGGTGTCCAGTAGATGCCGGCAGACAGTGAAGCGCTGCTCGGTCATCTCATAGACCTCGGCGAGAATCCGATCGCGTTCGTCGCTGCGGAAGCTCCGCACGTCCACCCGGTAGGAGCCCACGAGCGACTCGATCTCGGCGCGTAGACCAGCTGGGTGGGTATACGGGTCTTTACGGGGGTCGCCCGTCAAGAAGCACGACACCAACTCCCCGTTGACTGGCACCGGCGGCGAGGTCTGCGGCACGCCGACCACGACCACATGCTTGCCGGCACGGGAGAAGTGATCCCAGACGCGATCCACATCTACAGCGCCCGAGTCGGCAACGACCAGCGAGCGATAGTCGTACTCGCTGCGGTTGCGAAATCCGTAGATGCCGAGCTCACCCGGGTCGCGGCCGGTCATCATGCAGCTCCAGGCCGGCACGGTGATCGGCGGATCGACGCTAAGAAGCGGCCCCCAGGTCCCGGAGTCCATCAACCGGCTCAGGTTCGGCAACTGCTCGCGCCAGCGATCGAATACCAGCCGAGGCTCAGCGCAGTCGAGCCCGATGACCGCAACTCGGCCGCTCATGAGACGCTTCCCGGCCCGATTCAGATCACCCCTTGCCGCGCAGCGAGCGCAACTGCGTGGGCTCGCGTCTTGCAGTTCAGCTTGAGCAGCAGATCGCGCACGATGTTCTTGACGGTTCGCTCTGAGTAACTCAGCCGCTCGGCGATTCCGCGCGTACTCTCGCCCTCGGCGAGCATCTGCAACACGGCATATTCACGGTCGCTCAACTGCGGCTCGGCCGGATCAGGGCCGCGGCGTCCCCCTACTGGAAGCAGCTGACGCAAGACCTCCGGGGAGATTGCGCCGCCACCGCGAGTCGCGGCCCGAACGCATGACACAACACGTGACGGCGTCGCATCCCGCAGGATCACAACGGCCGTCACCTCACCGCCGTCGGAGCTCAACTCGTCGGCGCTCAACGACTGATCATCGGACTGGTCGCGCATCGAACGCACCAACCGCACATCGCAGCTATGCGTCGGCTCGCCTGCCGCGTCGGCAGTGGCCCCGCCGACCTTGACGACGAGCACAGGACGACGCGCGCGCCCCTGTGTGCCGCGTGATGAACTCCCGTGCGAGCCCCCCGGTCGCATCAGCGAATCCTAACAGT
>Ga0210383_10003891_pt1 | contig 13299 bp, 15 predicted proteins | sample IncBWC14OmetaG_FD_160072 | JGI IMG/M metagenome (GOLD analysis project Ga0210383, IMG submission 160072) | Forest soil microbial communities from Barre Woods Harvard Forest LTER site, Petersham, Massachusetts, United States - Inc-BW-C-14-O ...
TCGAGCGAAGTGCAGCGTCAACTGGCTCTGGAAGAACTGTTCATTGCGGAAGGCAGCGATTGGAATTGGTGGTACGGTCCGGAGCATCACTCGGCCAACGACCGCGAATTCGACGAACTGTATCGCAAGCATCTTTCGAACGTTTATCAGGCACTGGGCGCAACCCCGCCCGACTATCTGGCGCAGCCGATTGCGGGTGGCGAGACCAGGCCCGAGTTCGTGCCGCAGACTCATTACATCCGCCCGCACATCACGGGGGAACTGGTTCGCTATTTCGAGTGGATGGGGGCTGCGGTCTACACCGCCGATCACCGGGCTGGGGCGATGCACGGCAAGCAGTTTCTGGTTGATTCCGTTTATGCCGGAATCGATGACTCCAATGTTTACGGACGTCTGGACTTTGCTGGGAAACTTCCTGAGATGGATTGCGCTCTGGTAGTGAATCTTGAATCGTGGGCATCGGATGCGCAGCGGCCGCGGCGCGTCTTGCGGGTGGACGTGCAAGTCGAGGCAGGGAAGGCCTCGTCATGGCAGGTGAGCTCTCCGGACGAGGAAAAGCCGTTGGCGACGTCTGAAAAGTCTTTCGAAGAAGTAAGAGTAGTGCTGCTGCGGAATTTCGAGTTCAAACTGCCCCTGGCATGGTTGCTGGCCAAGCCCGTTTCTTCCGCAGCCGGCGGTGCGGCGAAGGCATCCGCTCCAGTGACCACCCTGCTGCGCCTGCGCTTCAGTTTGTGGCAAAATCGTTTGCCGGTGGACGCGCTTCCTCAAGAAGGATGGATTGAGCTGCGCCTGCTGAGCGAGGAAGACCTCATGGCGTTGGCGTTCTAGACCCTCACTGATCCCCCGGAAGCTGCAATCGAGAGCAAAGACAATCAACATCCAGGATCGCGTTTATTTCCGATCTCTCTTTCCTTTCGCGCCGATTAAGGGCACCATTGCAGGCAGAGGCTTGCTGGTTTCGAAAGGAGATGCAGCCATGACCGAGCCGCCTCAGGGGGAGCGAAGGAAATTTCCGCGTGCCAAGGTCGCGATTCCGATTGAGTTCAAACCGGAAGGCGCAGCCGTGGCCAGCCACGCCGAGACGGCCGATCTTAGCCTTGCCGGATGCTACGTGGAGATGAGCTTTACCATGGCCGTCGGTAGCAAACTGGACCTCGTACTGTGGGTCAACGACGCGCGTTTGGCGACCAAAGCCGTGGTCGTTACTCACCATCCGCAATTCGGGAATGGCATTGAGTTTTCCGAGATTTCTGCGGAAGATCGAAGCAAACTGGAACAGTTCTTGAAGAGTTGCGAGGCGTCATCAGAAGAAAAGCCGGAAGCGAAAGCCTCCGGCTAATCGTGAAGTGAAGAACTAATTTCCCGCCGGAGTCGGCATAGGAGTAAGCGAGAGCGGCCGGCTCAGTTCCATAGTAAGTTCGGTGCCGGACGGCAGAGTGGCTGAGTTTTTCTTGATCAGCCAATGGGTCACAGTCGCGGTTGCGCCGACGGCTCCGCCAATCAGAACGCCTTTGCCTCCGCCGATCAAGCCACCGACCAGCATGCCGCCGCCGGTGCCCGCGCCCATCTCGATCAGATCCTTGTTGTCGTACCCTTTACCTTTGAACTGACCTTCGTCGTTGACGCTGGTACCGTTGTAGAGATCGGTATTCTGCAGGGTGGCACTGAGTGTGAAGAAAGCGCCGTTCGGCATGACGAGGGTATCAGGATAGATTGTGATTGTGGGCTTGCCCGAAACGCGACGCGGCTCGCTGGCGTTGATGACCCGTCCTTGTACGGTGGCGCCGACCGGAACCACTGCTTTTCCGTCGATCATTACGGGGTCGGTGACTCTGCCGGAAAAGTTGTCTCCACTCTTGCTGGAAGTTGTCAGGGTTTGCAGCAGTTTTACCTTCAGGGCTGTTCCTGCAGGCAGTGAGATATTGTTTTGTGCCACCGCAGTCACAGCCAGTAGCAGTACGCTAAGCAATGCTAGCTTCTTCATTTCGCCTCCTGAAACGGTTGCAGATTTTTCGAACTCTTACTTTGTTTTCCCGAGCTGACAAATCAAGCGGAGGCGGCTAATTTTCTTACTGCCTCCAGAACCTTTTCCAGCGGCGCGCGATCCGTCTGGTTCTCGCCGAGATAGATGTAACGAACCGTCGCGTTGCTGTCGATGACCAAGGTCGCCGGATGCGCGATATTGATCGCATCCACCCCCAGCCGGTGATAGAGCCCGTAGGCTTTTGTCACCGTGCGGTCTTCATCGAGTAAAAACGGAAACGAGATTGGATGTTTCTCCAGAAATTTCTCCGGCTTGAACATTCCGTCACGCTTCTCCGCCGCGATAAAGACCACGTTTACGGCAGCCTGCTCCAGTTCTTTTTTCACTGGCTCAAACTGGGCCATACGTTTGACGCAGTTCGGTCACCAGGTGCCGCGCAAGAATTCCAGAATCACCGCTCCGCGTGCCCGCATACTGGAAAGCGAAGATGAACCTTCCTGGTTCGCCGCTTTGAGCGAAAAATCCGGCGCACGCGACCCGATGCCTAATGTTTCCGTGCGATTCTGCATCTTGAATCGACTGTAAGGTACCTGCGAGAGCGGAACAAGAGCGGAAGCGACAAGCGAACCACCGGAGGCACGGGTTTTGAGTGTGGTGCAGCGCTGTTAGCGGAGCGCTGCGAGAGTGTGTTTGATCGCAGACCGCCTTGCTCGATCGTTGAGGCGAAACAAGGCTGCCGCGGCCGTGATTTATAATCGCTGTTCTACTACATCTGCAAATTAAGGACGCACTCATGCCCATGATGAATGTTGCCGACATCCATGCCCGCGAAGTTCTGGATTCGCGTGGTAATCCGACCGTCGAAGCCGAAGTCACGCTGGCCGACGGAACCAAAGGCCGAGCAATTGTTCCGAGCGGAGCGTCCACCGGAGAACACGAAGCGGTCGAATTGCGCGACGGTGATAATCGCCGCTTCCTCGGCAAAGGCGTTTTGAAAGCAGTTGAAAACGCGAATGGCGAAATCGCGGAAGCTCTGGCCAACTTCGATGCCTCCGACCAGGGTGCACTGGATCAGAAGATGATCGAGCTCGACGGCACCGAAAACAAGGGACGCCTCGGCGCTAACGCCATTCTTGCCGTTTCGATGGCCGCAGCGCGAGCATCCGCCGCAGCCTTCGGCTTGCCCTTGTATCGGTACCTTGGCGGGGCGGCTGCCAACACCTTGCCCGTGCCCATGATGAACATCCTGAATGGTGGCGCACATGCGGACAACAACGTCGACTTTCAGGAATTTATGGTCATGCCGGTCGGAGCCGAATCGTTTTCTGAAGCGCTACGCTGGGGCGTCGAAGTTTTTCATACGCTCAAAGGCGTGCTCAAGAAGCGTGGGTACAACACTGCCGTCGGCGACGAAGGCGGATTCGCCCCTTCCGTGAAGTCGAATGTCGAAGCCATCGAGGTCGTGCTCGAAGCCATCCAGCAAGCCGGCTACAAGCCAGGCGACGAGATCGCTATCGCTCTCGATCCCGCCGCCAGCGAGCTTTACAAAGATGGCAAGTATGTTTTCAAGAAGTCGGACAAGTCGGCAAAGAGCTCTGAAGAGATGGTCCGCTACTGGGCGAAGTGGGTCGATGACTATCCTGTCGTTTCACTGGAAGACGGCTTGGCCGAGGATGACTGGGACGGTTGGGCGTTGCTCACCAAAGAACTCGGCAGCAAGATCCAACTCGTAGGCGATGATCTCTTCGTAACCAATGTTCAGAGATTGCAAGAGGGAATCGACAAGCTTGTCGCCAATTCAATTCTGATTAAAGTCAACCAGATCGGCACGGTCAGCGAAACTCTGGACGCGATCGACCTCGCACGCCGCAACGGCTATACCTCAGTAATCTCACACCGCTCGGGCGAAAGTGAAGACACCTTCATCGCCGACCTGGCCGTAGCGACGGGAGCGGGACAGATCAAAACCGGCTCCGCGTCAAGAACGGACCGTATCGCGAAGTACAACCAGTTGCTGAGGATCGAAGAGGAGTTGGGAGGGTCGGCGAGATTTCTGGGTCTCAAAGCGCTGAATTACAAGGGCTGAAAAATGCTGGCCAATGACTCTCCGTGATATGCGCGCCGGTTTTTCTTCTATTGAGTTTGGGCCGCAACTAGATGAGTCGGCACCGGACCTCCGGCCCGCTTGACTTAGTCCATGACTTAGCTATAATAACCTCATGGAAGTCAATATCCACGAGGCCAAGACGCATCTGTCCCGCCTGCTCGAACGCGTCGCCATGGGCGAGGAAGTCATCATCGCCAAGGCCGGAGAGCCGGTGGCGAAGCTTGTTCCAATATCGCCCAGCGCTCGCAAATTCAAATTGGGGTCCGCCAAGGGAGAGTTTGTTGTTCCCGATGACTTCAACGATCCTTTGCCTAAGGAAATCGAAGACCTCTTCTATCAATGAGAGTCCTCTTGGACACCCACGTCTTCCTTTGGGGAATTGCCGAGGAATCGAGACTGTCCCAAAGAGTGCGCTCACTTCTGCCGTCAGTCCAAACGTGGTTTAGCGTCGCCAGCGTATGGGAGATCCTGACGAAGGTACGAATTGGCAAACTGTCGCTGCCCCACCCAACCGGACCGTTCTTAACATCCAGGCTGGCTGCGAACGGAGTTCGTATCCTGCCAATCACCTTGGACCATACGCTGCGGATCGAAAGTTTGGAACTCCACCACCGCGACCCCTTCGACCGAATCCTAGTTGCGCAAAGTATCGAAGAAAAACTTCCCCTGGTTACTTCCGATCCGCATTTTGAACGCTATCCTATCGAGGTAATCTGGTAGTTTGTTTTGGGAGAAGCTTGATGAAACATCTTTTTCGTTTCCTCGCAGTCATTCTTTTCGCGACCTCAACCCTCCTCGCGCAACAGCCTTCGCCGAGCGACGCTCCCGCCTCAAAAGAGGAAGTTGAGAAGCTGTTTGAGGTGATGCAGGTGCATCAGCAAATGCGCCAGGTCATGGACGCGATGATGAAACAGCAGACCGTCATGATTCACGAGACGCTGAAAAAGCGCTACCCGCAAACTTCCGCGGAGAAGATCGCACGCGCCGACAAACTGATCGCAGAAACCATGAAAGACATGCCGATGGATGCGATGCTGGACGACATGATTCCCATCTATCAGAAACACTTTTCAAAGACCGACATCGAGGCGATGACCACCTTCTACGGCTCTCCCACCGGCCAAAAGATGATGCAGGAGATGCCGGTGCTGACCACCGAGGCGATGCAAGCTTCCTACGCGAGAATGCAGAAGCAAATGGACGCGATGATGCAACGGGCTGAGCAAATGGTCAATGAAGATCAGGAAAAACCAAAAAGTGCGCCCGCAACCCCTGCACCTCAACAAAAGAATTAGATCGGTTGTTTTCGCAAGGCTGTGCTGAGCGCCAGAGTATAATGGTCACGGAATATGCCGGAAACTGAGATTATTTTCTCCGTACAAGAATCGCCAGAAGGCGGCTACGAAGCGCGTGCCCTTGGCTATTCTATTTTCACCCAGGCGGACAGCATGGACGCGTTAAAGCTGAACGTTCGGGAGGCGGTGCGCTGCCATTTTGATGAGGGCGAGACACCCCCCGTGATTCGTCTGCATCTGGTGAAAGACGAGGTCATTTCCGCTGGAGATTGCCTCGTGATCTTTCCGGTCACGAACTCATCAAGTTGCTCCGGCGATACGGCTACGAATTTACTCGCCAGGTGGGCAGCCACATTCGCTTACGGTCTGACTTTCGCGGTCAAGCACACCATTTAACGATCCCCGCGCATGGGAGCTTAAGGATCGGAACCCTGAACGCTATTCTCTCCGACGTCGCGGCTTACCTAAACACTGAACGCTCGCAGTTGGAAGTGGAACTTTTCGAAAAATGACTCGTCCCAAACCTCTCGTCCTAATCATCCTCGACGGCTGGGGCTACCGCCCCGAAACCAAGGCCAACGCCATCGCACTCGCCCGTAAGCCCACCTACGACCGCCTGCTGCGCGAATATCCCAATACGCTGATCTACACCAGCGGCCCTTACGTGGGTCTGCCCGAGGGGCAAATGGGCAATAGCGAGGTGGGCCACCTTAACATCGGCGCGGGACGCATCGTGCACATGGACAGCACGCGTATCGAACTGATGATCCAGAACGGGGAATTCTTCTCGCACCCTGTCCTGCTCGCCGCCATGAAGAACGCCCGCAGCGGAGGCCGTCGGCTTCACCTCTTCGGATTGCTCTCCGACGGCGGCGTGCACTCCTATCAGACTCATCTTTACGCGCTGCTGCGCATGGCTAAACAAAATGGCGTTGACCGCGTCTTCGTGCATCCCTTCATGGACGGCCGCGACACTTTGCCCACCAACGGTGCCGGCTACCTCGAACAACTGCAGCAGAAGATGCGGGAGTACAACACCGGCAAGATCGCGAGCGTAAGTGGCCGCTATTACGCCATGGACCGCGACCGTCGCTGGGAGCGCATTGCCAAGGCGTCCAAGGTCATGGTCCACGGCAACGGCGAGGCTGCGAAATACGTCGACCCGGTGCAGGGCGTCAGAGAGTCGTACAACAAAGGCGTCACCGACGAATTCATCGTTCCCTTTGTCTGCGTCGACAGCAAGGGCGAAGCCCTGGCAACGATTCGCGACGAGGACTCGTGCATCTGTTTCAATTTCCGCGCCGACCGTGTTCGGCAAATCACTCGCGCTCTCACTCGCAACAGCGGCCTCAACGACAAAGGCGGACGCGACCTGCCCGGCGCAGACGATCTCGACGCCACGATCCCGCGTGACCGCGTGCCTAATAATCTCACCTATGTTTGTATGACCCGCTACGACAAACAATTCAATCTGCCTGTCGTAATCCCACCGGAGTCGATGAACAACATCCTCGCCAACGTGATGGGCCAGATGAATCTTCGCAACCTGCGTGTGGCCGAGACGGAAAAGTATGCCCACGTCACTTACTTTTTCAACGGAGGCGTGGAGCAACCGTTTCCCGGCGAAGATCGCGTACTGGTGCCCTCGCCCAAAGTCGCCACCTACGATCTAAAACCAGAGATGAGCGCCTCCGGCATCGCCGATGCTGTGGTCAAAGCGGTGGAAGATGGAACCTTCGATGTCATCATCGTGAACTTCGCCAACGCCGACATGGTTGGCCACTCCGGCAAGCTCGAACCTACAGTGAAAGCTGTAGAAACCGTCGACGCCTGCCTCGGCCGCATCGAGCCTGCGGTTCGCGCGAAGGGTGGAGCAATGCTCATCACCGCCGACCACGGCAACGCCGAAATGTTGATTGATCCTGTGACCGGAGGGCCGCATACCGCACACACTACGAATCCCGTGCCTTTTATCGTGATCTCCGAGGACAGCAAGCGATTCACTCTCAAGTCCGGAGGTTCGTTGCGCGACATTTCTCCGACCATCCTTGGTATGCTGCATATCGAAGAACCGAAAGAAATGACAGGACAAGATTTGCGAGTCCCGCTCAAAAGCAACTGATGCAAGTCGGCGTGGAGAGTGCAAAACCTTTCATCTTGACCGCCATCGCATTGCAGACGATAATTAGCCGCCTCAAACACTTCGCGACTTTCCGCCACAGTCGCGGGGTTTGCTGCGGGCTTTGCGAGCCGTAGCCAGGGTCCAATTCGTTTTTGCCCCGGCTTGCGCGCAAAGTAGCGTCATTCATTGATGTACGTCTGGAAGCGTAAGAAGCTTAATTGCTGGACGTGGAAAGATGCCGTTCCGGTTTATTCCTGTGCTGGGTTCGCACCAGAGGCAGGAAGAAGTCCACAACAACTTTCTCTAGGAGGAGAAACAGTGAAAAGGACCATGCTCGGTGTAGTAATAGTTCTGACCTTCGTCGCGGTGGGTATCGCGGCGGCCCCCAAATTAACCTTCACGTACGCAGATGTCATCGCCAACAAAACCGCGCTCGAAACCGATACCTACGGGGTCAACGCTGCGGGCGTGATCGCCGGAGACTACGTGGACTCGAGTAGTGTTCAGCATGGCATGATCCTCGCGGGAAAGAAACTGACCACCGTCGATTACAAGAAATGCCAGGCAATCGCTGGGACCGGTGGCATCTCCTTCTACGGCATCAATAGCGCCGGTGTGGCTGCCGGATGGTGCACGAACAGCAGCGGTGTTGATATCGGCTTCACTTACGCGAACAAGAAATTCACTGCCGTCACCTTCCCGAAGAGTGTCGGAACTCAAGCGACTGGAATCAATGACAAAGGCGAAGTCGTAGGCCTGTACTTGGATTCTAACGGGCTCTCCCATGGCTTTTCAAAGGTAGGCACGAAATACACCAGCATCGACGTGAAGAACGAGACCAATACGGTCGCGTGGGGCGTCAACAATAACGGCCAGATTACCGTTTACGCCACGAACTCGGCCGGCAATTACGATTCTTTCCTGAAAACCGGAGCGAAGTTGAAGAACATTAACAATCCGGCTTCGAAGGGCGGATTGGGCACAATCGTCCACACTCCAAACAATAAGGGCGACATCGACGGTACCTACTACGATTCCGCCGGCAACGAAAAGGGCTGGCTGCTTCATGCCGGCAAATACTACGATGTCGTGGATCCAGGCGGGACGACCCGCGCCGACGGTCTCAACGACAAACTCGAAATCGTAGGACGTTACGGTTCGGGTACATTCGGCGGCACCGGTTTCAAAGCAACCACCAAGCAGTAATCAGCGCCTGGCCGCCTCATGGCTCGCGAGCCGAGCTTGAGGCGGCCCGGCCTTACATGTTCATGATTTCGGGCTCACAGGGGAAGAGGGGTGATAACAAGTTTCTAAAGGAGGAGAAGGCCAATGAAGAGGTTTGTTTTGGGTTCATTGCTGGTTCTAACCTTTGTCGCCGTGGGTATTGCGGCGGCGCCGCCGTTAACATTTACCTTCAAAGATATTCACGCCACTAAGACGGCACTGGAGACGGACACCTACGGGATCAACAACTCCGGGACCATCGCGGGGGATTACGTGGATTCCAGCAGCGTTCAGCATGCCATGCTCCGTGGCGTACCAACCACCACCGTTGACTACAACAAATGTCAGGCGATCGCCGGAACTGGCGGCATAAGTTTCTACGGCATCAATAAGAGCTGCACGACCGTCGGCTGGTGCACCAGTTCCAATGGCGTAGACATCGGCTTTTCCTGGACAAAGGGAAAATTCACTGACATCAATTATCCCAAATCCAGTGGGACCCAAGTTACAGGAATCAATGACCAGGGTGACGTTGTGGGCCTGTACCTCGACTCCAACGGCCTGTCCCATGGCTTTTCCAAGATAGGAAGCAAGTACACGAGCATAGACGTAAAGGGCGAAACCAATACGGTCGCCTGGGGCATTAACAATAAAGGCGAGATCACCGTATACGCCACCAACTCGGCTGGCGATTTCGATTCTTTCCTGGTTACCGGGAAGAAGTTCAAGAACATCAACAATCCAGCTGCGAAAGGCGGGTTGGGCACCATCGTCCACACTCCAAATAATAAGGGCGATATCGACGGTACCTACTACGATTCCGCCGGCAACGAAAAGGGCTGGCTGCTTCATGCCGGCAAATACTACGATGTCGTCGATCCAGGCGGAACGACCCGCGCCGACGGTCTCAATGACAAACTTGAAATCGTAGGACGTTACGGTTCAGGTACGTTCGGCGGTACCGGATTTAGAGCTACCACCAAGCAGTAATCTCTGCGCTTGGCCGCCTCAATGCCGGTCTCTCGGCCTTGAGGCGGCCGGGCCACTTTGCTTCCAACGCATTATCCCAACCCAAAAAGCACGCTGGCTCTGCAATAAAGGCGACGTCTCTCGCCGAAACTTCACCGAGGAGCTATCTGCTTGGCCAGATAGCTATTGACCGCGGTGCCCCATTCTTTTCCGCTCTCGCGGTCCGCATCTCCCATCTCCTTCACATGTTCGTTGGCCTCGGGAGTCAGAGCGGTTCGTTCATACGCAACATCCACTTTCGTGTTCCCCGGGTCGGGTTCCGAGAAACGGACATCGATGAGCACAACCATCGCCTCGGGAATGACGTAGACATACTGAAAGTGGCGGGCGTTCACGTCAAAGGAAGTGTTAATCCAATACGCGTGACGGTGGCCGTGGCGCACCGTGAACACGGCACCCTGAATGTCCCGCGCGGGTTGCGGATAGAGAAAGTGCGGATCCCAGTGGCCATCCGCCCAGGCGCGTTCCCCCTCCGGCCCAAACAGCGGCGCCACTGTCTCGTACGGGGCGTGAGCCGTGAACTCAAACTCATTCCTCACATGAAGCACCGGCCCGCGCGATCCGGCACGGTAATGAAGATGATAGAAGAACGCCAGAAATGCCAGCGCTCCCACCGCCAGTGCAATCACTACGGACGTTTTCATCGCTTTCTCTCCTTCAATTGATGGCTGTCGGACGCCTTTAACGTCATCCCATAAATCTTCTTGAACTGCTCGATCTCCTTCAGCGTCTCCGAAGAAAACGGCGCTTTCCCCTCGAAGGCGTGCAAAACCACTCCCTCCAACAGGTCGCCCAGGGACATGTCTTTCAATTCGGCGATTGCTTTCAGCACTTTTAACATGCGTTTTTCGAGGCGCACGCCGGTTTGTACGCGCTCGACCTCGACAAATGAAACAGTTTGTTTATCGTGAGCCATGACCTATGATACCACGGTACATTGGTACCATCAATCCGGATCGAATGGCGGCCTTAGTGTTGATGACTGGCTTGAATAGCGACGACGAAGAGAAGGAACAAAGATGAGAGCAGCGCGATCAAGAGCAGGAGGGCCAGGTCGACCAGGCCCTTTTTGAGCCACTGCTTCCGGATTCTCCCCGATCGAAAGAGGATTTCGTGGAAGTAGAGTATCCAAAACGCAGCCGCGACTAGAAATAATCCGGCCCGCACGATTGTGTCAGTGGGGTACAAAGCCACGCCATAATACACGACGGCCCAGTTATCTCAGCCTCATCGGCGGTAATCGTCCTAGGCAACGTGGTTCGGCTTGCGAGAGCTTCCCCACCAGACCGCGGTATCGTCCGGCCGATTAAGCATCTTCGACAATTCCTGCTTGATCTGCACCAGCCGGCTTTCACGTACGCCGGACGCCGTGCGCTCAATCGGGCTGTGTTGGCTTTGCTGCGAATACAGAACGTTCAGGTTCTGCAGGTCGGTAATTTCGTGACGAAGGCTGGAGAGGCGTTCCGCAAGATAAGGCATGATTTCAGCATACGCCTGAAAGCAACGTCCGTTTGCTTTCCTTAGTGGTGTTGCAAATGCACAGGTTACAGAGCGACAAACGCAATCATTTCGAAATCGAGCCGATATAAACCGCAAACGGCTCGAGCGACAAATGAGACAGCGAGCCCGTCGCCGTCTTCATCGTGGTCAGCAGAGTGTTCGCATTCTTTGCCGGAAAGCCCTGCGGCGTGAGATCGAAGCTCACCTCCTGCGGCTGCGAGGACATATTCAGCACAACAAGCACTGCTTCATTCTTGTAACGCCTCAGATACGAGAGCACATTGGGATCACTCTGGTTCAGCGCCACGTAATCGCCGTCGAGCAGAGCGTGATTCTCATGCCTGAGCGCCAGCAGCCCGCGATAGAGATTAAGGGTTGAGGCAGGATCTTTCATTTCGCTGGCGACGTTAACATTCTTGTAGCTCAGCGGAACCGGCAGCCACGGCGTGCCTCGCGTGAAACCGGCGTTCGGACTGTCGTCCCATTGCATCGGCGTACGCTCTCCGTCACGTCCTTTTTCCATCGGCCAACCCACGCGCCCGATCGGATCCTTCACATCTTCCTTCCGCGTCGGATCATTGTTCTCCATCCCAATCTCTTCGCCGTAATACATGATAGGAGTTCCGCGCAGCGTCAAATAAAGCGACCCCATCAGCTTGGCAATGGCCTGATTATTTTGCCCATCGCCATAACGCACCGCCGACCGAACAATATCGTGATTGCTGATCACAAACACCGGCCAGCCTCCCGCCGAGTCGACGGCCGCAATTTGCCGGCGAAACTCCGGAGGCGACAGCCTGTTAACGGTCGTGAACATGAAGTCCATCGGCATCTGCAATTCATCGCTGTGCTCGCCGTAGTATTGCTTCAGTTCGCTCACATCCTTTGTCCAGGTTTCACCAATCAGCACCGCATTATTCTGATCAGCCACTTTTCGCAGATCGCGCAGAACGACGTGTACTTCCGGCAGCTTGGTGTTGTAAAGATTTTCTTCCAGCGGATCGCCGAACTTGTCCGTCCCCGGAAGCACGGGATTGTCGCGCATCGCAGGGTCTTCGAACAGCGTATCGACGGCGTCGAGCCGAAAGCCGGCCACGCCGCGTTTGTACCACCACCGCGTCACATCGAACATGGCGTCGTGCACCGCGGGATTCCGCCAGTTCAGATCAGGCTGCTGCGGATAGAAGTAGTGATAATAAAACTGACCGGTCTTCGCATCCATCGTCCACGCCGCTCCGCCGAAGGTCGAAACCCAATTGTTCGGCTCCGAAGAACCTTTGCCGTCGTGCCACATGTACCAGTCGCGCTTCGCCGAAGTACGCGACGACCGCGAATCGATGAACCACGCATGCTGATCCGACGAATGATTCATCACAAAATCCATAATGATGCGAATGCCGCGTTGCTTCGCCTCCTCCTGCATGCGATCAAAGTCCGCAAGCGTCCCGTACATGGGATCGATATTCTCGTAATCCGAAACGTCATAACCGAAATCAACCTGCGGCGACGGATAACACGGCGTAATCCAGATCGCATCAACGCCCAGACTCTTCAAATAATCCAGCTTCGACGCGATGCCATTCAGGTCGCCAATGCCGTCGTTGTTGCTGTCCATGAAACTGCGCGGATAGATCTCATAAAACACCGCATGCTGCCACCACTGATGCCCCTCGGCGTCGACAGCCTGAGTCTGCGCGAGAGCCGCGGAACAAAAACCAGCAACCAACAAAACCAACCCCGCGAACTTACACAACATGAGAACGTCCTCCCGGAATATAAGACGGCACCAGAAGTCTAGCTCAAGTTCGCGTGGCGCGGGCGCCCGTACTCGTGCGGACCGGAAAAAACTCTGTCATCCCGAGCGTCAGTCGAGGGATCCGCCGTGTTCTATCCCAGCCAGGCAAAAGGGTGCCCCATCTTTCCGCGTTCTCTGCGGAAAGGTGGGAAACGAGAATCTCGACCAGTGCCGCATCACGTCCGAATAACGCCGCGCCGGCCTACGGCACTACCTTCTCCGCTCCCAACCGCCGCCACGCCT
>Ga0210383_10003896_pt1 | contig 13282 bp, 10 predicted proteins | sample IncBWC14OmetaG_FD_160072 | JGI IMG/M metagenome (GOLD analysis project Ga0210383, IMG submission 160072) | Forest soil microbial communities from Barre Woods Harvard Forest LTER site, Petersham, Massachusetts, United States - Inc-BW-C-14-O ...
TTTCCTGCCGGCGCCGAAGTCTGAATCGGAGCGGAAGCCCCATTCGAAGCTGACACTGGTTGCATCGATGCCGCAGGTTGAGTTGACGCCGCGGATGGCGCGTTTGCAGTCGCCGCTGGCGCATCTGCTGCCGGGTTTGAATTCGAAACGCTCGAAACTCCCTCTGCCGCCACCTGTTTCGCCGCCAGCCCTACTTGTTGTTCCTGGGGCGGCTGCGGCACTGCAGAAGCCGGCGTTGCCAACGCCGCGTTTGGCTGCGTTAGCGCCGATGGCAGAATTATTACGGGAGCGGAGACCGCCACCGGCCGCGATTTCGCGGAAACTGTCGGTGCGGATGGTTGATCCAGCTTCGTGGTTGTCACGTCCGCAGGCTGCGCTTCCGGCGTTGATTTCACTGCGCCACCGGCCGCGCTCTTCGAACTCTTGTTTGCGAATTCCACCGTGATCCCCGAATCGGAGCTGGTGATGTTGTACGGACTCGCGTGCCGCAAATCGATTACGATGCGCGAAACTTCCGGCGAAAATTGCGCCAGCCGAATCTCACGGACCGGGTCCAGGTTGCTGGCGATCTGCTTTTCGGAAGTCCGCAGATGCGCGCCCGCGAAATCCAATACCAGTCTGTCGGGATTCTGCAACTTCATTGCGTGATAGTTCAGTTTTCCGGTTCCGATCACGTTCACTTCGGTCAGCTCGCCGTTCTGCTCGAGCTTCACTTGCCGTATACCCTCAGTGGTTGAACCCGAAGTCTTGGTTTCCGATGATTTGGCCGCAATTGGTTGAATCGTCGGCTGCATCGAAGGAGCAGGTCCGGTGACCGCCGCTTTCGGCGCGCCTTGATCTGCGCGCGACACCAGCAGCATCAGCTCTTGCGAGTCTCTGCGTTCGAGCCGTGGCTCTACGCCCTGGCTCAACAATATCTCCACGCGCACTACCGGCTTGGCTCCCGCGGAGTACGTCAGCATGCGGTAGCTCTTTACCAGGTCGGACGCCACCACCCGCGCTCCCGCAGGATCCGCGGACGATACTCCGGTCAGATCCAGCACGAACAAGCTCTCGCTTGGGCGATAGGTGGTGTATTCGAACGGCCCGTTCGCCTCGGCTTCCAGCGTCACGTTGCCGTTCTTTACCACCGCCTTAACATGCACCACCGGCGCATCGCTCGCCCGTAGTGTTCCGCTCATCAGTATCAAGGCTCCTGCAACCAGCGCAGCCGCCCCCACCGCCCTCCGCATAATCCTCATTGCTGCTCTCCTGCGCTCGGGTAGATTCGCTTGGTAACTAATCTCTCGACCGGCTTCCCGAAAGCATCTTTGGAATTTTCTTTGAACGTTACTCCGTCTAATCCAATCTTCTCCACATCCCCGTCATACAGACGGTCCCCTTCTCGAAGGAAGTAAGTCCGTTGATCCGGATTCGTCACCACCGCGAGCATTCCGCTGGCTGCCTTTACCGTTCCATCCACGTGAACTGTCGCAATCACCAAGCCCGCCTTCCCCGGAGGTAGTGGCGGCCCGCTCGCCTTCTTGTCGTTTACCAGTGGTGAAAACGGATCACGCTTGCCTGCCATTGCATCCGGCTTCGCCGCTGGGTCCGCGGCATTCCCTGGCGCCGCCGCATCCGGAGCCGCCTTTTTCTTGTGCACGCTCTTTTTTGCCGGCGCGGGACTTTGTTCCGGGTTCGGCTTCGAACTTTGCCCCCATGCCCCCGGCAGAAGGCAACATGACATCGCCAGTATTCCCATCACCTTCGCGGTTGTCTTCACTAGTGTCATCGTCTTCGCCTACCGTTTTGCCGGTGCAGCCGTCGGCGTTGTAGCTGGCGCCGGCGCGTCTGCCGCTTTCGTAAAGAACGTTGTAATCGTAAATATTCCTGTCACCGAGGCTCCCGGATTCAGCCGGAAGGCGGCGTTATTCGCCTTCGCAATGCCCTCAAGCTTCAAGTCGCCCACATTGATGATTCGCGAAAGCCGCCCCAGCCTCGAGAAGAAGTCCAACACCGAAAAATACGGCCCGTCCGCCTGCACCTCGAACGGCAGCTCAAAGTAGTAAGGCTTGGTTCCCACTGGCTTGGCCGTCATTCTCCGCAGCGAAACTCCTGAACTCACTGCCGCGCTTTGAATCATCAACATGAACTGGTCAACCTGTTTTTCTTCCGGCACGATGGTCTGCAGCGTCGCCAACTGTTTCTGCAAAGCGTCCATCTGCGATTGCAATTCCACTCTTCGCTGTTTGTAAACCCGCAGGCTCGCCACTTCTTGTTCCAGCGGCTTTTCCTGCTTCTGAGCGTCTTGCAATTGCGCTCGCACCGATGCCAAAGGCAGTCCCGGAATGTAGAAGCCGGCCGCGATCACTGCGACTGTCAAACCCAGGTAAAACAGAGCTTGCAGCGGCCAGGGCCAATCTTTGAACGAAGTTGCCATTTCTAGCTCCTCCCCGGGGCCGCGGGCTGCGGAGGTGGCGCGGATGCCGCTGGCTTGGCTTCCGGCGCTCCTCCAGGTACGGAGGATTGCGCTACAGTGGCCGACATCGTGAAGTTAAACGTTTGCACCGACTTCACCACGTCATCCTCTTTCGCCTCTTTGATCTCGATCTTGTCGAAGTAACCCGACCGTCGCAGCTGCGTTATAAAATTCGCTACTGCGTTGATGGACCCTGCTTCGCCGGTTATATCCAGGTTGTCGCCCTTGCGCTCCATCGACGTCAGCCACAGCGCGTCCACCCTCACCACCGTGTTCGCCACCATTTGCAGCAATTCCTGCCCGCCGGTGCGATTCTTCTGCAGCGTCTCGATCACATTGATCCGCTGCTCCAGCACCGACTTCTGGCTCTCGAACCGGTCCACATCCTGTTTCACCTGTTGCAAACTTTGCTTCTCTGCGCGCAACGCCGAAATCCGCGCGTTGGTCGCGTCCAGGTCCCTCTTCTGCTGGAAATAAACCACCGATAGCACGATGAAGGCGAGCCCCAGCGCCACCAGCAGGAAGATGATCTGCATCGTCGCTTCCAGCGGTACGGCCTGTTTGGTGGCCTTCGGACGCGCTTGCCCCAGTAAATTGATCCGAATCATGGCGTGTCAAAGCTCCTCAGCGCCAACCCCACTGCGATTGCCAGGCGCGGCGCCAACTCGCGAATCTGGCTTTCATCATGACGCCCTGAATTGATTGCTATCTTGCGAAATGGATCCAGCTCTTCCACCGGCATCGCAAACTCTTCTTTCAACAGATCCAGCAGCCCCGGAACCCGCGAAGTCCCGCCCGCCACATATATCCGGCGGATGTTTTCTCCGCTGGCCGTCGCGCGGAAAAAGTCGAAAGTCTTCTGAATCTCTAAAATTAAAATGTCTGACACCGATCGCAGAATCGCCGTGCGCTGTTCTTCGCTCACTCCCGCCAGCGTTCCGCCCATCTTCAACTTCTCGGCATCCTCGAAGCTCAAATCCAATTCCTTCTGCAAAGCGTCGGTGTACTGGTTGCCACCCACCGAAACGTCGCGCGTAAACAGCGGCGTCCACCCGCGCACGATGTTGATGTTCATCACGCTCGCGCCGATATTCAGCAGCGCTACCACCTGCGAAGGGTCCGGCTCGTAGTTCACTTCAAAGCAGTTCTGCAGCGCGAACGCATCAATATCTACCACCACAGGAGTCTTGCCCGCCTGCGCCAGCACGTTCGTGTGATTCAGAATTTTGTCTTTCTTCACCGCCACCAGCAGCACGTCCATCTGGTTCTCGGTAGCTTCCAGCAGTTGATGGCTCAGGTTCACGTCCGCAATATCAAACGGGATATGCTGGCTCGCTTCCGCCTGCACCCGGTCAAACAACTCTTCTTCCGTCATCAGCGGCATGCTCACCCGCTTGACGATCACCGAATGCCCGGACACCGACGTAGCCACGTCCTTCGCCTTAATTTTCTGATTGTCGAATATGGAGATGATCTTCTCGGCGACCGAAGGGGCATCCATGATGGCGCCATCTACCACCGTATCCTGCGCCAACGTCTCGATCCCGTAACTCACCAGCTCGTAGCCTGCCTTCGACTTCTTCAGCTCGACTGCCTTCACCGAACTCGAGCCGATATCAAGGCCGATTAACGATTTCGTTCTCCCCAGATTTAACATCGCGCGGCCCCTCGCTCCTCACTCCGTCCCGCTTCGCAGGTCGGACCCGCCTTCGCCTTCTCTTGCCTTCGAATTTCTTTCGGAGTTTCTTTGCCGTCTTTCGCTTCGCACCCCGCGAAGCTTCCTGCTTTGCTCGAATCGTCGCGACGAATCCTAGCTTGAATCTTTACTCCACCGGGACAGTACTGCTACGCCCGGTACTTGTTCTCTTTTATCGTTTATTACACCCGCGGCATTGAGTGTCAACCTACGTTTTGCTCTCGTGTGCTATTGGTAAAAACCCGTTCGTGGGGACAGTAAGGCGAAAACGTACAGGTGAAAAGTACAGGTAAGTGCTTGAAACCCTTATATAGAAAGGCGAAACGCGAGGCTAAGGCGAAGGTGTTCCCGCATCCATTTCTGTCGCTCTGCTCTAGTTCTTCTTAGGCACCATCCAGTTTTATTTTCCGCCAAATTTTGTCAACTTGCCGTCCGTGCCTCACTTGCTTCTCAGCGAGTCGGCTCTGTTGGCCAAAGTCGCACCTTGTAGTCGGGAGGTCGGAGCTCTTAGCTCCGACAAAAACAACGCCGCGCCAGCGCCCTCCCGCTCTTCAGGGGGTCGGAGCTTCAGCTCCGACAAAAAGACGGCGCGTCAGCGCCCTCTCGCCTTTCGGAAGGTAGGGGCTTTAGCCCCTACAAAAAGACGGCGCGTCAGCGCCCTCTCGCCTTTCGGAAGGTAGGGGCTTTAGCCCCTACAAAAAGACGGCGCGTCAGCGCCCTCTCGCCTTTCGGAAGGTAGGGGCTTTAGCCCCTACAAAAAGACGGCGCGTCAGCGCCTTTCCTTTCGCGGTGCCGTTCCCGCGAGCCTTCGCTTTCATTCTTTCCCGCCCGGCATCCTAAACTTTATCTGCTTCCAAATCCTGTCAACTTGCCCTTTCGTCGCTTCATCCATCTTTATCTCGTCCGGCCAACGCCCCGTAAAACCTTCTTCCTTCCACTTCCGCGTGGCATCCACTCCCATTTTCGACCCATAATCCTGACGCCGCGCCGCATGGTCCAACGTATCCACCGGCCCCATCACAAACTGTATGTCCCGCTCCGGATCGATCGCGCACAACGCCTTCCACACCACTTCGCGCGAGTCCTGCACATTCACATCGTGGTCCACCACCACTACCACCTTCGTAAACATAGCCTGCCCCAACGACCATATCGCGTTCATAATCTTCCGCGCCTGCCCCGGATAGCTCTTCCGTATCGACACAATCATCAAATTCTGAAAGATTCCTTCCGCCGGCATCGCTACATCAACAATCTCCGGGTACTGCATCTTCATCACCGGCATAAAAATCCGCTCGATCGCGTGACCCATAAAGTAGTCTTCCTGCGGAGGCGGCCCCACAATCGTCGTCAGATACAAAGGCTCCTTGCGATGCGTGATGCAATCAATGTGGAAAACGGGAAACTCTCCCTCCAACGAATAAAATCCCGTGTGATCGCCAAACGGCCCTTCCGTACGCATCTCGCCCAGATTCACATGCCCTTCCAACACAATTTCCGCGTTCGCCGGCACTTCCAGGTCCACCGTCTTGCACTGCACCAGCTCCACCGGCTCTCTGCGCATAAATCCTGAAAACAAAAATTCGTCCATGTCCGGAGGCACCGGCAAAATTCCCGCCAGCGCCGTCGCCGGATCAGCTCCAATCGCCACCGCCACTTCAATCTTCCCTTTCGGATTTTTCGCCCGCGCGTTGCGAAAATGTTCCGCGCCATGCTTCTGCGTCTGCCAATGCATCCCGGTCGTCCGCCCGTCATACACCTGCATGCGATAACACCCCACGTTGCGCTTGCCCGTCTCCGGATTTTTCGTAATCACCATCGGCCAGGTAATGTAACGCCCGCCATCCTGCGGCCAGCACTTCAATATCGGAAAATAATCGAGCGTAAAGTTTTCCGTGCGCACCACTTCCTGGCACGCGCCGTTGCGTACCGGCTTCGGAAAAAACGACCCAATCTCCGCCAGCTTCGGCAACATCTTCACTTTTTCCAAAATTCCCTGCGGCGACTTCACATCCAGAAACGAATGCACCCGCTCCGCCACTTCGTCCAACGTATCCACTTCCAGCGCCATACACATGCGCCGCTCGCTCCCCAAAAGATTCGTCACCGCCGGAACCTTCGACCCTTTCGCCCGCTCAAACAGCAGCGCCGGCCCCCCCGCCTTAACCACCCGGTCGGTTATCTCCGTAATCTCCAGGACGGGATCCACCTCCGCCGAAATCTTCTCCAGCTCGCCTTTCTTCTCCAGCGCCCTGACAAATTCCCTCAAATCCCTATAAGCCACTTCCCCTCCAATGTTTTATAAGTCCGCCGAAGCAATGCTGTCGCGAAGGCGGATGCGCCCGCTAACTCGGACACGACGATGCCAACATCGTACGCGAGCCGCTAACTCTAGCATGGAGCCTCGCGTCCCACGAACTGATACGAAAGGTTCTCCCGTATCACAGTTGCGGTTCGTGAAATCGCTGGCCGGATGCGAGTCGCCAGTACGGCTCAAAGCTACTAGAAATTAATCGCAGATGTTAGAATTTTGAACATGCCTATCGACGACCGCCTAGGCGCCCTCGAAAAACAATTTCAAATGGAAGATCTTTCGGCATCGACCGGGGGCAAGGTGGCTCTGGAACTCGCCTCACTTGCGCCTCTCCCATGGCCTTTCTCCAAAATTATTGAGAGGCTTAAAGCACGTCTCGTGGCCGAAGAGACCGAGCGAATTCGTCTGATGCTGACAGTTTGTGTGAGCGAAGTTCGTAAGCACGAGACTGACCTCAATCGCATGCCCGCCCCCGAGGAATTCGTAGAACTGCTATCGGATGCCGCTAGAAAAGCCGAAGCTACCCGAGCCAAGGAACGGGTCAAACGGATCGCTCTTATTCTTGCAAATGCCATGGTGGAATCGAAGCCGACTGATGCCGATGAGATTGAAGAAATGATGCGGGTTGCGATGGACGTGAGCGATACCGATCTCAAATATCTGGCCGAATTAATAAGGATAGAAGCTGCCCAACTTGCAGCCCAAGACCACATCGCCAGATTCGATGCACATATGATTTGGGAAAAAGGCTTTTGGGGGACCCGTATTGTTCCTGAAATTGATAGTGTGTTCAGTAAGTTGGAAAGTTACGGTCTCGTTGCCCGTATCCCGCCGCCGAGCAACCTTACTATCAGTGCAGATTTTCAGAACCGCTACGTACTGTTGAAGAAGGGCCTAAGGTTTGCGGAGCTCATCCGTGAAACTGCGGAACGATCACAATAATCATTGGAATACTTAAGAAATCTTCTCCTGAGAGAACGGATCATTCGGATTTCCGCCTTTCTTTCTGAAATCGTATTCCTTCAAAAATTGATCCAGAGCCCGTTTCTGCCTGGATGTAATCGAGTTGCTCTTACTAAGCTTTCGCACCCTCGTAAACACCTGATCCGGATCGATGTAAGGCCTTATCCATTCTGGATCAAGACGGTCAAACTTGCGGCCCACAGCATCACCAAAGCTTTGGCTCGAACTACTCTGAAGAAATCTTTCAACAATTTCTACTAAGTTACCGTCATCCCTCGCAGCATTCGCCACCCAAGCCCGGACTTCCTCTTCGCCACTCTTCTCACGCCAGAAGTTGAGCACGGGAAATAACTTCGGAACGTGCAAGAGCGATCCATCCTTGCTAGCGGTGTGTATTTTTTCCAACAGCAACCGATCCAACTCCTGAAGCTGATCCCGACTGATCAACCAATTCTGCTCCGGATCTCCGGTCGCCCCATAGAGTCCCTGTTGTTGACCCAGCACTATGTAAACGTGTTGAATCATGTACAGCGCGCTGCCAATTTCAAACGCTCGCCGGAGAATTTCAAAGACTCTGTCTTTTTCGAGGCGTTTCAGAAGTTGCCAGATCACCCGGCCGATCTGAATGTCGTTTCCATAATCAATGAGACCAGAACGTTCGTCTTCAGGTAATAGAAGTCGATCGGCGATATTGAGAAGAGCTACTATGATCGGTTCGATGTTTTGAATGTTAATTTCGCTGCCCGTATAATCTTGAAGCCTGTCCAGAAACGCGCTGGCTCTAGTCTTGCCGTCCGGCCGAATCTGTTGCGAAAGTTCTAAGATTTCAGCGCTGAAGCGCTCAGGATTGTTTGCGAGTGCGAGGATCGCCTTCATCTCCAAATTCGAAACCTCTCCGCCCGCGACCGTTAAACTGAAATAGACGGGGAAGATATCCTCGCTGCAAACGCGCAAATCGCGACGCCATCGAGAGTCCCAGTCAGGACCGTATTGACTATTGCCCCAAACGTTCTGCAGCTTTGGAAAAAGTCGTTTCAGCATACTTTGAACGGGCTGCACGAGAAGTGGGTTTGATCTGCCTAGCCGTTCGAGCCATCCTTCATGAAACTTCTCGAGATCTTGACCAGTGGGTGCTCTCAGAGGATTAGTACTGTGACCACAGAACATTTGCCGGTTGGTTCTAACGCAGTCATAAACTTCCGGAACAAACATCCTGAGGGATTCGATAGCAATAAAATCGATGGGATTCACCTCGCCGATTACAGCTCTGAACGTAACGACCAGGGTGTTCGCGAAACGAACAACATCCCGCGGCGTTTCTAGAAACCTATCGATACCCTCGAAAAAAATGTTCCCCCAATAGACCTTGTCAAAACTCTTCGGCTCAACGTCCGAAAGCATCGGGTCAAGTTTCTCGAAGAAAAGGTTCCTGATCGAAAGACGATCCACCAAAGGCAGCTCGAATGGAACTTGCACAATCTTTTCTAGATAATCTTCGCCCGAACCTCCCTGTAACTCGCTAAGCGACCGGGTCACAACACGCTTGTCAAATGCCAACAGATAGGTAACCTTCGGAAAATCGGCCACAGCTTTAACAACGCGAAATACTTGTCTAATCTCATCGGACGTCAGCCTATCAATATCGTCGACGATAACTAGAATGCGGCGCTTTTGCTTACTCAGAGCTGTCGAAATCTCATGCTTCAACTTCGCGATGTCCTTTGGTTTTGGCCGTAACACCTTGGCACTCGCCTTTGCCAGGCCGGCGTGAGGTAGAGGAACCTCGGAAACGAGATCAGCGAAGTCCGCCAACTTGTTCCGAATTGCATCTGAAAACTCCCTACGTACCTCCAGCTGCGCCCGGAGCTGGTTGAAGAATGCCCAGATCAAATCTTCACTTCCTGCAAACCACCACGGATTGAACGTCACGATAAGCGGCTGGTTGGCTGGAGCAACCTCACGAATGAAGTGCTGGACGTAGTTAAGCATGGTCGTTTTTCCAAAGCCCCAAGCACCATACAGCGCTATCACATGGCCGTCCGAGCCCGAGAGCCCGACAATGCTCTCCGCCAGTCGTTTAGCGAACGGTGCGTAGCCCAATCGGTCTAATTTGGGGTCTAAGGTCGGCCTGTCAGCAGAGAGGTCAATGGTAATTGGCTTATCATCAGTAGTCATGGTTCATCCTATGAACGACCGACTCAATTATCCCACGGGAATCTGCCCTTCCAATCGCTAGTATCGGCTTGAGATATTGTTCTCGTAAATCTGCTTAACCTTTTTACGTGCACACACGAAATTATTTTGCCTCGTAAATCTTTACCACTAAGTTAAATACAAGATATTTTACTTCATACCCTTGAATTTCACCCGCTCGTTCATTTAGCATCGGTCGGAGCACAAGAAAAAGTGCCCGTGAAAGACGGATGGGCGAGTGAGCTTCACCAAAAGCTCCTCGTCCCAATTTGGGAATATTGGAGAAGGATGATGATGAACAGATTTCGTAGAGGACGCAACGTGTCCCAATGGGCCGGTCTCCAAACCGGCCCCATGACAGTCGATGTCGACGCAGTTTGGGCCAACCGTGACCGCAACCCGGTCCCACACCCAGTCCCACACCCGGTCAATGCCCCAGTCAAATATGTCTCCCCGCTAACCGCCTACGCCGAATATGAGCGAAACAAGACGAATGCCAGCAACCAACTCGCCGGGACGGCTCAGAATGCAGCCCCCGAGGTTGCTCACGCCACAGCCGCCGAGACAACCCTGGTCGCCGAGGCTGCCCCATCCGATCCTGCGAACGTGCCAACCAAGGAGACCCAGCCTACAACCGAAAAACCAGCCAACTTGCTCGACAGCCTCCCCGCCTTCAAAGCCGCCATAGAATCCTTCGAAAAGCGAGGCGATCCCATTATGGTCTCAGCCGACCCGCAGCCACTAGACGAGGAACCCGCCGCCCCACGATCCCAGCCCAAACCAAGAAAACGCCCCAAACGAAAACCACGCCCAATTCCAACACTCAAACAACTCACCGTCCGCCCCTCAGCTCAGCGACCCCAATCCCAGCCCAAATCCCAAAATGAAATTGACCTCGCGCACCACAAGCGACGCTGCTCCATCTGCCACCACCCCGACCGCGACGCCATCGAAGAATCCTTCCTCCAGTGGCGCAGGGTCAAAAACATCGACTTCGACTTCAAGCCCGACGGCGGACCAACTGCAATCTACCGTCACGCCCGCGCCCTCAACCTATTCAAACAACGCAACCTCCATCTTCGCACCGCTCTCGAATTCGTCATTGAGCGAGCCGAAAACGTCATGCCCACCGCCGAGGGCTTGGTAAAAGCCATCCACGCCTACACCCGCATAAACGACCAAGGCGAATGGATCGATACCCCCACAACTCACATAGTCAAAGTTATGCCCATCGTAAAACCGGGACCTCGCAACGTGACGCCGGCAACCTCTGGAAACGTCACTCTCGACGTCAAAAAAATCTCCGATTGTCCCCGCGAAGGGCGGGTGGAAGTAAGCATCGAATCGCCAAGTGGGCGCCCACTTCTAACCGGTTCTGCACCACAAACAGAATCTCGCCCAACCCCAACAAAACAAAGGAAACGAAAATTTCTAACCGGGGCCAGAACGCACATTAGGATTTTCGGAAAACTCGCAAATTCCGTTTCAAAAATTTGGCGCCGGAGCGCCCAATGAATCCCCATTTGACGCCCGGAGCGTGCGTGGCTAAAATCCGCCCCAACCCAGGGGATCGATTAGGAGGCCAACATGTTCGTAGCCTTCCGGACCATCGTTTACGCCACGCTTTTCACCGGCTTTCTGCTGATCTATCTTCCAACGCGCGTCCTATCCTCCACAGGCATCGTGCGCCCGGCAGCGCTCGGAGCGCCGCAAGTCGCCGGAGCGATTATCGGTACCGCGGGTGTGCTGCTCGCGCTGTGGTGCATATCCACCTTCGTGTGGATCGGGAGAGGCACCCCAGCCCCGTTCGACCCGCCGCGCCGCCTGGTGATTCGCGGCCCTTATCGATTTGTCCGCAACCCCATGTACATCGGCGCAGGACTGGCCCTGGGCGGCGCCGCGTTATTCTACGAGTCCCTTCCCCTCCTTGCTTACGGCGGAGCGTTCCTTCTGGCCTGCCATCTCTTCGTTCTGTCCTACGAAGAGCCCACCCTAAAGCGCACCTTCGGTCCGGAGTACGAAGCCTACTGCCAACGCGTCAGCCGCTGGTGGCCCGCCGCGCGACGCGCCGTATGAAGTCAGTCGGGATAACAGCGAGAAGCCTACTGAATTGGGGTCAACGTGAGCGGTTGGCGATAAACGACGCGGTTGAACACATTGTTGTTGTCGAGGCGGACGTAATACAGATAGGGGTGGTCGCCGATGACGGAAAAACTCAGGTCCGGGGCGTTCGGATCGATCAAGGAAAAATAGGCGTAGAGAAAACTGCCTTCGGGCTCGCCCGCGCGAATCTGGGCGAGCGTGACGACCAACTTGGGCTTGGTCCAGTTGATGAGATCGGTGGAGGTGGTGAAGTACAAACCTGGGGAGCCAAGTTCATCGTCAAAATAATCCCACAGGACGGCGACGGCCACGTTCGCGGTTTGATAAATGTTGAGGCCGTTTACGAATTGCATGTTCGGGACCGGCGTGTACACATGCTGCTCGGGATTAGCAACCGGGCCGAGGTAAGGGTCCACGAAAGAGACCGAGAAATCGGCGCCATTCCATCCGCGCCATGAACTCGGATCGAAAATGTTTTCGGTGCGAATAGGCGCTCCGCCGCCCGGCACCTGGCAAGGATGCGGCCCGGTTTTGCCGGAACAATTTCGCGGCCACTGCCAGTCGGTGGCGATGGCGTAATACCAGCCGCCGTAGGCGATGATGTTGGAGTCAACGCTGTAGCCGGTAGGGCCGTTGTCGAGCTGATATTTAAAAGGGACGCCGGCCACGAAATTGTGCGGCGCGCCAAAAGATTCGTAATGGTAGCCGCCATCTTTGGAGAGATGGTAGGTGTCGGAGTCGTCCTCGCAAAAAAAGAAGTTGTTGGGATCTTGTTCCGTGCACTCGCCGGGATGCGACCAGCCGTGATACTCGGTGTGCGAGAGGGCGACGATGTTCACGCCGTCCAAGGTATAGAACGAATCGAGCCAGGCTTGATCGTTAAAGTGCGCGGGATTTGGATCCGCGTCGGAATGGAAAGCCTGTGCGCAGCTGCGCACTACGGTGTCGAGCGTCGGCCCAAGGCTCTGAAACAGCTCAGAGCTTGCGGTCATGAAGTGGACCGTTCCGGTGGAGTCGCGGAATGCACGCGCCATCGCGTCGGGAATGTCGGCCGGAATGCAGGAGTCGTCGGGCGCGGTGAAGACCACGGTCCGCGGGCCGTCCAACACAGCGCTGATTCTGGGGGTCGTCGAGACTGCCTGGGCGGACAGTTCGGGCGCGGTCTGGGCCGGAGCTGCCTGGATGGCCGGTTCGGAGGCGGTCGTCGCTGGGGCTGACTGGGCGGACTGTTCGACGGCGCTCTGCGCCGACGCTGCCTGGATGGTCCGTTCGGGGGCGGTTTGCGCCGGCCTCGAAATTGCGAACAGGGCCACGGTGCATAGGACTGGAAGAAGGCGTCTCATCACTGGAAAAAGGCGGCTCATTCGAAATCTCCTGCCGGTTCGAAATCTCCTGCTCGTTCGGAATCTCCTGCTAGTTGCTCACCGGAGTTAACCCAGGTCGCGAGGAATCTACTCGGATTTTCTGAGTCTTATTATCTCACGGGATGGAGGCGGACTGGGTGGCGTCACGAAAGCTGGCCAGGGCTTCGGGTTCGTCGTCAAATGTGGGGATG
>Ga0210383_10003900_pt1 | contig 13278 bp, 14 predicted proteins | sample IncBWC14OmetaG_FD_160072 | JGI IMG/M metagenome (GOLD analysis project Ga0210383, IMG submission 160072) | Forest soil microbial communities from Barre Woods Harvard Forest LTER site, Petersham, Massachusetts, United States - Inc-BW-C-14-O ...
GGTATCCGTTAACTCGTTTATCGGTCCGAGTTCTCGGTTTTCAGTGGGACTCCACTGATTTGCAGAACTTGGGCACGGCAGCTTTCAGGCTAGCGACTACGAACTCTCTGCTCTGGGCGATGCCTGCCGCTTGATCGTCTAGTTTGTTGAGCACCAGTTGCGGGCTAAGACGGTACAGATCGATCAGAAAGTCGTCGGGCGTTTGGCAGCGGAGGCCGTATTTCTCGCAACAGTCTTTCGGGAAATGCCTGATGTTTTGGGTAATGATGGTGCTCGCGTGTCCCACAATTGCTGCGGCCAGGACGTGCCGGTCGTCTTTGTCGGGAATGCATTCGACCGCCTTCAGGAGCGCGGAGGGAGTTGTTACCATCGCTTCTGGAAACGCTTCCATCATTTGCCGGCGTCTCCACGCTGCTTGTTCGGAGGATCGATGCAGCTTCGTTCTCAGAGCCTTGGTCATTTCCGTCAATATCTGCTCGCTCCATAGCGGACGATACACCGCCGGCTCCTCGGCCAGGCGCAACAGCAGATCGCAGAGCGCCATGGGCACCAGAGCGCAGGCATCGAGCACGGCGCACTGGTCATAGCCCGGTGTGAAAATCATCAGGGATCTTGCCGTAGTTCCCTTCGGCGAATTCTCGTTTGGCCAGATTGTCCAAAGTTTTCCGGCGGGACGTATCGCGGGCGGCTTTGTATGCGATTACATCGCGCACATAGAGGCGGCGATGAGTGCCAACTTTGTGGAACGGGATTTCGCCTCTCTCCAACAGTTGCACCAGGAATTGCCGGGACATGCCGAGAATCTTGCTTGCCTCAATCGTCGTGAGTTCGTGGCTGCTTTGCAAGATGGTGACGGCATTTCCCGCTCGCAGGTCGGCCAGCAATCGGAGCAGGAAGGAATAAAGGTTGTTGGGAAGAATTTCGGCTTTGCCGTCAGGGCCGAGGAGCTTCACTTCGGCCTCGCGAAGCTTGGCGTAGGTTTCGATAATTTCTCTTTGCTCCTTTATAGAGACATCAAAAGCTTGGGCTTCGCTTGCCATAGACCTCCTTTTGCGTGATTCAGGTCTGCAACTAGCTTATCCTATAAACGCTACATATGCAACTAGTAACTTGCGTTTGTAGCGCACAAGTCGTTTGGGAGTCAAGGGCGCGGAAATGAGTGGCCGGGCCTACACGTGCGCTACAGCGGGATGTTCCCATGCTTCTTCGGCGGGTTCTTGTCGCGCTTGGTTTCCAGCATTTCCAGGGCCTGGATCAGCTTTTTGCGGGTTTCGCGGGGTTGGATTACGGCGTCGACGAAGCCGCGGTCGGCGGCTACATAGGGGTTGGCGAAGCGGTCGCGGAACTCTTCGATCTTCTTTTGACGTTCTTCTACACGGTTCGCGGCGTGCTCCAGTTCGCGTTTATAGACGATGTCCACTGCGCCTTCTGGGCCCATGACTGCGATCTCCGCGGTCGGCCACGCGTAATTCACATCGGTGCGAATGTGTTTCGAGGCCATGACGCAATAGGCTCCGCCGTAGGCTTTGCGCGTGATGACCGTCACTTTTGGCACCGTGGCTTCGGCGAAGGCGAAGAGCAGCTTGGCGCCGTGTTTGATGATGCCTCCGTATTCCTGATTAGTTCCGGGGAGGAATCCGGGAACATCTTCGAAAGTCACCAGGGGAATGTTGAAACAGTCGCAGAAGCGGACGAAGCGGGCGCCTTTGATCGAAGCGTTGATATCCAAGGTGCCGGCTAGAAATGCGGGTTGGTTGGCGACGATCCCTACTGGCTTGCCGTTCAGGCGGGCGAATCCAACGACGATGTTTCTTGCGTAGTGCTCCTGGACTTCGAAAAAATAGCCATCGTCGACGACCGCGTGAATTACGTCCTTGATGTCGTAGGGCAAGTTCGATTGATCGGGGACGATTTTGTCGAGAGCCGGATCGGACCGATCGATGGGATCGGTGCAGGGTTTGCGCGGCGGGTCGTCGAGATTGTTTGAGGGCATGAAGCTGAGCAACTCGCGGACCATCGACAGACACTCGGCATCGTCGTGAGCCTTAAAGTGGGCCACCCCTGAGATCTCGTTGTGAGTTTCCGCGCCGCCCAGTTGATCTTTGGTGACCTCCTCGTGCGTCACCGTTTTAATCACGTCGGGCCCGGTGATGAACATGTAGGAAGTCTTGTCGACCATCAGAATGAAGTCCGTAATCGCGGGCGAGTAAACTGCGCCCCCGGCACATGGCCCCATGATCGCGGAAATCTGCGGAACCACTCCGCTGTAAAGCGTGTTGCGGAGGAAAATGTCGGCGTAGCCGGCCAGGGACATTACGCCTTCCTGAATACGGGCGCCTCCGGAGTCGTTTAGGCCGATCACGGGGGCTCCCATCTTGGCGGCGAGGTCCATGATCTTTACGATCTTGGCCGCGTTGGCTTCGGACAGCGACCCGCCGAACACGGTGAAATCCTGCGCGAAGACAAATACCAACCGGCCTTCGATGCGGCCGTATCCGGTGATGAAGCCGTCGCCGTAGAACTTCTGCTCGGCCATGCCGAAGTCGTTGCAGCGATGCGTGACCAGTTTGTCGGTTTCTTCGAATGTGCCTTCGTCGAGCAGGAAGTCAATGCGCTCGCGGGCTGACATCTTGCCTTCTTTGTGCTGTTTTTCGCGGCGCCGCTCGCCGCCGCCGTCTTCGGCGAGTTGGTCGCGCTTCTTCATTTCAGCCAGTTTCTGTTCGAGGTTCATGGCGGGAGAATTATAGCGGGTTGAGGGGATCGGGGATTGCCGCGCGGGGTGGGCTTGCAGGCAGACTACCGAGCTTCGCTCAGCCGGACAGCCGGGGGCGGCTGTCCCCACGTGATTCGGATTACTCCATGCTGGAGCCGAGCGGCGTGTATCTGTATTTCTTACCGTCCCAGAAGACTACGGAGGTTGCCTGATCGCCGCCGGTTTCTTCGGCAAAGATTCCCATGACCGTCTTCTTTTTCTTGATCGCCATCTTCTTCACTACCACGTTCTTAAAAGGCAAATTCACGATAAGGAACTTTGCCTTGGGAGTGGCAGAGTGCCAGGCGTCCGGGCCGAGTCCATGAATCACCAGCAACGAGTACCCGCGGCGTTCAGGGTCGTCCGACGAAAACTGGGTCGTGATTTTGGGATTGCCGTAGCCGAAAAAGCTGTTGTAAGGATCGACGACCACAAAGCTGTCTTCCACCTGATCCATCATGGGATTAGTGCAGCGGGCCGGGATGACGATGTCTTCTATTCCATCGCTGTCCAAGTCGGCGATCAGCGGGTCGATGCCGATGAGGGTGCACGTCGATCCGAATTGCTTTTGGATGAAGGCGTTATCGACCGCAGGCCTGGCTGACGGCGGTATCGAGGCCGGTTGTGCGGCGAGCGCGCCGCTCAAGCACATGCACGAGAGAGCGAGAAAGAGCGCAAGTCGAGGGAACATAAGGTCACTCTAGACCAGTTGCGCTGTGAGGGATACGTGACGAAGAGGTCGGAAGGGTACTAAAGTCACCGGTCAGACTACAGGCTTTTAGCTCGGTGACTTGAAATGCTGCCAGCCTTGCTGGCGGAATTTGACTCGCCTTCCGTTCTGGTTTATCAGGACGACATTCTTGACCCGTGTGATTTCGCCAATCTGAGTAATGGTAACGCCCGCGATCGCGGGAGGCATTCGCTTGTTTCCAGGCACGGTGAACAGCAGTTCGTAATCGTCGCCTCCGTGCAAAGTGAATTTCAAGTCGACTTCGCGGGCGGGTTCGCCAATCGTCGTTCGCGGAACCCTTTCAGCATATATCTCCGCGCCTACCCCGCTCTCTTCGCAGATATGGGCAAGATCGGTTGAAAGGCCGTCGCTGAGATCGATCATGGCTGAGGCCAGACCTTTCGAGCGGAGAAACTGGCCCACTTCGATTCGCGGCATAGGATGGAAGTGGCGGGGAAAATCGGCGGGCCGAAGCTTCCGTCCGGCGAACAACAGCTCGAGAGCAGCAGCAGCGCCTCCTAACGCCCCGGTCACGTAAATTCGATCTCCTGGCCGGGCGCCGGAGCGGAGGATCGCTTTCCCTTTGGGAATCGCTCCGACGACGACGATGTCGGCCAGGATTCCCCCTGGGGATTGCGCCGAGTCTCCGCCCGCAAGGCTCACCTTGAACTTCTCTGCCAGCCCAAGCAAGCCTTTCACGAATTGGTTCACCCAGGACTGGGGTAAGTTTGGGGGCAGGGCGAGAGACAAGAATGCGGCGACAGGCGTGCCTCCCATGGCGGCGATGTCGCTGAGGCCGCGGGCCAGGCAACGATATCCGACCGCCTCGGGGGGGTGCCATTCTCGCCGGAAATGAACCCCTTCAAGGCTGAAATCGGTGGTGACCAGCGTTTGGTGGCCGGCGGGGATTTCCAGGATGGCGCAATCGTCACCGATGCCAGCGGCAAGTCCTCGTCTGCGAGGGGCTTGGCCCCGGATGCGAGAGATAAGCAGTCGTTCGGCGAAAGGCACGATGAATCCGATGATATACAATGAGGAAAGTGTTTGCGGCAGGGCGGCTGCGGAAGGTTACTGCCGTAACCCGGCTTAGTACCCTCGGCAGCACCTGTCTTCCGTAACCCCGGACCTTGTCCTGAGTCGTTGACAGGAGCAAGCCGGTTTGGTACCGTTGCGAAGCTACTTCCAAAACTCTGGCTGAGCTAAGTGCCGCATGTGGTTGGGATTGCGGGCGCACGGGATTTCGGCCTGACCCTGGTTCCGGTAGGATGAGCGGCTTGCTGGCCTTACTCCAAATCGGAGAAGGAGCGCTCACTGCGGGGATCGGGATGTAGGATCAAGGCGGCGAACCTGCCGCGACACTTCGATCCGTAATGAAGGGAAAATATTGCGTAAGCGTTTCTACATACTTTTCGTGGCGCGGGGCGAGGACGGGCAGCTCCGCAAGATTCCCATTCCAGTTCATTATCTGTACGTGTTGGTTATAGGTGCGGCGATTGGCGTTCTTAGCCTTACCGGCATTGCCAGTTCCTACATGCGAATGCTGTTGAAGGTTTCGCGCTTCAACGAGCTCCGCATCCAGAAAGATGAACTGAAGAACCGCTATTCGCGGCTGGAGCAAGTCGCACAGGAACGAGACATTCAGGTGGCGTCGCTGGGCTCGCTGGCCAGCGAAGTTTCTTCGCTTTACGGTCTGAAGTCGGATCCAACCCTCGAAACAGAATCTTCCGATCACGTGCAAGACGCACAAGTCAGTTCGTCCCTTGATCGGCTTTACGCCCTGAAAGACACGGCTCTAAGCGGCGCGGCGGCGACTGGTATTTCTCTAGGCCTTACGCGGAACGTAACAACCGCAGACTGGCTGAAAGCCAACTCGGCGCCGAATCTGTGGCCGGTGGAAGGTCCAGTGACCGGATCGTTCGGCGAGCGAACCGACCCGTTCAACGGTGAGGGAGCGTTCCATCGTGGGATCGATATATCAGCTTCCTACGGACAGCCGGTAATCGCTCCGGCCGACGGTGTCGTGACATTTGCCGACATTATGGGCGGATATGGACGAGCTATTGCCCTTGACCATGGCCACGGAATCACGACTCGATACGGGCATCTGGCCAGCTACGCAGTCGTCCCCGGCCAGTATGTGCGGCGCGGCGACACCATTGGATACGTCGGGTTAAGCGGCCGCAGCACCGGTCCCCACCTGCACTACGAAGTTCGCATTAACGACACTCCAGTCAATCCACATAAGTTCCTGAGACTCACCTTGGCGCACGCCGGGGGATTCGCAGCGGGAAGCTAGAAAGAGCAGCTCTCAGCTCTCAGTTTCGAAAAGTTCAGCAATCGTCATTTCTTCTGTCGGCACTGTCGTGGCCAAAAGCTTACGGCTGAGAGCTGATAGCTGTTCTACTGCCTCAACCCCATCCAACGTTCCGACACCACGATGGAGTTCCCTGGATTCTGGGGATCGTAGCGCACCGATGTCGGCAGGCCGAGGCGGCAGGACTGCAGGTTGATGAGTTGGCGCAGGTAAGTGACGTCCTGCGAGGCTTCGTAGGAGACGCCCGCCACGTCGTATTGAAAGATGAGGAAAGTCGCTGGCTTGCGGCCGTCGGGCTGCATTTCCTGAACGTCGATGACCGTGCCATCGGTGATTCGCCCTACGCGGTCGAGCCAGGCGCGGCGCTCTCGTTCAATCTCATCGGGACCTTTGGGCTTGCGACGCAGCAGGAGATACGCCGCCAGCAAGGCTCCCGCACCGCCCAAGATCATGGTATAGAGACGAATTGGAATCATGACTTCCGGAAAGAGACTGCGTGGCCAAGGTCCACGATTGTCCTAGACAGCATAAAGCCAGATGAGGAATCGCGGAAGAGGGTTCTGATTTTCGCGATCAGGGGAACACGAGATTTAAGCGCGTCCTTTTTTCGCCGCGGCTGCGAGGACTCCGGCCTTTTCCCAGGGACGCTTCGGCCGATCCGCGGTTGGCTTATCGCGATTCTCGACGCGGTCGTAGTGGTAGGACTCGCTGACGGTGCCGAGCGATTCGTTGTACAGGGTGGGCAGGCCCAGGCCTTCCTTTAATTCTTCGGTGAACTGTTGCAGGGCTTTCAGATGGTCGGCGGTTGCCGGGACTTCAGTCTTGGCGGTCTTCAGAAACTGCTGATATCCCTTGTTGACCAGCTTCGAAATTTCGCTGCCGATCAGGTAGCCGGGATAAGCAAAAATCTTTACGCCATCGTCACCGTCCTTCTGGATGGCGGCGGATACGTTGTACTTCTTGAGGAAGACGCGCCCTTGTGTGCCGGGGGCCTCGAGCAGATCAAAACCGTGATCGCGGAGCCAGCTCAGCGCTTCTTCGTATGTCCGTTCTTCTACCTTCGATGCCATTTCGTCCTTCGTTCTTGCGTAGGTTAGATGCAGATCCTTGGAAAAGGAACGAACCGCATCTTCGATGGAACCAATCAGTCTCTCTTATAATCTAATGAACCATTCCGCGCGATTAGTTTCGCGCCTAAAGAACATTACGTAGGTCACGGTCTTCCAGTTTGAAGTTTATGCGGCCGCTGTCTCCAAATATCGCCGAAGTGCATAGTTCTATGGCACATGCAGGTGGAGACGATCCCTTGGCAAGCCTCACTTTGGGGCAGCATACGGTGGATCGCATTGGCAATACTCCCTTGCTTCGCCTGGCGCGCATCGGCAGCGAGCTGCCTGGGGTCGAGATTCTCGGCAAAGCGGAGTGGCTCAATCCCGGCGGCTCGATCAAGGACCGCGCCGCTTCGAACATCGTGGAGCAAGCGCGGGCCAGTGGCAAGTTAACATCCGGTAAAATTCTGCTGGATTCGACCAGCGGCAATACAGGAATCGCTTATGCCATGATCGGCGCCGCACAGGGTTTTCCGGTGACGCTGTGCATGCCCGAGAATGTTTCGGTCGAGCGCAAGCGCATCCTGCACGCCTACGGCGCTAACATTATTTATACCGACCCTGCGGACGGTTCCGATGGCGCGATTCGCAAGGCGCGCGAACTTGTCGCCAAGCATCCGGAACTCTATTACTACGCCGACCAGTATTCCAACGACGCCAACTGGCAAGCTCATTACCATGGCACAGCCAATGAAATCTGGCAACAGACGCAGGGACGGATCACTCACTTCGTGGCCATGCTGGGCACGAGTGGGACTTTTGTTGGAACCACACGGCGGCTCCGCGAATTGAATCCGCGAACGCGCTGTATTTCGCTGCAGCCGGATTCGGCTTTCCATGGCATCGAAGGCACCAAGCACATGGCGAGTGCGATCGTTCCGAAAATCTACGATCCGACGCTGGCTGATGCAAACCTGGGGATCTCGACCGAACACGCCTACGCCATGGCGAAGCGTCTGGCTCGCGAGGAAGGCTTGCTGGTTGGAATATCAGCGGCTGCTGCGGTGGTCGGATGTCTGCAACTGGCACGACAACTGAAGAAAAACGAGCGGGCCGTATTCGTGACGATCTTCCCGGATTCCGGCGACAAGTATTTGAGCGAGAGATTTTGGCAGGAATAATTCTTTACCACAGAGACACGGGGTCACAGAGAAAAACGAAAAAAAAGAAATGATTTCTCTGTTTCTCTGTGGTGGGAAGTCTTATGTTGAAGATTGGCGAGACTGAATTCGACGAGATTCGCCGCCACGGCGAAGAGACTTATCCCCACGAGTGCTGCGGAGTCCTGCTTGGCCAGATGGAGGGGGACGTGCGCAGCGTGACTTCTATTACTCGCTGCGGAAACACGCGTACGGACTCGCCGCAGAACCGCTATCAAATCGACCCGCGGGAACTGGTTCGTATTCAGCGCGAAGGCCGCGAGGGCGGCGAAGACATCGTCGGGTTCTATCATTCGCATCCCGACCATCCGGCACGGTGGTCGCAGACCGATCTGGCGGAGGCGCATTGGTTCGGCTGTTCGTATGTAATCACCAGCGTGGAAAAGGGCAAGGCTGCGATTACGAATTCATTCGAACTGACCGGGAGCGACGAGGGCGATAAGAAGCTGGCGGATGAAAAGATTGAGGTCGTGCAGGTAGAAACGTAGCAAGCTACGTTTCTACGGTGCCTGAATCCTCCGGCGTGATTTCCGCATCCTTGTACCAAGATGACCAAGATCAACATACCTACTCCCTTGCGGCAGTATGCCGGCAAATTACCGACGGTCGAAGTGAAGGCCGGCACTGTTGCTGAAGCTTTGTCCGGGCTCGTTTCACAACACCCTGATCTGCGTCGGCATCTTTACACCGATGACGGGAAACTTCGCTCGTTTGTGAATGTTTATTTGAATGACGAAGACGTTCGCTATCTGCAAAAAGAAGCGACTGCGGTCAAGGACAGTGATACTATTTCGATTGTGCCTTCGATCGCCGGAGGCTGGTGAACCTGATGAATCGCGGACAGACTACCTTACGAATGTCCCGCCACAGCGCCCGCTGTTGTTTGTCTTGTTGTTGTTTCTAGTCGTCCGTTCCGCAATCGCGAAAATTAGCGTTTCTGAACCGAGGTTTTATGGCCACCATTCCCGAAGTCAAACCAGTTGAAGCGAAGCCCGAAGCTGCTCTCACCAACGACGAGATCCTGCGCTACTCGCGCCACTTGATCATGCCCGAGGTCGGCATGGAAGGTCAGCAAAAACTCAAGGCCGCACGTGTGCTCTGTATCGGAGCTGGTGGGCTGGGTTCGCCCTTGGCGCTTTACCTCGGTGCGGCTGGCGTGGGCACGCTGGGCATCGTGGACTTCGACGTGGTGGACTATACGAACCTGCAACGCCAGATCATTCACACCACGGCTGACGTTGGGCGCAAGAAGCTCGATTCCGCCTCTGAGAAGCTGAAGGCGATCAATCCATTCCTCAACATCCGCAAGTTCGAAACCCGGCTGAGTAGCGAAAACGCCCTCGAACTGTTTCGCGAGTTCGACATTATTGCCGACGGCACCGACAATTTTCCCACCCGCTATCTGGTGAACGATGCCTGCGTGCTCACCGGCAAGCCCAATGTTTACGGTTCGATTTTTCGCTTCGAAGGACAAGCCAGCGTTTTTGCAACAAAGGATGGCCCCTGCTATCGCTGCTTGTACTCCGAGCCGCCGCCTCCGGGACTGGTACCCTCCTGCGCTGAAGGGGGAGTGCTGGGCATTCTACCGGGGCTGGTCGGCGTGATTCAGGCAACTGAAGTCATCAAGCTAATCCTCGGTAAGGGTGACCCGCTCATCGGACGCCTGCTCTTGATTGATGCGCTGGGCATGAAGTTCCGCGAACTCAAGTTGCGCAAGAATCCCGATTGCCCGGCCTGCGGGACGCATCCGACCATCACAAAGCTGATAGACTACAACGAGTTTTGTGGAATTCGTGGTGAGGAGAAACCCGTGGAAGCAGGCGTTCCCGAAATACAAGTCGAAGAGCTCAAGCGGCGTCTGGATGCGGGCGATGATCTTTTCGTGCTCGACGTGCGTGAGCCGCATGAATATCAGATTTGCAATATCAACGGTCATCTGATCCCGCTGGGCGATCTGCCGAATCGCATACACGAACTCGATTCCAGCCGCGAAATCGTGGCCCATTGCCGTTCCGGTGTCCGCAGCGCGAAGGCGGTGACCTTCCTGCAGCAGGCCGGATTCAAGAAAGTGCACAATCTCGCCGGCGGAATCCTGGCCTGGGCCGATCGCGTCGACCCCAGAATGCCCAAGTACTAAGAACCCGCAGGGGCGGACGCCCTCGTCCGCCAAGCCTTGCAAAGCACCGCTAATCCGCTTTCGGACAACGACGACCGTAACTATCCCATCCTTTCCCTCGATGCAAGAATAGACGCTTCTCCCTCAAGCTCACCCTGGAGGAAAGATGCGATTCGTTATCAAGTTGGCAGTTTTATCCCTGTTGCTGCTTCCGGTAGCAGCGCAAACGTCCGATCCGCAGAAAGCGCGAGTCTTCATCACCGACAGCCAATCCTGGCAAATGACTGGCAACAGTGGCGGCTCAAATAATGGTTTTGCCGGCCATTCGAGCGGCGGCGCCCGTCCGCAAACCGCGGAGATCGTCAAGACCTTCGGCGACCGATGCTCTTCGGTCGTAGTTAACAATAAACAGGACAAGGCCGACTACGTCGTCGTTCTCGACCACGAGGGCGGCAAGAGCATTCTTGCCCACGACAACAAAGTTGCCGTTTTCAACAGCGATGGTGACGCCGTGGTCAGCCACTCCACCCGGTCTCTGGGCAACTCAGTGAAAGACGCATGCGAGGCTATCGAGAAGGATTGGCCGTCGCGGGCTGGTAAAGTCACGGCGCAGAAGCAGGCAGCCCAACTCGTGGCCGTTAGCGACAAATCGACGACGCCGTCGGGGGCCAGCAAGATTGCCGTCTCTTCGATGCCCGCGAATGCGGATATTTCTCTCGATGGAAGCTTCGTCGGCAACACGCCGTCGGAAATTGACGTTCCCCCCGGCGACCACACGCTCACCGTCAGCAAGTCCGGCTTCAAGCCGTGGGAGCGAAAGTTTAAAGCCACGGGCGGCAGCGTGAACATCAACGCCGAACTCGAATCGCAAGGAAAATAACTCTTGGTTTGAGCTGACTGAGCAAGAAAAAAGGGAGCTTCGAGCTCCCCTTTTTTCTTGTGTCAGATCGTAAACCTTACTTGCTGCTGCCGCTGGCGTCCATGCTTGACGAGTCACTTCCAATCGCCAGGCCATACGTCTTTCCACCGAAGTGGATCTCCGCCAAGGATCGGCTGCCATCGTCGTTATTCTTTACGACCGCAGAGTCGCGCTCCGGCTTTGCGCTCAGATCAATCAGTCGGGCCGGAGTTGTGGCGACGACCTTGTTGCCTTTCATGATGTTCACTTCAACATTAGGACCGCTGCCATCCCACTTCACCGAGTAATCACCCGCGGGCAATTGTTTTCCGCTTACGTTGACGGGGTCCAGCAACTGCATCGAACCCTTGTTACCAGCTGCAAATGCACTTGTCGCGAGCAGCAACGCCAGTCCCAGCAGCAAACTCTTGGAAACACTTTGGAATTTCATAACACTCCTTTTTCTTTCCCGATGTAACGTCGGGAATCGTTTCTGGGCGGCCTGGACTCATCTCTCACGAAAAACTTGCGTTTTGCCGCGAAAGACTTACAATGCTGCCGCGGGGTTAAGGAGAAAGCGCGTGGCCGCAAGACCGCGGGCTCTCTGCTCGAGGGATTGCGCTCACCTGGGCCGCCAAACCGAGAATGAGCCAGTCCCTTAACCCCTGAAATTGTCTTCCGAAAGCCAGTTCGGCTGGTTCGTCGCCCGGCTCTCGCTCTTACCCTGTCTGATACGTTCTTAGATGCCTAGAAGTTCCATCGTGCAATAAATCGCAATCAATCACTTGGACGCTTCACTGGCAGTGTCGTTAGCAAGTGCGTGCATCGCAAATGGGCACAACATTTGTTAAGTCTGTCTCATGACGCACAATCTTTTACTGCATGTTCACAAACTTTTAACATCTGCCCGAATGCTCGAATGAACCATTGCACGCGGCTTTCCAAATGAGAAACAAGCATGCGTTGATTCCAAGAGAGTACTGCTGCAGGTGAGGATACCGACGTGTTCGTTAATGGATTGCGTGCGTTCGGAACTGGACAACTGCCGCTTAAGGGCTTACCCCGCGGGGCTTATGCGATCTTAAGAATTACTTTCCCGAAATTCTTTCCCTGCGCTAACAATTGATAGGCCTCGATCGCGCGCTCCATCGGTAGCACGTGTCCAATTACCGGATGCAAGTGGCCCTGTGCCGTCCAGGCCGACAACTGTTGCCAGGCTTGGTTCATGATTTCCCGCTTAGCCGAAAGATATGTCAGCCAGACGCCATGCACACTGGCACCTTTGGCATAAAGAAGCCTCGTGTCCAACTCCGACTTCTGCCCAGTCGCGCTTCCGTACACAATTACCCGACCGAAGTCGCGCAGGCATCGTACGCTCTTGTTCGTGTGATCGCCGCCCAGCATTTCGAAAACTGTGTCCACGCCTTCGCCATGGGTCAGATCTTTGATCGCTTCTTCGTAATCATGCTGTTTGTAATTGATCCCATGCTGCAGGCCGAGTTCTTTCACCCGCGCAAGCTTCTCGTCGGAAGATGACGTGCCGTACATTTCGATTCCCATCAGTTTCCCGATCTGCACTGCAGCCGTTCCCACGCCTCCTGCCACCGCGTGAATCAGAACTCGCGGAGCGCCAGACCCCTTTGCCGCACCGATCAATCCCGCCTTCCAATAAGCGAAGTACGCCGTGAAATAATTCACCGGGAAGGCCGCGCCTTCTTCTACCGTCCACCCGTCAGGAACCGGCCACAATAACTCGGCGTGGGCCGCGATGCATTCGGCGAATGCTGCCCACTGCGCATAGCCCATTACTCGCTGCCCGTCGCTCTCCCGCGCTCCACAAAATTCCCGACCAGCTATTAAGGGAGGTTTCGGCGCTCCCGGATATCCGCCCTGCGTGGTCATGATGTCGGCAAAGTTTAGTCCGCCGGCCTGCACCCGCACCAACTCGCTTCCGGCACTGGGCGCCGGTTCTGGGACATCGTCCACCTCGAGCGCCTCCGGTCCGCCTAACCGACTGATGACAATAGCTTTCATACCTACGAGTGTACCAGCCGCCTTCCCGGCTGTTGCGCTTATCACTCTGCGTGGTGACTTGCGTAATCTCGCCTGCTTCCCAGCCGGTATATACTTCCACTGGAATATTTACAGGTGCCTCCGTCTGATTTCTGGACAGAGGAGCGGAGCGCTGTTTCATAACTG
>Ga0210383_10003901_pt1 | contig 13278 bp, 13 predicted proteins | sample IncBWC14OmetaG_FD_160072 | JGI IMG/M metagenome (GOLD analysis project Ga0210383, IMG submission 160072) | Forest soil microbial communities from Barre Woods Harvard Forest LTER site, Petersham, Massachusetts, United States - Inc-BW-C-14-O ...
ATGGACTGGTCCTGTGATCTGCGGCGATGTGTGGCCGTAGGGAATGATGGTCAGCCGCGTCCCTCCGCCTGCTCTACCTGATCTTCGTCCGGCTCTGCGGCTGGCTGGTCGTGTTCGGCCGCTCGTCAGCGTCCGTGGATGCGGAACTGGCCAGTCGCGCGCGTAGTCATCAATCACAGGGCACCCACTGGATGAGGAGTTCGGACGCGGGCAGCCGCAAAAACGTGGGCAGGCCCGGTGCTCGCCGGCTAGGTGGTTCTGCGGCTGACGTCGAGGTGGAGCTGGATGGGCAGGCTGGCGTTGCCGACGGCGTGCCGGACGTGGCTCAGAGCTTCGGTTTCGATGCGCTGGTGGAGGGCGCGCAGGTCGCTAGTCTGGCTGGCGGTGACGGCGATGACGACTTCGGGGGCGGCGGCGTCGCCGATGATCCGGGCCCGGGCGGTGTCCACGCCGTGGTAGGTGCCGATTTCCCGGATCACGGCGCCGGTGAGCGCGGCGGGCCGCAGGATGGTGGTCCCTTCCACGGTGGCGACGGAGATGGGGAGGTCGCCGGCCCGGTCGGTGGAGATGAGCAGGGCCACGATCCAGCGCAGCGCGAGCAGGGCGATCACCAGGCAGACGCCGGCGGCCGCGTACCACACCCAGCCGTGGTTGCCGATGTAGATGCTGACGCGGTTGGCGAACAGGGTACGCCGCGAGAACGCCTCCCCGGACACCCCTGTCGACGCGATCATGCCGGCGGCTCCGACGGCCAGGACCAGCAGGCCGAACAGGGCGAGACCGACGCGGTTGGTGCGGTCGGCATGCATCAGCGGCTCCGGGAGTTGACGCGCACGTGGAGGTGCGGCGGGTGGCGCAGGTCCAGGCCGTCCAGCCGGTCCTGCAGCGCCTGGGTGACAGGTTGCCGGAGCGCTTCGGTGGCGGTGCGGCCCCGGGCGGCGGCGGTGGCGGTGATGCGGGCGCGGCGGCGGCGGACGGTGACCGCGGCGGCGGAGACCCCGTCAACCCCGGTCGCCGCTGCCCGCAGGGCCCCGGCCAGGCCCCGGCGGGTCACCGCGGCGTGGGTGGCATCGTGCCCGGAGCGCAGCTGGAGGCGGGTGAGGCGGCGGGGCTTGAGTTCCAGCGCCAGGATCGCCGCGCCGATCACGATCAGGACAGCCGACCAGACCTGGATTACCAGCTGGTCCCACCGGGTTCTGCTGGCCCACCGGTACCAGGTGGTCCAGTGCAGCAGCAGCGGGCCGTGATGCACGGCGACCGCGATAACTTCGATGATGACGATGACGGCAGCCACGGCCAGAGCCGCAGCGAGAATGAAGGCGAGCGGCCGGTTCACTAGGCGCATCGGCGGTTTCCTCCCTTACCGGACCCGCGGCGGCGGGGTGATGTCGGTGGCCAGATCGGATACGACGATGTGGACCTCATCGACCTGCAGCCCGGTCAGTTCCGCGACCCGGTCGCGGACGTGGCGGCGGACCTTATCGGTGACCTCGAGAACGGATGCGGGCCAGCGGACGCTGATTTCCAGGCTGACGAACGCTTTGGAGCCATCTACCTCGACCGTGGTCTTGGGCAGCGCATCCAGGTCAGTGCCGCGGACACCCAGATGCCCGGCGCCGGGGACGGCGCGGCCGAGCATGCGGGCCACCGCCGCCCCGGCGTCGGGGTTCTCGGCCGCGGCGCGGGCGGCGATCTTGGTCACTACCCCGTCGGCGATGCTGATCATGCCCAGTTCGCTGCGACCCGCGCGAACCGCCTCCACGTCAGCGGCGGTGTTCATCTGCGGCTGAGGCCCCGTGACCGCGCTCATTTGCGGTAGCGGCTGCGGGACAGCCATCCCTGCACGTCCAGTTCACCATCGAGGATCTTGGCGACGCCGTAGCCGATCGCGCCGAGCAGCGCCACGATCAGCATGTCGCCGAAGTTGCCGAACACCAGGGCCAGGCCCAGGATCAGGCCGGTTACGGTGGCAAGCGCGGTACGGTTCATCACTCACATCCATGCTGGAAGAAACCGGGTGCTTCCGGCTGTTCGGGCGGCGGCAGCCCGGGGTCAAGGCGGGACGGGGCCACGCCGGCAGGCGCACTGGGCGCCGGCGCACCGGGAGGATCATCGATGTCGGCGATCACCACATCGACTGGACGGTTCCCGGTGAGCGGGGCCAGCATCGCGGTGATCACGCCGGCCAGTTCGGTTGCCGGGACCGCCCAGCGGGAACGGATCTGCACGGTCACCCGGCCGTCCCTGACCACGATGCCCTCAACCTTGCGGCCGGGCAGGTAGGAGGCGACCTCGCTGAACGGGCCGCCGTCAAGCCCGGACACGCCCGGGCACCCCCGGACCGCCGCGGCGACGGCGTCGACATCGACACTGTCGATGACGGCAGATCGGGGAGCGCTGCCGGCTGGCGGCATGGTCATGCCACGCGGGATTGGGTGTCCTGGTCGTCGTCGTCGGCGGGGAGGTAGACGTCGTCTACGGCGACGTTGACTTCGACCACGCGAAGGCCGGTCATCCGCTCAACTGCCTGCTTGACGTTGCGCTGGATGCTGCGGCCCAGTTCGGCGATGCCGACGCCGTATTCGACCACGATGTCGAGGTCGATCGCGGCTTCGGTTTCGCCGACCTCGACACCGACGCCCTGAGAGAAGTTGGGACCTGAGCTGCCGGGGATGCGCTCACGGATCGAGCCGAAGGCACGGGTGCCGCCGGTACCCATCGCGTGCACGCCGGCGATCTCGCGGCATGCTTTGCCGGCGATCTTCTGCACGACGCCTTCGGCAACCGATATCTGCCCCTCCTCGGTGGCCAGCCGATCCCGGGTAGCCGGGCTGGCGGTGGTGTTCGTGGTGACCGAGGTCTTCTCGCTAGTCCTGGACGCTGCAGGCTGACTCATATGAAGGGCTCCTTTGACTGCCGGTTGTGGTGCGGGCGAATGTGTGGTGCGGCCCGGCCGGGGGAGTAGGTCCCCTCGAGCCGTCACTGAGTTAGACACTGCGCCGGGCAAATCGTCGCACCATTTCCGGCATTTTCCCGGCCGTGGCCGACCGGTGGCGGCTCTGGAGGCATGGGCTGGGCACGGACTGAGCCGTCTGACGTGTGATCTTGCGGGCTGCGCCGGGCTGGCGCGGCGTCGGAGGACAAGGTGATGGCGGGACGGGAAAAGTCGCGACCGGAGGTCGGGGACGGCTACCTGGTTGACCGGGCGCGGGACGGCTATCTCGACGCGTACGAGATGCTGGTTCAGCGGCATTCCGCGATGGCCCACCGGGTTGCGCTGCGGCTGTGCGGTAACCACCATGACGCTCAGGACATCGCCCAGGATGCCCTGATAGCAGCGTGGGAGAACCTTGCCCGGTTCAAGGGCGGCTCCTCGTTCTCGACCTGGCTCTACCAGATCGTCACCCGCCGGGCCCTCACTAAGATCACCCGCGGCCGGGCCGCCGATCCCGCCGATCTCCTGGATCCTGTCGCCGATCCCGGTACCGGGCCCGCAGCGCAGGCCGCGCGCAACCTCGCCGGTGAAGCGGTCACCGGCGCCCTGGCCGCGCTGCCGCTGCCCCAGCGCGCCGTCGTGGTGCTGCACCACTTCGAGGGGCTATCCTACGCCGAGGTCGCGGAAGTGACCCGCAGCAGCGTTCCGGCCGTCCGTAGCCATTTGTTCCGGGCACGGCGCACACTGGGAAAGAAGCTGGAGGAATGGAGGTGACCGGGCCAGTGAACGAGCCTCCCGCAGACGGGCAGGCAGCTGCGCACCTGCTGGACGCGGTCACGCTGCCGTGCGGAGCTGAGATCGATCCGCTGCTCGAACAGGCCGCCGACGGCCGCGCGGCCGACCGGGACACTCACCAGCGGGACTGCGTGCACTGCCAGGCCGCCATCGCAGAGTTCACCGCCTTGTGGGCACCAGTAGCTGAAACGGCCGCCACCGCGGTGCCAGCTCCCCCCGGCCTGACCGCAGCGGTCATGAGCCAGATCCGGGTGCTGAACCGCGACGTGTGGTACACCCTGCAGACCACCGAGGACGGGGTGATCCGCATCGCCGCGCGGATCGTGGCCGCCCTGGCCCGCGACAGCGCCCGCATGGTCCCCGGCGTCCGCGTTGCCCTTGGCCGCAGCACCTACAGCCAGATCGCCGCGCTCGCCGAGCGGGCCACCTTCCAGCAGCGTCATCCCCACGCCGCCGTGGGCGTACTGGGCCGCACCGCAGTCGTCGACCTTGCCGTGGCGGTCGCCTACGGAGACCCCGTGCACGAAGTAGCCCGGGACATCCAGCAGCACGTCATCGCCACCCTGCGCGACCATATCGGCCTGAAAACCGTCGCCGTCAACGTCATCGTCGACGACGTTCTCACTGACGAAGATCAGTAACCGGGTACGCCCGGCGGCATGATCACATGGCGTTTCAGCGCACCCGCGGAGGTTTCCTGCCATGGCGAAGACGCCGGACTGCCGCGATAACCATCCGGGCCGGCCAGTTCGGGCGCCTCACCACCACGACGCTGGGCGGCGGCTCCGACAGCGCCTGCTGCGTGTCGAAGACGCGCATGCCCGCAATGAACGTACCTGCATCCCCGCCCCGGTCAGGATGGTGCGCCCGGATGAACTGCCTGCGGAGACGCTCGGTTTCCTTCATTCAGCCCTCACCCGCGTCACCGCCACCGCATCGCATTGCCCTCCGGCGGAAGGCGGTAACCGCCCCGCAGTCTCGTTCCTGCCCTGCCGTTACGATACCTCGGCGCCCGGGATTTCCTGACGGCAGCACAACCGGCCTCCCCTCAGGCCGCCAAGAGCGGCTAGCGAGCCTTGGAGGACGACGCTTGTCCCTGATATCCATCCTGCTTGCGATGCGGGCTGATTTCGTGCGCCGGGGTCTGGCGCCCGGGCGGGGCAGTCCGCCGTCCCTCACGGGTACCGGTTTCGGTGCCAGGTGGACGCGGCCGAGGCAGAGCGAGATCGCTCCACCACTGGAAGCCATTCCGGCAGCCAGCAGGTGATCGGCGCGTCCTGCCGTGAGCATCTTGCATCAGTCGGGGTTGCGCCGCGCACTGGCCGTTACGCCACGATAAGTGACTCACGCGGGTGCATATCTGAGTCGTCAACCAACGAACATCCTCCCTGCCGATACAGCACGCGGGCAATTGCAAAGAAGGTCACGGAGCGCCACGGTCAGACTGTGGAGTCGCGCATGCGGCTACCTCGGGCTGGCTGACAAGGTGGTCACGGGGTACCGGGAGCCTTCGGCCCGCTACCGCAAGGCTGCCGCTATCGAACGGGTCAGCAGGCCGTGCGTCCTGGTGGTACGGGTGGCCATCGGCAGGCGACGGAGCGGCATCGCCCGGCGACTGGTGGCCGCAGCAGCCCGGCACTGCGATATCACGGCATCCGACCTGGCGTGGGCCGAGCCTTTCACCGACAACGGTTACCTGCTCGCCCACTCCATGTCCCCAAACGGCATGTGGATCGCGGACTACAGCTGAGAGGGCGCTCCATATCGCCGATTCGGCGCGGGTGGTAATCACTCTTGATGCAGCGCGTATTGCGCACAGAACATCTAATCTGAGTGGCCCGGTCCAAGATCGCGTCCGGGTTGACGGCCTCCCGGCGCCAGCGAGATGGGGTCAGCGGCCGTTTACCAGCCGACCCGGCCCCGACCCTGATCACTTGGCGGAGCGCGGCCCTGACGGCGACAAGCGCGTGGCTGCCCAGGTGGTCAAGGTCGCGGTCAAGGGCCAAGATCCCTCGCGTGCCGGAATCACAGCGTCGCCGATACCGGAAGCTGACAGCTCGGTTGACAGGACCGGATCTTGAGAGGCGACCTGTCTGCTGCAGTTCGCAGCGCGTGTGTCGGCGGATTTGCTCGCTCGGGTAGATGCGGGTCGCACCGAGGTCGCACGCCGCCTCGCGGAGTCAGCCCCTACGGTCGTGGGTCGCATCGCGCACGAGAGGTATCAGCAGCGCGGCGACCCGCTTTGAGCAAGCCCGACAAGGGAGCGGACCTGGCCGGGCCGGATCCCGCTCGACGTCGACACGGTGCTCCAGGAGGCGTAGTGTCTGCTTCGTGGAGGGAGCCGCACCTGGGCACGCCCGAAGCGGCTCGCTCGGCAGTCGGGCCATCGCGACTAACACCGCCGCCGCTCATACCATGTACCTGCACGACGCGTTGTCCGACGATGTCTGCGCGCGAGTCGCCGAGAAGCATGCTGAGGTGGCGTGCGAGGGTTCCGGAGGCGCGCGGACGATCGTAGACGGCGTGTCCACGGTCAATGGCAGCCGGCCGTTTGCCGAGCTCTTGGCGGGCGAGCAGCTCGAGACACTGAAGGGATCGGGGGCTCGCACTTCCCGTCTGCAGCGGCCGGCCTTGCGGCTCTTTGGCAGCTCGACCCGCGGCCGTTGCTGATGGAGAGCCGTTCCCGGGAAGCGGGGAGGCGTCCGACGCTGCGTGGCCGGTCGAGCGAGTGCGCGCTGCTGGACGACTTGGTCTCGGCGGTCCGCCGCGGCGAGGGCCGGTCGCTGGTGCTGCGCGGCGAGGCTGGAATCGGGAAGACGGCGCTGCTGGAACACCTGATCGCGTCGGCGTCGGATGTGGCGGTCGTCCGGGCGGCTGGGGTGGAGTCGGAGATGGAGCTGGCCTACGCCAGTCTCCATCAGCTGTGCGTGCCGCTGCTCGACCGGGTCGACCGGCTCCCAGCGCCGCAGCGGCAGGCCATAGAGATCGTGTTCGGCCTGAGCGCCGGCGCAGCCCCGGATCGGTTTCTCGTCGGGCTGGCGGTGTTGAGCCTGTTCGCGGCGGTAGCCGAGGAACGTCCGCTGCTATGTGTCGTCGATGACGCGCAGTGGCTGGATCAAGCCTCGGGACTGACACTGGCCTTCGTCGCCCGCCGCCTGCTGGCCGAGCCGGTCGGGATCGTGTTCGGCACCCGTGAGCCGGGCGGAGAGCTTCGGCACGTGCCCGAACTGGAGGTGCAGGGTGTGCGCAACGGCGACGCGCGCGCACTGCTGAACTCCGCCGTACGGTTCAAACTGGATGAGGCAGTTCGGGACCGCATCGTCGCCGAGACGCGGGGGAATCCGCTGGCGCTGCTCGAGCTGCCGCGTGGGTTGACCGCGACACAGCTGGCGGGCGGCTTCGGCCTGATGAGTACACGGGCGCTGACCGGGCGGATCGAGGAGAGCTTCGTCCGGCGTCTTGAGCTGCTCTCTGCTGACGGGCGGCGTCTATTGCTGGTCGCGGCGGCGGAGCCGGCCGGCGATCCGCTATTGCTGTGGCGCGCGGCCAAGCGGCTCGGTCTTGGGCCCGCGGACGCGGAGGCCGCAGAGGCGGATGGATTGCTGGAGATCGGCGGACGGGTGACGTTCCGCCATCCGCTGGTGCGCTCGGCGATGTACCGGTCGGCGACGGCCGAGGATCGCCGCGCGGCCCACCTGGCGCTGGCCGAAGCGACTGACCGAGAGGCCGACCCGGACCGTCGTGCGTGGCATCTGGCCACGGCCGCCGCGGGGCCCGACGAGCAGGTTGCCCTGGAGCTCGAGCACTCGGCTGGCCGGGCGCAGGCGCGCGGCGGGCTCGCCGCCACGGCGGCGTTCCTGCGGCGCGCCGTGGCGCTGACGAACGACCCGGGGCGGCGGGCGGATCGCGCTCTCGCCGCGGCGCAGGCCTGCTTGCAGGCCGGCGAATTCGACGCGGCTCTCGCACTAGCCGCCGCGGTGGAGACCGGAGCGCTCGACGAGTTTCAGCGCGCCCGCGCCGACCTGCTACGGGCCCACGTCGCCTTCATCTCGTTTCTTGACAGCGATGCTCCCGCGCTGCTGCTGAATGCGGCGAGGCGGCTCGAGCCGTTCGACCTGGGGCTCGCGCGTGACACCTACCTGACCGCCTGGGGCGCGGCCCTCGTCGCCGCGCAGGTCGCCAGAGAGGGCGTCCTCCTGGAGATCTGCCGCGCCGTGCGGGCGCTCCCTCCGCCGCCAGGTGCTCCGCGTCCCCTCGACCTCCTCCTTGACGGTCTCGCGCTGCTGACCACCGAGGGGCACGCCGCCGCCACTCCGACGTTGCAGCGAGCAGCAAGAGCGCTCGCCGACATACCCGTGAAGGACGTCCTGCTATGGGGCTGGATCGCGGCGTCCGCCAGCGGTCTCCTGTGGGACATCGAGGGCATGGGCGCGAACTCCGCAAGAGAGGTCCGGCTTCTCCGCGACGCTGGCGCACTTGCGGCGCTGCCGAGCTCCCTCTCCAATTTGGCGATAGCAACCGCGTGGATGGGCGACTTCGCGGGTGCCGCCTCGCTCATCGCGGAGACCGACACCGTGGCGGCGGCGACCGGGAGCCGCCAGGCGCCCTACGCCTTGCTGAGGCTCCTGGCATTGCAAGGGAGGGAAGCCGAAGCCGCTGCAACGATAGCGAGCGTGATCGAGGTGGGGGCGCCCGGAGGGCAAGGGATGGCGGCGGCCTGGGCGCACTGGGCAGCCGCCGTCCTCTACAACGGCGTCGCCCGCTACGAAGAGGCGGCATCCGCGGCCCGGCAAGCCACCTCAGACCCCCTCAACTGGTGGTCCATGTGGGTGGTGCCCGAGCTGGTCGAGGCGGCCGCGCGCGGAGGAGAGGCCGAGCTCGCCCGTGACGCGCTCGAGCGGCTGGCCGAGACGACACAGCCCTGCCGCACCGAGTTCGCGCTCGGCATCGAAGCGCGCTGCCGGGCGCTGCTCAGCGATGGGGCGGCCGCCGACGATCTGTACCGCGAGGCGATCGAGCGGCTGAGGCGCACCCGGCTCCGTCCAGAGCTCGCCCGCGCGCACCTTCTCTATGGCGAGTGGCTGCGCCGCGAGAACCGCCGGGTCGACGCGCGCGAGCAGCTGCGCACGGCCCACGAGATGCTCGCCGCGATCGGGATGGGGGCGTTCGCGGAGCGCGCGCGCAAGGAACTTCAGGCGACAGGCGAGAACGTGCGCAAGCGGACAGCCGACACGCGCGACGACCTGACCGCCCAGGAGCGGCAGATGGCGCGGCTGGCCCGCGACGGGCTGTCCACTCCCGAGATCAGCACTCGGCTGTTCCTCAGCTCGCGGACCGTCGAGTGGCACCTGCACAACGTGTTCACCAAACTCGGCATCCGCTCCCGGCGGGAGCTCGCGAGTGCCCTGGACGATCCGGCCCCCAGCTGATCCTGGCCGGGACTCCGGGACCGGCCCATAACGCATCCCGCCCCCGAGGAGACACTGGCGCGGACTGGAGGGAACCACGAACTCGTTCGGGATAATCTGTTTGATTTTTCCCGAACAGAGCCGGCTTTCCGTGACAGCCTTCACCGCGCCCTGGGCGGGCCGTGCGCTGCCCGGTGAGTACCCCGGTGAGCAATCCCGGGGTCCGGCACGGGCGCTTCGCGGAGGGGAAACGAGGAGGCTTCGTGTCGTAGCCACTCCCACGGAGAAGGGAACTCCCTATGTCCGCCATGACCGAAAAGTCAGCGGGTGCCACGGTGATCCGGCCATTCACGGTCCCGGTCACCCCCGAGACGGAACTCGAGGCGCTGCGCGCCCGCATCACGGCCACCCGCTGGCCAGACCCAGAGCTCGTCGCCGACTCCTCGCAGGGCGTGCAGCAGGCGGTGACCCAGGAACTCGCCCGCTACTGGGCGTCGGAGTACGACATGCACCGCTGTGAGGCCCGGCTGGGCGCCCTGCCGCACTTCGTCACCGAGATCGACGGGCTGAACATTCACTTCATCCACGTCCGCTCGCCGCACGAGAACGCGCTGCCGGTCATCATCACCCACGGTTGGCCCGGCTCGGTTATCGAACTGCTGAACGTCATCGACCCGCTCACCAACCCAACTGCGCACGGCGCGACCGCAGCGGACGCCTTCGACGTGGTGATCCCGTCGATGCCGGGTTACGGGTACTCCGGCAAGCCGCGGGACCTCGGCTGGGGCCCCGTCCGGATAGCGCAGGCCTGGGACACGCTGATGAAGCGCCTCGGCTACCAGAGCTATGTGGCGCAAGGCGGCGACTGGGGCGCGGTCATCACCGACCTGATGGGCGTGCAGGCACCCGCGGGGCTGCTCGGCATCCACAGCAACATGGCCGGCGTCGTCCCGGCGGATGTCTGGCTGCCGCTGGTGCGTAACGTGTTCGGGGCGGGCGGCCCGCCGCCGTCGGGGCTGTCGGAGGAGGAAAGCCGCACGTTCGAGCAGCTGAACTTCTTCTTCGCCAAGGGTGCCGGGTACGGGGTGGAGATGGGGACGCGGCCGCAGACGCTGTGCGGGCTGGCGGACTCGCCCGTCACCCTGGCGGCCTGGATGATCGACCACGACGCGGCCAGCTACGCCGACATCGCCGACGCCTTCGCCGGGCACCCCGTCGGCAACCTGACCCGGGACGAGGTCCTGGACAACCTCACGTTCTACTGGCTGACGAACACGGGGGTTTCCTCCACCCGGTTGTACTGGGAGAACACGGTCGGCTTCTTCGACGTCAAGGGCGTCTCGATCCCGGCCGCGGTGAGCGTCTTCCCGCACGAGATCTACAAGGCTCCGCGCAGCTGGGCCGAGCGGGCCTACCCCAAGCTCATCTACTTCAACGAGCTCGACCGGGGCAACCACTTCGCTGCCTGGCAGGAGCCGACGCTGTTCTCCGCCGAACTCCGCGCCGCGTTCCGGTCCCTGCGCTAGCCGCCCGATATCCGGTCGCTTGCGCACCCCTCTCCCGGCGGGACCGGGTGGCCGCATTCCAGGCTCCCGGGCCCGCTGGGCCACGCCACGTCGTCACAGCAAAACCGCACGGCAGCGCAAACCGGCAGAACGGCATGCGGGCCGGCCGGGCAACTTTAAGGACCTGTCATGACAGCACATTGGCGAACACCCGCCGGACTGCACACGTCACCAGCGCGGCTGCCCGTCGAGGGCAGGCTGCCCTCTTTCGACGGCGCGACCGGGTGGCTCAACTCACCGTCCCTGACAACGGCCGACCTGCGTGGCAAGATCATCCTCGTCAACTTCTGGACCTACACCTGCATCAACTGGCTCCGCCAGCTCCCCTACCTTCGCGCCTGGGCCGAGAAATACGCCGATCACCGGCTGGTCCTGATCGGGGTGCACACCCCCGAGTTCGGCTTCGAGCACGACCTCGCCAACGTCCGCCGCGCGGTGCGCGACATGCGGATCGACTATCCCGTCGCGATCGACAACGACTACGCGGTGTGGAGCGCCTTCGCCAACCACTACTGGCCCGCCCTGTACTTCGCCGACCCGCAGGGACGCATCCGCCACCACCACTACGGCGAAGGGGAATACCAGCAGTCGGAAATGGTCATCCAGCTGCTGCTGGCCGAGGCGGGAACGACCAACCATGCGCATGAGCTGACGCCGGTCGACGCCAGCGGCGCGGAGGCCCCGGCCGACTGGGCGAGCCTTCGGTCACCGGAAAACTACACCGGCTACGGGCGCACCGAGAACTTCGCGTCCCCCGGCGGGCCTATACCGGGCAAGCCGCACGCCTATGAGATTCCGGGCCAGCTCAGGCTCAACCACTGGGGCCTGTCCGGAGACTGGACGATGGAGGAACAGGCCGCCACGCTGAACGAGGCCAGCGGCCAGATCGCATGCCGCTTCCACGCCCGCGATCTTCACCTGGTCATGGGCCCGGCGGCACCGGGTACCTCCGTGCGATTCCACGTCCGCATCGACGGACAACCGCCTGGTGCGGCGCACGGGGCCGATATCGATGACGAGGGCAACGGAACGGTGGCCGAACCACGGCTGCACCAGATCATCCGCCAATCCGGCCCGGTAACCGACCGCACCTTCGAGATCACCTTCCTCGACCCCGACGTCCAGGCCTACGCGTTCACCTTCGGCTAGATTTGGCAGGCGGCTCCGGTCATGCCATCTACGCGCGTGACAAACCGCGCCCTGATAATGGCATCAGCCCAGAACTACCTCAACGAGCCAGAGATCCCGGCCGAGCCGGCTCTCAACGACGGCACGATCCGGGCGTGGTTCCTCTCGCCGTTCCACCTGTCGTCGAACACAGAACCGCCGGTTCGGGCCGCCTTGAGACGACCGAGCCTGGGGCAAGGTCGCCAACCATATCGGCGGATCGCGCGTGGTCATGTCGGTGCTCATCCAGATCCCCGTCGATGAGCCGCAAGTCCTCCCAGTCAGCTACGGGGAGACCGTCGGGCCGGCGTTGCCCGCCGTTGATCAGTGCAGTTGGCGCCGCCATTCCGGTGCCCCGCACCGCCTGCTAGGGGATGGGGGTCTCGAGCTGCCCATTCTGCCCGTTATGTCGTCACCGTGTCGTGGCTGAGCCAGGGGTCGCCGGCCCGGAACGGCCTGATGTCAGGGATCCGGTGATCGGCCACCTTCGCGACCCACTTCGGATCGCCGATCTGGCTGCGGCCAACCGAGACCAGGTCGAAGTCGCCGCGCTGGAAGCGGCGCACCAGCTCGGCGATCCGGCTAGCGCCGGTCGGGTTGCCTTCCTGGCCGTCCAGTGAGGCCATCACGTCGATGTCGAGGCCCACGCTGCCGACGGCGATGACCGGCGCGTCGGTAAACGACTTCACCCAGCCCGCTAGGCCGAGGTCCGAGCCTTCCCACTCGGGCATCCAGAAGCGCCGCGTCGACGCGTGGAAGATGTCGGCTCCCGCCGAGCGCAGCATGGGAATCAGCCGCCCGAGTTCGGCGGGTTCCTCGACGATCTTCGCGTCGTAGTCAGACTCTTTCCACTGGGAGATGCGGATGGAGATGGCGAAGTCAGGCCCGGTCGCCTCGCGCACCGCCTGCGTCAGCTCGGCGAGGAACGTCGCGCGATCGGTGATCGAGGGCCCGCCGTAGCGGTCCGTGCGCAGGTTGGTCCCCGGCCACAGGAACTGGTCGAGCAGGAAACCGTGGGCGGAGTGGAGCTCCACGCCGTCGGTGCCGATCTCCTGGGCGTCCAGCGCACCCTGGACGAAGGCACGCTTGAGGCTGTCCAGCTCCGCCTCCGTGGCAGCGCGGCCGAACGACTCACCCGGATGCGACAGGCCCGACGGGCTTAGCGCGACGAAGTCCGGGTTGCTGTCCGCGTCCCCGCCGTAGTTGACCGCGCCCTGGTGCCACAGCTGCAAGAACATGGCGCCGCCGGCCTCGTGGACGCCAGCCACGCACGCCCGCCACGCCTCGCGGGTGTCGGGCGAGATCCGTGCGAACGTGGGGTTCTTCGTGGCGCTCGGATGATCGACTGCGCACGATTCGGAGATGACCAGGGAAACGCCGCCCAGCACGCGGCGGCGGTAGTACTCGC
>Ga0210383_10003902_pt1 | contig 13278 bp, 9 predicted proteins | sample IncBWC14OmetaG_FD_160072 | JGI IMG/M metagenome (GOLD analysis project Ga0210383, IMG submission 160072) | Forest soil microbial communities from Barre Woods Harvard Forest LTER site, Petersham, Massachusetts, United States - Inc-BW-C-14-O ...
ATTTTTTTCAATCTCGTTCGCGGTCGCTTCGGCGGTGACGGGATCAATGTCCGCGACGCCCACGATCGCGCCTTCCGATGCGAATGCGAGCGCCATGGCCTGACCAATCCCGCGCCCTGCCCCCGTGACGAACGCAACCTGCCCCCTCAGACGCGGCATTTGTTAGCTCCCGATGGAATTTAGGCTCGATTGAATGCAGCGGAAACAGCGGCCTCGGTGCTCGCCGACGTGGCGCTCGGTGATCGGCCTTCCTTGATAAGGTCGGCTCCCTTTTCGGCAATCATGAAAACGGCCGGTGCGGGACCGGACGACGGCAGCGCGGGCATAATCGAAGCGTCAATCACTCGCAGCGATTCGATACCGCGAACGCGCAACCGCTCATCCACTACAGACATTGCATCCTGCCCCATTTTGCACGTGCCGCTGGGATGGCAAAACGTGCTGGCTGCGTTGCGCAGAAATTCGCGCATGTCATCGTCGGTCCGGCAAGCCTCACCCGGAAAATCCTCAGCCAGGATGCGATTCTTGAGCGGCTCGGTTTGGAAAATGCGCCGCACCCATTTCAGCCCCGCCAGCAGGCCCTCTTGATCGCTCGTCTCCGACAGATAATTCGCGTACATGCCCGGCGCCTGTTTGGGATCCGCGGACTTCAAGAAAAGCCGCCCTCGCGATTTCGGACGGACGAAGGCAACGCCGCCCGTTACTCTGGGTATGGGATCGGGAGCAATTCGTCCGGTCTTGTCGTAGACGTAACTCATTGGGCGAAAAACGATTTGCAGATCGGGACACGGAGAGGTGGGCAGCCCCCGCGCGAGCGCAGTCGCCTCGGACGCGCCATTCGTGAGCGGACCTCGCTTCGCGAGATAGTAGCTGACGGCGTGACCGACCGCCCGAATGCCGCTTACCTGCCTGTTAAGGGAATTCCCCGGCGCAGTCCGGTAGGTACACGTTGCCGACGCGTGATCGTGAAGGTTTTCTCCCACGCCGGGCACATCGATCACCACCGTGATCCCCTGTTCTTGCAATTGCTTGCCCGGGCCTATGCCGGAAAGCATGAGTATCTGTGGAGAGCCAATCGAACCGGCCGCCAAAATCACTTCTCGTGTGGCAAGCGCTTTTTGGAATGCGCCATTGCGTTCGTATTCGACGCCGGCCGCCTTGCGTCCTTCCAGTAGGACGCGGCGAACGAACGCGGAAGTTTCGACGACGAGATTGGGTCGCGTCCTTACCGGACGAAGATATGCCTCCGCCGAAGATTGGCGCACGCCCCGATGAACCGAATAAGGCATTAGACTGATGCCCTCGGGAACGGCGCCGTTCAAATCGTCACTGGCGGGCAAGCCCGCGCGTACGCCAGCCTCGATGAACGCCCGCGCAATGGGATGGACGTACGTCGGATAACTCACCGCGACCATGCCCTTGCCGTTCTTTGAGTGGTTCTTGGAGTCATGGGTGGGCCGGCCGCGCGGATCTTCCCGCCGCTCAATCTTCTGGAAGTAAGGCAGCACGTCGGACCAGCCCCAGCCAGGGTTGCCAAGACGCTTCCAACCGTCGTAATCCTCGGCCTGACCGCGAATGTAGGCGCTGCCGTTAATGCAGCTGCATCCGCCCAAAACTTTTCCGCGTGGCCAAAATACGGTTCGATTATTGAGTTGTGCCTCGGGCTCGGTGGAAAAACCCCAATTCAGAATCGGATGCGTGAAAAGCTTGCCCATCGCCAGCGGCATCTTGATCCACATGCTCGTCGGCTCGGGCCCGGCCTCAAGCATCAGGACGCGAACGGCGGAGTCTTCCGTCAGTCGGTTGGCCAGCACGCACGCCGCCGTGCCGCCGCCGACAATGATGTAATCGAAGCTGCGAAGATCAGGCATGTGAACCGGAAACTAGTCCGTCGAGAAACGCCAGCTCTGCGCGTCGCGCACCACGCGGCCCACGGGCTCGTTGAAATGAACGGCGAACAAGCGCACAGACCCATCTCCATAACGCGCAATAAATTCGCGACGCGTCTGGCGCGACATTTCCTTGTCCACGCAACCAACCGAACAGATCTCCGGCTCGGCAACCTGAATCGGATTGTGAAAAACGTCACCTGTTACAATTGCTTCCTGCCCGCGCGAAGAGACGCGCACGCTAACGTGACCGGGCGTGTGCCCGTGCGACGGCTCAAGCCAGATTTCGTCCATCACACGATGGTTGGTGTCGACGAAATCTGCGAGGCCGGCGTCCAGAATTGGTTGAACCGAATCGACAATGTGCCGGACGTCGTGGCTATTTTCTTTCAGCACGTCTTGCCAATAAGCCCACTCGCGGCGGCCGAAAAGATAGCGAGCTTTCGGAAACGTCGGCATCCAACGGCCGTTTTCCAGGCGCGTGTTCCAGCCGACATGATCGAAATGCAAATGCGTGCAAAGGACAGTATCGATTGAATCGGGATCAAATCCTGCGAATTTAAAATCTTCGAGAAATGCCGTCTGAAGATTTTCGCACTGCGGGACTTCCCGCCCCCTGCCGTTGCCGACGCACGTATCAATCACAATCCGCTGACCGTGGATTTCAAGCACAAAGGCCTGTACGGCCAGTATGATCTGCCCTTGCGGCGTGACAAAGTTCGGGACCAGCCAGGCATATTTCTTGTAGTGATCGGAAGTTTCCGCCGGAAATAAAGGCGCCCACGGAATCCGATCCGCTGTTTCCATGATGCTGGTGATTTTGACGTCGCCGACTTGCCAGCGTCTGATTCGCGATTCGCCCTTATTATTCGCCCCCAGCGCCGGCTGACCCGCGGCTGCCTGAACCGCGTGATGTTCTGTGCCCGGTTCTTTGATTGGATCCATTGGGGCCCTCCTTCATTTTTCGTCGTTGCAATCGTGTGATGGCCTTCATGTAACACCAATTTACGCTTCGGCGCAACTCGCATCCACGGAACACCGGACATCGTCCCCGCGCGCAAGTGGCACCTCTTCACATTCACCTTGCAAAGGCAGGGGAACAAACTAGAATCCTGGCATTGCAACGAGCGGCTCGCAGTTTCTGGGCGGCGCGAGAGGAGATCCGAGGTGCGGAGGCAGCAAGCATTTTACGGCTGGACGCTCCTCGCCGTTCTCTTCGCGCTGGACTTCGTCAACATGGGATTTCCCGTGTACGGCGGCACGGTCATCAACAGCTACATGCTGCGTCAGATTCCGATGAGCCGAAGCACGCTTGGGCTGGGATTCACGTTTTCAAACCTGTTCGTCGGACTGTCCGCGACGATCGTGGCGATGTCGATTTTAAAGCGAGGCGTTCGCAAGACGTTCGCAATCGGATCCGCGCTCATTTGTGCGGGCTCTTTGTTTTTGGCTTTCTTCGCATCGAAGCCCTGGCACTATTTGCTTGGATACGGAGTGATTGTCGGCGTCGGTATGGGTTTCGGCACTCTTGTCCCGGCGGGAACGGCCGTAACCCGATGGTTCAAGCGTTACCGGGGCAGAGCGATGGGCATCTGCCTGGGCGCATCGGGAATCGCCGGATTTGTGGTGGCGCCGCTACTCAACACGATGCTCGAGGCAAGCGGCGGAAATTGGCGGGTCGGCTGGCAAATCGTCGCAGGAGTCGCCGTCATTTCCGGGATGATTGCGCTCCTGTTCGTCAAAGAGCGCCCTGAAGACTTGGGGCAAGTCGTTGACGGAATCGCGGAAACAGGAATGGATCGTTACTCGCTCCAGTCGAACCACCCCGACGAATTGATCACCACATATTCGTGGACTCCGGCGGAGGCCTACAGGACCAAATCCTATTGGCTGATCGTGATCGCAGGAATCGCGTGTCAGTATCCGCTCTTTTTTTTCATCGCCCACTGGATTCTCCATGCGCGCGGCGCCGGCATCCCCGCTTCCGACGCGGCGTGGACGATGAGCTTGTTTGCGATTGGCGGAATCACAGGCCGGCTGATCGGCGGCTGGCTAATGGATACGATCACCGGCCGTTACGCGTTCATGATCGGACTGTGCCTCTTTGTGATTGGTTCATTCCTTGCACTGAAAGTGGGGCCGAACGCGCTCGGCATTGCGTTTGGCGCTGCCATATTGTACGGACTGGCTTTTGGCTGGACGTTTACGTGCATGAACACCTGCACGGCCCACTTCTTCGGCACCGCTGCCTTTCCAAAATTGAACGGAACGATGATTTTGTTGACGTCGATGCTCGGTTCGCCGGCCGGATTTATCGGCGGCAAAATCTTCGACATGTACGGCGGCTACGCGCGAGCATTTGAACTGAATGCGTTACTCGCCATTATCGGCATTATGGCGATGGCTTTCGCGACGATGCCCACTCCGCGGAACGCGATGGTTGCAGAGGCGAAAGCTGCGTAAATCACTTTTCGCCAGCTTTGGCGTCCCTCAAATGCTTCGGCCAAATTCCGTACCTGCCCGCCGAAAGTATCCCGTTCGGATCCACCGCGTCCTTGATCGTTTCGTGAAAACGCAACAGCGCGTGATTGTTGAAGGAATACTCGTTCATGATCGCGTTGTAGAAAGCCGGAGGCGTGCGGTATTCACCCCAGCCATGTTCGCCTGATATCTGAACCAAGCGCTTTATAACTGCCCGATTCTTCTTGTTCGTCTCGACGTCATGAGTGATCGGAAGAGCGAAGATGTAGATAAAAGATCTCTCCCAATAACACGATGGGAGGCTAAAGCCGAGGTACGGCAATCCATACTCCACGGCGGCTTGCGAGAACACTCGATTCGCTTCGAAAATCGCTTCGCCCGTCCGCGGGACGATCGGCGAAAACCAGATATGTCCATTCGTGGGCGACGGGTTGGTTTCCGATCGCGCGCCGCGGGAGAACATTGACAAGCTGGGAATGCCGAACTGCGGCTTATGCACTTTGTCGCGCTGCTCGGGAGAAAGCGGAAGCTTGTATGACTCGCCGTCTTCGAATTTGGCTCCAGGAATCGCTGAAAATCTCTCTTTTGCGAACTCCCAATTTGCTGCGTTCGCTGCGGGAGGTCCGTAGAAGCTAAGCTTGCAATGCCAATAACTAACGCCCTTGCGCAAAGCGTATTGCTCGAGTTCCGGCGACTGGTCGCCGCCCGGTTTCGCGAGCAATGCCACAAGCTCCGGGTCTGGTTTTGAGCCGCCTCCTGCCCACGGATCGCCGATGCCGGCCTCCATGAGCTTGGTTCTTTCCGAGAGCAGGGGTCTTCCGAGGAGGGGACTTCCGATCTCGGGCATTCCAGTCGTAACGCGCGTGTTCTCCAAGTAGTTCAGGGTGTCCACCAAGGGGATCAGATCATCGTGGCGCGGCACGTAAACGATGCCGGAGAGATACGCATCAGGCTCCGGCATCAGCCAGAATCCCATTTTCGTGACGACGCCGAAATTGGATTGCGAAAACATCCCGTCAATCCACGGACCGAAACCGGATTTGTACTGCTGCCAGGTCTTCGCGCCGGGGAGCGCGCCCATGCCCGTGCGCAACAGCTCACCGTTCGCAAGCACCACTTCCATGCCGCAGTGGGAATCGAAATGGTTGCGATACTCCGGCATCAAATAGCCGCCGCCACGGTCTAGCGAGTTGCCTATCGGACTGCCCCAGCCGGGATCGGGAACGTCAATCCAGAGCTTTAGGCCCTTCTCCTGGATATAGCGGTAAAGATCGAAATAACTGACGCCGGGCTCGACGAGCGCATACGCATTTTTCTCGCTCACTTCCAGGATCCGATTCATTCGCTTCAGATCGAGAACCACGCTCCCCGATAGAGCGGGGGCAGATCCCCCGTATCCGAGGTTTTTTCCAGTAGAAATCGGATATATCGGAATCTTGTAAGTATTCGCGATCTTTACGACTTTCTGCACTTGGTCGACACCGTCCGGAGCGACTGCCGCCGATGCGACGAGTTCTTCGGGTTCCCCGTAGAAGGGAGAATACGCGTCGCGATACATGGCGACGTCTTCGTCGCTGGTGAAAACCCATTCCTTTCCGACCGCTTCCTCAAACTGTTTGATTGCGTCGGCGAAATTCTGGCTGGTCACACCGGGCGGGGTCTTCATTTCATGGGCTCCCTGTATCTTGCGAGTGCGAAGTTGCCACAGGGGAGGTGCGGCGTCAACAGATTCAGGTCGGCGCACGGAGAGCGGACTCCGAAAGCGGCGGGAAACACCAAGCTGAATGGCGAGGCATTGCGGGAAATATGGCGCCGCAGCGACCCCTCGGTCGTGTGTCGACCAATTTGTACGCCAATTCTTTGTTTTCAGTGAGTTGCGTACATTCTTACTTTGCAGGGTGTGTCGAGTGATGTCGCGCGGTTCAACGCCAATTCTCCCCGCGAAATCATTCACCGAAGAGGCACCGAGCAAAGACAGCGCCGTGCGCCCGGGGGAGCAAGATTGCGCTTGATCTCTCAGCACGGCCTTGCCGTCGACACTGGGAGCCCTGTTTGTCGGGCCGCAAGAATTTGCGACTAGAAATCTGTGGATCGTGCGCAGAGTTGCGGAGGGGCAGGTTCGGTCACGACGGAGACCTCAGTGCAAGCAGGCGCGGTGGCGACGGTCCGGCGGTGCTTCCCGCATCGTTGACTTCCCGCCATCGTGCAAGGTCACTCTTGTCCATGTCGCTGTACCTCGCCGGAAAGCAGCACGGTGCGAGAAGTGCGGCGACTGCGCGGCTCTACAGAAAAAGTACTGGTGGCATTATCAGATGGGGAAAGGGAGTCGTCGCGCGCCAGTGCACGAGGTGGAAAACCAAAGACGCATCACTCTGGGAAACGAAGCGTGCGGCACCCGCAATTTTTTTCTGGGTGGCCTGAAGTGACGCGGATGCAACTTGTTCGTCGGTGGACGAAATCAACGAATGGCAGACGTTCTTATGGATGGGCCACCCGCAGCGTCGCGCTATTCCGCTTCTGAAGCATACCGATGTTGGGCGCGATATAACCGCGTGCCATCCGGCTTAGTCGCATAGAACAGTAAAGCACGCGTGGAGCCATTTTTCATTGGGTGCGCGACCAATGTAATTGGGTCGCCCGGCTTGTACGTCATTCGATCCCAGCCCTCACTGAGCATGATGTTGATGCTCGAAGCCTCGATATCCCATGTTCCGACGGTGGAGGGGTCCTTCGCGTCAGGGCCGACCGTGATGATGATTTGGCTGTGTGGGTTCTGCAACCGATACTCCTCCACGACGCCGCTATACGTAACATTCTTGGCTATATCGAACATCGCGCGGGAATGATGGGCGAGGGACGGACGAGCCACAAAGAGCAGGACTCCCGTCACCGCCATCAAACTCAAAATCACGTGTTTCGCCATCATCGATCTTCCTGTCACCAACTTCTCGGCGAACCTGACCAGCATCCTTTTGTCACAGCCCTTCATCCTACTGCGGCGCCGACGAGCCTGTGATCATTTTTCGAACGAATCCACTCGACAATACACTGCCCTGTTATGGTGCAACTTTTCAATCAGAATCGCCCATCGCGCGAATAGTTCCCGCTGCTCTCTCACGCCGTAACACGCCTTCAGAGGGTGTACTAACTGTCTGATAGGCCGCCAACGGTTCAAGCGGCTCTCCATTTCCAATATAAGATGAGGCGCGATGGCAGCGGAACCCGTAGGCGGTCGGCAGAGCTGGATGCGACTCGACGGCGTAGATATGCTCCGCAGCCTGGCAATCTTCTTCGTGTTGATGAACCACGTCAACATGCGCCTGTTGTTGGCGAGGGTGCCGTACACCAACGGGCTGCCCACGCAACTCGTGCATTCATTGGTCTGGAACGGACAGTTCGGCGTGCAGATTTTCTTCGCGGTCTCAGGCTTCCTGATCACGTCGATCACGCTTCGGCGATGGGGCTCGCTCTCCGGCGTTAGCAGCCGTGATTTTTACCTACTGCGCTTGGCTCGAATCGCACCGCTGCTTCTCTTGTTGCTTGCCGTACTCAGTGGACTCCATTTCGCGCATGTGAAGGACTTTGTTGTCTCTGCGAAAACGGGAGGCCTCGGTCGAGCGCTGCTGGCGGCGCTCACGTTTCACCTCAATCTCCTGGAAGCCCAGCGCGGATACCTTCCGGGCAATTGGGACATACTTTGGTCTCTCTCGGTCGAGGAGATGTTCTACCTCTTCTTTCCGCTCCTTGCCAGACTCCTGGGTCGCGGCAAGCTGTTTGTGGCGCTACTTCTGGTATTCGTTGTGCTCGGACCGTTTGGCCGCACAGTACTCGCCCATGGAAATCAAGTCTGGCGGGAATACTCGTACCTTGGAGGCATGGATGCTATCGCGCTCGGCTGCTTGACGGCTCTGCTGGTGCCGCGGGCTCGCTTTTCACGGTCAGTATTGCGAACTTTCACCAGCATCGGCATCGCACTGCTTATTCTTGTCTTGGGGTTTTCATCAAACGCCTTTATGTGGAGCCTGGGGCGCCGAGGGCTTGACGAGACGATTCTCGCAATCGGCGCCTGTCTGGTCATTATTGCCGCCGCGCACAATCAATGGAAAAGTCCCCGTGTTCTTAGGCCTGTCCTGAGGCTCGGCCAGCGCAGTTATGAGGTGTACTTGACGCATATGTTCGTTGTTTTTGCCCTGTTCAATCTGTTCGTAAAGATGGGAAAACCGATGCGGGCTGTTCCAGTTTTGTTTGTTGTCACCATTGTGGCTGCGGCACTGCTTGGCGATCTGATCGCGAGCTTGTATTCGGAGCCAATGAATCGTCGGCTCCGAACGCGCTGGGGAGAACGCAGGCTTGGTTCAGTCATCGAGACCGAAAGCGCCTAGCCCAGAGAGAATCAATTGAGCCCGTAGCGGCGCATCCCGCGCCCTACCCGCTTGGGCGCTGAGTGATGGCGCGCTCGGAAGTAATCCATAACGACCCGCCTTCTCATGGAAAGATTTGGCCCGATTATCAGGCAACGGCGTTGGCGCTACTGGATTAGGCTTTGTGCGCTCGATTCAGGGCCACGCTCGAGCGGCAATTGTCGTTCGAGTGCGATTGCCTATCGGCGAGGGGTGGCGGGGAAGTTTCTCACGAGCCAATCGACCGTCAGTCTGGCGTAGGACCCCGCGAGTGGGCCAGGCGTCAAATAGTGGCTCGCGCCCTTCACCCAGATCAAGTCGCGCTGCGGCGACGCTGTCAGGCTGTCGTAAATCTCTTGAGCGTTCGGCGGGAGAGCGAGCTCGTCCTTGTCGCCGTGAATCACCAAGGCGGGAACTTTGATCTCCGGTCCGTACTTAATTGAGCTAGGCGTGCCTGGATCACTCGGAGCTCCGAAGAAGCTGATCAGCGCCTTTGCCGTTCCCATGACTGACACACCCCCGGGAAACCAGTTCTCAAACCCGACGGGTTCCTGCCCCTTGCCTCCGGCGACCAATTCCCGCGCGTGCCTGAGCGTGTCCTCCAGCCGCCGCTTGTCCGCTTCGCTGCTCCGAACTTGAAACTCCAGATACGGTGATGGGATCGAAGCCATAAAGCCGACCGCCTTGACCGCAGGGTCGCTTCGCTCAGCCACATACTGTGCCATGCGAGGGCCGCCAAGGCTGATGCCCAGAATCGCAATCCGCGCGTAACCCTTCGATTTTGCGCACGCCACGAAGGCGGCGATATCCTTCACGGCGTCACGATATTCCGCGTAGGGGTTGTTGTACGAGGCGCGCATATTGCAAAGAAGGAACGCGTAACCGTTATCTGTCAGGGCGTTGGCAAGAGGAGAGTAATCATGCGCCGGAAACAGCGCCGCGCCCGTCGTGCCCCCGGGCACCATGACGACCAGTGAATCGCTGGCCTTCTGCGGTTCCCACAGCAGACCGTTTAGCGCAACTTTGTCTTCCGCCTCGACCAGAATCAAATCCAACCGGCTTTGCGACCGCGGAATCGGAATGGTTGGCATGGCGGAAACTATATTCCAGTCATGCTCGTCCGATCAAGGGCCTGAGGAGATGGCTTAAACCCATCTATCGGACAACGGGTGTGCCAGGCGGGTATTGGTCTGGTAACCCGATTGAACGTGGTTGAACTTTGAGGCTTTGGCGGATACGATCTCACTGCTGATTCGAGCCTTGGCGACAGACAGGTGAACTTCTTATCCCGGCGCGGCCTGTCGTGGACGAGGCGCGCCACTGGAGATTTCGATGAAGAGCATTTACACAATTATGGTGGTTACCGCCATGCTGCTGCTCGCGAGCACCGCACACGCGCAGGTGACGCTGAACTCGGTGCGAGTCGGCGCGCAAGACACTGCCGCACTAGCGAAGTTCTATGAGGCCACCTTCGGCATGCAAGAAGTCAATCGGATCAATGTGCCCGGAGGAGCGGAGATCTTCCTGAACTTCGGTGCGACGGTTGATGCTGCAAAGGCCAACAAAAGCGAGCCGATCGTCATAACGCATCGCGATTCCGACGACCTGAAGGACCCGATTGCGCACGTGATTGTGAACGTGAAGGACATGACGGCGACAGTCGCCGCGGTCAAGGCGGCAGGCGGCTCAATGGCTGGCGACCCTCGTCCGTTCGGAAATACCGGCGTCGTCATAGGCATCGCGATCGATCCGGTGGGTAACCGCATTGAGATGATTCAACGCCCATGAAACAGCCATCGCCATTCCATTCCGCTTCAGGGAAAACAACTCCTTTCCGTCACCATACTAAAAGGCGGTAGTTTGGCCGCGTTTTCAAACCGCCTTGGCCGGGTTGTTCCTCACACCCGCGGCAATCCAAATTCTGCAAGGCATTTTCCTTGGGCGAGCACATCGATCATCGCTTCTGAATCCGAGTCGCTCGTTTTCTTCGTATTGCAACAATCGCAGTCCAGAATGTTCTCCCGGCGTAGCCCAAGGAAGCCCAGGACGAACGATATGACAAGCGGTCAGTACACAAGCGAGATTGGCCATATCAGAATTATTTCGATCGCGCAGACCGTGTGGGCGATGTGCGCACTTTCAACCTAAATCCTGTTTAACGACCCTCCAGGAGTTGGCTGGCCCTTCGCGTTGGGATAGTATTGGCGCCGGATAGATCGAGAACCCGGAACTGGGGTTCAAATCGGATAACCGTCGGACGAGTGAACCATGACCAAGGACCTAACACGAAGAGAAATAGTGCGCCGTTCGATTGCGGCAGGCGGCTTGTTTGCGGCCGGTTCACTGATGCCCGTTTCGTCGACGCTGGCCAATCAAGCTGCCGGACAATCAACCTCTCAAGCCGAAACCAAGGTTCCCGCGACAATCGTTGACGGCAAAGTTGTGCAACCGCGACGGGAACTGTCAGTTTTGCAAAAGACAAGCATCCTGGTTGTCGGAGGCGGTCCGGCAGGGACGGCAGCCGCCTTTTGTGCGAAGCGGCTGGGCGTCGACGTCACTCTGGTGGAAAGGTACGGTTATCTAGGAGGACTCGCAACCGGCGGCCTCGTGCTGGGAATATTTCCGCTTTACGATCGGGATAAAAAGCAGGTCATCTACGGCATTGGCGAAGAGCTGATGAAAAAACTGGACGTACTTAAGTTCGGAATCATTGATCGGAACAAGGCGCCTGTTTACCCGACGATCGACGCCGAGGCATTCAAATATGTGCTCGCTGACATGCTGCTCGATTCGGGGATTGCTGCCTACCTGGATTGCTGGGGTGTCGATGCCATTGTGGATACCAAAGGAGCCGTGAAAGGTGCTGTTTTTGAGAGCAAGTCGGGGCGCCAGGCCATCCTTGCCGATATCGTGATCGACGCCTCGGGAGACGGAGACATCTACGCGGCCGCAGGGGCGGCTTTTGAAAAAGTGAAAACCAACATCGGTTTGATCAGCCGAATCGGCAACATCGATGAGGTCGATATGGCCGTGGGTCGAGGATCGGAAGACCCGGAGCACCCTGCTACTGGAAAACCCGGCGAAGGCCGCCCCTCCAAGGGTAGAGTGAACGATCTCAACGGTCACGCCGGGAATTCGACGCCTGCGCCCCATGTGAACTGGCTCAACATGAAAGGCCCGGTTGGAGACGCCCTGGACATCGCAGACCTGACCGCTATGGAACTCAAGCATCGCCGCGGCACCTGGGGCAACGTCGAGAAGCTCCGCCAAAAGCCGGGAAACGAACAGGTCTATCTGGCGGAAACAGCCCCTCAGCTGGGTGTGCGGCTCAGCAGGCTCCTCGACGGTGTCAAGAAACTCACAGTCCAGGAGATCCGGAGCGGCGCGAAGTTTAAAGATGTCATCGGTTATTCCGGCGCGTATGCGAATGCTCCCGAATTCCAGATTCCTTACGGCTCGCTCGTCCCTGCAAAGGTCGAAAATGTCTTGGCAGCCGGACGATGCATCTCAGCCGATTTCGAAGTCGCGGATATCACCCGGCTCATTCCGGTTTGTTGGGTAACCGGACAGGCTGCGGGCTTAGCTGCGGCATTGTGCATCCAGGAAAAATGCAAGCCTCGCGAAGTCAGCGTGACAAAGCTGCAGAACCTGCTTAAGCAGCAAGGGGCATATCTCGGATGACTTTTCTCAGACGCATACCACGGCGTCTGATTCAGCTGACTTGCTTTGTCGGCGCGGTCGTGCTCGTTTGGCCGGTGTTACCCTGGGCGATCGCGCCAAGGATTTTCGTACAAGCGAGCCCCTTCGTTGCTCTCTCATCGAGTATCGCCACGCGCTCCATTAGTCTCGGAATCGTTTTTGCACTCATCGTTGCCGTCGCGAGTTCATTCAAAAAGCGCTGGTTCTGCCTGTACCTCTGCCCGACCGGTTACCTGCTCGAAAATGCCTCACACATGGGGTTGCGCAAGTCGCGATGGTGGAGCAAGTGCCCGCCGGTCGGGAGATATCTGGCGATACTCACGCTGGTTGGTGCCGTGGCGGGATATCCGGTGCTGCTATGGATGGATCCTCTGTGCATTTTCAGCAGCCCATTTGCCGTGAACAAGGCGACGAATCCGATCTCCGTCTTTCTGGTCTGCCTCGGCCTGGGTGGTTTGGTGGGTGCTACCTTGATTTTCGGGATGCTCTGGTGCGTCCGCCTCTGCCCACTCAGCGGGCTGCAGGATATGCTGTTTTCGATGCGGAAAGCGTTCTGGACCAGAATGACTGCGAGTGCATCCGCGCAGAGGTTCCGCGTCGCTCGGCGTGTGTTCTTAGCCGGCGCGGGCGGCGCAATGCTCGGCCTTTGGGCGCGCCGGATCGGAGCGGCGCGATACCGCAAAAGTGACACACTCTTGCGTCCTCCCGGCGCCGTGCCCGAGGATCGTTTCACCGGGCTGTGCATCCGTTGCAACAACTGTGTGCACGCCTGCCCTTCAACAATTATTCACCCGGATACCGGTCAGGAG
>Ga0210383_10003905_pt1 | contig 13272 bp, 14 predicted proteins | sample IncBWC14OmetaG_FD_160072 | JGI IMG/M metagenome (GOLD analysis project Ga0210383, IMG submission 160072) | Forest soil microbial communities from Barre Woods Harvard Forest LTER site, Petersham, Massachusetts, United States - Inc-BW-C-14-O ...
GCAACTTTCCGCACAATTCCACCCTTCAAACCGGTCAGGCCAGCCTGTTGCGATCCCTTCATGGTTATCAGGTAGAAGCCGAGATGAGCCGGTTGTTCGTCGTCTCTGACGCACACCGTCAGGTCCAGCGCGCTTTCGAAGTAGTGGCTCGCGTATAGCTGTTTCACGGCTACGGCATACGCGGGGCGCTCCGGCGATTTGCCTTGATAGACGACTGCTTGCACCATGCGCAGGGTCGGTTTGAGTCCAAAATTCACTTTCTCCCAATAGAACTCGGATTGGATATTGCCGGAATCGGCCTTTGGATAATTGAGCAGGTATTCACGCAATTCGGGCAGATACACAGGGAGTGCCTTGGAGCGGCTGAGTAAAGACGCAAACGTTTCCGCCACGACGGCTGGGCGATTTTTGTCGCGATAGGTTCCCAGGGCCGCGTTGCCGCCCTGTTCGTAGTTGAGCAGGGCTTGCAGAGCCATTTGCTGCGCCAGGTGATTGGCCTGGTCGTGGGCATCCGGCGCGGACCAATTCACGGAATGTTGGAACTCCTCCATCGCTTCGGTCGGCAACTGCACCTCGCAATGGTCTGGCTTGCAATTCTTCAGTTGCTCGAAATCTTTTTCATCCATCGTGAAGTCGCTAAGGTCCGAAAGCTGCGGCGGATCGCTGAACTTTCGGAGTGCGATGTAGCTCGGGAGTTTGCGCAGCGCATCGATGTCCGATGCGAATTTAAGGTAATGCTCCGGCGTCGAATTTATGTAGACAGCGCCAAAAACAAATACCTGATCCGCGGTCGGGGAGTCCAATATCTTCGCGATTGCCTTTCCTTCGTGGATTTCCCTGATTTGGTCGTCATTCAGGCCAATGAATTCGTGGAAAAATTTGTCGGGTTGGGCCAGCTTGTCCGTCGACGGAATTCCGGATCCGATGGCCGGGGAAAGTAGCGGGGCGAGCAGAACCACAGTCGCGATTCTTGCGTGCATGGACTGATTCTCCGAATCCCGGTTTCAAAGGGAGAAAATGGCCGTTTTCCTGACCTCGGCTGCCGCTTCACGCTCTAATTCTTAGTCAGAAGAGTGCCACCAAGATTCCAGGATTGCAAGATTGCAAGCCTGCACTCCCCGCACCACACAGAGCTTTAGGACCTGTCGAGGCCCGGGCGTCAGCACAGCGCGTCGCTTGACCTCACGGACATTTCGATTCCGCCAGCCGCCCAGACTCTGCTAAACTCTGCAACCGGTTCAGAGTTTTCGGAAAAACAGTACCGCATCGCCTACTGTATAATCCTGTTTTCGGGTATGGGGCCCGTGGACATGAATCGCAGCTATCATCCGTTTGTCCATCGTTACGCCATCTTCATGGTCTGCTGGACAATCGTCCTTCTCACTGCCGGAGCGCTCGTCACCTCCGAAGACGCGGCCCTGGCCGTCCCCGATTGGCCTCTCTCCTACGGCACCATCACCCCTCCTATGGTCGGCGGCATCGCTTACGAACACACCCACCGCGTCATCGCCGCCGGACTCGGACTGCTCGCTATCGGGCTCGCTGCGCTCCTTTGGCGCACCGACGACCGCCCGTGGATGCGCTGGCTAGGCCTCGCCGCGCTGGGTGGCGTAATTCTTCAAGGCGTTCTCGGCGGCCTCACGGTTATAAAACTTCTGCATTACTGGCTCCCGGTGATGCACGCCTGCACCGCGCAACTTATGTTTGCCCTGCTCGTCAGCATCGCCGTCTTCACCAGCCGTTGGTGGACCGAACCTCTCCCGCAATATCAGGACAAAGGCTCGCCTCCCGTTCACACCGTTGTCACCATCAACGCCGCGGCGATCTTCCTCCAGGTTCTCGCCGGCGCCGGCTTTCGCCACCAATATATTTCCCTTCGCCCCCACGTCATCGGCGCTCCTATCGTGCTGGGCGTAGTCATCTGGACCGCCGCAATCCTCCGCCGTCGCTTCTCGCAAGTCCGGGAAATTTCCCGCGCGCGCATTCTGCTCCACGCTATCGTCGGCACCCAGATTCTTCTCGGCGCTATCGCACTCTATTCCCGCATCTCCACGGCCGACGCTCCGCAACCCATGCCGCTCATGGTCGCATCCACAGTCGTCCACACCGTCGTCGGCGCTATCCTTTTCGCGATTTCGATTGTCACCGTTCTCATTTGCTACCGGCTCGTTCCGCGCCGGGGCGAAGTGGCCGTCCGCGCTACGCCGGAGCAGCAGGTGGCAGCCCAGTGAGCACCGCTCGCGCCAACGTCCTCGCGCAATCCAGCAAATTCAGCGCCTACCTCGCGCTAACCAAGCCGGACGTTTCTTTCCTCGTATTAATGACCACCGCCGCGGGCTTCTACATGGGCTCGCGAGGCCCGATCGATTGGCTTCGGCTGTTGCACGTTGTCTTCGCCACCATGATGATCGCCGCCGGCACCGCCGCCTTGAATCACTACATTGAACGCGCGTCCGATCGCCACATGCGGCGCACCGCCTCGCGTCCGTTACCCAGCGGCCAGCTTGCCCCGCGTGAAGCCCTTCTTTTCGGCGTTGCCCTCTGCGTAGCTGGCGCTGCCGATCTGGCCATCGCCGCCGGTTACCTGCCCTGCCTCCTGGGTGTGTTCACTTGCCTCAGTTATCTGCTCGCGTACACACCGCTGAAAAAGCGCACCGTGTGGGCCACCTTCGTCGGTGCCATTCCTGGGGCGATTCCTCCCATGATTGGCTGGTGCGCTGCCACCGGCAAACTCGACGCAGGCGCCTGGGCTCTCTTCGCCATCCTGTTCGTCTGGCAATTTCCCCATTTCCACGCCATCGCCTGGATGTATCGCGAAGACTACGCCCGCGCAGGCATCCTTATGCTTCCCGTGGTGGATAAAGACGGTACGCGCACCTACCGTCAAATCATTCTGTATGCGGTATCCCTCGTAGCCATCAGCCTGCTGCCGTCCGTCTTGGGCTTAACCGGCGTACTCTACTTTTTCGGCGCACTCGTTTCCTGCACCGCGCTCGTTCAAGTCTGCCTGTGGGCCGCGCACTCGAAAACCAACACGCGCGCGAAATGGCTCATGCACGCTACCGTCATCCACATCCCAGTCCTTCTCGGCCTGATGATGTACGACAAGCTTCCGCGCTGATCTGGATCTTTGTGTAGTGGCCGGCCTTTAGGCCGGTCTTTTAAATGGGTGCCGCACCCTTCGTCGTTAAGGGTGCGGATTTAGATGCAAACGTTGCCGATACCGTACGTGCGAAAGGGAATCGCTCCGAATGTTCTCTCAAGCCGCTCTGAACGCCACCCTCAACGGCACCAGCGCCATCCTCCTCGCCGCTGGCTACACCGCCATCCGCAACGGCAAACGCGAACTCCACAAAAAATTGATGATCTCGGCCTTCGTCGTCTCCACCGTGTTCCTCATCTCCTACCTCATCTACCACTACCGCGTCGGCCACGTCGTCTTTCAGGGCCACGGCTGGATCCGCACCTTCTACCTCGTGCTACTCACTTCCCACACCATCCTCGCCATCGTCATCGTCCCGCTCATTCTCATCACCTTGCGCCGCGCGTGGCTCCAGCGCTTCGACAAACATCGCATCATCGCCCGCTGGACCCTGCCCCTCTGGTTCTACGTCTGCGTCACCGGCGTAATCGTCTATCTCATGCTCTACCAAATCTACGCTCCTGAGGTAAACGCTTCGTGTAGCGGCCACCTTTTTAGCCCGAGCGGAGCGAAGGCCGAGGTGGGCGCCTTTGGTTTGTCCTTGCTTGTGTAGGGATGGCCTTCCGAGGCCGTCCGCCAACGATCTAAAGCCGCCACTCAACCCAACTTGAGGGCGCCTCACCGTTTGCGGCTGTTTGCAAAGCGTGGGCTCTTACGATCTAACGACGACAAAACCTCGGATCTTCTTCCTTCCTTAGACTTGTGTACCGTCGCACCTTTCCGCTACGTTGTCTCATCGAATTTCTCGAGGCTTCAATGAAAATCCTCCTCTTCGGCGCAAGTGGTTCCGCTGGCCACAGCGTACTCGAATCCTGCCTGGCCGCTTCCGTCGTCGACGAGGTCCGCGCGATCGTCCGCCGTCCCCTCTCCGACTCGCACCCGAAGCTGCGCACCATCGTTCACGCCAATTTTATGGATTACTCGCCCATCCAGGACACTTTCCGCTCCATAGACGCTTGCCTTTTTTGCATGGGTATTTCCGTCACGCAAGTTTCCAAAGACGACTATCGCAAAATCACGCACGACTTCACTCTAGCGGCCGCCGCAACCCTGAAATCGCAAAGCCCCAGCGCAGCCTTTCACTACATCAGCGGGCAGGGAACTAGCCCCACCAGCCGCATGTTCTGGTCTCAAGTCAAAGCGCAAACGGAACGCGAACTCAGCGACCTCATGGGCGCGGATGCCTGGCGCCCTGCCTTCATCGACGCCAAGCCGTCATCGACGGTGCCGAAGATCTACGCGATGTTTTCCCCGTTGGGGCGCCTGCTGAAACCGTTCCGGAGCCTGTACATCCACGGACACGATCTCGGCCGCGCCATGCTCCAAGCCACCATCGAGAATATCCGCAGCCACATCTTCGAAAACGCGGAAATCCGCCAAATCGCCGCCCGCGCAAACTTCTAGGTCTAAGTTTTTCTTGGCTTGTGTAGCGGCCGCCTTCTGAGGCGGGCATCTTGGGTTTCACATCCGTCGAACGAAGCCGCGCGATTCTACGCTTCGGCAACGCCGCAAACCGTGTCAGCTAAGATCGTGCCAGTCATGCTTGCAAAAGCGGCACTGCCTTGCTTTTGGAGTCTTGGCCACTTGTCCGCAGCGCGGGCATCGATTTACGTAGATCTCATCCTTATGGTCAGTCCAGATTCTCTCGGCGGTCCTTAACACAAGGCTTTCCATGCCGTCGTGGGCAAGTTCGAGAATCTCCGGATTCTCGGAAAGTGCCCTTCGAAATGGTTGAGGAGCATTGCTTGCTTCGTGCTGCGCCGCTGAATCCGTTCGACCGTGGTTAAGTTTGTAGGTCGTCGAAAGGTGCCGAAACGCCCGCTTTCCTTTGTCCGTCATGAAGTGCGCGTAGTAGCCGATGAGGTAGTTAGCGAGATGCTGGTCCATTCTTCTCCGCCTAATACGCTAGCCAGAACCGCGCTCTACGCCTTCGGCAACGCCGCAATCACCGCGTCCGTAAACTCCTTCGTCCCCGCCGTTCCACCGACATCGCGCGTCACGTGCTTTCCCTCTTGGTACACCTTCACCAGCGCCGCTTCAATCCGCACCGACGCGCTCCGCTCCCCCAGGTGCTTCAGCATCAGATTCGCGCTCATCAGCAGCGCCGTCGGATTGGCCAATCCTTTGCCGGCAATATCCGGCGCAGTTCCATGCACCGCCTCAAAAATAGCGCAGGTTTCTCCGATATTTCCGCTGGGCACCACGCCCAACCCGCCCACCAATCCCGCCGCCAGATCGCTCATCACGTCGCCATACAGATTCGGCAGCAGCAAAATATCGAACTGTTCCGGCTTCATCACGATCTGCATGCACGCGTTGTCCACGATCATTTCTTTGTATTCCACTTCCGGAAACTTCTCCGCCACCGTGCGAATGGACTTCAAAAACAATCCATCGCTCAACTTCATGATGTTCGCTTTATGAATTGCGTGAATCTTCTTCCGCCCATTTTCCTTCGCATACTTGAACGCGAACTCCGCAATCCGAGTGGACGCCTTCTCCGTGATGATCTTCAAACTCTCCACCACGCCCGGCACCACTTCGTGCTCCAGCCCGGAATATAGATCCTCCGTGTTCTCGCGCACGATCACCACATCGACATCATCAAAATGCGATTTCACCCCAGGCAGGTTCTTCACCGGCCGCAGGTTCGCGTACAACTCCAGACTTTTCCGCAACGCCACGTTCACGCTCGGGGCGCCACCGGCGACCGCCGTCGCCATGGGCCCTTTCAGCGCCACCCGATTCTTGCGAACCGATTCAATCGCCAGTTCGTTCAACACCACACCTTTCACCGTCGCTGAATCCGTATTCTCCGCGCGCGCCCCAAATTCATCCCAATCAATCAGCACGCCCGCCGCTTCCAGAATCCTTTTCGTCGCCGCGGAAACCTCCGGACCAATTCCTTCGCCCGGCAATAAAGTAACTTTGTGTCTCATAGATGCATCGTATTTTACGGGAAGCTTCGCAGCTTGTCGAAAGCCGTGTCAGGCATTGTTTCCCGAACTGGAAGGTCCGTTAGCAGGAATCGCGCTTGGCAAGAGTGCCATTTGGAAACACCACGGCTGGCGCCCAATTTTTGTTGTGCTATACTGAACAAGTCATGAGTCTTGCGGAGATTCCGCAAGCGGAGGCCAAAGAATTATGATCAACCTGACATCCGTTGCCGCCAGCAAGGTCAAGGAAATCATGGGTATGCAGAATCCTGTCCCGGTCGCCCTGCGTGTCGCCGTGGTCGGTGGAGGCTGCTCCGGTTTTCAGTACCACATGGCGTTTGAGAATCAGACCAACGACACCGATGAAGTCGTGGATCTAAACGGCGTGAAGGTGGCGGTCGACCAGATGAGTTCCATGTACCTCGATGGGGTCGAAATCGACTACATCGAAACGCTCGAAGGTGCCGGCTTCAAATTCAACAACCCCAACGTAAAGAGCACCTGCGGCTGCGGCAGCTCCTTCAGCGTCTAAGGTTTGTGTAGCGGCCGCCTTCTGAGGCGGGCGCTTTCGTCCCGTTCCATCTAAGGCTCCTGGTTCACTCCGGGAGCCTTTACTTTTGGTCTAGACTGTTCACTTTGTAGGGGCGGCTTTACGCCCTCTGTGGTTTAGTTCCTTGTTTGTGTAGCGGCCGTTTTCTGAAGCGGGCGCATTTCCTTCAAACTTAATATATCGCCCCCAAATCCCCCTGCATCCAAGCTCACGAACCCAAGGAGGCACAACACACATGTCCAACAAGCAAGTAGTCCTGATCACCGGCGCCAGCACCGGCTTCGGCCGTCTCTTTACCGAAACACTCTCCCGCAAAGGTCACACCGTCTTCGCCACCATGCGCGATCCCAACGGTAAGAACGCCAAAAACGTCGCCGAAATTAAGGCTCTCGCTCAAAAAGAAAATCTCCCAATCCACATTCTCGAGCTCGACGTCACCGATGAAGCCTCCGTCAATCGCGCTGTTGACGCCGCCGTCAAGCAAGCTGGCCGCTTGGACGTCGTCATCAACAACGCCGGCTATCCCGTCGTTGGTCTCGAAGAAACCGTCACGCCCGATCAGGCTGCCGCTCTCATGAACACAAATTACCTTGGGCCGGTCCGTGTGAATCGCGCCGTGATCCCGCACTTCCACCGCCAGCACAGCGGCCTGCTCATGTACATCAGCAGCGGTGCCGGCCGTATTACGTTTCCTTCTTTCGGCCACTACAGCGCCTCGAAATTTGCCCTGGAAGCGCTCGCGGAGGCTTACAGCTATGAGCTTGCCGGGCAGGGAATTGAATCCGTTATCGTCCAACCGGGCGCTTATCAAACCGCCATCTTTGGCAACATCGTCGTCGGCTCAGACACCTCGCGCACCAGCACGTACGGCGAAGCCGCTACAATTCCTGACAAAATAAACGCCGGTCTCGCCGCTTCCGCGGGCAACCCGCAGGAAGTTGCCGACGCCGTTCTCAAAATCGTCGAAACTCCCGTTGGCGAACGCAAACTCCGCTACCGCGTGAGCACCGCCGCCGGGCTCGAAGGCGTCGACCAGATCAATGACCTCTGCGCCAAAATTCAGGCTGGCCTACTCGACGGCTACGGCCTATCCTCCGTCACCAAATTCGTGAAAGGCAAATCCGCCTCCGCGTAACACAACGGCCTCAGCGTGTAACCGGGCTCCTGGATCAGTCCGGGAGCCCTTCCTTTGTAATGTGGTTTTTCCTGTCTGTTGTAGGGGCGGCTTTAGGCCGCCCTCTTCGCTATTTAGTTCGCTCGTCGACGACGTGGAGAAGAGGATTACCTCCCCATTTGCCTTCTCCACGTTCCACCCTTATCCTAATATCCAGCCCGCATGCTTATAGCTCTGGCGCAATTTAATCCCACCGTCGGCGACTTCGAAGGGAACTCAGCGCGCATTCTGGACCTGGCCAACCAAGCCAAGCGCCGCGGCGCGGACCTCGCCGTATTCTCCGAACTCTCCCTTTGTGGCTATTTCCCCCTCGATCTCCTGGAACGTCCGGCTTTCATCCAACGCAATCTCGATGCCTTGAAATCCATCGCTGTGCAATTGCCTTTACCGACCATCCTCGGCTACGTTGGCCGCGTCGATCCCGGCCGCGCCGGCAAATCCATCGCCAATAAAGCCGCATTGATCTCCGAAGGCCGCATCGTGTTCGAACAAAGCAAAATGCTGCTGCCTACCTACGATGTCTTCGACGAATCCCGCTACTTCCAGCCCGGCGAAAAACACTTTGCCTACGGCCTGGGAAGGGAACAGCTCGGCATCACCGTTTGCGAAGACGTCTGGAACGACAAAACGTTCTGGACCAAGCCTCGCTACACGCGTGACCCGGTCACGGAACTCGTCGCCCAGGGTACTAGCGTCGTCATCAACATCTCGGCGTCTCCCTACACCATCGACAAGCGTGCGCTCCGCCTGGAAATGCTGCGCTCCTCCGCGCTGCATCACGGCCGTCCCGTCATCTATGTCAATCAAGTCGGCGGTGACGATTCCCTCATCTTCGACGGTTCCAGCATTGCCTTCACCGCCGCCGGCAAAATCGGCGCGCAAGCAAAGGCGTTCGAAGAAGACCTGGTGCTCTTCGATACCGTTACCGAACAAGGCGAGATTCACGTGCAACCCGCCAATGAAATCGCCTATGCCTACCAAGCCCTGGTTCTCGGCACCCGCGACTACGTCCGCAAATGTAATTTCCGCAAAACTATCGTGGGACTTAGCGGTGGCGTCGATTCCGCCGTTGTTGCCGCTATAGCCGTCGACGCTTTAGGCAAGGAGAACGTTCTAGGTGTCTCCATGCCCGGTCCGTTTTCCTCGGAAGGCAGCAAAACCGATGCCCGCCAACTCGCCGCGAATCTCGGCATAGAATTCCTCACTATCCCCATCACTGAAGTCTTTCACGACTACGAACGGGCCCTCGCTCCGGCATTCGACAATCGCCGCCCGGACACCACGGAGGAAAACATCCAGGCTCGCATACGCGGCAACTACCTGATGGCGCTCTCCAACAAATTTGGCTCCATGGTTCTCAGCACCGGCAACAAATCCGAAAATGCCGTGGGCTACTGCACCCTGTATGGCGATATGGCCGGCGGCCTCGCGGTGATTTCCGATGTTCCGAAGTTGATGGTCTACGAGCTCGCAGATCACATCAATCGCGAAAGGGAAGTGATCCCCCGCTCAACCATCGACAAGGCCCCCTCAGCGGAGCTTCGTCCCGATCAGAAGGACAGCGATTCCCTCCCGCCATACGAAACCCTCGATCGCATCCTGAAGGCCTACATTGAAGAAGTGCAAAGCCCCGAAGAGATCGCCGAATCCTTCGGCTACGACCTCAAGCTAGTCCGCGAAATTGCTCTTCGCGTCGACCGTAACGAATACAAGCGCAAACAAGCTGCTCCCGGCCTTAAAATTACCTCGCGCGCTTTTGGATTTGGCAGACCATTTCCTATCGCTCAGCATTTCATCCCCTAATGTAAAGGACGGAATCCGCGTGAACACGCCTCGTAAATTGCTCCAGCTCATCCTCTGCGCTTTTGCGCTCGTCGGCCCGGCTGTGTCCGCGCAGCAAGCGTCCAACGCGCCTGCTCCAGCTTCGTCACCCACGCAAAAGAGTGTCGAGTCCTTCCTGCGCTACTACTACGCACTCGGTTCGGATATAAGCATCGTTGTTGGTGCTCCGGTCGAGCTGGGCAGCTCTGGCCTCTTGGAAATTCCCGTCGATGTTAAAACCCCAGAAGGTTCAAATAAGGTCAAGATGTGGCTCACCAAAGATGGCCGCTACCTCCTTCGTGGAGAAATGTCGGACATCACCACCGACCCTCTCGCCGAAACCATTGCCAAGATTAAGACCGCAAACGCCCCCGTCCTCGGCGATCCCAAAGCGCCCATCACTGTCGTCGAGTTCTCCGACTTCGAATGTCCTGTCTGCCGCAACTTACATGATGCCCTGCGAGGCCTGCTGCCCAACTATCCGCAGGTCAAGGTCATCTTCAAAGACTTCCCCATCGAAACGATCCATCCCTGGGCCCGCACCGCCGCCCTCGCGGGGCGCTGCGCCTATCAACAGGACCCCAAAGCTTTCTGGAAGCTCTACGACCTTATCTATGACAATCAGGACCTGTTCTCCGCAGCCAATGCCTATGATAAGGTCGTTGACTTCGCCGCTAAGTCCGGTCTTAACACCGACGCCTTTAAGGCGTGCCTAAGCGGTCCCCAAGCCGCCAGCGAGGTGGACGCCAGCCTCGCCAATGGCAACGAACTCGAGGTTCGCAGTACGCCGACCATCTTCGTAAACGGCCGCCGTATCGTCGGTGCCGACCCCCACGCCGTCCAACAATACCTGGACTACGAAGTCTCCCGAGTAAAGTCCGGCTCCAAGAAATAAATGCCATGACGCTGCGTAGCTCGCCACTTGAAGGGGCGAAGCCTTCCAACTATCGAGAATTGCGCTAAGAGAGTGGAGGTTCTCACAGGGAAGGTGGGTCAAACGGTGGCTAATTGCCAACTCAGATTTATAAGTTAACATAATATAACTTATAGGACCCAATGTCAGTCTCTTTCTTTGCCTTTTCCTTAGCTTTCTTGCCATTCCCCACACGCCCGCAGCCCCTCGCGTGGCATCGCCATTCGCTCCTGCCAATTTCTCCCGCAGGATTCGGCAACTGACGCTTAACCCATTCGCCGGATCGCAAAGTGCGGACAAGTACAGGGAACTCACGCCCTTCTCTCGCGCCACCTGTCCCATCACCTGCATCAAGCCCCACGAAATCCCGCGCGAATAGGCTTCCGTCGCGCCCACCTTATTATTGGTATACAGCGGCGCAACATACTTCGCGAATAACAACGGTTCATACCGGATCGCCCACGGATTCCAGTTCGATTCTTGTTCGACCACTGCGCACACCAGTGCCGGCTCCAATCCTTCTTCCTCCGCCGCCCGCCGAGCCAACAGCACCAGATTCTTGTCAACCGCCATCCCGCCGTTCCCTTCGCACTTTGAATGGAATCACCACCGCCAACGCGTGTCATCCCGACCGGAGCAGCGGCGCTTTATGCCGCTGCGGAGCGGAGGGATCGCGTGGCAACCAACTTGGCAAGGTTGCAAAAACACGGCTGTCATCCTGAGGCGATCCGACACCGAAGGACCTCCACGCTTAATCCGCCGACCCAAGCCAAAGGTGCGCGCAACTCGCTCGCTAGCCCGCCTCCTGATCGCTGGTCGCTGTTCCCTGATCGCTCTTCGGCATCACCGATTCCTTCCGCCATTCCGCATATCCACGTAATTCACCATGGGTGTCTCTTCCAGGCTAATTCCCTGCTCTTCCGCAATGCGGTTCAACGCGCGATAGATGCTCGGCAAATGTTTCAGCGCCAGATCCCGAATGAACACCCGCTGTATCTCGTCGTCCCGCATTCTCCGGTGAATCCATCGCAAAAACACAACGAACTGCGCACCCACCGCGAGAACAGCACACACCGGCGTCCCTCCGCCCGTAATGTCGTAAATGTTGAACTGCTGCAGGCATCCGGTCGTCACGCTGGAACTGCAAGCGTTATCCACGCTGAAGTCATAGTTCAGCGTCAGCGTATGCTGCGAAGCGGCCTCTACTATCCCCGCCATCCCCAGCGCCATCGCCCCAAGTATCGCCATCCCTCTCCTCATAATTCTTTCCTTTCCGTTTTAACTTTCTAAGTGCTCTCTGTGTTCTCTGTGGTGAAATAAGCCGCGCACACCCCAACCACAATGCACGTCCAGCCTTTTCAATTGTTTCGGATGTCTCACACGTCGACTTCACGCATGAGTCTTGGGCTACTCTTCTGTGTAGCGGCCGCTCTCTGAAGCGGGCGCATTTGGCACTATCCGCCTAACCGACGTATTCATCCGATTGCCACCCCAAAAACAAACGCCCTGGCTCATTGCCAGGGCTTGGATACACTTCTCTATGTCAGAAGTTTACCATACTATAAGCTTATGTCAAGAGAAATCTCGACCACTCTCACATTTTCTTTGCTCCAGAAAATCATACTTTCCCTTCCTTCCGCAACTGGCCCCCAGTACAGATTTTTAGCGTCTTCTTATGCCCCTATTTTTACTTGACACTCTAATCACCAGGGCGCACTGTCAATTTTATTCGGCACCTCTCACCTAATGGAGTGCCACAATTTCGTTCTACTGTTTGCAAGTGCGCTATACCACCGAAGCCTGGTCTCGTTTGGTCCGCGATCCTCTCGATCGTTGCGAAGCGGTTCGCTACCCTATCGAAAGAATTGGCGGCACAATTCACACCACGTTCTTCACTTCCGGTCCGTTTGACGTCCTGGCTATCTGCGAACTCCCAGACTCCGCCTCTCAACCCGATATCTCCATTGCCTTTGCCAGCGGCGGTGCCGTCGCCAGCGTACAGGCCATCCCGCTCCTCACCACTCTCGAAGCCATGGACGCCTGGTCCAAGTCCGCAACTCCCTTCACACCCGGCAATCCTCCCGCAGCCCTAGCCGCCGCCGGCTAATCTTCTTCTGCTCGGACGCCGCACCCTGCGCTTTTCAGGGTGCGGTTTTTGACTTTTCTTTCGTGTACTTCTTTCTCTTCCATGTCATCCCGCTTGCCCCGATCTTCGAGGGGACCGAAGTGACCCGACGATTTTTCTCTCGCGCCGTATTGTGCCGCATTGGGTCACGCAGTGAAGGGACCCTGGCAATCAACTCAACGCCACCGCAGTCGATGAGACCGTCTCTGAACTCTCCACACTCGCCTCCCATCACTCTCTCCTGCTAAACTTCTTCCGTGCCTGCCCCGCCGCTGATTCCCATCCTCACCGACATCCGTCTCTATCCCGTCAAATCCCTCGATCCCATCAGCGTCGCCTCCGTAGCTATCGGCCCTGCCGGAGGTCTCGCCCTCGACCGCGCCTGGGCCCTTTATTCCGTCGACGGCCGCTGGGTCAACGGCAAGCGCACTCCCGCCATTCACGTCATCCGCGCGGATTACTCTCCCGATCTCACCACCGTCACTCTCTCCGTTCCTGGCGACCGCCGCCGCATCCCTACGCGCACCTTCGCCTTCCCTGCAGCCTACCCA
>Ga0210383_10003907_pt1 | contig 13270 bp, 6 predicted proteins | sample IncBWC14OmetaG_FD_160072 | JGI IMG/M metagenome (GOLD analysis project Ga0210383, IMG submission 160072) | Forest soil microbial communities from Barre Woods Harvard Forest LTER site, Petersham, Massachusetts, United States - Inc-BW-C-14-O ...
CGGCGAACCAATGCGCGCCGCCGGCTTCATCCCCACGGAGTGGTATCCCACCGTGGTCGTCGCAACCGGCACCGATCTTCTGATCGCCAGCGCCAAAGGCCGCGGCTCGGGGCCCAACCCTGTCGCGCTGAAAACTAGCGAAGACGGTCCGCCTCGCTTCCCCTACAATCCGGCGATGACCAATGGTTCGCTCGCCCGCATCTCGCTGAACGCGCTGAAAGAAAATCTCGCTGCATACACCGAGCAAGTCTCCAAAACGAACGCCGCCCAGGGCAACGTCGACCACATCCCCTTCGCCACCGGCGAAAATAAAATCCATCACGTTATTTACATCATCAAGGAAAACCGCACCTACGATCAGGTATTCGGCGATCTCTCTGAAGCCAACGGCGATCCGCATCTCGCCATGTATGGCGAAGACATCACTCCCAATCAGCACAAGCTCGCGCGCCAGTTTGGCATTCTCGATAATTTCTACGATAGCGGCGATGTGTCCGGCGATGGCCACATCTGGTCCACCTCCGCCTCCATCTCCGATTACGTCGAGAAAACCTGGCCCATCGGCTATCGCGGTGGCGAGCACACCTACGACTCCGAAGGCGAATTCCTTGCCGGCATTTCCGCTGACGATGATTTACCCTATGCTGGCGAGCCCACTGGTGGGTTTCTCTGGAAGAATTTTGCCAAACACGACATCAGTTATCGCCACTACGGCGAATTCATAGTCACAAAATGGTGCAACGCTCCCGCTGGTGAACAGTCTCCTTCCAGCGGCCCGCCCGAAGTCGCCGGCCTAGCCTGCAAGCGCACGGTAGTCAAAAAAGGCGAAGCCCTGGAATTGAATGTCGGCGATCCTCGCGGCGGCCCCAGCCCTTATCCGTGGGATATTCCCGTCCTCGCCAAAAATATTGCCTCGCAAGTCGAGCTGCGCGGCCATTTCGATCCGCTATTCCCGGATTTCGAGGTTTCCTATCCCGATCAGCTCCGCGTCGATGAGTTCCTCAACGAGTTCAAGGGCTTCCTCGCCGCTCGCAATTCTGGCAAAGACGCGCTGCCCCAATTCATTCTCCTGCGCCTTCCCAACGATCACACCGCCGGTGGCACCAAGGGCAAGCCGCGCCCCACCGCTTCCGTTGCCGACAACGATCTCGCCGTCGGCCGCGTCGTTGACGCCGTCTCGCACAGTCCCTACTGGGACGACACCGCGATCCTCGTCCTCGAAGACGATGCGCAGGACGGTCCTGACCACGTCGACTCCCATCGCAGCATTGCTCTCGTTGTCAGCAAATATTCTCCGCGCCCTCAACCGCATCCCTTCGTCGAGCACACTTTCTACACCACCATCAACATGGTCCGCACTCTCGAATCCTTGCTCGGCGCGCCTCCCATGAACTCCAACGATTCTCGCGCCGCGGTAATGGCCCCGCTCTTCAGCGGCCCTGGCACAGAACCGCCATTCACCGCCGATTACCGCAATCGCGATAATGGCCTTCTCTACGAAATGAACACCAAATCCTGGAAAGAAGGAAAGAACCTCGACTTCAGCCACGCCGACGCTGCCGACAACTTCGTCCTCAACAAATTTCTTTGGCAAGATCGCATGCCCAACGCCCCCATGCCCCCGCCCCAACACAACGTCTTCCCTCAATCGACCAGCGCCAAATCCACCCGCGACACCGACTGAGCTGAGGATATCTTCGCAATACACTTCGAACTCAGTTTCAACAAACCAATCACCGTCGTCAATTGCTGCCACAGCTTAAACGGCGCTGTATACGGCACACCAAAACAAAGACGCCCGGGCCGCAAAGCCCGGGCGTCTTGTCTTACTTACAACTAAAAACTTACAACTTAAAACTAGTAGATATCGTACTGTTCCCAATGCAGCGTCGCATCCGACTGAATAATGATGTGCTTGTGCGCATTCTGCTCAAGCTCATCGATCAAGATCGACTCTCTCGTCTTCAGCGCCTTGGCGATTTCCGGATGCACGCGCAGCGTCAGGTTCGGTCCTTCGTGTTCCGCCGTAGCCATCTTCCGCGCTTCCGCCTGAATCTCGTAGCACAGCGTCGGTATCGACTTCACCATCCCCGACCCCGTGCAATACGGACACGGCTGGCACAGCACGCGTTCCAGCGCCTGTTTCGTGCGTTTCCGCGTGATGCACACCAGCCCGAACTCGTTGAACGAAAGTGCCTTTGACGGCGCCTTGTCCTGCTCCAGCGCCATCTGCAGCGCGCCCAGAACCTTTTCGCGGTTCCGGCGCTCTTCCATGTCGATGAAGTCCACCACGATAATCCCGCCCAGGTCCCGCAGGCGGATTTGCCGCACGATTTCCTTCACCGCTTCCAGGTTGGTCTTCACGATCGTGTCTTCCAGCCGCGTGGAGCCTTTGCCCACGAACTTGCCGGTATTCACATCGATCGCCACCAGCGCTTCGGTATGGTTGATGACGATGTACCCACCGGACTTCAGCCAAACCTTGGCTCGCAGCGCCTTGTCGAGTTCGTGCTGAATCCCGAACTCTTCGAAGATCGGCTGCTCCTTCGTGTACAGCTTCACCTTGCTTACAAGCTTTGGCTGGAACCGGCTGACGAACTCCACTACCTTGCCGAATTCCTCTTCGCTGTCGATCCATATCCCTGTGAAATCGTCGCTGACGTAATCGCGCAGGATCCGTTCCACCAGGTTCAAGTCGCGGTGCAACAGCGCCGGAGGCTTGCGTTCTTCGTTCTTCTGCTTGATCTCGTTCCAGGTCTTCCCCAGGAACTCGATGTCTGTCCGGATTTCGTCGTCGGTCGCTCCGCCCGCCGCTGTCCGTACGATGAATCCGCCGGGATAGCTGCCGCGCGCTTCGCCCACCAATCTCCGCAGCCGCGAACGGTTTTCCGCGCTCGCAATCTTCCGCGAAACTCCGATGTGGTCGATGGTTGGCATGTACACCAGAAAGCGTCCGGGCAGTGCCACGTGGCTTGTGATCCGCGCGCCCTTCTTGCCCAGCGGTTCCTTGGCGATCTGTACCACCACTTCTTGTCCGGCCTTCAACATCTCCGAAATCAGTTGCGGACGCCGCTGCGGTGCGTGCCCGCCGTGATGTCCGCGATGCGGTGCTCCACTGCCTCCGCCGCGCCTGTCGAATCGGCCGCGTCCGCGGTCTCCACCGCCACCGCCACCGCCGCCGCGCCGGTCAAATCGGCCGCGTCCGCCACGATCCCGTCCTCCGCCGCGATGCGGCCTCTGGAACCGGGAACGCGGATCGCTTCCAATTCGCGCGGAATCTCGCCGCACAAATTCTTCCCGAGGTGCGCTGCCGCTTCGCGGGCTGCGTGTTTCGCCGGGCAGCAGAACCACGTCGTCTTCCAGCACCGCTTCGCTGACCGTGCCCTCCGCCGTGGACGCCATCGCCGCTTCGGCTTCCACGTGTTCAAGCGCTTCGTCATGCGCCAGATCGGCGCGTTCCCCTTCGCTCAAACCCGCGTGGTCTTCTTCGCGTTCGCTGGTCTCGCCCGGATGGCCCGCCTCCGCGTGAACTTCTTCGTGGTGTTCCTCGTGATGCTCTTCCGCTTCGTCTTCGTGTTCGTGATGTTCTTCGTGCTCTTCGTGAAGTCCTTCTTCTTCGCTTTCCTCTTCGGTTTCTTCATCGGCCTCTTCTTCATCGAAGTCAGGTCCGCCCGCCAGCGTGTCCGCATCCGCGCGCGCCTGCGTCTCTTCGTGCTTCGCTTCCACCAGTCGCGCGGAAAGTGCAGCGAGTTCTTCTTCGCTCAGTCCCGCGCTTCCGTTGCGTTGCGTTTCGCTGGCCGTCTCGTGATGCTCTTCGGCAACGTGAGCGTCCACACCCGCGGCTTCCACCGCGTGTTCCTCGGCCGCTTCTTCCGCGCCGCCCGCTTCACCTGCTGTTTCGTTATCCGCCAGCACCCAGTGCGGCAAGCTTCCAGAGAACCGTCGCGGTCCCCCAGTAGTCGGCTGCGCGCCGAATGCCGGACGCGCCACCTGCTGCTCGTAATCCGGCTGCCGTTCCTCCGGCTCCTGCTCCACCACCGGCTTCACTGGCTCCTGCTGTGGTCTCCCGCGATACTTCGCCAGAGACTCGCCCGGCAACACGATGTCGTCTTCCCGCGGTTCCACTGGCGCCGAAGGACTCGGACCGCGATCCCCCGATGGCCGCCGGTTATCGTAACCGCGCGAATCCCGTTCGCCCTGTGGCGATGCGTATTTCGAAGGTGGCAAATTGCGGCCGCCGCCCGGATGCCGGCGATCACCGCCTCCACCGCTTCCTCCGCGCCGCCGCCCCCAACGTCCGCGTCCCCGGCGTCCACGATCCCCGCCTCTGTCGCCGCCGCGGTCTCCACCGCGATCGTGACCTTGGCCGCCGCGATCGTGTCCCGGCCCGCGATCTCCGCCCACTCTCGGAGGATAATTTCGTGTCGGGTTGTAGCTGGGAGCAAAATTCTGCGGTGCCGAAGCGTTCGATTCCGGCTGGCGTTCCTCTGGCTCGGAAACCTCCGGCCTGTCGCCCGCGCCTTCATCTTGTCCTTCGTCGTGGCTTTCGCCATGATCCAGGCCGTGGCGCTCTTCGCCCAAATGACCTTCGTGGCCCGGCGCGTCGTCCAGATGCAAAATCTGCTCGTGTACGCCTGATGCAGCTCCCAACGACTCGCCCGGAAGCACTTCGATCGGCGGCACACTGCCACCGCGGTTCATCGGAGCCGCCGCAACCGGCGCTTCTCCGTGCCCGTGATCGTAATCTTCCAGATTTTCGAAAACGTCGCTGACGTACAGGAAGGCGTCTCCATCCAGCCCGATGTCCACGAATGCGGACTGCATGCCCGGCAGGACTCGCGTTACTTTTCCTTTGTAGATGCTGCCGACGAGCGCAAATTCTTTCTCGCGCTCAATGTAGATTTCGACTAGCTGTCCTTCTTCCAAAATGGCGACCCTGCGCTCGTGCGAGGATGCCGATATAACCAATTCTTTTGACATGAAAACTCCTTGGGATGCACCGCCGCAGGAACCTCTCCATGGGAGGTCCAGGGCAAGGCGCCGTCCCGATGCTTATCGGGACACGCTGGCCACACCAATCTTGTTGTTATGGCATTGCGATCGAAGCCGGAGGGAGAGGCCGCGCTACGGCCCTCGTACTTCCTTGACCTCTTGCTTTCGAGGCTGGTCCGTTGCCGGGAGACTCCCGGGGTAACGGCGGACGTTGCTATCCTCACTCTTGAAAATCCTTTTTCTACTGGCGTACCCGCTTCAATGGGTCCGCCCATCCGGCGCAGCCTCCCTGAAATGAGGTTATGCGCTCGGCTCTGGCTTTTGTTCAGTTGACGAATCGGCGCAGCCGGACATTCATCACTAGGCCAATCGCCAGGAATACAAACAATGTGGCCGATCCTCCGTAGCTCATCAACGGCAATGGTATACCTGTTACTGGCATCGCCCCGATGACCATGGCCACATTCACCAAAACGTGAAACCCTAGCGCCGCCGCTACGCCCATGACCAGAAACATGCCCGCGCGATCCTTCGCCCGCTGGGCGTTCTGCACTAAACGCAACAACAACGCCATGTACAGCCCCAAGGCAACCAGCACTCCTTTGAATCCCTGTTCTTCCGCCCATGCCGACATGATGAAGTCGGAATACCGGACCGGAATATATCCCAGTTGATTCTGCGTGCCGTTGCCGAATCCCTTCCCCCAGAATCCGCCTGAGCCCACCGCTATCTTTGACTGCAACACCTGATAGCCGGAACCCTTGGCGTCCTCCTCAGGGTGCCTAAACGACGTTACTCTTTCTTTCTGATACGGCTTAAGGAAATGCCACCCGACGGGCAGCATTAATACTCCTAACATTACAATTACCGCAGCATGTTTCCACTGCAGCCCCGCCAGAAACGCTCCGACGACCAGCATAGGCATTAATACAAGGGCGGTGCCAAGGTCGGGCTGCTTCAGAATTAATGCTAGTGGTAAGCCTACCAGAAGCCCTGCTTTAATCAAGTCCTGCAGGCTGAGCTCGTCTGTGCGCACTTCCGCAAAGAAGCGCGCCAACACTATGATTATAATCAATTTGACAAATTCTGACACCTGAAAGAATTCTCCCAGCACGGGAATCCACCGTTTGGCGCCAAATCGCGTGTGTCCCACGAACAGCACTGCCACCAGCGCTACCAATGCCGCAATATACAGCCACGGCGCCTGATCCATAATCACGTGATAATCCAGCCGCGACAGCGCAAACATCAGCACGAACCCAATCACCAGCCAGCGGATTTGCTTGATGTGCATTCCCGTCAGCGCGCTTCCGTGTGTCGCCGAATAAATCTCGATCACGCCCAGCGCACATATCGCCGTCATGATGGCCAGCAGCCACCAGTCGTAATCCCGTGCTCCCGTCGCGTCCTTCATCTTCACCCTTAACAAGCCACAAAAAACTACGTCATTCCGAACGGAGTCCGCAAAGCGAGGAATCCCTCTTCGATTTCAACTACTACCTCGGAAAATCCCCACCACAAAATGACTCGAAACTACTCCGCCTTCTTCTTCACACTGGCCGGCACAACCTCCGCCGTCGCCTGCGCCTTCAAAACCGCCTTAGGCGCCAGCACCGCCGCCGCGTTTACTCCGCTCTTCTGTATCGGCTGCGGCAAATTTCCCGCTGTCACTTGTCCCAGGGTCTTCTTGTTCTTCTTGTCGTAATACGCCTTCACAATATCGCGGACCACAGGCCCGGAAGCGACGCCTCCGTGCTCCGCCGTGTCCTCAACAACGGCCGCAACCACGATTTCTGGATTCCGTCGCGGTGCAAATCCCACGAACCATCCGTCGTTCTTACCTTTTCCCATGCCCAGGCGGCTCGCTGCGCTGTAACTCATCAACTGCGCCGTGCCGGACTTCCCACAAAACTCAATCCCCTGCAGCTTCACGGCCGTGCCCGTACCGCCAGGCTCGTTCACCACGCCGTACATTCCTTGCGTCACCTGCTCCACCGTGCTTTCCGCCAGATCGACATGCACCTCGCCGACCTTTTGTGCATCCTTCAGCAGGTGTGGCTGCTTGAAGTCGCCCGCCGAAGCGATGCCTCCGATCACGTAAGCCACTTGCATCGGCGTCACCATCACCGAGCCCTGGCCAATAGCAACGGAAATTGTCGATCCCGGATACCATTTATGGTGATACACGCGCTGGACCCATTCTTCGGAAGGCACCAGCCCTGGCTCCTCCGAAGGCAAATCAATTCCGGTTTTCGCTCCCAGCCCCAGCATCTTGGCGTATTTCGCAATGGTTCCTATACCCATGCGCATGCCCACGTTGTAAAAAAACACGTCGCACGATTGCACAATCGCTTCATGCAAACCGATCGAACCGTGGCTCTTCTTCCCATACACCCAGCATTTGTGCATCTGCCCATAAAAGACCCCGTAACCAGGGCAGAATGCCGTGAAGTTCGGCGGCGGCACCTTGGATTCCAGCATCGCCGTCGCCATGATAATTTTGAAAACAGAGCCGGGCGCCAGTTGTGCCTGCGTCACGCGATTCAGCAGTGGCTTGCCCGGGTCCTCATTCAATCTTTGCCACTCTTCTTTGGTAATCCGCACGGCGAAATCATTTGGATCGGGCGCTGGATGGCTCGCAAACGCCAGAATTTCTCCGCTTCGCGGATCGAGCGCAACCACCGCTCCGCGCTTGTCTCCCAGCCCCGCTTCCGCCACTTGTTGCAGGTCGTAATCAATCGTCAACTGAATCTGTTTTCCTGGAATCGCTTCTTGCTGGTCCAGGTGGCCCATTTCCTTGCCGACGCTGTTCACGATCACGCGCCGCATTCCGTCCGTGCCCACCAGCAGGTCGTTATATTCCCGCTCTAATCCGCTCTGTCCCGCCACGTCGCCCGGGCGCAGTTTTCCGCCGGCTGCTTCGCTGGCTTCAATCTGTTTTTCGCTGACTTCTCCTACGTACCCGCTGGCATGCGCCATGAATCCGCCCGGCAAATATCTCCGCCGGTGCACCATCAGCATTTCCAATATTGGTATGTCCGCGCGATGCGATTCGATGAACGCCACATCTCCCGGCGACGCTTCCGGCTTGATCACGATGGGCTGGAATTTCGGCAGCTTCTCTGTGTTGTTCAGCTGTTCTTTTATATCGTCCAGAGACAATCCCAATCCATCCGCGATCGCCGGCAGGTTCTTATCGATCTCCGCCTGGTCGTCTCGCAGCAACAGCACGCTGAACGATGGATAGTTATCTACCAGCACGCGCCCGTCGCGGTCCAGCATCCGTCCACGCGGCGCAATAATCGGAATCGAGCGCACGCGGTTGCGCTCCGCCATCTGCCCATATTTATCGGAATCGACGAGTTGGAGTTTCCAGAATCCCAGCAGCAGCAACGCGATCATTCCCACGATCACGTAGGACGCCGCCGCCAGCCGTTCTTGCGGCAATCGATTATCGTTGCGAAACCAGTACGACACGAAGGACCTGCGCGCGGGGCTTTCTTTTTTTTCAGGGCTAAGCGGGCCCGCCCACGCAATTTCTCAATTCTTTCGGCAGCGAATGCCTTCGAATTCTTCTTCTTGTGGAGCACATCTTCGCTCCACTTTCCCTCAGAAGCGCCCGAATCGCCACTTTACTTCCGAAGCCGCCAACTTCGAGAAGTCTTCTCAAAGTAGCACCTGTCCTGTACTCGCGCAACTCGTACCAAAGGACAGGTTTCCCGTTATGTACGGGCTTAACTCCTGCGTTTGCAATCCCTTTTTCCCGTAACTTCTTGGTCGTTAATCGATTTATTTTAGGCTTTTTTATTCAATTTTTGTTCCTCTCTCCTTCCCCAGCATCTATAATTGTGTTGGTCAGGATTTTCTATATCAGTTGGAGGTTTGTGTGACCCGTTTTGTGTCCCGTCCCCTGTTTCTCCGTTTTATTCTCCCAATTCTCGTCCTTGGAACATGCATGGCCATTTCTTTTGGCGTTCTTCACCTGCGTTCCGCTTCTCCCACCGTCGATAAGACCTCGCTCCAGTTCGCGACTGTCCAATCCGGTTCCATGATCTGTCGTGTCGATGGCTTGGGTTCGCTCGTTCCCGCGGATGTTCGCTGGCTTTCCGCTGGCACCGACGGCCATGTTGACCAGATTTTTCTTTTGCCCGGCGCCCACGTGAAGCCAGACACCGTCATTGTTCAGCTCAGCAATCCCGATCTCGATCGCCAGATCATTGATGCTGAACTCGCCATGAAAAAATCCGAAGCCGAACTCGCCAATCTTCGCGTCCAGTTGCAGGCCCAGCTTCTGAATGAAAAAGCGGTAGAGGCTCAACTCGAATCCGACGCCACTCAGGCGAAGTTGGAATCCGATCGCGATTCCGCTCTCTTGAAAGCGCAGCTCGGCACGGAAATGAACGCGAAAATTTCCAGCGCCAAAGCTTCCTCTCTTGCCACACGTCTTCAGATTGAACGCGAGCGCGTGGGCATTTCCGCGGAAGCTCGTCAGGCACAATTGACCGCCAAGCAGGCCGAAGTTTCCCAGATGCAAGCTCTCTACAGCCTGCGCACCGAACAAAAGCAAGCCTTGATGGTTCGCGCTGGCATGACCGGCGTTCTCCAGGAAATTTCCATCGGCCTTGGCCAGCAAGTCGGACCCGGCACGATTCTTGCCCGCGTCGCTAATTCAGCCCGTCTGATGGCGCGCATTCACATTCCTGAAGGGCAGGCCAGCAACATTGAAATGAATCAGCCCGCCCGTGTTACCTTGCAGGATCATTCTTACGCGGCCAAGGTTTTTCACATTGATCCCAACGTGGAAAATGGAACTGTCACCGTCGATTTGAAATTCACCGGCACTCAACCGCGGGAAGCGCGCACCGATCTTTCTGCCAGCGGCTCCATCGATGTTGACAATATTTCTCACACCACGTTCGTGAAATGGCCGCTGCAGACACATGCTGGAGCGCCTCTTTCGCTCTTCAAGCTTTCCGAGGACGGCAGCCTGGCCAACCGCGTTGACGTTACCCTCGGCCGCACCTCCGACGACAGCGTACAAATTGCCCAGGGACTACAACCCGGCGACCGCATCATTGTTTCCGACATGTCCTCCTGGCATCACTACCAGCACCTCCAAATAAAGTAACCGGCCGAGAAGCCGGTGCGGCGTTTGCGGTTTTCCAAAAAACAAAAATCCGTCATTCCGAACGGAGCCTTCGAAGTGAGGGATCCCTCTGCGCCTTCCGTTGCCGCAGGAACCTTCCCTACGAAACACATCTCTTTTTTATTTCTTTGCCCGTCTCTATTCCTTTAAACTTTTTAATTCCCTATGCCTCCTCGTTCTGACAAGCCTTTACGTCTCGCTCTCATCGGTATGTCTGGTTCTGGTAAATCTCACTGGGCCAAAAATCTCGCCGCGCTCGGCTGTCCAACCGTCTGCTGCGACGATCAAATCGAAGCTCGCCTCGCTCCCGTCCTCAAAGCCGGCGGCTACACGGGCATCAACGGTGTCGCGGCCTGGATGGGCTGGCCCGATTCGCCCGCCTATCCTGAGCGCGAAAATCAGTACCTGACCGAAGAAATCGCCGTGCTCGACGAAGTTCTCTCCGGGCTCGAAAAGGATCCCAAGCGCGATCTTATTCTGGACACCAGCGGCAGCGTAATCGCCACTGGCAATCACACGCTCCATCGTCTTCGCCGCCAGATGACCGTCGTCTATCTCGCCGCATCCGGCGACGAAGTCCAGCTCCTTATTCATCGTTATCTCCAGGATCCCAAGCCCGTCCTGTGGCAAGGGGCGTTTCGTCCGCGCCCCGGAGAAACGCCGCAGCAGACCGTTGTCCGCTGCTACCCGGTTCTCATCGCCGCACGCAGCCAAAGCTACGAAGCTCTCTCTCACATCACGCTTCCTACTCTGCAATTGCACGAAATTTCGCCGCCCGGCACGAACCGCGACGCACAAGCCGGCCAAGCCTTCCTCGACAAAGTAGCCGTGCTACAAGAAAGCCGCCGATGATGGACCTATTTTTGGAGTGCGGGAGCCCTTCTCTCGCTTATACGGCCGAAAATCCTCCTACCGCCCAAGCGTACTTCAACCAATTCGCAAGCTTTGTCAGGATCTCAACGTACCCTTCAAGCACAGCACCCCCGCAGCAATTTCCTACTTCTCGCACTACACTAGAAGCAATCGTCCAACCGGACCTGGCACAATGAGATACCGCAGCACCGCCGGCAAAGCAGCGCTCACGTCTCTTCGTGGCGCGGTTCTCCGCGGCTTGGCTCCCGACGGCGGCTTGTACATGCCCGCGGAAATCGCCCGTCACACTCCCGAGGAACTCGAGGAATTTCGCCGTCTGCCTTTCACCGAAGTCTGCTTCCGCCTCGTGCGTCCTTTCGCTACTCCCGACGTGCCCGAAGAAGTTCTCTGGCAGATCGTCGCCGAAGCCATCAATTTTCCCGTGAAGCTCGTTTCCCTTTCCCCCGCGCTTCACATCCTTGAACTTTTCCACGGCCCCACGCTGGCCTTCAAGGATTTTGGCGCGCGGTTTATGGCCCGCCTCATGGGCTATTTCGTGCGTGGCGAATCCCGCCTGCTCACGGTTCTAGTCGCCACTTCCGGTGATACCGGCAGCGCCGTTGCTCACGGATTTCTGGGCGTTCCCGGCATTCGCGTCGTCATTCTTTATCCGTCTAAGCGCATCAGCGAAGCCCAGGAAAAGCAGTTCACCACGCTGGGCCAGAACATCACCGCCCTCGAAGTCTGCGGCACCTTCGACGATTGCCAGCGCCTCGTCAAACAAGCCTTCTCCGACGAGCAACTCAACCAGCGCGCCTTCCTCAGTTCCGCTAACTCCATCAATGTTGGTCGCCTTCTCCCGCAAATGTTCTATCACGTCGCCGCATATCGCCAATTGCCCGTGGCTTCCGTTCCGCTCGTCGTCGCCGTTCCCAGCGGCAATTTCGGCAATCTCACCGCAGGCATTTTCGCCAAGCGCGTCGGCGTTCCCGTTTCCCGTTTCATCGCTGCCACCAATGCCAACGATGTCGTCCCGCAATATCTACTGTCCGGGGAATATCATCCTCGCCCCGCGGTCGCCACATATTCAAACGCCATGGACGTCGGCAATCCCAACAATTTTCCTCGCCTGCTCGATCTCTGTCGCAATCGCCTCGAAAATGTTCGCAAGGAAATTTGGGGACACGGCGCCACCGACGAACAAACTCTCCACGAAATGCATGCCGTCTGGGATCGCTATCGCTACGTTTCCGACCCCCACACCGCCGTTGGCATCCACGCCTGGGAAGCCTACCGCAAAGAGCACCCCGAAGATTCCCAGGGCCTCGTTCTGGCCACAGCCCACCCCGCCAAATTCGCCGATATCGTGGAAAAAGCCATCGGCCAAGCCCCCCCACTCCCCGAACGCCTGGCCCGCCACCTAAACCAACCCAAACTCTCCCAACCTATGTCCAACGACTACCTCACCTTCAAACAATTCCTGCTGGCCCACTGACGAACCATAGCTCCGCCTTTGTAGCGCTGGCGTTTATGCCAGCGCTCTTCAAACTAATCGCAGGAGCCCGAACACGCCGTTAAGTATTTGCCTTTGCTTCTTGCCTTTGCAGGGCCCGCCTTCCGAGGCGGGCCGTTCTCCGACGTCTCGCACCATTTTGCATCTTGTACTCGCATTAGCTAACAGGGATTAGCTAAGGACTAAAGTACCCATCATCACTATTCACGATGCCAAAACCAACCTCTCGCGCCTCATAAAAAAGGCCGCACAGGATGAAGAAATCATCATCGCTCGCGGTGACAAACCCGTCGCCCGCCTCGTCGCGCTTGGAGAGGTAAAGGAAAGAGGCAGCCCGGCGCCCTCAAAGGCAAGCTGCATGTAGGTCCGGAATTTTTTGAGCCGCTCCCTCCGGACGAAGTGGCGGCATGGGAATAGCGAACCATGCGAGCTCTTCTCGACACTCACACCCTGCTGTGGTGGCTTTCAGATGATCCGTCGCTAAGCAACCGGGCACGGTCGGTTATCTCGCAAACCAGAAATGTTGGAATAGTTAGCGCTGCTTCCGCTTGGGAGATTGCTACCAAAGTTCGACTCGGAAAACTTTCTTCCGCAGCGGAACTAACCGCAGATTTTGTAGCCTATCTGGAACTGGAAGGATTTGAATTGCTTTCCATTTCGTCTGATCACGCCATACGTGCAGGCTTGCTTCCTGGCCCACACAAAGATCCCTTCGACCGCATGCTCATCGCCCAAGCCCAGGCCAAGCACTTTCCCATCCTGAGTAA
>Ga0210383_10003908_pt1 | contig 13268 bp, 14 predicted proteins | sample IncBWC14OmetaG_FD_160072 | JGI IMG/M metagenome (GOLD analysis project Ga0210383, IMG submission 160072) | Forest soil microbial communities from Barre Woods Harvard Forest LTER site, Petersham, Massachusetts, United States - Inc-BW-C-14-O ...
CGTGCAATCAGCGGGCTTGATGTCGGCCGTGCGCACCTTGGCGCCGCGCTCTTCCAGGCAAACCCAAGGCGAAACGTTGGCGTCGTGATCGAGGCAGGTGACCATCAACTCGTCGCCACTCTTCAGTTCGCGGCCAATGGCACGGCTGAGGGCGAAAGTCAGCGTGGTCATGTTGGCGCCGAAGACAACTTCCTCCGGCGCGCAGTTGAAGAAGTCGGCCATGGCCTGGTGCGCCTGCTCGACGATCAATTCGCTGCGCTGGCTGGTGAGAAATGCGCCGCCAAGGTTGGCGTTCCACTTCGAGAGATATTCGGAGATGGCGTCGATGACCGTTCGTGGCACTTGCGTTCCGCCGGGCGCATCGAAGAAAACCGCGGGCTGGCCGTTGACCGTCTGACGCAGCGCCGGAAACTGCTGGCGTACCCAATCAAGGTCGAGCTTGCGTACTTGGGGGACGACTCTTGCACTGGCTGACATGCTAGGAACTCCTGACTGCGTTAATAAAATCCGAGAGCATCCCGTAAGCCGTCGCTTCCGGCCCAGGATCGCGCTCGCTGATAATCAACTCCTTGAATATATCGGTTTCGAAAGCGATCAACAGCGAGGTGCCATGCACCTGCGCCAGAGGATCGTCGAGCTTGAGCCGTTCCGGCGCAACCGACGCTTGAATGCTTCCGTCAGGCTGGCGCCGAGCGCGGCTCACCAATCTCCAAGCTTCGCCTGTTTCGTGGGCTTTGCGCAACTGCTCGGGGGTAATGCCTCGAATTCCTGTGCGCGCAACGTCGGCCAGTGCGAGATCAGTCCCCATGAGCACTTTGGCAACTTCCACGATCTTTACCGCGGCATCGATGCCGTCAATGTCGGCCGAGGGGTCAGTCTCGGCCACCCCGAGCCTCTGAGCTTCGGCAACCGCCTCGTCAAAACTCTTCCCATCTTGCATGCCTTCCAGAATGACCGTAGTGGTCGAATTGATCACGCCACGAAACCCTCGGATCTCGATGGCCGGCAACGCCTCGCGGAACAGCGAGAACACCGGCGCGCCATCCATCATGGCCGACTCAAAGTAAAATCGGCGGCACTTCGATTCCGCCAGCCGCGTCAGCTCCCGGTAAGCATGGACTACCGGCCCTTTGTTGGCACTGATGGCGTGTGCGCCCGATTCGAGTGCCGAACGGATGTAGGTGACGGCTGGCTCGCCCGTCTCGGCGTTGAGCGAGCTGGCTTCGAACAGGATGTCGGGCTTAACCGCGTGAAGCCAACTGGCGATATGTCCCACCGAACGGGCGCCCGAGAAATCGCCTGCCAGCAACTTCTCCGGAGCAAAGCCTTCGTGGGCCACCAGCCAGCCGGCGTGGCGCGTCGCTACACCGGTGATGCGCCAGCAGATACCGTAGCGCTCAGCCAGCTCCTGCTGTTTACGCTGCAGGAGTCCGACAAGAGCTGAGCCGACATGGCCCAGTCCAATGATCCCCAGGTCATAAGTGCGGATGAGAGTGTCTCCCAGTGCAAGCGGTATTTCCTTCATTGTAAACAGGAAAAAGGAAAGGGTACGCGAACGCACCCTCTACTAAGTCTGCTTGATCCGGATTTGCGCTACTTGCCCGACTGAAACCGCTTATTCACTTCGGGCCAGTTCACCACGTTCCACCACTCTTTCAAGTAGTCGGCGCGGCGGTTCTGATACTTCAGGTAGTAAGCGTGCTCCCAAACGTCATTGCCCATGACGGGATAGAAGTCTTTAGTGAGCGGGCTGTCCTGATTCGGCGTGCTCATAATGCTAAGCTTGCCGCCGGTATCCCGCACCAGCCACGCCCATCCGCTGCCGAACTGCTTCAGTCCAGCGTCGTTGAACTTTTCCTTGAAGCTGGCGAAATCGCCAAATGTGCTCTTGATGGCGTCGGCAATAGCGCCGCTGGGCTCGCCACCAGAGTTGGGACCCATGATAGTCCAGAACATGGAGTGGTTCACATGGCCTCCGCCGTTGTTGCGAACGGCCGTGCGGACGGCCTCGGGTACGTTCTCCAATCCCTTGATCAGCTCTTCGACCGTGAGGTCCTTCAGCTCGGGAGCTTTTTCCACAGCGGCGTTCAGGTTGGTTACGTAGGCCTGGTGGTGTTTGTCGTGATGCAGATGCATCGTCTGGGTGTCGATGTAAGGTTCTAATGCAGAGTAGTCGTAGGGCAGCGGTGGAACTTCGAATGCCATTCTGGTTCTTTCCTCCGAATGTCTGTGATGCCCGGTGAATAAAGCGGGATGCAAAACGACGCCGCTATGACGTCCGGCGTCCGGATGCAGACATTATAGCGGCTGCGGCGACGCCATGCGGTCAGCGATATTTCTGGGCTTCGGCGCGCTCCTCGGCAGTCATCTCGTTCCACAGGGTTTGGCGGTTCTGTTGTGCCCAGTCGCTCGTGGGATCGGCCGCCAGCGCGGACGACATCAACTGGTAAGCCTTCACCCGGTCGCGCGCGACGCAGGTCCCGCTGGCGTAGAGCGCAGCCAGCCGGTTGCGTGCCGGCGCGTTTTCCTTCGTCGCGGCAGACCGCAACAACACCAGCGCTTGCTCGCAGCTCCGAGGCACTCCCTGGCCCTTGATGTACATATCGGCCAGCCGCACCGGAGCCACTGGGTTGCCCCGCGACGTGGCCTTCCACAACCATGCCGCAGCCGCGGCGGGATCGCTGGCGTCCACAGCCTTGGCCAATTCCTGCTGACCGGGCTGAGGCTTCGACGACACCTTGGGCACCGGCGCCTCAATCGGCTTGGCCGGTTCGGCGTTCGTGGTTTCGGTGTTAGCGCCTGCTGGTGTCTTAGTATCGGGTGGCGCAGCAACCGGACTTTGCTGCGTCTGAGACTGCGCGCTCGTCTTGGACGCAGCACCAGAAGAAGTAGGAGACTCTGCCTGAGACTGCGCCGGCGTTGCAGTCGAATCAGCCGCAGGCGGAGTCGCTTGAGCTGTACTTGCGGGCTGCGAGCTTGCCGACTCTTTCGTGGCCGCAGGCTGTTGTGTCGGCTCAGTCGGCTTTTCTTCCTGAGCAGTAAGAACCTGAGGCGCGACCGGCGCCGGCGTCGTCAATTCCACAATCCGCTGGCGCAGCTTCTCGTATCCCTCGCGTGCGACTTCGATCGGCCCCTGAAAGGCATGCGTGATCTGTGCCCGTCCTTCGAGATAACCGAGTCCCCCGAAGACCAACAGCAGCGCCACCAGTACCGCGAGCAATATCGACCACACCCCCCATTGACGGCGCTTCGGTGTCGCATCCTCTTCCAGCAGCGGAGTAGTGGTAGCCGGTTCGTCGAGCCCAAGAAATGATGTTCCCTTGTGCGCCTCAGGTTGTGCGGCGGCCGCTGGCGTTGGAGCGTCATTGATATCGAGGAAGCGCGACCGATTCGCGGCACTGGAACCCGGCGGATAGTACTCCTCGCCGGTGGGGTGCGCCCCCGCTTCCGGCGGAGGCGGCACGTCGCCATCGAACGACGCATGGTGAAACTCGGCCGGGGCCTCCTTATCGATCTTCGGGACCTCGCTCCGCATGGTGAGCTCGTCGGCCGACTCGCTCGGCGGCGTGTACCGGAAGCTGGCGACGTACTCCTTTAACTCGCGGTCTTCGTCCGGATGCTTCTCCGTCGGCGGCTCAAACGGACTGATGTCCGGCGCACCCGACGCTTCCGTCACCTCTTTAAAAGTCGGCATTCCCGCCGAGGCCGGTGGAGGCGTGAACCGCTCCGGAATCGGCGGTTTGACCACGCCGGGACGACTCGGGCCGGCGCCGCTGCGGGTGGGCGTCACTTCACGTTGCGGCGGCGCAGTCCTGGGCACAATAAAGGGTACAGGCCTGCGCGTCTCAGCCGGAGACGGCTCCTCTTCGCGCGGCGGCGCGGCCTCGCTCGCCGGAGGAACAAATGGCTGAGGAGGCGCCGGCGACTGAACTTCCAGAGCTGGCGGCTCGACCGCCTCAGCCGCAGGTTCGGTCTCCGCAGCGACCGACTCTTCGGGCAGCGGCTCCTCTACGGCCGGAACTGGCGCGGCTTCCTCAGGCGGCGACACGACCGAGGTTTCGGCCACTTCTACAGGCGGCGCCGTCGCCGGCTCAACAGCTTCAGTCGGCGCCGCCTCTGCAACTATGGGCTCAGCGACCAGCGGTTCTTCTGGCGGGGCTACAGGCTCCAAACTCTCGGGTAACGGAGGTGCAGAGTACGACTCGATAGGCTCCGCGAACGAGGTATCGGCCGCCGTGACCTCCGGTTCCGCGGCTTCAGCCTCCGGCGCGATTGCTCCCGCCAGAGCTTCGGGGGACTCGTTCGGGTGTGGCTCGGCCTCTACCACCCGGCTTTCAACCGGCCAATGCTCCGCCTCCGCCGCGGGCACAGACAAGGTCGACGAGGTAACTTCCAAAGCCGCGCTGGTAAAGGTCAGTGTGCTCTGGGCTTCCGGCACGGTCAGATCGCGGCGCGGGAAGGGAGTGCCACACATCCCGCAATACCGATGCTCCCGCGGATTGTCGTAACCGCAATTGCTGCAGACCAAGCTGCCTCCTCAGGCCGATGTCCATCGTAACTCATATGCGAAATGCGATGAATCGACCCCGGACCCCCGGTCGAAGCCAGGTATGGCCCGAATGAGTAGGTATCGTTTGCGACAACAGCGAGCCTCTGGCCGATGACCTAAGCGCGCCCTACAATGGGGGGCGACTCGACACATCGGAGCAGGTCGAAAGTCCGGCGAATACACCGGACACATGGGCCTGACTTCCGCAGAAACGCGCCACCTTGCAGGCGAATCACGGCGAAGCGCGGGCGAAAGAAAACCTCGCGCTGGCGGCGACGTGGCTGCGCTAGAACGACAGGTAGTAAAGGGCACTCGGGAGGTTTACGCATGGCTGATGCACGCGAGGTGATGAACATTCGGCAGGCTTCGCAGTACTTGGGCGTCTCGCCCGATACCCTCTACAAATACGTCTCCGAGGAAAGAATTCCCGCCTTCAGGCTGGGCAACCGCTGGAAGTTCAAGAAGAGCATCCTCGACACCTGGATGGAAAGCCAGAGCCTCAGCAGTGAACTATCCCGCCCGCGCAAACTCAACAAGCCCACCCGTGCCGTGGTGAGCTAAAGACCCTGTCGCTAAACTTGCCTTCAGCTAGGTCTTGAAGGGGCACAGCTTTAGCTGCGCCGTACAAGTCGTTATATTTTTGTCATTCCTCGCGGACTTTAGTCCGCGAGGGATTTGCTTATTAACCAAGTTCTGATCCGCGTGCTCCGCGCCCTCCGCGGTTGCCTTTTTGCTCGATTCCGATCCGTGATAATCCGTGCAAATCCGCGGCCGCCCTCCCTGCCCCACTCCGAAATTAATATTCGCCAACCACGTCCTGCGCGATAATGATCTTGTCCACAAGGGCAGGAACTGAAATGAGCGAAGCTGGCATCGGCGGCGGTTCGCGCCAGTGCTTACGGGTCATCGCAACGCTGGGAGCCATAATTCTGTTCTGCCTCAGCGCTCCGGCCCAGCAACCTACCGCCACATCATCCTCGGCCAAGACTGGAACCATCGTCGACACTCACTCCGACAAGCGGGTCGTGCAGACCGGCCGCTGGTACGTAGTGCGCCAGTTCACCGTCGATTTCGCCGTCAAATGCACCAGCCAGACCTATTGCGGAGAAGTCACCACCACCGTGATCAATGAAGTTGACGACCTGATGGCCAGCAAAGGTAAGCCCGTGGCGCTGCAGGAGAGCGGCAAAGATCTCGACGTGACCTTGCAAAACGGACGCCGCATCAGGGCCCGCCAGGTCGACTCCAACAAGTGCACACAAAATTGAATTTTGCCTCTGTCTTATCTGTGTAATCCGTGTAAATCCGCGGCTGCTTTTCTGCTTTTCCTCGGTGCCCTTCTGCCGATTCGATTGTGCGCTCAGGGTTGGGCGCGTAGGATGCGCAAATGGAAATCCTTCACAGATTTCTATCGCTTCTCGTCGTGGTCCTGTTCGCGTTCTCGTTCGCTGCGGCACAGACCGGGACGGCTCCGATCGCGGGGGCCAGCGTGACTCCGCCGGAGACCATGAGTTCTGCCGACCTGACCACCCAGTTGTCCGGGGTCAAAGACAACTCACTCGTCGTCGCCAACAAAATTATCAGCGGCCCCCTGCGGATCGATGCTGACCAGCGGGCGATCATACCGGTCGCTTTCAAAGTCGAGTTTCGCGACTGCGAGTTTACCGACGAAGTGTTCGTCCGGAAGGTTGACTTCGCGCAGAGCGTAATCCTGCTGCGAGTAAAGTTCGATAAGGGCCTGGACCTCGAAAGCGTCCACGTGCAGGGCGACCTCCGGCTAGAAAGCGTGGAAGCCGCCCAGAAGATCCAGATCTATCAATCCCAGGTCGACGGGGACTTCCACATCAGCAGCTCGGTGGCGCCCGCCTTCGACGTTGAGAGCCTCACAGCCGCCAACGTCATCCTCAGCCTGGGAAAGAAATCCGTTCCCACTGTTGACTTTGCGCACCTCGCGGCTGGCCGGTTCAGCCTGTCGGCGACCCAGGGTTCAGGTGTAAAGGTAACCCATCTGGTCCTGAACAACGCCAGCCTGAAAGACACGCTTGTTCTGCAAAACCTTGAGCTGCAGCAGGTCGAAGCCGCCAACCTGACCGTCGCCAAGCGAGTGATGTTCCTGCCGGTGACGATGATCAAGCAGCTTGACTTGACCTCGGCCAATCTCGGCGGATTCGACTGGGACTTCGCCGGCCCAGTGGAGTTGCCTCAAAAACTGGACATCGACAGCGCAACCCTGGGAAGCCTCAGCATTGTTCGGGGGCTGCCTGCAAGCGCAGCAAAATCTCCCACTGAGGCCAGACGCGTGCGGGCCGACCGCACCGATTACGGCCTGGCTTTCCTGGAGAGGGCTGAATATTACGAGCCTGCTTACACCTCTTACGAGTCGTCCCTGAAATCGCGAGGACAATCGGACAAAGCGGACGGCGTGTACTTTGCCATGCGTGACCGGAGGCGCTATACCGAGTTTGTGGACGCCAGTACCGTGTGGGACAAGATTGTCGCGGGATTTAATTACGTGATTGGCTTCGGACACAAGTGGTTTTTCGGATATGGGCGCGCCTGGGTCTATCCGCTAATCTGGTGTGTGGTGTTCGTTCTCGCGGGAGGCTTCATCTTTCGCAACTGCGATTGCATGGAGCGACTGGAAAATGCGACTCCCGCCCGCGTTTTCTCTCCGTTTTGGTATAGTCTCGACATTTTTGTTCCTATCCTCAGCCTCGGCGTGGCCAAAAACTGGCGCCCCAAGGAGGAATACCGCCTGCTCTACTTCTACTCGAAGTTCCTCTCTCTGATCGGCTTGATCTTCATCTCTGCCATGGTTGGCGCCTTAACCGGCACGCTTAAGTGACAGACCCTGCCTGCAGGGCGCCACAATCGTAGCCCAGCACGTGAGTCCTGGGTGGGCGTGTTGAATGAAATCTCGAGTCCCGTGGGTGCCCCATCCCGCCTTCCTTTGGCGGGGATGGGCCTGTTGACTTCCACTGGACTACGAGCAACTCACACCCGACCTGTCCACATATCACGTGGGTGTGCCCCATCCTTTCGTCTTCCTTTGGCGAAAGGGTGGGAAGCAAAATTCCTCATAGCTGTTATCTTCCACGCGAAGCAGGGATCTGCTGTTTTTAGGGTGGAAGCACCACGCTTTAGCGTGGTGAAAAGAGTACTTCAGAACACAGGGCTTTAGCCCCAGAACCTCTGCCGCCGGGTCCCCATCCTTTCGACTTCTTTCGGCGAAAGGGTGGGAAGCGGGTCGGCAAAGCTCTCGCATGGGCGTACCAATTATGGTACAGTCTGGCGAGATGAAGAATCTAGGGACTAGCATGAGCCGTAAACCAAAATTCGATCACACCGGCTCCAGCTTCGACGACTTCTTGGAAGCCGAGGGTATCCGAGAGGAAGTGGAAGCGGCGGCCATCAAGGCGGTAATTGCCGCCGATTTGCAGCGAGCCATGACAGAGCGAAAGATTTCCAAGAGCGCGCTGGCGCGTCGGCTTGCCACCAGTCGCGCTCACGTGGACCGGTTGCTCGATCCGCGCTATACACCGGTGTCGCTGGAAACTATCTCACGCGCGGCAACATTCATGGGCAAACGTCTGCAGTTCAGCCTGCAAGATGCCGCGCCAAAGGCGATGCGCACACCCAGACGGCAAGCGAAGGTTGCAGTCTAAGTGTCTTCCCACAATTAGCGTGTGGCCCGCCCGCTCACACTTTTCGGAAGAAATCTTCATGAGGGTGGCCCATCCCGCCTTCCTTCGGCGGGGTGGGTCTGTTGACTTCCACTTGACGACGAGCAACTTATACCCAAGCCGTCTACACATCTAGTGGGTGTCCCATCCTTTCACCTTCCTCTGGCGAAAGGGTGGGAAGCAAAACTCCTCATGATTGTCATCCCTCGCGCAGCGGGGGACCTGCTGTTTCTTCCAGTTGTCATCCTGAGCGAAGCGACCGAAGGGAGCGGAGTCGAAGCACCTGCTGTTTCCTTGCCGCACCCATTCCAGGCGGGCGGCCCATATTTGCCTTCTGTCGGCAAATCTGTGGCCTCCCCGTTATCACACTCAACTGTGACCTGCGTCCTAGCGCATCCCACTCCCGAACCTAGACTCTTACACGGAGCGATGAGGGAGAGCTGTGTCCAGAGAGACATGGCCGGCCGTTCACTTCATCGTCAAAGTAAAGGTGGTTCGACCTATGATGGGTCGCCTTCGTTCTCGGTTTTTTACTCATCTCCCCGCCAAAGACTCTTTCCGCCCTCCAAAAATCTCGCGTAACTCCTTTGTGCACAGGACTTTGCCTATAACTCCTACGCGCTCTATCGTTTGCGCGGGCTTCTCCGTATCTACAAGAAAACAAGGATTTTGCGACATGGGGGGAGGGGGTACCCACCTCCAGGACCGTTCCCGATACGGGAAACTTTTCCACCGCCTGCCGCTGGAGCTTTCCCTCCCGCTGCCGATGCATGCAGCAGTGCGTCAAGCGCACTCCCTGGAGGTTCTATGCGCCGACTGCTGATCGCCCTGCTGCTATGTTCCTGTGCCATCGCCCAAAATCAAAATGAAGATGCCAAGCCCATCGAAGGTCCCGACTTCAGTCGCGCCGCTCGCGAGCGAGGCGCTTTCTACCTCAATGGCATTGGGCACCAATACATTCAGGGTAAGAACTTCACCGTGGTGGCGGCGGCGATTCCCACGCTCAATGGCAAGTACTTCGGAGTGAAGCTCCACGTGTTCAATCGCGGGAAGCAGTCGGTGAACATGCTGCCTGAGTCGGTCACGGTCGAAGACTCAGTGGGAATCAGGCAACTGGAACTGTTTTCGGCCGCGGAGATTGCGGATCACATGCGGCGTCAGCCGACCTGGATGCGCGTAGCAGGAGCGGCGGTCGGAGGCGCTCCGGCGCCACCGATGCCCGGCAACGACCCAGGTGGTCCCACCATGGCTGACCTGCTGCGCGAGCTGAGCAAAGACGCCGGCGGCAATGGAATGGCGATGGGCTACACAGATGCGTCGTATCCGACGCTGACCGTGCGCGGGACACCGAAGGCGGTGGCCCATAGCTCCGAGGCGTGCGACTTGGGCTGCGAGTTGCGCAACCGCGAAATCGGCGATGGCAGCGGGCCGCAACTGGCGCAACGCAGTGCCCGTCCCGAGCAGGTGGAGCAGAGCGAGTTCCTCGCTAACACCATTCCTCCCGACGGCGATGCGGAAGGCGTTTTGTACTTTGCGACGCCGAAGCTGACCGATCGCGCGCCGATTTCGCACACCGGCAAAAAAAGCTACTTGGTGACGGTGACGGTTCCGGTAGGCGATGAGAAATTCCAGTTCGTGTTTCCGCCCGAGTAGTCGAAAACAACTATTCACGTAGAGGGTCAATTCGCAATAAACTTTCGAAACTCCTGATGCGAAAACCGAGGAAACAAACCCTGTCCATAATTGCGGTTGTCCTGCTGCTGATGTGGGGCAGCTTTCTGCTGTTTATCGGCTGGGCGATGCGGCAGCCACCGGAGAAATTCGGCCGGGTGATGTCGCATATGCCGATGCCGGCCTTCTTCTTGTTCCCATTCGAGACGATGTGGAGCCATGCCCGAGCCGGCGTCGTGCAGCCAGGAGACCTCGCGCCCAATTTTCGCCTGCCGACGCTGGACCATCAATCGGAAGTAGACCTGGCGGCGCTGCGGGGCAAGCCCGTGGTGCTGGTTTTCGGGAGCTATACCTGACCTCCATTTCGGCGGGAGGTTCCCGCCCTCAACAAGATGTATGAGCAGTACGGCAACCAGATGGCGTTTTATGCGGTGTACATCCAGGAAGCGCACCCAACCGACATCTGGCAGATGAAGAGCAATATCAAAGACAACGTCCTGTTCGCCAGTCCCAAGAACGACGAAGAGCGTGCGTTCGTGGCTGGAGCGTGCGTGCGCAAGCTAGGGATCAAGTTCCCGGCAATCCTCGATGGGTTCGACAACACTACGGAGAAGGCCTACACCGGATGGCCGGACCGACTCTACTTGATCGGCAGCGATGGCACGGTGTTGTACAAGAGCAAGCCCGGACCGTTTGGGTTCCATCCTGCGGATTTAGAGGCGGCGATCAAGAAGCTGCCGCAAGCGCAGGCGGCGCGTTAAGAGCGAATTTTCAAATTTCCGGGCCCGTTCGCTTTCCCACCTATAATGTCGGCACCATGACTCGGTGTCGCCATGCTGCGTTCGTAGTTCTGATCGTCCTTATGCTTACGGCCTGCGGAACTTTGCGGGCGCAAGCACCGCTCACGATCACAACGGCGTCGTTGCCATCGGCGACAGTAGGAACGAGCTACCAGACAGGAGTTGGGGTGACTGGCGGCGCGATGCCGTACATGTGGCAGGTGTCGGGCGGCGATCTGCCACCAGGCCTGAAGCTGGACGGAAAGAAAGGGGTGATTGCGGGCACGCCGACCACCGCCGGCACGTATCATTTCGAAGTCTTGGTCGCCGATTCGGGCGTTCCCGCGATGCAGATCCAACGTGAATACACGCTTGTCGTAACCGCAGCGCTGACGATCGAGTGGAAAAAGCCGCCTGCGGTGCATGGGCAAACGATTGACGGTTCGGTTATCGTGAGCAACCTGACAAGGCAGGACTTCACACTAACGGTGATTGTGGTGGCCGTGAACCGGATTGGCCGAGCGACGGCGCTGGGGTACCAGGAATTCACGCTAGGATCGGGCGGTGAACAAGTGATTTCATTCGGCTCAAGCCCGGGGCCGGACACTTACATTGTTCATGCAGATGCAGTGGCCGAGGTTGCGAGCACCAACACTATCTATCGCGCGAGGAAGCAGACTACGCAGCCGCTGGTGATTCAGCCGCCAGACTAGCGCGCGAACCGTCTCGCCGCCACTGCATCCGGTGCGTACAATGCTGAGGATGGATTACGCGGGCCGGCAGAAAAAACTCCTACAAACACTAGTCGAGGAAGAGTTGGACGGGTTTGTAATTACCCATCCAGCCAATCTGCGCTACCTGTGCGGCTACACCGGCAGCAACGGGTTGTTGCTGTTTCTCGCTGGGCGGCGGCTATTTTTCACCGACGGACGCTACACCCAGCAGGCGCACGAAGAGGTGAAGGTCGCGCGAGTGGTGATCGCGCGAGGGCCACTGCTGAATGACGCGGCGAAGATCCTCAACAAGCTAAGTTCGGCTGCGATCGGGTTCGAGTCGGACCTAACTACGGTAGCCGCCGCAGCGCAGATGAAGGAAGTCGTGCATCGGCGTATCGAGTGGAAGCCAACCTTGGGGCTGGTCATGCGGCAGCGCATGATTAAAGACGAGGACGAACTCAAGCTCATTCGTGACGCGGTAAAGCTGGGCGCGAACGTGTATCAGCAGGCAGCAAAGTCGATTCGCCCGGGTGTAAGCGAGGTCGAAGTCGCGGGCAAGCTGGAGTTTGCGGCGCGTCGAGCTGGAGCCGATGGAATGTCGTTCGAGACCATCGTGGCGGCGGGGAAACGAGGAGCTTTGCCGCACGGTCGGGCGACCGGCCTTCTGATCCCGCGACGCGGATTCGTGGTGGTGGATTCGGGTGTTATACTGCGAGGCTATTGTTCGGACATGACGCGTACTGTCCATGTTGGCCCAGCGGGCCGAGTGGAGCGCGAGTGGTATAAGGCGGTGCTGGAAGCGCAGCTAGTGGGAATTGCTGCCGTCCGACCGGCGGTTGCGGCGGGACAAGTGGACGAAGCCGCGCGTGCGGTTCTGCGTAAGGCGAAGTTAGACCGTTACTTTACGCACTCGACAGGACATGGCGTGGGCCTGGAGATTCACGAGCCACCGCGGTTGGGTAAGAAGCAGACGGAGCGGCTGGCGCCAGGAATGGTGATCACCGTTGAGCCTGGAATCTACATACCGGGCAAAGGTGGTATTCGCATAGAAGATATGGTGATAGTCACCGAAAACGGGTGCGAAGTATTGACCCCGGTGACGAAGGAACTGATAGAAATTGATGCGCCGTAGGTAAGGCTGGTGGATGGAAACCCGGCATGGCCTGGCGGAACGGAACGCGATGAATCAAAAAGAAATCAAAGAACTCATAGAGCTGTTAGTGGAGAAGGACATCGCCGAGTTCGAGATGGAACGCGGCGATGTAAAGCTGCATATCAAACGCGCTGGAGCTGATCGCGCGCCGCAGGTGGTTGCGGTGTCGGCTCCGGCGGTGGCGGCGCTTCCGGTGACTCCGGTAGGTGCTCAACCGACGGCGGTCGTGGCAGAAGCGGCAAAGCCGACACCAGCGGCGGCGGCGGACGACGACGCCAGCCTGCATATCGTAAAGTCGCCGATTGTCGGGACTTTTTACGAAGCCGCATCGCCGGGAGCTCCGGCGTTCGTGGCTGTTGGCGACTCGGTGAAAGAAGGGCAGGTGCTGTGCATCATCGAGGCGATGAAGCTGATGAACGAGATTGAGGCCGACGCGACAGGCGTGATCGTAAAGCGCTTTGTCAACAACGGCAGCCCTGTGGAATATGGAATGCCACTGTTCGGGATACGGAAAAACTAAAGGGAGTTAGATTCCCACAATTGCCAAAGGCAGGCAATTGTGGGCCACCCGACCACATCAAAATCGTCAACCAGTCCAACAGATCGACAAGATCCATTCATGTTCAAAAAGATCCTGATAGCGAACCGCGGTGAGATTGCCCTGCGCGTGATTTGTGCGTGCAAAGAGTTAGGCATCAAGGCGGTGGCGATTTACAG
>Ga0210383_10003911_pt1 | contig 13265 bp, 16 predicted proteins | sample IncBWC14OmetaG_FD_160072 | JGI IMG/M metagenome (GOLD analysis project Ga0210383, IMG submission 160072) | Forest soil microbial communities from Barre Woods Harvard Forest LTER site, Petersham, Massachusetts, United States - Inc-BW-C-14-O ...
TCATGATAGCGAGAATTTTTATTTGGCTACGGTTAGTCGTGAATATTCGCCCTTCAGAGTTGATTGAGGTTAACTTCTTCTGAGCAGGCATATCACCCCACAGGTGATCTCGAATCGATTGTGCAGAAATACGGTCCCTTGTCCTCTGCTCTGGTTAGATTCTACGCCGCTGATCTTGTAAGTCCGCGTCATTGCAATTCTCTCATAGCTGAAGCTAACGCAGAAATGCTATCTTCCAGATCCTCAGCCTCGAAGTCCTGCATTCTAAGGGTATCATTCATAGGGATATCAAACTCGCCAACATCCTCATCGACACTACCGGTCGTCCCGTTATCGCCGATCTCGGTCTTGCCAAAGTCTTCAACGTTGATTCCACCAAAACAAAGGTCGACATCGTTACGCCGTATTGGCTCCTCCCAGAGGGAAGCCAGTTCGTCACGACGGCTACTTGCGGGTCTCCAGCCTACTGTGCGCCAGAGCGTCTGTGCGGCTGTCAGTACAGCTTTGGAGCTGACATCTGGTCGCTTGGAGTCTGTGTGTATGAGATGTTGACGAAGAGGATCCCGTGGGACGATGATAACCTTCAGGTCATGGCGGAGAGTGTCGTGGCAGACGATTTAGAGTTTGAGAGTGGCGACGATGTAGATGAAGTCACGCAGCAGTTCCTTCAACAGGTGACTTTTCATTTCCCCGTCGGTTTCAAGTCGCTGATGGTTCATCACAAACAGATCCTGGCTAAGGACCCACGTGAAAGGTTGACAGGCCCTGATCTCAAAGCCCATCCTTACTTCAGAGACATGTGAGTTTGGAACTCGAATCTAAATGTCCAACACATTTACCACTTCGTCCACAGCGATTGGGAGGGTATGATGTGTCGCACTATTGTACCCCCTTCCATCCCCACCATCAAAGTCCCATCCCCATGCAAGTTACAGGGGATGGAGGGGATAAAAACAGGCGACGCGTATGAGGCCCTGTATAACCCCGATCCCTTTCCTACATATGCATTCAACTCTCCCAACCTCAGACGTGGTGCCCTCCCGAAAGATGAGGGAAACGATAATAATGAAACCAACGGCTCTCCTCCCGGAATATCAGGCTTTGCGTTCAAAGACATTCGCCACCACCTTCGCAATGCCTTCCGACCGCACCCCCTGCGTGAAAGCCAAAGTGCTTCAAAACAGAACCAGTCCAGCAACTCGGGCTCGTATGGGGCTGTCGATCCACGCGCAAGCGGAGGCAGCCAGAGCACGGTGTGCGGGTTCGAGTCTTCTAGCGAATGTCGGAAGTTCGGACCCAAGGGGCACTCCTATGGGAGATCCTCTAGACATCCCATCAAAGGAGAGTCGCTTCGCAATAACGCATACTCCAACACCCCTCACGCTCTATCTTCAATCACTACCACCGTAAATCCTTCTATTACCACCGTCGTCAATGCCCCTCCTATGTTCCAGCTGAAAAAATTCCTAATCGTTGGGGAACTCGGCAACGGCGCCAGCGGTTCAGTGTACAAGATCCAAGACAAGCTAACCTCAGCTTTCCTCGCCTTGAAGGTCATTCATAAGAAGAATTTAACGACCATGCAGATTGAAGATGTTGTTCGTGAGCAAGTCGCCTTGCAGAAGATGGCTGGCGAATTTGGTTTCCTCCAACTGGAAGCTAGCTTTCATGATAGCGAGAATTTTTATTTGGCTACGGTTAGTCGTGAATACTCACCCTTCGGAGCCGACTGAGGTTAATTTCTTCTGAGCAGGCATATCACCCCACGGGTGACCTCGAATCGATTCTCGAGAAATACGGTCCCTTGTCCTCTGCTCTGGTTAGATTCTACGCCGCTGATCTTGTAAGTCCGCGTCATTGCAATTCTCATGACTGAAGCTAACGCAGAAACGCTATCTTCCAGATCCTTAGCCTCGAAGTCCTTCATTCCAAAGGCATCATTCACAGGGACATCAAACCCGCCAACATCCTCATCGACACCACCGGTCGTCTCGTTATCGCCGATCTCGGTCTTGCCAAAGTCTTCGACGTTGATTCCACCAAAACAACGATCGACATTATTACACCATATTGGCTCCTCCCAGAGGGAAGCCAATTCATCACGACCGCTTCTTGTGGGTCTCCAGCCTATTGTGCGCCAGAGCGTATGTGTGGTTGTCAGTACAGCTTTGGAGCTGACATCTGGTCGTTTGGAGTCTGTGTGTATGAGATGTCGACAGAGAGGATCCCGTGGTACGACGATGACCTTCAGGTCATGGCGCAGAGTATCGTGACAAATGATTTAGAGTTTGAGGACGACGACGATGCAGATGAAGTCACGCAGCAATTCCTCCGACAAGTGAATTTTCATTTCCCCGTGGGTTTCAAGTCGCTGATGATTTATCACAAACAGATTCTGGCTAAGGACCCACGTGAACGATTGACAGGCCCTGATCTCAAAGCCCACCCTTACTTCAGAGACATGTGAGTTTGGAACTCGAATCTAAATGTCCAACGCATTTACCACTTCGTCCACACAGCGATTGGGAGGGTATGATGCGTCGCACTATTGCTCCCCCTTCCATCCCCACCATCAATGTCCCATCCCTATGCAAGATACACGGGATGGAGGAGATAAAAACAGGCGACCCGTACGGGGCCTTGAATAACCCCGATCCCTTCCCTACATATGCATTCTACTCTCCCAACCTTGGACATAGTGCCCTCCCGAAAGATGGCGGAAACGGTAATAATAAAACCAAGGGCTCTCCTCCCGGAATATCAGGCTTCGCGTTTAAAGACATTCGCCGCCACCTTCGCAAGACCTTCCGACCGCACGCCCTAGCCCGCAAAAAGCAGGCCTTAATTCAGAATCAATCTACCAACCATCGCCCAGGCTCGTCTGGGGCTGTCGAGTCACACGCTAGCGGCGGCAGCCAGAGCACACTGGACGGGTTCGAGTCTTCGAGAGAATGCCGGAAGTTCGGATCACCTAGCAGGTGCTCCTATGGGACATCGTCGACTGGACATTCCATTAGAGGACAGTGGCTTCCCAATAGCGCGTGCTCCAGCGAAAGGACTTGGCTCCACGCGGCGGATTTCTACAACCCTTCGATGGACTCCGTTCTTCCCCTTCCCCTTCCCAACAAAAGTGTTGTTCGTCCTCACCCTGTTCCTTCCATTGGAAAACATCAGCCCGATTGCATGTCGGTAAATCAGTTCTCCCGGACGAAAAAGATCAAATCGCGCGACTCGTACGACGCGTTAAATAACCCGGATCCCTTTCCTACATATACATTTAACTCTCTTAACCTCAAACATGGTGCCCTCCCCAAAGATGACGAAAACGATAATAATGAAACCAAAGGCTCTCCTCCCATAATATCAGGCTTCGCGTTCAAACACATTCGCCGCCGCCTTCGCAAGACCTTCCGACCGCACGCCGTAGGCCAAAGTGCCTCAATACAGAACCAATTCACCGATTCTCGCTCAGGCTCCTCGGGGGCTGTCGAGCCACAGGCTAACAGCAGCAGCCAGAACACAGTAGACGGGTTCGAGTCTTCGAGCGGATCACCAGACGAGCACTCCTATGGGATGACGTCGTTTGGACATTCCAACGAAGGACAGTCGCTTCGCATTAGTTCGTGCTCAAGTGGAAGGACTTGGCTCCACACAGCGGATTTATGCAATCCTTCGATGGACTCCGTTCTCCCCCTCCCTTTCCCCCTCTCCGACAAAATTAATATTCATCCTCACCCTATTCCTTCCATCGGAAAACTTCAGCCCGATTGCGTTTCGGTAAATCTGCTCTCCCGGACGAAAACACGATGGTTTAGATGCTGGGTATGGAACAAGATTCCGACACGCTGAAGAAAATCTAGAAGAAAATAACAAGCTCGCATCACGCATCTGCTCATTTCAATGGCCATCTAAATACCCAAATAATAACTATACCAATACCACTCTTGCTTTAAGGTTCATTGTTGCTATTAGATTCACTTTTCATTTTTCATTTCTCATTTTCATGGGTCGTGTTTCGTAAATATTGCCTAATTGCTACTAGAACTAGATCATCTACCATCCCAACTATAGATATGTATGCGGCAGAGAGTCAAATTATACATCTACATCAAACTTTCTGTCAACTGATGAAATATAGCAAAAAGCTGCGTTTCCCAAGAGGCGAAACAGGAGCTTCTGAAGAAGTTGGGTCATCGCGGAGCAGGACAAGTGCGAAAACGGTGGCTACGCCGAAATCAGTTAAACAGAGACCCGCAGAAAGCCGCGGAAGTAGACACACCAATTGTCTCCGCCATGTCAGATTCACTCTTTGACGATTGAATGATGAAGTGCAGGAATGCGGTGATCGAGATCCATACCTACGGGAAAAGATATGTTAATCTGGGTGCCCCTTGTAACATGTACAGATATACCCACATTGGCTGCTGCTGGGGGGAATTCATCGAGGAGCTGTGTGGAGTCAACAATCAGTCAACCAGTCAAACAAACGATGTATTCAAGCGAACCTCGAACGCTTCATCGCGACTCGTCGTCTGGATACATCTCGCGTGTAGAGAAACGGGGACGACAGGTTCTGTCAAGGAATCAAGGAGCTGCAGGAGGGTATCGCCGAAGGCAATCACAATCTTGGGATGGTCTGGCCCCGGAGTGAAGGGAAATTCGACCCCTGTATTCAGACACTATAGATGAACTCAGAATAAGTAAATGCAGGAGATAACGAAGCTACCTCATGTATGATATTGACTATACCCTCGTCCGTTGGAGACACGAAGAGGCCGTCCTGGCAATGCAGATAAGCGACCAACCCTTGAGGATCTTACCACCAGACAGACTGCGTACCACATTGACATCGTTTGACATCATCCAGTTTACGAGCCGTACAATCTCTCTAGGCGCATTAATAGCACGATTCTCGGGGAGCAAATCCTCGGGCGACAGTAGGGCGCGTATAGGCCCAGGAAGTCTCGTCAAGCGCGAAAGCTTATTCGCGAAGCAAGTGTATTCTGTACCAAACAATGTATATGAATGGGCAGTATTCTAGCGAAAGCAAGGAAACGCACCATATTCTCCAGTAACTGAAATGAAATGATCCTTTCCCAATACCGTGTGCAAGATTAGCGTAAAATCGATGTTTTTGGAGTCAAGATTCAGTCGTGAGGCAGAACTGTTGTCTACGTAGCCCGTGAGTGTGATGGTTGCGTTTTCGTCAGGGAGGAGCAAGCCCTGATAACATGGTCAAAAGAGACGGTCAAGATAAGAAGGTTAAACCAACGGTGGTAGATTCAATATGCATCCACTCAGGATCTAGATGAGAATTCAGACTAGGATTGGAGTACATCAGTATAACACACTAACGAAGGGGGGCGTTCAATTCTATTGGGACGAATCGATATGCACACGGAATCTGCACCAAGAGTTGGAGATGCCGATTCTGTTGAGGAAGACCATGCACATACCTTTCCGGTATTCCGAATGCTGAACGTCCGAGATACAGAACGCTTATACCTGTAACGCAGAAACGTGAAACCTTGATGAATAGGAACGTTTAAACCACGCACGAGAGCTTCCCAAGATCAATGGTGGTGACATCCAGTTGGATATGTGGTCGTTTCTTCGATTGTTCCAATTTCGCCACCTGCCGAGAGAATCTGCGAACGGCAGTCTCGTACTGTGTCCTATCGAATATATCGACCTGCGAGTAAATGAAGAATGTGAGCATTTTCTCATCAACCGCGTAGCTGCACGGCATGCCTACATTGATGCACACGTCGGCCGAGATGGGTCGATGGTCGCTTATTGTTATCTCTGGATGACCTGTGTATGAAAGTTGCTGGACGTGAGCCGAGGGTCCGGATAAGTGTAGAATGCGATCCGTCCATGCTGGTTTTCGCCTAGGATTACGACATCAACACTATGCGGGATAAAAATACGAAATGGTCCACTTCAGATCGTATCCCATATCATCCGTCGTTAATCCATGGCTGAAGCGGTATGTCCTATAAATGTTACGCCTTCAACGAACGGCCAGAAAAGAATAAATTGACAAAGCGAACGGAAAATGTGTGATCGCATGTTCAGAGAAGGCTTCGAAGGCTTTTCCGGTCCGCATAGCGTTCTTTAGCTGAAGGAATGCGATAGCAGTGAATCGATAGCCGAAGGCTTACGGGCGTCAATGGTCCCCACAGACGTACCTGATCATACCTTAACAACATCTCAAACTTATGATCCCAACGATCCGAACCCAATATACTACGGACGTCCTCATCAGGAAGATCGATGCGATAGTTAAGATCTGCATATCGCTTCGAATAAGTATCCTGTCCGCATTCAAATAACACCACGACTTGCCTCCCTACACCAAAACCCGCAGCAATATAAACACAATACTCGTTTTCGGACGGGAATACACAGGGATGACTTACCATCCAAAATAGCGCATCGCTCTCATAAACACTCAACAAGACATTGGAGCCATCTTCTGAAACAATCCCGGAATCAAACCCCAACCTCTTCGAAATGCTCTCAAAGTCTAGATTCCTCTTCTCCACCATCTCATCGAATGCCGCCAAGTGCGAACCCACAAATGTCAGTGTCGTTGCGCCGGCAGTCTCGACGTTAGCAATGTCATTGGGTGGGGTGAATGACACGCGGATGGCTGTGCCGCCTTTGTTTCCCTGTGATCAATCGACGAAAAGATCACACGTGAAAGCTGGCTACAGAGATGGTATAGCACACCATAACACCCATAATCCCAACGCCTGCCGTAGACGTTTTCACATCACTAAAACACGATCGTAACGCCTTCTTGACGATAATGACAATAAGCAACCCGACGAGCTGTTTCGAGGCTAGCTATGGATTGTCATCAGAACTTCCTCCTCCACCACGGGAGATCGAAAGCCAATTAAGCAAGCATACGTATCGAAGGCTCGCACGGACCTTTTCATACTCCACTGCCTTCTCCCCCAACGCAGCAAAGACAGCCATACACCATGCATCTTCCCTGGTGGAACCCGTAGAATAAAGGAGAGCTTCGGCGGAGAGGTCGAGTTCTTGAAATGCTAGGACAATCATATCGGGATCCTGGTCGGGTTCTGTTGGGGGGGTGGGTTGCGTGGGCACGAGGGTTGTCGAAGATGATATTGTAGATATCGAGGATAGGGAGGAGTTTGTAGCAAACGAGATAGTTGAATATTCGCTAGGTTCTTGGGCGGCAGCTTGAATCAGGATGACCAATATAAGAGGTGGGTTCGCATACCAGGTTCGAATGCACTGCGGGCCACCTTGCCCGCTGATGGTGGGGAGATGCCTTTTAACGGAGGTATTACATCTTCCAGACCGCCCTTTTCTGCTAGGTGTGCGGTTTGAGAATAAGGAAGAGCATGTCCCTGAACCCAAGGCGACAAATCCCGTGAGGGGAACTGCCCATTAACGTTAAATGTTCCGAGCCTTATTCTAAGTCCCACATCAATCCAGATAAAATACTTGTCAATTTCGATCTGGCAGAGAATACATACCGGAGAGATGATGTACCCTTTTGGGTGAGTTCACGGGCTCTTGTCCGCACCCACTCATCCTTGATGAGTGCAATATCAGACATGACGTCCCCCTGGAAGCCCGCACTTGCAGGGGAGAGACGCGTAAGGAGGGGGGAAGTTGTGTCAAGGAGGGAAGAGGGTGTAAGAGGCACTAAATACCGACAGTGAACCCCAATGGATGAAGTAAGTGATCAGGATAGGTGAGTGACGGTGTAGGGTGACGAGGGACATACAAGTTAGTGATACGTTGCGGTTTGAGGTGTACGGCCGTAGCCATGAATACGATTGGGTGGGCTGAGCGATGGTGGCGGTCTCAGCAGTACTTGTGGGGTGCCATGAAGCAGGATGTGTTAAGTTATGACGAATAGCAATCTCTTTCAGGCGTTTATATTCCTCGAGAACGGTTTTCAGCCTTTCGACATCGCGGGTGTACATGGTCAGAGGTTCGAGACCCTGTCCTTGGCCCGGATTGATCGTGAAACTGAGTTCTACGAATGGTGAAGCATAATTAGCATGATCCGTTCTTTTGAAACCAGGGACGCAACCTTATCGAGAAATACAAGGTCGGTAACAAAGTCGATAAGGAACGGGTTACTCACCAGTCTGGTGGGGATCGAGAGTAGGATTACCAGCAATCGCGAAGGGGACCAGACCAATTGTTTCCCGCCTTGTCTGGGCCATGGTAATAGAGAAATCACCGAAAATTGGGAAGACGTGTTGGAAGTCAAAGCCAGTCCAGGTGCCAGGCTTTGGTTTGAATATGAATACGCTGCACGAACACACGGGACGTCAGATACAAAGCCACGGACTCGAATACTAAGCCAGAAGACTACGTCTATCCTAAACAACGATACAACAATTCCAAAAAGTTGTGGAACTTGGCAAGACTGCTGCAGGTTCGGTATCCGATCGGGGAGCAATCCTACCAATTTTGTGCGATCTTCCAGACTCCCCAGCTATGTGAACGACGGGATGGGACTTGTGACACATACCTTCCCTCCTCATGGCCGTCTAATTCGTCATTGTGGGCTACGACAGCAAGGATTCTTTTGTTCTGAACGTCTGCATGTGGACTCCTTTCCCCATCAACAGCAGAGTTTAGGGGTAGGATTTCCAGAGATTCCAGGGCAACTTTGACCTCCCCCGAAGATCGCAGCAGAGATAGAACTAATTTCTCTAGATCAGTCATGGCTGTCTTGCGAGTACTTACTTAGCTATATACAAGCTATACTAGTAGAAGAATTGAAGTGGTGTACGGGGTCTTAATAACATCACGTGCAATTCACATTTCCCACGTTACCCCACATTCCGTCACGGGAGACTCAGGTTCACGTTCAGGTCGAGACTACGACCTCTCATCCACATCTCCACCTGATCTATCACCTTTAGCAAACCGACACCGAATGGCAAGCGATACGAGCTTGGGCAGTCCAATATCCTCCGCTGTCAATCTACATCATCCGCTCACCGAACATGTCACAATCGGGGAGTGGTAGTGGGCGCCTTATGAATGTAGACGAACAGGAATGACCAACTTGAATATACTCTGTTTTCGAGCCCCAGGATCCCTTTCTCAGTTCGAAACTCGATACATTGACTCTCGCTGGCTCTCCATGGACACTCTACTCTTGAGTAAATGGACTTTGGTCAGGATCATCTTGTTATCTGGGCGTTCGAGCTCCTAACTTTCTACGTGTAGTTTGCTTTCTCCAAGCCGCTAAAGCTCTGAGGGTGCTCTTTCGGACGTTATTTCGAGCAGGATCAGTCTAGAAATGTAAGTTCTCTTTTTCATGGCATCCACGTTCGTAATGAATGCTCATGCTTCTACACCGGAAACCGAAGGTTCTGAAGGCAAGAGCGAGGGTGATGACACTGCAAATAACAAGGAGGATGAGCTGGTGAACTATGGAGTGGAAGAGTAAGATCACCCGCGTCACCCCACAGCACATTTGACTTACTGGTAAGGCGCCAATCTCAAGGTTCCAAGCGGGATTTAATCGTTCCCTACGATATTGTCACGATTATCGCAGACGGCCGTGCGACGGGAGAAGAAAGAGAAGTGGAAGGTTGGTTGGAGATGGACCGGGCCAAGGTGTGTCGCTTGCCTTCGTTTTCATTCTTTCAGTGCCGATGGACTCGTATATCAGAGACACGGTCAAGTAGGATTCGTATCTACTCGGTCAAACCGTGTTGTTGAAACGCTTCGTCGACATCAAGGTATGTTTTGTGCTGTGGCACTTTGATGATTCGTCAGTTATGCTGAGCTTACGCGCACAGAGAGCACGTAATCCTATGCTACAGCAGCATCAATTGAACCCTGCTTTCTCCTGGCTACCACTCTCATCCAATGTGCCACGACAAACCCATTACGATATTATAAGGCCTTCAACCTGTGGGACCCATGGGGTCTGCAAACTCCAGATCTCTATGGAGAATAGGTTTGACTGAGATGAATTAAGTTGCAGGGAGGTCCGGACTCGGAGGTGAGTCGCATTTTGTTGTGATCATTTTAGCCTTGAGCTGACGTCTTACATTGCAGCTGCGGAATCACTACCTACGCGCACCGAACTTGCACGACCATCATGGACGTTGCTCACCCTCAGCCAAGTCCGAACTCAAGCTCACAAGAGGCGATCTTTGCTCCCTGGTCATGACATCACCAAGCGTTCTACAATGCACATCGCCCTTTGCTTCACCCTCCTTCGCGCTCTTCACGTCCTCCCAACAGGGTTTGCCTCTCCATCACTTACCTGATACTTCGATTCATCCACGATGGATTCAATGTTTCCGTATCCGGAGTTGAGGATCCGAGTTGTTAGTCGTGGATTGAGGCTGGGTTGAGATATATCGGGACGGCGGAGCTGAGATGGGGTATTAAAGATTGAGTTATCGTCTCGGATAATCCATTGAGAAGTGGGAGTGAGGCTAGGGCAGGATTACAACAAAGGATGAGAGTGCTGGCACACCCAATGTGGTATCGGCGAGACTACAGGGGACAAAACTTTTAGCTGAATGATTGGGCGGGAGTTAGAAGCGCGATCTGAATCAATAAGGCAGTAGAGGAATTAAAACGAGTGGCATGTCGCAGATGAACATTATCCAGCATCTTTGTTACACCATTCGTAACATCTTCAAGCTACATCTCCAATGGATTCTTGGTCACACGCGCCTGTTTGGTGTACGAGAACCAATGAGTCCCCATCTGAACCATCTTTCGACCATAACAGATGTCTATGCGAGCTTAATACTTATTCCCGTTACTGCTATCAATGGACGGTGCTTCGGACATGCCAATTTCATTATATTTATCCTAACAGCATTGACCCTGCTCAAGTCATCGGTGAATACAAACATTGTCAAAAATCAATCCCACCCGGAGTTCTCATCGCTGATATAATTCTTGGATCTATCACTACCAACACCAGCTCCATCATATCATTTTCTGCACACCTGCCAGAACCACTAGCAACTCTAGTCCTTGGGATGGATCTGGAGATGAGACATGTGCTGACTAAGATCCATGAGGTTGTTGTTCTATGAGTTTAAATATTGAGAAATCTATCTGTGGAAGATGAACCTCACAAACCAAAGCTTGGGCTTGAGCCAGGTGGTCATTGACACTGAGCTCTATAGCCCATCGAAGAGCATCCATATGTGTTATCCCTTTACAGGAAGAAATGAGGTGGACATGACAACCAAGTTCTGCACGGCGTTGGTCGACAGTCAAACCTTCAAGGTATGTCAAGGTTCTTATGGCAGATAAGTGAATATTGGAGCACAGCAAACATACACCTACAAATCTTCCCTTTGTAATATTGCCTCTATTTCATCCAGGAGATGGTTGAGTGCATACTTTGTGAGTAACATTAAGTAGGATTGCCAGAATAACCTGACAAATATTCTTACATGGTTATTCATGGTGTTTCCTGAGGCTGACTGGGTGAAATCAATTGCAGGTGGACAATGTTGTCAAGTGATGTGCCAAATCTTCCTAGTCCAAACCTTGCTGAGAACAAGGCAGTAGGATTATGAGAAGTACTAGGTTGACCCAGCCCAGAGGCCGTTTATTGAGAAATTCGAGTGAGACAGGGGTAATGAGAAGAGTATTTCAGACTCCGACTCGAGGGATGTAAATAAACAATACCATCACGTGTACGATGCTCGGGATATGATCTAGATGCAGCCCGGCACAGCCTGAAGGCTTTCAAGCTGTCTTGGGTCGAGGTCGCCGTGAAAAATGAACTGCTCACATGCTCACGGGCATAGCCAATGAGAAACTTGGTTCAGACGAAAGCGGGGACGAATCCATTGCAAAGTCGTCCGGTCCCCAAGGCCGCGCAGGCCGCCACCTGATCGCCACCAGCAATCCTTTTGAAACCCTCGCTATTGAAGAAGTGATGCTGATGATGACGACTATGCAGAAAATCTTCATCAGCTTCAACCACAGATACAGAGATCGAGGAGATCACCAACGAAGAAGTACTTATCCTAATTTTTATGTCAGTTCGGAATGATGCTAATAGAGAATTTATTCATAGCTTGCCAATAGTCTTCCATCCAAGACTGTTGCTACTCGTGGCCCTGTTTCGCGTCAACTCCAAAAGTTGAAGGCTTCGAAGAGTACCAAGCGGAAGGTGCCTCTGCGAACTGACGTACCTGCGTGTTGATGATGCTGATGACGTGGATGATGCCCGAGAGTCTGCAGCTCTCACTATCTCGGCTCCTGGTATCGTGCCTCCTGTAGCTGAAGCTTTCAAAGTAGGTACATTAGCCATTCCTTTGTTACACAACCACTCATACTGAGTCATACAGTTTTACCTAAAGGGATTGGGGAAACGAACCCCCATTTACTTGTTTTACGAAGCCGTCGCAAAGAATGCAGAGGGACTTCCAGGGAAGCCCGGGGACAAGCATTACAAGTGCTACCATGGCAATCGGAAAATTCTTACCATCACGCGAGCCATGAGGAGTAGTTTGAATGATAATTTCATTGTATGTCTTTTGTCCGCTTATCCCCATCTCAAACCCAAACCAGGTCTAACAGGTCATCTCAAAACTCATTTTCCCGCCGACTCAAATACCAAGCCCGGAGACTACGTCTATCCTAAACAACGATACAACAGTTCCAAAAAGTTGTGGAACTCGCAAGACTGCTGCAGGTTCGGTATCCGATCGGGGAGCAATCCTGAATTTTGTGCGATCTCCCAGACCCCCGGCTATGTGAACGACGGGATGAGACTTATGACACATACCTTCCCTCCTCATGGCCATCTAATTCGTCATTGCGGGCGATGACAGCAAGGATTCTTTTGTTCTGAACGTCTGCATGTGGATTCTAGTGATGTGCAAGGCTCGGCTTGGCCTGAAAGCCTGGGCTTGGGCTCGGCTTTGGGGGCTCAGGCTTACCGAAATCTCAGGCCGAGCCTTGGTGCTCGGCTTGGGCTTGGCCTGGGCTTGGCTCGGCCTGGGCCAAGGCTTTGCTAGGGCAAAATAAAACAAGGCTGTGAGACATTTAAACAGTTGATTCGAAGTAAAGATCTAAACAAGATTCCTTACCATGGTGGAGCCAAAGAAAGTGATAGCAGTCACTTTTGTCGTCGGGTTACCAAGTAAACATGTCCCGTGAGCGAGAAATTGCGCGATCGTTAAAGGAGACTTGAGGACAAATGTCGGGCAACTAGATGGTAAGTGTTTTGCATCATTATCAAAACCAAATACTAACGGAAT
>Ga0210383_10003914_pt1 | contig 13264 bp, 12 predicted proteins | sample IncBWC14OmetaG_FD_160072 | JGI IMG/M metagenome (GOLD analysis project Ga0210383, IMG submission 160072) | Forest soil microbial communities from Barre Woods Harvard Forest LTER site, Petersham, Massachusetts, United States - Inc-BW-C-14-O ...
GGGGGCAAACGCCCACCTAGAACGCAAAGAGCAAAGATATTCAGTCAATTATTAACTAAAAGAAAACCGCGCCCACACACAAAAAAGCCGACACTACCTAGACCCCATCAACTGGAGAGCCGGACGCTGGAAAACTGCCTGTCCGGTTCGGAGGGAGGGGGAGCATTCGCTCTCCCTACCCCTATCTTTACGCCGTCGCATCGCCGCGGTGGGTCCGAGGTGATGGTTTTACCGCATGACCTCGACATCGCTCGACGTTCCGAAGAGCAATGTAGCATAGGCTTCCAGCCTGTATTTATTCACGCTATCCAGCGATGCTTTCCCTGCCGCACAAAATTGTGTACAAAGCCCAGGGTTGAAACTGGGTTGAAACCTTGGGCTGAGTCCTTTAAGCCCTTCGGGGTGACTTACTTCCGCGGCGCAGAGAGCCGGCACAATCCAGGACCGCATCCGATCCGTGCTCGTTCGCCGCGAAAAGGTGCGGCTTTTTTGATGTTCTTAAGACGCGCCGGGAGTGGGCGTCCTATTTTCCTCCTCGAGGAACCAGCACAAAAGTCCGAGCCCGATGAGCACGATCGCCGGAGCGATAGTGCAACGCAGCCCGTAGAGAGCGGCGGCTAGTCCCCCACAGACTGCGCCAAGGAAAAAGGCGCAATACATCGAAGTGAGAACGACAATGGTTGCCCTTTGATCTCCGCCGTCGCTTCGTCCGCGATGAGTCATTTGCCGGCCAATCGCAGTGCCGAGTTTGACCAAAGTGCCGGTGACGAAGGTGAGCGACACGGAGACTTTGTTAACTCGCTGGACCGTAGAATTCAAAAGACCCATGGCGGCAGCGAGCGTAAAAAACAATCTCAGCCGTGTATCATTCGACCCGACCGATTGCCAGTAAATTTCGAGCGCGGCAACGACGCCTAAGGCGATCCCGGCGACACTAAAAACAATGGCTTGGCCCCGTCGCTTAGAAATTCCATGAACGATCGTTCCAAGCATTACACCCAGGAGAAAGGTAGGAATGACGCCAATCACGGGAGCCAATTGCTGCCAATCACCCCTGGCAACCAGAACCGCGGCGCGAGTCGAATTGCCGCTCATGAACGATAGGTAAATCCCCGAATACAAAAGGTAACCCGTAGCGTCCACATACGCCGCCACGGCGGCGATCACCAGAGAAAATGGAAAGCTTGTTCGTTCTTCTTTTGAGACAGCTGGGGATGGAATTTTTAGGTCCATAAATTGGGTGTTTAGCTTAGCGGCATCATGCAACACTGTCACTCGCGGGAACCCTGGATTTTTTCCTACAATGCCGAGGGAGAGGGACGAAGAATTGCCGATGCCCTGGAGCACTTCGAACCTCTGCCGGAAAGTTACGCCGGTAACTCTAAAGGAAGGAACCGAACTGCCGGTTACGCTGACAGACGCGCGCGCGACGTTAGAGCTGCTATCAAAGTATGCTCGTCGCTCGCGCCTTGAAAATCGGCCAAAGCGCCGACGGCGGTATGCCTCCCACTTATGAGACGATGCACTAGCTTGGCCTAAGGCGCCACATTCTCCAGGTCGACTGGGCCGGCAGCCCTGAACTGAATCGTTATCCCGCTCGATTCCAGCCCCGCCCCTGATCGCCAAAGCCCACGCAACCCTCTTCGGTGACTGCAACGGTATCCTCGAGCTTGATGAAGCCACGCTTAGGATGCGCCATGGTGGTCTCGATGGAGAGGACCATGTCGGCCTCCAGCGGCAGGTTCGCGTCATAGCCGTCATAAGCCCAAGGCTCGTAGTCGGTCAAGCGCGGCGCTTCATGACTGATGAGGCCCATGCCATGCGCCACAAAATCCAGATATACCCGGTGGGACGAGGCGTCCACGAGCTCATGGGCCGCCGCGAAAATCTCAGCTCCTGCAGCGCCACGGCGGATCGGGCGGCGCGCCCGCTGTTGGATCTCCTCGATCACACCGAGAAGGTCCACCAGCTCGGCGTCAGGCTCACCCAGAATCCCCATCCGGCACAAATCGCCGATATAGCCCTTAAAATTCCCCCCGGAATCAAGGGAAAAGATGTCACCGGATTCGAGGCGCTGGTCGGAGGGTGCCCGATTGAAGCTCTTGCCGGCCGACATCAGGCAGTATTCGAATGTCAGGCCCCGCTCAACTTCCTCGCACCGCAGCAGGTCGACCAACTCACGTTTCGTTTGGCCGGGCGCACACCCGTTGAATACGGCGAGCATCGAGGCCAGAACACGTTCGGAGGCCGCACGCAGCTGCGTAAGCTCGGCTTTCGTCTTTCGCGCGCGAAGCCGCTCCAGAGGGAAATAGGCGTCGACGATCTGGCAATTGTCTAGCCCCTCCTGTAGCACCTTAGCGCCGTCCCAAGGCAGGAAGGACGCTTCGACGCCGACCTTGCCGATCGGCCCGGGCAGACCCCTGATATGCTCGACGGCCCGCTGGATCGCGCTGGTGCTGTTGCGTGAGGTCGCCTCGGCGACCCGAGGCCAGAACTTGCCGAGTTCCTTCTCGTGGCTTTCGAGATGGCATCCGATATATGCCGAGTTGTCGGGGCGGCCCTTCTGATAGACCAAGACCGGCAGATAGCGGCTCACCCCGATCGCATCCATGTAGTCGAAGAAGAAGAAACGATAGCCGCCAAGCAGATACTGCACATTGTGCTTGGAGGTCGCGACGAGGACGTCGATGCCCTCGTTTTCGAGCAGGGTATCGAGTCGTGTCGTGTCGAAAGGCGCGTGCTTTGTCTCATCATGTCGAGCTTCGTTCATGTCGTCTCTCCTGCTGGAGTGGTCGGTCACTTGAAGCTTACACTTGGATGAGTGCTGGCCGCTCCCAAAAGCCGCTTCGATTCTGGTCTTGATGTTTGCATCCTGCAACGCCTTTCAGGGAGAATTTCGGATATCGTCAAGATACGGTTGGTCAGCAAATAACTCATGTTTTGACCGCTATAACTTCCTGATTCGCCAGTTGTCCGGCGGCGGCGTGGTCGTGGAACACCTGTCGGATAATTTCTTCAATTGGCTCCTCTTCCACGCTGAAATCATGGACTTCGCAATTCGAAAGAATGACACGGCAAGCTTCGGTTACTTTATTTCTGGGGACTTTCAACTTAACGGAAGTCGCCGTTCGTTCGATAACTTCCCCTAAATCAAATGAACAAGAGGGCGTTTTCTCGAAGGTGAATCGGAGCAGTTTGTACCCGGCAAAATTCTCGATGATTTCTTCCAGTTCGCCGTCGAAGAAAACCTGCCCATGATCTACGATGATGACTCGTTTGCAGAGTTCTTCGATATCCTGCATGTAGTGACTCGTCAGGACGGTCGAAATCCGGTTTACTTCGCTGTATCGCCGCAAAAAATCGCGGACTTTTTTCTGGCTGATCACATCCAACCCGATCGTGGGCTCGTCCAGAAACAAGACTTTTGGTCCATGAATCAGCGCCGCAATCAACTCCATCTTCATGCGTTCCCCGAGACTCAGTTCCCGCACCATGACATTGAGTTTGTCGCGCACGTCTAAAAGGTCGACCAGTTCGTCGACGATCCGTCGGAATTTACCCTCTTCGATCTCATAAATGGCCCGATTGAGCTCCAATGATTCACGAGCCGGTAAATCCCACCAAAGCGAACTCTTCTGACCGAGTACGAGGCTGAACTGGCGCTTAAAAGGCGCCTTGCGCTCCCATGGGAGATAGCCTAAAACGCGAGCGGTTCCTGATGTTGGAACCAGGAGACCGGCGAGCATTTTCAGCACGGTTGTTTTCCCGGCGCCGTTTGGTCCCAGGAAGCCGACAAACTCGCCCTCTTCAATTTTGAAGGAGACATTTTTCGCGGCGTGAATTTCGTCGTATTGCCTCACAAACAGACCTTTGAGAGCGCCAACCAGACCGTCCTGCTTTCTGTAGGTTCGATAGGTCTTCGACAAGGCGTCGGCGACGATTGCAATGCCCATGGCCGCAACAATCGGTTGGAAGCCTTCCTGATGCAACGCCGGCGTTCCTTCCTGATGCAACGCCGGCGATCTTGTCTATGCCGCTGTTCGCGGATTCACTGCTCGCGCGACTTTCAGGAATGGTCTGATCTTTTCAACCGCGGCTTGCGCAGTGATCCCATGCTTCTTGCGCAAGACAGGGATTGTACCGTGCTCGATGAATTGATCCGGCCAACCAATGCGAACGACCGGCGTGGTTATTCTTGCATCGGAGAGGCGCTCCATGACGGCGCAGCCAAAACCATTGTGGAGAACGTGGTCTTCGAACGTGCAGATCACGTCAACGCTGCGCGCAAAGAACTCGAGCGTGCCGGCATCCAAGGGCTTGATCCATCGCGGATTAATCAAGGCCACGGAAACGCCTTCAGCTTCGAGGAGATTGGCCGTTTCCTGGGCGAGGGCGAACATATTTCCGAGCCCGACCAGCGCCACATCACGTCCGTGTTGAACGACCTCGGCCTTGCCGATTTCCAGCAGTTTGGGTTGCGGCTTCGGTTTCGCGCCGGTGCCAGCACCGCGCGGGTATCGGATAGCGATCGGGCCCTGGTGATAATTCACCATCGTCCAGAGCATGTCGACAAACTCCTCTTCGTCCTTCGGCTGCATGTGCACCATGTTTGGTATATGCCGGATGTAGCCGATATCGAACAGTCCATGATGAGTCGGGCCGTCATCGCCGGATAGCCCAGCTCGATCCATACAAAGCGCAACATTGAGATTTTGAAGCGCGATATCATGGATAAGCATGTCATAGGCCCGCTGCATGAAAGTCGAATAAATTGCCAGAAACGGCTTAAACCCTTCCGTTGCCAGACCACTCGCGAACAGCGCTGCGTGCTCTTCTGCAATGCCGACATCAAAATATTGCAGCGGATGCTTCGCGGCGAAATGGAATAGACCGGTGCCAGAAGGCATCGCGGCCGTGATGGCCATGATCCGGTTATTCTGATCAGCAAATTTTGCGAGCGTCTGACCGAAGAGCTCAGAATATGTCGGAGTCGGCGCCGCCGTGGTTTCACCCGTTTCAAGCTTGAATTTTCCGAGGCCGTGAAATTTGTCCGGCTTAGCGATTGCCGGGGCATAGCCCTTGCCCTTCTGGGTGATGATGTGGAGAAGAACGGGTTCGTTCTGCCTTTTCAGGAACTCAAAAGTCTGAATCAGTAACGGAATATCATGCCCATCGATCGGGCCGTAATAGCGTAGACCGAGATCCTCAAAGATCACGCTTGGCAGAACAAGGTGTTTAACGCCCTCTTCGACTTTATGAACCAATTGTTGTGCGAATCTGCCGCCGATCATTTCGACGAACTTGGCGGCCTTTTCATGCAAATGACTGTAGGCATCATTGGTTACTAGCTTGTTCAGATAGTTAGCGATCGCGCCGACATTTTTCGCAATCGACCATTCGTTGTCGTTCAGGACAACAATCAGCCGTTTGGTATTGTCCGCCACGTTGTTTAACGCTTCGTAGCTGGTGCCGCAGGTAAAGGCGGCGTCGCCTGCGACGACCACGACATTTTCGCGGCCGCCTCTTCGATCCCGGGCAACGGCCATACCGAGCGCTGCTGAAAGCGAAGTTCCGGCGTGGCCAGCCCCGTAGCAGTCGTGATTACTTTCGGTGCGAAGCAGAAACCCATTCAGTCCCTGGTATTGTCGGATAGTGTTGAAACGACCGCGTCGCCCCGTCAAAAGTTTATGGACATAGCCTTGGTGGCTGACGTCAAAAACCAGCTTATCCTTAGGCGTGGTAAAGACTCGGTGCAGGGCAATCGTCAACTCTACCACGCCGAGGTTTGGCCCGAGGTGCCCGCCGACCTGCGAAAGAACCGTGATGAGTTCGTCGCGGATTTCTTGTGCCAGCTGGGAGAGTCTCCCTTCCTCGAGACGCTTCAGGTCCGCCGGGGAATTGATGGTATCCAATATCCGTGCTTCGAACGGTGCTTCAAAAGAGTCTGATTTCTTCATTCTTGATTTTGTTTGAGTCCTTCAGCGAATCCTGAGCGTTCGCGGCACCCGGCGGTTGCGGTCTTCCGTTAGCAGTGCGGCTTAGAGTTTCAATTCGATTTTCCGCGCCAGCGAGTCGCTGATTGCACACGCCAACAAGACGGATGCCTTCTTCGTATCGCACTAACAACTCTTCGAGCGGCAATTTGGAAGACTCCATTTCTTCGACGATTTTTTCTAATCTTTCCATCGCCGTTTCGAAGGAAACTTCCGCTCCCATTGGCTCGTTTTTCGGCATCGGTTAAGTTCCGCACAGTAAACGGAGGCAAAAAGAAAGCCAATAACTTTTGTCCTGGCGCCTAATTGCAAGAATGGACGACAGGTACGTCAAATTTACGACGCCGCAACGAAGATTTTGTTTAGAAACGGACAAAGAACAAGATAACCGGAGTCTGGAGGCGGCAACGGCGCGGACAATGCAAAATGCGAATGGCATATCGTCTCTTTTTGGCGCCGGCCTGACCTTTAGAATAGGGCGGGCGCCCAACTGAACTCCTGCCAATGGCAGATCTTCTCCGTCTCTCAGTCGCTGCCCCGGAAGCGGCGCGTTTCTTCTCGGTTCGCCGGGGCAAAGAGTGGGAGTTTTTGCTGGAGATAGGTGGGATGTTCGGCTGCGGTAACGGTCACGGAGACTTCTTTTCCATCTCGGAGGACGGTAATTGGGACGTCTTCGTCTGCGGTTAGAAAAAACGAAGCGTTCAGGACGTCGGGCGGCGAATGAATATCCTTCGAGCCGATCCGCAGCAGAACGTCACCGGCTTGCAGGCCGGAACTTTCACCGGGCGAGCCCTCGGCAAAACTTTGGATTACGACGGTCGAGTTGTGGACCGGTTCGTCGGCTTCAACCACATTGACTCCGACCCACCCGGGTCTGACCTCACCGAAGCGGACGTAATCGGTGCGGACTTTTTCTGCTGCTTTTATGGGGAGAGCGTAACAGGCTGTCCGATTGTCAATTGGGAAAATCAGGATGCCGACGACTTCACCCTTCAGATTCAAAACGGGAGCGCCCGCTTCGCCTCGTTGTGCGGAGATGTTCGCCCGGATTAAGGTGGTACTGAAATACTGGTTCAAATACTTGAGGTCAAAACCGCCGATCATTCCGAACGTCGGCGTCACCGAGAGATCCATCGGATAGCCGATCGTTACCACTGGCGAAGCCATCTTCAGTTCATCTGAGTCACCCATCGGCAACCAGGGAGTGTTTGCGGTCAGTCTGAGGATCGCAATTCCACTGCGAGGATCGGCCACCAGGCGCTCGGCTGGATAACGGTTAGCGCCGAATTCGACGATGATATCCTGAGATTCACCTCCCACCGCATAGGCAGTCATGATCGTGCCACTGGGATCGATGAAGAAGCCGGTGCCGGAGAGTTTGCCATGTTCGTCCTCTGCCTGAATGCGGACCACGGCATTTTTTGCGCTTTCGAAAACCTTTTCTACTTCGGCGGAGATCGAATTCAAACCTTGCTGAGCAAGGAGCGGAGTAGCTCCAAGCATCCAAAGAACTATCCCGGCGTTCAGAGTCCTTACCCGGCGGCTGCTCTGAACTGGCCTGCTACCAAGGAATTCCAACATTAAAGTTAAAAGCTGAACGAAGCTTCGTAACTGACGGGTCTGCCGTCCAGAACATAACGCGGAAGCGCGGATTGAGAGGGTCCAAGAACAGGAACGACACGAGGCGAAGCGGAAGAACGATCGAATTTGGACCAGTCAACATTTCCGTTCAATGCCAATCGATTAGAGGAGAGTTCGATTGCCGGTGGGCTGGAAGCCACTCTTGCCAAATCAGAACTCGTCCCAATCGTTTCCGTGTAGGGAGCCCACACGCCTGACCCAACAATCGTGGCAGCCACCAGAAAGGCACCAAAGGCCGCCCCGTACGCGTAGGTCGGCACACGAAAACTCCAAAGGCCGGAAACAAAGCGCTCGAACCAGATCTGGACTGCGGAACGCCGCAAAAGTTCTTCGCGCTGGCGTCGATGGAATTCGTTTAAGGTACGGTCAAAATATCCTGGGGGTGGCTGCTCGAATTTTTTGAGCCGGAGCAATTTCTGTAGCTGCTGTTCGTCGAGCATCATTTCTTTCTAAACTCCTCAAGGTAATTCTGCAACTGCCGATGTGCATAGAATAGCCGAGAACGCACCGTAGCCTCGGGTATACCGAGGATTTTTGCAATTTCAGCGTGCGCCATGCCCTGAATGTCAAACATTGTCACCACTGCTCTATGCTCAACAGACAGCTTCATCATGGCTTCGTTCAATCTGTGTTGAAGTTCTGAGAGATCAACCTCGCGAACCGGGGTGTTCGCGGCCGTTAAATCAATAAACTCCTTGTCATTCTGCACATTGGCGTCCAAGTCGTCCAGGCTCAATTGAAAACGACGGCCACGTTTCTTGACGAAATTAATCGTCATGTTCACGGCAATCGCGTGAATCCAAGTGTAAAAACTTGATTTGCCTCGGAAGCCATTAATCGACCGGTAGGCTTTGGCAAAGACTTCGAGAAGCAGATCGTTCGCATCCTCGTGGTTGGCCGTCATATTGTAAATCAAGGAGTAGATCCGAGGACTGTATTTTTGCCAAAGATGGTCGAAGGCCCGAGTGTCGCCGTTCTGCGTCAGGCGAACCAACGTTTCATCGTCGGGCAAGTTCTGGTCGTCCATTCAACCTTTACTCTGCAATAGCGGATCAAACCCCAACCAGGCAGAGAAAGAAAGGGAAAACGGGCGTTCGAATCCTCCGTTCAACGGACAACGCCAGTTTCGACCCGGCGATTTTTTGCCCAGGCGGATTCGTCATGTCCAGGGTCAGCGGGCATTTCCTGGCCAAAACTTACCGTCTGAATTCGACTCGGCGAAACCCCTAGCGAAAGCAGATAATTCCGGGCGGCCTGGGCGCGGCGTTCCCCGAGTCCGCGATTATATTCGGGTGTGCCTCTCTCGTCCGTGAACCCTGCCAAAATGATATTATTGGGTGCGGTCTTCAAGAAACTTCCGATCTGCCGGAGCTCGTTCGCTTCATCCGGAGCAATTTCAAAACTGTCGAAAGCAAAATAGATCGGCTGAAACCGCCCTTTTGAGACTTTGTTGCTGAAAAACGAGACGCCTTCCTGGCGCGGTGGAAGTGGCGTCCCGTTGACATAATCGCCTTCCACGCCGGCGTACTCCTGTTTTTGTTGTTTTTGACAAGCGGCGAGACTGAAGATTAGTAAACAGCAGAGAACTTGAATTTTTTTCATCACAGAATATTTGGTGCTTTCAACGGGACCAAGTCGGCTCAGAGATTTGCCCTAAATCACTTACCAGGCGCGTCTCGCGACCAGTGACAGTATCAAATAAATAAAGGCCGTTACCTCTGGAAAAAATGATATGGCGCGAATCAGGACCCCAGACGGGGTTCCCACCGTCAGCCACGGCCACATGGGTTGACCCTGCGTCGAGCTCAAGAATCGCCACTTGAAATCCGCCGCCGCTCCGAACGTTAAAGGTGACTTTGCGGCCGTCCGCCGACCAATTCGGTTGCGTATTGTAACCAAACCCCGTGGAGAGTAATCGGCCCGAACCGCCTTCAGACGGGATGCGATAGAGCTGGGGTCCCCCCCTCTCATCGGAAGAATAGATAATTTCTGATCCGTTGGGGGACCACGTCGGGGACGACTCCACGCCGCGGCTTCGCGTCAGGCGACGCGGTGAATCGCCGTTGATCCCGGTCACATAAATTTCCGGGTTCCCGTCTTTGCTCATCGTGCATGCGATGCGCGTGCCATCCGGGGAAAATGCGGCGCCTGAGTTGGTTCCAGGGAATTTGATGATGCGATTGCGCGCCCCGTTGGTCAGATCGACCAAGTAGATATCTGCATAGCCGCTTTGATAGCCCGTATAGGCAAGCCGCCGGCCATCTGGGGATAGTGCCGGGCTAACACTGATCGCGCCGTCGTGAGTAAGTTGCACCGTTCGCGCTCCATCGTAATCGCAGGTGTAAATTTCTTTGTGGCCGGTTCGATCGGCCACAAAAGCCACCTTGGAGAGTGCGATTCCGGGTTGACCTGTCACGGTCTCAATCAAGTCATTGGTAAACTGATGAACCGCGCGACGTGTTTCTCCCGAGTAATTTTTCTGCAAAACCACGCTACCCGATTTTTCGGTCGCCAGGCCATTGAAAGAACCTGCCGAGGCGGTGCCGCTGACAGTGATCGTAGCGGTCGCAGCGTCACCCACGGACAGCGCACCGGAAAGCTGAATATCATTCTGCAAAACAGCGGTCGCCGAGCTTCCTGCCGGGCCTCCAATCGGTTTTATCTCGACTTGCTGTGAGCTCCCTTTCCGGACCGTAATCACCGTTCCACCGGAATCTTCGCCGAAAAGGGTCGTTGCCAAAGAAAGTGAGATAACCGCCAATGCAGAAACGTTCATTGTACTTCTCGCGTTTGTGCCATTTACCTGCTCAACGTCCGAAGTCAATCGGAACGCCCGGGCCCGCGGCCGACCTAATTGCTTTACAGTCGAGGTCTTCGCCCGGTAGGTTCCCAACCGTTCATGATTCATCGTGTTCGCAAGGCATTCGTACTTGGCGCCGGTTTAGGAAGTCGGCTGCGGCCACTGACGAACCTGTTGCCCAAACCGCTGCTGCCAATCTATGGCAAGCCGCTGATCACCTTCGCCCTCGATCACCTCCGTCAGGCCGGGATCGAGAAATTTTGGGTCAACTCGCACCATTTGCCGGAGAAGTTTTCTACGGTGTTTCCCGAGAACGAATATCATGGGATACCTCTCGAGGTGGTGCACGAAGTGGACTTGCTGGAGACTGGAGGAGGCATCAAAAACATTGAGGATCGGATCGGGAACGAAGCCTTTATCGTTTATAGCGGCGATATCCTGACCGACTTGCCGGTTGACCGTATCGTTGAAGAACATTGTTCGAAGCACAACGATGTGACATTGGCGCTCCGGACCACCGGATTCTCAACGCGCATCCATTGGCGCAGGGAAACCGGTCGGATTGTTGACCTGCTTGGAACGCCGGGGTACGGCGAGCCGGGCCAATTCGATTTCGCGGGAATTTCGGTCTGGAATCCGTCCGTTTTTTCTCGGATACCGCGTGCCACCAAGGTTTCGTTCATCCCGGTCATTGACGAATGGATGAAATCCGGTGGAAAAATCGGAGGGATTCCGCTGGAGGAGAGCCGCTGGTTTAACCTTGGCTCAAGGAAAGAATACCTCTCTGTGCACCGGACTATTGCGCAGGCACGCTGGGCGCCTGATTACCTCCGCGGCAGCTCGTGGCCGATGCAGGCGGATCCTTCGGCTCAGATTTCACCGGAAAGCCGGGTCGAAGGTGGATCTTATGTGGGAGCTCAGTGCAAGATTGAGGGGGATGTTCTTTTGGAAGATTCGATTCTATTTCCTGGTTCGTCTGTTCCTCGCGGCACGACGCTTCGATCCTGCATCGTCGCGGGCGTCAGAATCAATCCGGGCAGTTATCAGGAGACCGATTTCGTATGAGCCTGGAGCGACTTATCGATCAAACGCGGGAGCGCTTTCCGCACTATACTGAATCCAAAGTGGAAATTCTGCCGCTCGAAAAAGGTGGCTCGGACCGACGATACTACCGTGTGCGCTTCAGCGCGGACCATTCTCTGATCCTGGTGAAATACAATCCCGAGAAACCAGAGAACGAACGGTTTGTGGCGATCGCGAACTTTCTGAACGGGATCGGAGTTCAGGCGCCTTTAATCTACTATCACGATCAGGATCAGGCCCTGATTTGGATGCAGGATCTGGGCGAAGAAGATCTCTGGCACCACAAAAACGAACCCTGGGCTGTTCGACGTTGCTTTTATGAAGCGGCCCTTGACCAGGCCGCCTTGCTGCACAGCTCGGAACTGGCCCTCGCCGAGAAATTGCATTTGCAACCAGAATTCGACGAATCGCTTTATCGGTGGGAACAGAATTATTGCCTGGAAAACTGTCTCGGGCTCTATTTTCGAGTTCCGGCGGCCGAAATAAAAAGGTTGCGGGAACATATCGCGTTCGAAAATCTGGCCAAACGATTGGCTTCTTATCGGAGAGTTTTGGTCCACCGCGATTTTCAATCGCAGAATATCATCATCTGGGACGAACAAGCTTACCTGATCGATTTCCAGGGACTGCGCCCCGGCCTGCCACAGTATGATCTGGCCTCCTTGCTTTTCGATCCGTACGTAAAACTTGCGCCCCAGGAACGCGCTCACCTGTTGAGATACTATTTTGACCAGGGCGACCATGGTTGGAAGTTTGCGGAATTTGAGAGGGTGTATCTTGACTGCGGCATTCAACGCCTGATGCAGGCGCTCGGTGCCTATGGAGTGATTGGAGTGCTACGGGAAAAAAATGAATTCCTGCGCCACATTCAACCGGCTATAAATACGTTGATCGAAGTTGCTTCCCACGCAGAGAACTTTAGTTTCTTTGCAGAGTTCTTAACCAGTCTTCCGGATAGACCCAAACCCAGGATCCGACTCGCGTGACCACAAAAAAAACTGACTTAGTACGGTTGCAAACCGTTGTCATCGAAAACATTGACCCTTCCATCGATGGAGGTCGTTATCCGATCAAAAGGGTTATCGGACAAGGGCTGAAGGTTTCAGCTGACATCTTTAAGGATGGCCATGATCAGATTTCCGCCTATCTCAAATGGCGAAAGGCCACCAATGCGGACTGGAACCGTACGCCGATGAGGCCGACCGAAAACGACCGTTGGGAGGGCGTTTGTCATTTCATTGAAAACGCCCTGCATGAGTACACGATTGAGGCGTGGGAAGATCATTTCAAATCGTGGCAAGTCGAATATGCCAAGAAGTATGGCGCCGGTAATACGAACCTTAGAACGGAACTCGACGAGGGTTCAATCATGGTGGGAAAGGCCGCTGAGCGGGCAACGCGCCCACAGGACAAGGAACGGCTGGCGCTCTTTTCCAAGCAGTTGAAGAATGCTGACATTCACTTCGGCGCCCAATTGGCTAAAAATCCCGAATTGACTGGATTAATGGGGGCGTGGCCCGACCTCGAACTCAGCACGGAATTCCAGCCCGCTCTTCGAGTTACGGTCGATCGTTCGGAAGCCCTCTTTGCGGCCTGGTACGAATTTTTTCCACGGTCCGCCGAAGGTAAGTCGAGTGCGGGATCGAAGTTTCGCGATTGCCTCCCTCGGATCGACGATGCAAAAGCCATGGGGTTCGACGTGATTTACTTTCCTCCCATTCACCCGATCGGGTTTACGAAGCGGAAA
>Ga0210383_10003915_pt1 | contig 13263 bp, 12 predicted proteins | sample IncBWC14OmetaG_FD_160072 | JGI IMG/M metagenome (GOLD analysis project Ga0210383, IMG submission 160072) | Forest soil microbial communities from Barre Woods Harvard Forest LTER site, Petersham, Massachusetts, United States - Inc-BW-C-14-O ...
CTGATCGCCTTCGCCCATCGAATGGCAAGCCATGCAGCCGCGAGTTTCGAAGAGTTCTTTGCCGTGTTCAGCATTTCCGGGATTTTGTTTGGGCAGTGGATCGGTCAACGCCGACTGCCACAGATAAGCGGAAATCGCCTGAATTTGATGATCGGTGAGGCGGAAGTTCGGCATCTTGGTTGTGGGACGGAAGTCAGTCGGTTTCTTCAGCCAGACCGGGATCCAGTTCTTGTTCAGCTTGAGCCGGATGTCTTTCAAGTTCGGCCCAATCTTCTTCATATCCTGCATTACGTTGTGCAGCTGAAAATCGAGTTGCTGGATTTGGCCGTCGGCTTTGCTGTTGGCCACCTTGAGGGCGATGGCCTGATCGTTCAACCGGTTGGCTTCGTCGTTGCTCTGAGCCGCGTCTGCCTGCTTCATCAAATAAGCAGCCTGTTTGACGTTGTCCTTCTTCTGCTGCTCCAGTTGCTTCATCTGCTGGCTGAAAGTATTTAGATCTTCAGGCTCTTTGTCGTAGCCCTCGTAGCGATGGCAGCCCATGCAGCCTTTTTGCCGGAATAAATCTTTGCCTTCGCTGATCGTCCATCCGGCTTCGCCGCTGACGAGCAGCATGTCGGCGGCGTGGCAGGTCTGGCATCCGGCTTCGACATTTTGTTTGGGGAAGAGCGGCCAAAGCCAGTGTTCGTAGTTTCCGTGGGCTTTCTCGATACTGGTGGTAGCGCGGCCGTTTCCCTGGTGGCAGGGAGAACAGCCGAACACATCGGGATCGTGAATCTTGAGGAGCCCAGGTTCCGGATGGCTGACGAACGCCTGCGCGTACTCGTCGGGCTTTTTTGCGCCCTTCGGCGTCATCGCGGCAGGCGTAATCTTGAGCGGCTCGCGAATGCCCATGTGGCAGGATTCGCAACGGTCCACAATGTTCGCGTCCGCCACGTTAATCTGCACGATCTTGGGATCCCACTCTTTCGTCTTCTTTTGCAGGCCATCGATTTGCGTGGGAGTGAGGTCGACCATGTTCTCGGAGAGGTATGCGGATAACTTCGCGCCGGCCACGTTTACCGGCTTGAGCACGTCGCCCAACTCTGCGTTTATCTTGGTACGCTCGTCTTTGAGTTCGTTATATTTCTCTTCGAGTTGAGGAAAGTTGTACTTTTCTTTGTGACCGTCGGGATACTCCACGGTCCAAAGCTTTTTCTTGTATTCCGCCAGTTCGTTTGCCTTGCTTTGCTTCCCGGCAGCGCTGGTCTCGGTTTCGATCTGATAGTTCAGAGAGTTGGCGTAAGCGCGCTTGTCGGTGAACACGGTCTGCACCGCGAGAATCTTCGCGCTGATATCCATGATCTGCTTCTGCAGTTCATCCCGGCGAGGCCTGGCCGCGGCATCGGCCTGCTGGAAGGCTTGCTGCAGTTTCTGGTACTCGGGGTTGCTCTCGGCCTCCTTCACAGACTTGTCGGACGCGGGTTTCGCCTTGCTCAAGAAGGTGGTGTAGCGCTGCTTCCACTCATTCTGGAAAGTCTTCCACGGTCGCTGTCCGTAAGCCTCGTCCCATAGCGCCCAGAACAGCGTCGCCATGAGCAGCACCATAGAGACGACGTAATACATCGCGTACGACTTCGTGACTACTGGATCTTGCTCGGGGATTGGTTGTTCAGGCACCAGTTTCTCCCTATAGTCGTTGGCCGCTCGTCGTTAGTCGTTGGCTTCGGATGTGCCGAGGCCTTTGGTAACGACCAAAGACCAACGACCGACGACCTTCACACATTGAACCACGGCGTTATCCACACGTACTTGATGTTGAACGCAAGCCGCAAAAGCATCTTCAGCGGCAGGCCCACCATGGTCAGCCAGAAAAACATCATGATGGAATACTGCAGCAGGCTCATGCGCTGATAGTCCTTCGGGTTGTAACGCCGGAAGAGCGCGTGCACCAGAAAGCCTCCGGCCAAGTAATATCCTCCGACCACGACCGCGCCGAAGATTGCTTTGGCCAAGTTTGAGGTGAGCCCGAAAAGATCAGGCAGATCGCGGTTCACCTCATAAATAAGTCGATTGTGATCCCATGTCTGTCCCGGCCAGAACCACTGCCAACCAGGCCCGCGGATGAACGTCCCAATGATGATCATCGCGACCCAGAGAATTACGAAGCCGAACATGAACGTGCCAATCGCAAACTTACGCTGCTTCCAGGTGTAATAGCCGCTGCCCAGCGGGTTGGTGTCAATATACGGAATCACCATGAGTCCGACGATAATCAGCGTTGGCATCACCACGCCGGCGATCCACGGATCGAAGTACACCAGCATTTCCTGCAGGCCGAGAAAATACCACGGCGCTTTCGCAGGATTCATCGTGAGGTTGGGGTTTGAAGGCTCCTCAAGGGGCGCGCTTAGAGTAATCGACCACACCATCAAAATGATGGTAACGATAATGGCGGCGAGGAACTCGATGCGGAGGAGAAACGGCCAGACGTGGATTTCTTTCTGCCAGCCGGGTCGGAACGGCCAGGTCTTGCGATGATGGGTTTTCGCCATCGCGGGATTGGTTTCGAGTTCACCGATCAGTTCATCGTTGGCCCTAGCCTGCTTCCACGCCAGATAAATGTAGAAGATCAATAGCGGGATCAAGCCCACGATGGGCACGTTGTCGGGCGCGGAACAAATCTCCCAAAGTTGTCGCCAATCCATAAAGTCTCCTAGCCGAGGGAGACATTGCGAGCAATGTCTCTACCGCAGGTATTGCACTGTAGAAACGTAGCTTGCTACGTCTCGCCTAGCTACTGCGTCGCGGCTTATCGGCTTCCGCCGTTAGCATCACCGGCGCAGGCCCCGAGATGCCGCCATCTTTCCTCACGCGCCAGAAATGGACGATCATCAAAACGGAAGCCACGATCGGAATGCCGATGCAATGCCAGATGTACGAACGCAGCAGCGCATTCGCATCGACGATCGAGCCGCCGAGCAGGCCGAAGCGAACGTCATTGTATGGAGTCATGCCCAGCATTTTTCCGAAGGGGCCTTCGTGGCCGAGCAACGGTGTTGCGCGGGCCATGTTTGTTCCCACCGTGACCGCCCAGAATCCCAGTTGATCGTCAGGAAGCAGGTAGCCGGTGAACGAGAGCAGCAGCGTGAACACCAGCAGGAGCACGCCGATGTTCCAGTTGAACTCACGCGGCTTCTTGTAAGAGCCCGTCAGAAAAACCCGGAACATGTGCAGCCAGACCGCAATCACCATCAAATGGGCAGCCCAGCGATGCATATTCCGCAGCAGCTTTCCAAACGGAACATCGTGCTCGAGATAGAGAACATCGCGGAAGGCTTGCACCTTGCTGGGGTGGTAATAAAACATCAACAGCACGCCAGTGAAGGTGAGCACGATAAACAGATAGAACGTGATTCCGCCCATGCCCCAGGTATAGCTGTAGCGCACTGCGTCGCGATTGATCTTGGCCGGGTGCAGGTGGAGGAAAACGTTCGACAGCACGCCCAGCGCCCTGTTGCGCGGGGTGTCGTCATGCTTGTGGCGGAAGATTGAAGTGAAGACCTGAGTCTTGGTGGGATCTTTCAGGCCTTCGATCTGCTCTTTGGCCTTCGCCGGCATGTCGGTCTTAAGCGACTGGACGTCTTCTTTTACTCCAGCCTTTACTCGTTGCAGAAGACCTACTCGATCGCCGTTCTTGCCGTTTCCATTCTCTTCAGGCATTGGTTCCTCTTGTTGTCGTACTTCTCGATATCACCAATACGGGCGAGGGTGCCCGCGCCACACAATCTTCTACGCGCGCAAGAATGCTCCGTCGTCGTTGAACTGGGTCGGTTGGCCTTTTGGCCATTGATACAGCCGCGATACATCCACCAGAATCTGGCCGTCGGGCGCGATTTCTACTTTCGCTCTGTCCATGGGGCGTGGAGCTGGTCCTTCGAAATTGACTCCTTCGCTGTCGTATCCGCTGCCGTGGCAAGGACATTTAAATTTGTTCTCGCTCGGCTTCCAGTCAGGCGTGCAGCCGAGATGGGTACAACGCGCGTAAATCACAAAGATGCGATCCGGCGTTCGGTCTACCCAGATGCGGTATTTCTGCTGAAACTTTGTATCCACGCCTAATCCGTAATCCTCGGGGTAGCCGATTTTGAAACTGGTTGCAGGCTCAAATAAGGTGCGCGGCAAAAAGAAGCGGAAGAACGCCAGGAACCACGCGACCAGGAACGCGGCAACCGCGCTCCACACTAATCGCCGGCGCTGCTGGTTGACTTCGCTATCTTCGGGGCCGATTGCCGCAACCCCTCCGGCCTTCGCAGCTCTCGAGGTTCCGACCGCTGGAGTGCCAACATAGTTCGTAGATTCGCCAGTGCGCGACACGGAAGAAGCCGCCGATGCTGCCACAGCTGCGGCTGCGGCCGGCCGGGAGGCGGCAGGAGTCGCCGCTGCAGGAGCCGGTGCCGCCGGAGCAGGCGCGGCTGGTTCTCCAAGCAGAGCCGTAATTTCAGTGTCGTTGAGAGCGGGTAGACCCTTGCGTCCGCGGCGAGCCTGCTCCGCGGCGATGGTGGATTTGCTCCATTTTTTGCCCTCAGCAACCCACTTCGCGACCTCCGCGCTGATGGGACCGGCCGCGACTACAGGCGGCGCCGCTGCGGCTGCAGGAGTTGACGCAGAGGGAGCTGCGACCGCGACTTCTTCTCCCAACAGAGCGGCAATTTCAACATCGTTGAGAGCAGGCAGACCTTTGCGTCCGCGGCGCGCCTGTTCTGCGGCGATGGTCGATTTGCTCCACTTTCTTCCTTCAGCAACCCACTTGGCGACGTCTTCACTGAGGCCAGCATTCGCGGGCGCCGCTGCCGCCAGAGTGGCAGCGGGTTGTGACGGCTGCGGTGCAGGACTCGCGGCAACGGGTGCGGGCGTTCCCTCTCCACTTTCCCACGACATCGGCTGTCCGGCCTTCAGTGCTTCTATATCGGCGTCGCTGAGCGAGGGCAGGCCCTTGCGCTGGCGGTAGGCCTGCTCCATGGCGATGACCGAATTATTGAGCGCCGCCCGCGGCCACGGCGGAAGGTGTCCTAGAATGCCACCTGCTTTGGCGGATTCGTCTGCCATCCGACCCACCTCTCCTAAGTTTCTATGCCTCTATTCTAATTCTGTCGTTCTCACTCTGCAGTCCCAGCGAGAGATGCCGCTCCGCGCTCACTCCCAAATCAATTCCGAGCGCATTGCCCACCAGGTCAGCCAGGGCCGCAATGAATATCGGCGAATCGTTCAAACCTGAGGTCATCTCGAAGCGTTTGATGCCAAGTTTCGCGGCTTCGCCTCGCGCCTCGTGATCGATCTCTCCCAGCGTCTCAACGTGATCGGAGACAAACGAAATCGGCACAATGCAGACCTCGCGATTTTTTTCCGCCGCGATTTCGCGCAAGGCAGTATGCAAAGAAGGCTGCAGCCACTTGCTGGCACCGACCTTGCTCTGGTAGCACAGGCGATAGCCGTTGGACCATCCCCCTCGTTGCATTACCAGTTCGACCGTCTCTTCAATCTGCCGCTGATAAGGATCGCCCTTCTGAATTACTGCGACGGGCACACTGTGCGCGCTGAAAACAATCTCGGGACGCCCGGGGTTCGGGAAGCGGACCAGCGCCTCGTCGATCTTCTCGATCAGCGCCTGCAAATAAAGCTCGTGACGAAAGAAAGTTTCGATGTGGTGGACTGGAATGTCTTCCCGGAAGTGACGGCGCCACTCATTAAGGCTGCTGCCGGTCGTGGTGCTGGAATAATGCGGGTAAAGGGGAAGCAGTACGACTTCGTCGCATTGCGCCGCCCGAAGCTCGGCAACGGCCTCCGCCGTGAATGGATGCCAGTAGCGCATGGCCACGAAGCAATGCGCATCCAAACCGCATTCGGCCAGCTTCAACTGCAACGCTCGCGCCTGTTGCTCGGTGAACCGGCGAATGGGCGACGCGCCGCCGATGGTCGCGTAATGATGCTGAACTTTTCTGGCGCGTGTGCTGGAAATCAGCTTGGCAAGCGGCTTGCGGCCGATGCGGGCGAACGGGAAGTCGATGATATCGGGATCGCAGAAGAGATTAAAAAGGAAAGGCTCGATTGCTTCCAGCGTGTCGGGTCCGCCTAACTGGAAGAGCACCACACCCATCCGCCGTGTTGTGTAAGCCATTCCCCCGGGTTCCTTAGCGAAAAAGGATGTTACTCAATCCACGCGGGGGAGTCAACGCGGAACTCACGGTCACTGGCTTCGATTTATGGTGCGGGATGGTGTACCTGGATTTTGTCGCCAATATCGATGCTCATCAGGTCCTCGCCGACTTCGAGCGGTCCCGCGTAGGTCTTTCGGGTATGCGGAATCACCTCGGGAACGTTCGGCGGCACGATGTGCGAGTAAACCGCAAGCTTCGGCTTTACCCGAGTAAAAACGATTCCTGCCTGCTCCGGAGTCGTATGGTGCCCAATAATTTGTTTTCTTTGCTCCGGACTATCCGTGCTGGCGAATGCCTCAGGATCAATTACCTCGTGAATCAGAACGTCAGTTCCCTGAGCGAACTTGATCAGGTTTTCCGAAGGACGAGTATCGCCTGACAACGTGACCGAGTGCCCGCCGAAGTCGACCCGGTAGCCGAACGCTGGTTTGATTTCAGCGTGATCCACCAGAAATGCCGTGACTTTGACCCCGGCGTTGTTGAACACAACTCCTTCTTCAACGTCTTTGGCAACCACCTTTACGCCGTCGCCCGGCAGTTTTGTGTCAACGTCGCGCCTGATATGGATATCGAACGCGTACGCTTCCTGCAGGTGCTGCATCATTGCCATCGTACCCCCCGGACCATATACGGGAAGTGGAATACTCCGGCCCATCACCCAGCCAGTCAGCCAGAGGTCCGGAATTCCAACCGTGTGGTCGGAATGTAGATGGGTCAGGAAAAGCGCGGAGATGTCGTTGAAAGGAATTTTTAGTTGATAGAGGCGTTGAGTGGCGCCTCGTCCGCAATCGAACAGCAGTTTTTGTGTTCCGGCTTCCACCAGAATGCTGGGGCCGAAGCGTGACATAACCGGCCGCGGATTGCCTGTGCCTAGAAGTGTGACCTTGAACTCCTGCGCTTGGGACGCAGCACAAAGAGAAACCGTAGCCGCCAAGCACCATGCCGCTTTGGTCCAAGAAATCCGGCCTCGGCGTGCGTGGGTCATGAACTCAGATGGATGCCCGCGAGGTCTCGATGGAACTGTTAACACCGCGGTCATTCGCCATCGCCTCGATGATGAAATCCGCGAACTCAGAGGTCCCGGCTTTGCCGCCGACGTCACGAGTCAGCTTGTCACGGTCGCGATAGACGCTTTCCAGCGCGTTGCGGATCTTCAGCGCGGCATCATGCTCGCCGATGTGGCGCAGCATCAGCAGGGAAGAGCGCAGGATCGCTGTTGGATTCGCCAGGTTCTTGCCGGCAATATCCGGCGCGGAACCATGGACGGCTTCAAAGATGGCGCAGTGATCGCCGAGGTTGGCGCTGGGGACGAATCCCAGTCCGCCAACGAAGGCAGCGCACAGATCCGAAATAATGTCGCCGTAAAGATTCTCCATCACCAGCATGTCGTACTGGTACGGGTTCATCACCAGTTGCATGCAGGTGTTGTCCACAATGTGCTCGCCGTAGGTTATCTCGGGATAGTCCTTGGCGACAGCGCGAGAGCAGCGCAGAAACAAGCCATCCGACAATTTCATGATATTGGCTTTGTGAATGGCATGAATCTTCTTGCGGTTGTTCTTGCGGGCGTATTCGAATGCGAAACGCGCAATGCGAGTCGAAGCCTTCTCAGTAATGATTTTTAAACTCTCCACGACCCCCGGAACGACTTCGTGTTCGAGGCCGGAGTAAAGGCTCTCCGTATTTTCGCGCACAATGATGAGATCGACGTCGGGATAACGAGTGGGAATGTGAGGCAGATTGCGAATGGGACGGAAGTTCGCGTATAGCTCGAACTTTTGCCGCAGCGCAACGTTAATGCTGGGAAAGCCGCCGCCGATCGGTGTCGTGACCGGACCTTTGAGGCCGACGTGGGTGCGCTCGATGGATTCTGTCAGCTCTTTCGGAATGTATTCTTTGTATTTCTCAAAAGCTTCGGCGCCGGCCATGAAAGTTTCCCACTCAAACTTCACGCCCGTGGCTTCGAGGATGCGCACGGTGGCCTGGGTTACTTCAGGTCCGATTCCGTCGCCGGGAATTAGAGTGATTTTGTGAGCCATATATCTAGAAACATCAATCGGCAAAAGCCAGGCAGACTGTAGAAACGTTGCTCCGCACCTTTTCGGTCCTACGACCTTGCCGCCGTAGCCGAGCTAAGTTTCTACGGGTGTCTAATTCTTCATTGCCGGCTTTCCGCGTACTTCGGGTTCTTTGGTCTTAAGCAGGTCTTTCAGTTCAGTCATGAACTCCTGCACGTCTTTAAAGTCCAGATAAACCGAGGCAAAGCGCACGTAGGCCACTTTGTCATACCGGCGCAAACGATTCATGATCAGTTCGCCGAGTTCGCTGGTCTTGCGCTCCCGCTCGGCCGATTCGATGACAAAGCCTTCGGCTTCGTTGACTATCTGCTCCAGCTTTCCAATGGGAACCGGGCGCTTCTCGCAGGCCCTTAACAGTCCGTTCAATACTTTCTGCCGGTCAAACTTCTCGCGCCGGCCATCTTTCTTGACCACCATGTAAGGAATTTCGTCGATGCGCTCATAGGTGGTGAAGCGCTTGCCGCACTTCAGGCACTCGCGGCGGCGGCGGATGGAATCGGCTTCCTTGCTCTCGCGCGAATCCACCACTTTGTCATTTGCGAACCCACAGAAAGGACACTTCATGGCGCTTGGGCGTTGAACACTGATTGTAACAGGGAGGCTTGTAGCAGCGACGAAGTGGGCATTACACCGCCGGAGGCGACGGCGCGAGGTCGGCGCGAGCTTCCGCCTGCTCGCTCTCCGCTGATAGCTTGCGCAAAGACAGCCGTTCCCGGTGAGCCAGCAACAACCCAGCAGGAATCACCGACACAAACGAGACCACCCATATCAGAATGCCGCAACTGGCCGCGAGTTCATGCGATGCGTTGAAAATATGCTGTAGCGCCGAAATGGTCGCCAACTGCGAGCCTCCACCCACGCCGGGGAGTTGGATCAACGAGCCCAGCATGCTGGAACCCATCAGCAGCAGAACTTTGGATACAGTCATGTCCGCGAGCGACGCCCCGTAAGCGTGCGTAACCTCGCGATAGGAGAGCGCGATGATCCACCACATAACGACCGAGACGGCAGAGAGTTGCAGGAACGCCTGCGGACTGTGAATGGTGTCCAGTCCTCCGTGAAACTCGCGTACCCGCTGCGCGATGCGATGCCCGAGATTCGAGGCCAAGTGAGCGAAGCGGACTTCGATCCAGGCGGCGACGGATTCGCCATATTTTGCGACTAAGAAAGCTGCCAGCGCTAATGCCGCGACCAAACCGACCAGCAAAAAACCTCCGATGCGAAGCCGGGGATAAATCTGGGGGTTCGGCAGGAACCGCAATTCTGTCGGGAGAAAAATGGCAAGGACCATCAAAACGGTGAAACCCCCGATATCAAAAATGCGTTCGATCGCCCAGGCCGCCAGCTGCGAGGAAAACGTCAGGTTTTCGCGGCGAGCGATCAGGTAAGGGCGAATCAATTCTCCCGGGCGCCCTAGCAGCGCGAGGCCGGTGAAGCCAATCAGGGTGGGAGGAATCAGGCCGATGGTCGAGGCGTTTTTGCGCACCGGACGCAAGAAGATTTTCCAGCGCAGCGCCCGCAAGAAATAGCTGGCGTAAATCAGGGCGACGGCCTGAATAATATGAAGCGGGCTGAGCTCTTTTTCTTCACTCCAGAAAGTGGCCCAGTCGAAATCCTTCCACGTCCGAAATTGTGCGTAGATGAGGGCGACAAGAATCGCCGTGACCACCGCGTAGGCCACATACTTTTTTTTACCCATTTACTCGAGACGCCCCGAACTCGAGAGCCAAGTGCAGAAATACTTCAACAATGCTCCTCTTGCCAAGGTAAATGAGGCCTACGCCGGGGTCAACGCAGGGGGTGTTCTAAATGCTCAAGATTCAGCGGGAAGTCTGCGGCAGCGTATCCGAAAGGGCCGCCTGTCTTATGACCGGACTGTGGCGAGTGCCGTTGGCTGATTTCGACATTGCGGTTTTGCGTTCGGCCAACTTCTTGCGATTGAAGTCACGAATAATGCGCGCCACGTAAGCCTGAGTTTCAGAATACGGCGGGACGCCGTGATATTGTTCCACGCGCTGTGGGCCAGCGTTATACGCCGCCAGAGCCTTGATTAGATCAAAGTTGTAGCGCTCCAACAATTCCCGGAGGTAACGCGTGCCGCCTTCCACGTTGGCGCTGGGATCGAAGGCATCGCCTACCCCCAACTTCGATGCTGTCTGGGGCATCAGCTGCATCAGGCCCTGCGCTCCTTTGGGAGACACGGCGTGCGGATTGAATCCACTTTCAGCGTGAATCACGCTGTCGATCAGGTCTGGATCAAGATGATGCCGGCTGCTGACGGTGTTGATGACTTCATTCATCTCCTGCGCGCCTGGCGCTGTTTTCGCCGCCGCCGGAGCTGACAGATCCTTTTCGAAGCAATCGATATCGCTCGTGGGGACGTCCACGTACCCATCGCGGTCGGCACTCAAGTAAAGGCGGGTTACCGAGCCGATTACCTCGCGCCGCTCGTGGCGGATAGAAAAACCGTTGCTTAACACGGCCAAGTCCGCCCCGGAGGCAAAAATTGGCATTCCCAAAAGGCTAAATGCCAGAACGAGTTGGGCCAACGATCTCATATAGACCTGAACGATGTTGCCGGCCAAGCTTGCATGACCTAATATCCCGAAGGAAATTCGCGATTCGTATGAGGGTATGCCTTCAGGCATACCTTCATACATACAAATCTCCTCTACGGACCCCTCCGCTAATCCCTGCTAAACCGCTGCCCGCGCCCCCAGTACCTGCTCAATCGCCGCGGCCAAGCCATTCTCGTCATTGGCCAAAGTTACTGACCAGCCCCTGCCGCGCAGCTCTTCCGATGCATCTCCAATGATAAACGGCTGTCCGGCGAAGGCAAGCATTTCGACGTCGTTATAGTTGTCACCAATGGCCATGACCTCTTCGCGGGGGATGCCGCGATATTTGGCCCATCGCTCCAAGGCGTGACCCTTCGAACAACCCTGATTTAGCACGTCGACGATCGACAGATCCCGCTTTGGGTACTCGGTGCGCAGCACTGTGATGTCTTTTTCGAGTTCACTTGCAGCCATTACCGCAAGAGCCTCGTGCATACGCTCGATCCGCCCGCAAAACATGGCCTGCACCGGATCCTTGGTGAGAGAGTTCTCCAAGGGAATAACGAAATCGATATATTGCAAGTTCTTCTCCAGCCAGCGCTGGATGCTCTCACTCAACTCGCGCATGTGCTCGAGCACGATCGCGCCTTTGCTCTCGATGTCAAAAGTCAGAACCGTATTCCCGCGAAATTCCCGCATCGTGGCGCATAGTTTGCGGCAGGTCTCCGCCGGGAGCATATCGCGATGAAAGGTTTCACCCGAGAGGGACCGCGTAATCGCCCCGTTCGAACTGATTAGCCAGAGATCGAAGCCCAATTGCTGGGCAATCGGCAGAGCAAACTTGTGCCGCCGCCCGGTTACCAGGATGACTTCGACTCCCTCCTGATGGGCGCGGCACAGCGCGGCCATGTCGACTGAGGAAATCTGAAACTCTGGATTGAGCAAAGTGCCGTCAATATCGGCGGCCAGCAGGCGGATGGGAGGTCTCAGCACACAAGAGTTTATCATCCGCGAGTCGAATACCGCCGAACCGCGAACGCCATCGGCAGTCCAATCAAAACCATGTGCACTACGAAATCGCTCGCTCTGGACGCCCACGTATGACTGAATTTCGGAGCCGCCGAAAGCGGGACCACGATGAAATTCATAAAGAAGTAGATCGCAACTCCATAAAGCGCTCCCCACACAACAGCCCGCTGGATTAAGAAAGTGAGTTTCCGGCTCGCCGCATAGTAGACGGCCGTTGCCACGAAGGTGATCAGAAACTCCAACCCAATGCCAAGGATGGCAGTCGGAATTCCTCCCTCGAAGGATTTCACGCCTAGCAATCCGCTGGCGATTGCCTGCGGGAGGACAATCGGCTTCAGGCCTCGCAGAGCTACGAATGTAACCGCGTAGATCAGGTCCAATACCCCTGAAATCAGCCCACCCCAGAAGATGGCCCGAGCCGCGCCGGACCGCGTCATTGGAGGCTTGGAAGTAGATGCATCCATGGAAATTCCACCGTCGTGCTGAGGTCAGTTCTCGCCCATGCTATAGTCCGATCAACGCATGGGATCGCTAATCTTCTTATTCTTTCCCTGGGGCTTGATTCTCCAGGCGGTGGCAATTGTTCATTTCATTCGTCGCCGCCCCGACGGCTATTGGCTCTGGATCATTATTTTCTTCGGTGGGTTGGGCGCTCTGATCTACATCGCTGCCGAAGTAATCCCCGATGCCGGTTTGATGCGCCAGTCTTTCAAGGTGTTTCCCCGGCGCAGGAGGATTCACGAACTCGAAGCTGCCATTCTGGATAATCCCTCCGCCGGGAATTACGAAGAACTAGCCGATCTATATCTCGAAGAAGGCAACTACGCCCGCGCCCGCCAGTGTTACAACAAGGCGATCTCGTCGCGCACCGACTCGCTCGATCCGTTTTATCGCCGGGGCATGGCTGCCACATTCATGGGCGACTTTACGGCGGCTGTTCCTGACTTGGAGCGTGTTGTTTCGCAGGATCCCAAATACGACTTTCAGCGAGCCACGGCATTGTTGGCCCATGCTTACGCCAACACCGGCCAGCCTGAAAAGGCCGAAGCTCTGTTCCGCGAAGTCACGAAAATCTCGACGTCGTCTGAGACTTACTACAATTTCGCGTGTTTCCTGGCGACCCGGCAACAGAATGCGGAAGCCCGCCAATGGGCGCAACGCATTCTGGATAAGAAACCAACTATGCCGGGATATCTTCGCCGACGGGAGCGGCCGTGGTTCCGCAAAGCCGCGGCTCTGCTTAATCGCCTGCCAACATAGAAACGAGCGTCCCGACCGGTGCCAATCGCACGAGGCTCAAAGAGTCTTGCCGAAGATCATAGATTCTGCCCCTCGAGCACGAGCGAGGACGCTTACGCCTACATGGGCATTGTCAGGTAATTCCCCAGTGCGCGCTGGGTTTGC